>Ga0307509_10004186_pt1 | contig 21072 bp, 12 predicted proteins | sample 10_EM_MG_FD_202245 | JGI IMG/M metagenome (GOLD analysis project Ga0307509, IMG submission 202245) | Populus trichocarpa ectomycorrhiza microbial communities from riparian zone in the Pacific Northwest, United States - 10_EM | ecosystem: Host-associated > Plants > Roots > Unclassified | place... | reverse complement strand
AAGCAAGCCAATCAACAACCTTTTCTCCCCTTCTCAATTCGTTCAAGCGCATAGCTCCCTACTTCACCCTTGTCAAGGCCTTTAGGCAATTCATCGTCTGGTCAACTTTCCACCTGTTTGTCTCCCGGTATATCAATAGGTTACACATACGCACGGGAGGGTTATTTCGGCACGCGCGACACACCATCCAAAACTAAACGGGTCCTGCGAAATCAGCCCAACACCGGAAGTAATGTGAATGGATGCCAAGAAAACTAGTGTCTTGGCTGGGAGAGTTGAAGACTGAGACTTGAGATGCAAGACTGTTTGGGCCCTTGGTGATTCTTCGTCCGCTGTTACTTGACGGTACAGTATAGGTTGATCGGGGTATTATGGTATGAGAAGTTTCCCCTACTGAGATGGGGGCCTTGAATGTCAGAACTTGTACTGTGCCCTATGATAGTATTACTCCCATCCCTTGTCCGGGGGTTTAAGTTGGGATAAGCACAGAAAATTTCTTACTCGTATCATACTCTTCTTTTTTTTCTGACTGCGGCTTCAGAATACTAGCATATTGCGAGGCCGTGGTAGTGGGCTGTTGCACTTGACAGTATTATAATAGCGGGGATTACCTCTTTTGGCGGGCTAAACTTGTAGCAAGTCATTGGTAAACTAGATGCGGAATAATAGAACAGCATTGGTTACTCTCTTCACCATCTGGCTCCAAAAGAACAGACTGCGTTTAAAAGTTCCTACCTCTGCTTGCTGGGAGATTAAGCTGTGGGAAACCCTAGAAACGCTGGTAAATACTGGTATGATAGATACAAAATATCAAGGAAGCAAGGGAAGATGTCAAAGTTCTGAATCTAGTGATCTGTTCACAGTGTCTGATTGACCTTATACTTTGTCCCTTGGGCTACGAAGACTTTTCGTAGCCGTAGAGTTCGCGGTTGCATCCACAAATTCTTGCTCTTGGATCACAACCGAATCTCGTCGCGAGTATTGTATCGTTTGGGCAGGTGGAAATGAGGATCCAGCAAGTTTAACTTCGGAGCTGGGGACCCGTGATGCTGAGTGGCTGGTGGCAGAAGTCGGGGAGTTTCTACCTAGTTAAGGGGTTGCCGGCTCCCTATGAGCCTAGCGTATTAGGTTTTGGTCGAGATCGATAGATTAATACTCGGAGAGTGAGGAGGCCCTTCATCGCAGTTGAGGCATATCATGTTCTTTCAGACTCCAGCTGTGTCTTTAGTAACGAGATTTAACGTGGCATGATACGCTCTATCAAACGGGTGATGAAGGATATCAGTGGATTCTCTGGGCTACCAATGTTGCTTGCTCTAGGGGTGGGTAAGCCCCCCCCCCCCAACCTTTATATTTTTATGGAAGTTAGCACTTGCCTTGAATTTTCATGTAATAGTCTAGCCCTTGCATGCAGGGCTTGTACGTAAAAACGATTGAAGGATTTAACCTAAGGACCTGCCCCCCCCGACTTATCTGCTCTGGGGGGGGCGGTTTCTGATCACACTTTTGGTGGGCGATAGGTGGCCTGCTCTGTAATTCCGAGTAACGAGGGTTTATGCTAAGTAGCAGTGACACCGCTTCCTTGATTTGCTCCGGAGTCTCTAAAAATCACCCAAGATTCTACCCCCGCTACGACACAACGTATGACTATTCTCAGTCTGCACTCCAAACGAGGTCGGATATAGGATAGGAAGGGAAGAAAGATATAGCTATAGAGTTTAGACAGGTCCCTCGCGCTGGGTGTGTGTGAGGGGGACTCCACAAGTTCCCCTTCTATGACAGCGCTTAGCCTCGCGTCCCGGGTGTGGATTATATGAGCCATTCTCTAGTATGATGGGATAGGTAGTATGATTTCTATACCGCGGTCGAAAGATATCCCAATCCCACTTTGAATCGAAATACAACTGACTGTGGGGGGGTAACAGCAAATACTAAGTGGAAATGATCACGGAGGTGGGAAACTTGCTGGTATGTTTAATTGAGGTGGCGACACCAAGGCCTACTTGAACAGAGCAAGGGAAATCTAGTGTAGAGCACTATATGTTACGAGCCGGCGGGTTACAGAGCTCGTTAGTTAGATATGGGAGCTGTGGGTGCGTGGTTGTAGCGGAGCATCGATCACTGGGAGCTAGCTGGGATCGTGTGTTTATAAGGGGGTGGAGGAGGCAACGGAGGCAGAGACTTTTCATGTATCATACATAGACGACTCCGCACTTTTTGTGTTTTATCTATAGTTATTGACTTCCTCATCTTACAGTACTTTTTTCATCATTGACGATTTCTTTGACACTACCCACTGTGTGAGTGGCGATTGCCCACTTTTGGTATTGGTTTTTGTTTTCCTATCTATCATTTCCCCATCTCCTCTCATTCGTCTTCCTTCGTCTAGGATCTCTCCCTGGAAAGACTACCCGCCCGGACGAAAATCATTGTTTCAGTACAAAACCATCAAGCCCTTCCTTCTACGAAAATTAACTAGAAGGCGGTCACGCTTTGGTTAAACTCCCTGCAGATCCCACCGACAAACTGCCTGTCGCGGCTTCCTCACCATATTCAAATAATACTAAAACGGGATGGAACACAGCTACAGCAGGAGCACTACGAGATGGGGAGTGTAAGAGGGGATGTATGAAATGATGTAGAATCTTTCATACTAGTGTTATTGTTTGTATCAGGGCGGATATGGTATAGGGAGCTGCATATTGAATGAGTGATTTCTTGTGGTGGTAGTTACTTGTTGAGTCAGATAGGGCTCGATGCTTGCTGATATCGTGCAGACAGTTCTTCCTTCCACCCTTACATATTCAATGCCCTTTCCTGGTAAAGTCTAAAGCTTTTGGTTTATAAACCTGGGCATCTCTCCCTCCCTCCCTCCCTCCCTCTAAGTATTAGATAGGGCAGAACTGGTGGGCGAAGTTCTCTTTTAGACAGGATTCCAGAAGAAGCGGCCTAGGTACAGTAGGAATACAAAAGGCTTGGAAGGATTTTATATCCTAGACTAGCGGTAGCCGTTTGTGCTCAGGTACCTTTTATTTTTGAGAAAGAAAGCCGAAAAAAATGGGTTTAGAGGGTGATCTGGGATCGGTAGTGAAAGAGATGGCCTGGGAGTTACTTCTCATCCAAACAAACCGATTGAAGTATCTTAGTATCTGAGCAGAGTGCTCTCGTTTCCCTCTGATATCCCGCTGGTCATAGGCATTCCTCTCGGATGTGTTTCTCAGGGTTGGATCCTGCCACCGCGTATGGAGACTGATGAATCTCACATTCTGAGGGAGGGAAGGGGGAGTCTTCGGCCCACTGTTGATTTCGCATGGTTTGCTATTTCCTTAGGCCACTTGATCGACCATTTGATAATAAGGTTTGAGGGGAGGGATTGAGCTCCTGGGTTCACGCTAATTACACCGAGAGAACAAGTGCTTGTCTTGTTGGTTGATTGATCCTGAATTTTTTAATTTTTTAATTTTTAATTTTTTGTTTGAGGGGAACTTAAGCTCAACTGGGCTACATCAGGGAAGGTTGAGGCGCTGCCCTATAGGAGCAGACATTCCCCTAAGACTAGAGGGATTACAAAACACTTGCCACAAATCACCGGCAGCTAGAGAATCTTTTCGTTTGCAAAGGAATACGTTAAATATTGTTGGATATCATGGGTTGTTTGTCGAAGCTTAGTCCTGAGGTTGTCTTCGCCGTTATTTGTTGTGGGACTCCCTTGTCTTCTTTGCTCTCTCTTCTTTTTCCTTCCCTTTTTCTCCTTCTCTTTTTTAGCACGTTCTTTTTCTACACAGTGGATGAACCCAACGAAACTAGTCTTGATACAACTCCTATTTGACCTTTAACAGCTCTCTTGTTCTTACCTTAGTAAAGCTCTTCCAGCACCTTCTGTGCCCCATAAGCAGTTGTATAAACACTCCATTCCGCCCACCGCTTGTAGAGTTCGTCTCGCCGAGGATCATTTCCAACAAAATAGTCACAGCGGGAATACTAGCCTCAGAACACGGGGAACATTTGTCTTCTGATAAAGAAAGCGAGCATTTCGGAGGCAGAGCACAGAAATGCACCCGAACACACTAGCAGTCGTTCCTCGTTCCATTGATATCACGAGAGAGTGCTATTACTATCACTGGATACTGATAGTTGTTTATTTTTCCAACAATAAAGTACCAAGAGCCTGAAATGTCTATATTGCAAAGAAGAAGCAGTTAAAAGATCAAGAGGGAAGAGAATTATCGGCCAGTTCCTATGGCCTAATGGCTTAGGAGACTGGTCGGCTAATTTGAAACAGGGACCATCGTCAGTTCGAATCCGGGGGACAGTGGATTAGTCGAGCATTAAAAATGCTCGGCGAACCACTTTTTTTGCTGGGGGGTAGGGGTAGGTCTAGGGTTGTTGATACCCTGAGGTCTATGCCCGCTGAATGGGGTGGAGCCTTCCTTATGGGCCTGATTGTATTTCTGATCTGGTGCTGCTACAACAAGCATATGTGCAAACCCCACTCAAACCTTTTCCCCCACGAAAATGAACTAGAAGGCGGTCACGCATTGGTTAGACTCCCTGTAAACTCCATCGAGAAACCACCTGTTGCAGCTTCCTCACCCATACCCTGCGCATGGGTATCTGCCCTTCCATCCCTTTTCCATCCTCTTCTTTCCCCCCACCGAACAACCCTCCAGAAAGGCAGATCCGCTCCCTCCCTGAGGCGTCTCTCAAACTACCTTATGATATTCCGTGTATGGGGTGTGGAGCGCGGTACGTAAGAACCAAGGTGGATATGTATGGAGAAGTAAGCTCTTTCGCCCCCTGCTCCCTTCCTTCCGATGCCCTAGAGAGGGAGAAAAAAGGCGAAGCAGAGCAAGGACATATCTTGAGAACTAACTATCCCTGGGATGATTCGAGGTATAGTACTCAGATTGAATATTGTAATACGAAATGCTATCTCCTGGACTGCTGAGACATTGCAGAATTTCATAGTGAGGTGGATATTGAACGAGTGATTTCTTATGATACCAGCTACTGGTTCCATCAGATAGGGCTCAATACTTGCCGATATAGTGCAGACATTTTCTTCTTCTAAATTTACGTAAAATATTCAAGTGCCCTTCCTGTGTAAGTCTAAACGGTTTGATTCGTAAGTATCAACATCTCTCTCTCTTAATAAGTATTAGACTGGGCGAAACCGGTAGGCGGGGTTCTCTCTCGGACAAGAATCTGGAAGAAGCGGCCTAGTAAGGCATACTGCAGGCTTGGAAGGATTTTATATTCCGGAGTAGTGGGAGACACCTATGCCCGCCTGCATTTTGTTTCGGGGGGAGGGGGGGATATAGGGGGTTTATAAGGAGATCTGGATAGGTATGGGAGTGGACGGAATGGTATGGGGGTTGATGCTCGTCCGAACGGACCGATTGAGGCATCTTAGTATATAAGGAGAGTGTCCATGGCTTCTAGAATTTGTAGCTAGTTTTTCCAAATCGGAGAAGGGGGGTACAATCTTTTTCCCTCTCGTTTACTCCCGACACCACTCTTGTCGTAGACGTGGGAGGAAAATGGGAGCATCCAGTATTTCACACTCCATTTCGCAGGATTTGTTGTTGTATCCTCGCACCACTCGATCTACCTTTTGATAATAAGATTTGAGAGGAGGAATTGAGCTTCTGGGTTTATATTAATTACACACAAGGGAATGATTGCTTATCCGGTTGGCTGGTTGATTCTAAAGTTGTGTTTTTTTGTTCAAGGGGAACTTGGGCTCAACTGTACTATATCAGGGCACATTAAGCACACTGCCATAGGAGCAAGCATGCTTTTAATTGCGGGGTTATAAAACACTGGTCACTGATCTCTGATGGCACCTAGAGAATCCTTTCCTGTATCAAACAACGGTTACACCGGGGATACTAGCCACGGAATCTGGGGAATATTTGACCTCTGAGAAAGAAAGAAAGAAAGAAAGAGTTCGTTATTCTATTGAAATCACCAGAGAGTACTATTATTGAATACAGATGTTTCTCCAGCCAAAGATAAAGTATCGAGCGCCTGAAATGTCTATATTCCAAAGAAGAGGCAGTTAAAAGATCAAGAGGAAAGAGAATTATCGGCCAGTTCCTATGGCCTAATGGCTTAGGAGACTGGTCGGCTAATTTGAAACAGGGACCATCGTCAGTTCGAATCCGGGGGGCAGTGGATTAGTCGAGCATTAAAAATGCTCGGCGAACCACTTTTTTGCCGGGGGGTAGGGGTAGGTCTAGGGTTGTTGATACCCTGAAGTCAATTCCCGCTGAATGGGGTTGAGCCTTCCTTACTTATTGTATCACACTGATCGCCTTCCTGATCTGATGCAAGTCTAAGCAAACCCAACTCTGTACCATACCATCAAACCCTTCCTTCTATGACAATGAACTAGCGTTAGAAGGCGGTCACGCTTTGGTTCAACTCCCTGCAAACTCCATCGAGCAACCAATAGCAAGAACCTATCACTGATGTCCAATCTTCGACAAGTCCTCAACAACACCCGCGAGCGTGCAAAAGATTCCTTGTCACCTCCAAATATATTATCGCTGAAGCCAACCGGCTTCTGAAAGTCCGAGCAGGCTAGCGAGAAGGCTAATCTACGGGAGATATCATCTAGAAGCTTGTTCTTATTCCTGCCATCGTCTAGCAGATGTCGCAATGGATCATTCTCTTTAGTCCCTGAAGACGCATTCCCATGTAATCTAAATCCCATAATAGGCTCGACGATAGCCTGAAACAATCGATTTTGGCTCTTGTTCAAGTCCGGAGAGTGATAGCCAGTGAGGTAATCCCGCAGCCAGACACGAAATGACTGCGCCATGTTGAGACTTAATTGCATCTGGGTATTCCCTTGTCCCATGGCAGTAGAAAGAAATGCCCGTAGGGAAGCGAGTATGGACAAGAACGTTCCGACCACGAAGGCTGGTCGAGTAGACAAATATCCTTTCCCTTGATCGAGCAGATACTGCACAACCCCAACCGCATCCTCGGCACAATACACCTCGACAATGTAAGGCCTAAGCCCGTGAATAGCCATCTCGAGCGGATACCCGTCAGTACTCCTTGGATTTGCCAGGCAGACAAGAAGGCAGATGTTCCAGACAAAGGCACAGGTGCTCAAACTCCCCAGCGCAGGATCCATAGTATCGAACGGTCGTCTAGTAATGAACGTAACATAGCTGGTACCCACAGGCGGGTATCATCATACTGCAATTGCCCACATAAACGATGCACGGCGTTGAGCACAACCTTGACCTTAAAGTACGGCCTCCGTGGATCCGGTATCTTTCCAGTCGAGTGGCCGAATTCCACAATATCTCTCGTGTGAGCGGTGGTGGTGGCAGCGAGTGATGGGTCTTTAGACAGGAATCTATCTGACGTGCCATCCTCCCGCATAACCTGGAATAGGGAAGCAATGATGAGAGCAAACTTCTGTTCCAACAGCCGTTTATACTCTTTATCCCCGAGCTGCTGTGTAATGCGAAGTTCCACATTCGGACACTAGGGTACGTCCCCCTTTGGACGCGTCGCCATCGCTAGAATTGTATAATACTTGAGCACAGCCCAACCCCATGAAGGGTGAAATATCGGACCTGTAAGCTATAGGCTCACAACACAAAGTCCTATTTAAGATAATGTGGTATTATGGGAGGGGGTACTGGAGTTAGTGGGGCAGCGTAGGGCTGTTGAAACCAACGGCTTGCGTATTTTCTTCTGAGGGATTCCAGGACCTGGTGTGTGTCTGTGTTTGGGGTGCCGTCTTCTTGTGGATGGCGACTAAGGCGGCGTAAGCATGGTGAGTATGTAGCGAGAATTTGACTGCTCTCGTCTAGTGGCGGGTACCGGACCGGGAGAATATATTTTGTCGTGCTGAATAAAGGTGGGATCCGGTGATAATACGGGGGGGGCAGCCTCATTGGGATAGAAATTATTGACAATTGAGAAAGATGGTTGATTGGTCCTTTCTACGTCCTGGGGAAAAGAGGGCTGTGAGGAAGCTATAATCTTGTTCGGAGGATTGTGTCGGATAGGCTAGGGGAATCGCTAGTTACACGAGTGATTTATTGTGAGAACACACTGCTGGCACCCGCTCGGCGAAGTATAGTATATTGGCCGGGTTCTGGGCGGTGTCTGGTAATACCGCGTATGATAATATTATGGTATCCCTTTTTGTGAATTGTGCGATTCCGTGTGGAGAGGGCTTAGAAGGTTGTTGTTGTTGGAACGGAAATTTATTCCTGACGACTTCATAAAGAGTCATGTCTAGGAGCCCGGTGTCGCTGTTTCGACAAATAAAGTTCTCAAACTAGCTCTGGAAGAAGCCTGGGATTCAATGCAATTACTTCAGGCTTGAGCGGATTTTATATCTTGTTCTAGAGTAGCTTTAGGAAAGTTCAGTAGGTTTACAATGCGATCGATGGTAATTCGGGGTTCATGGCTTCCCGCACAGAGCAATTGACTCGTTTTCGCAATAGAGAGGGCCCTCTATGGTCTTCATAATTTGCTATTGCTAATACAGATCAGAGGAGGAAAAAAATATTCGTTTCTTGATAATTTTTATCTTTCTCTTCTGCTACCCCGCCGATCGCGGACCCCTTCTGAGAGGATATGAGTCCAGATTCGGATTCTGCCACCTCGTAGCGGGTCTGATTTGCCCTACAGCCTTATTGAAGAAGGCTAAGGTCTTCAGCCTCCCAGCTCCCATAGGGCATGATTTCTTATAACCCCTGCCCTACCTGATGGATTGTTCAACAATTACTTCCGATGCGGGGAATTGAGCTCCTGGGCTCCTGCTAATTGCACAGGGATTAATTGGTTCTCGACATATTAACCACTGCGCCAGCTGGGTATTTCACATAATATCGTCTTGGGAACAAATACTTATCCTACTGGTAGGTAGGGTTTTATTTTGAATGCGTTATCGAGGTAGTTTAGTCCTCAAGGGAAGGGAAATAGCAAGCTCAAAAGAGGACTGTGACACAAAATTCATGACCTATAGTAGGTGGTTTCGTTCGTTCAGAACGTTTCGTCTGGCTTTCAAGTTCGGCGTTACGAATCCTTAGCTGAGCCCTTGGCCTGGCCATACAGCATTGTTCAAAGATTCACTCGTACAGTAGCTACACTGCCGCACACAACCCCCAACATGTTCGCCCTTCACATTTCCAGTAGACATCCGAACGTCTACTTCTCACGTTACCCTAAAAACCATAGTACAACTAGACTCATGCGAAGCAGCCGTGCTCACAAATGTCTTCCAATCAGGGGTGTGCCAGGGAAGGGCCATTTTGGCATAGATAATCGAGTGATATCTCCTTAACCAAACTAAGAGGGAAAATAAATAAAGGGTGAAGACAAAATAAAGTCCTTTCTTGATCCGTTCATATTATGGATATCCTCGCCCTTGGATTGGAACGATCTTCACAACCAAGACCCTGTCTCTGACTGGGTACCCACTGTGACCCATACTAAGGGGCATAATTCTCCGAAGGGAGAGCAAGTGAAATATGTAGAGTTTCTCATCTTTTTCCATTCAAGTCGCCCAAAGGTTGCCCCTAACCTTGAGTTAGGGTACAGTACGATGTAATTTTCAGGGAGATCTGAGACACGCGGAAGGGCTCCGGATGATTTCCTTCTTACTCGTAACCACTTCCCTGCGGCGGCTTGCGAGCTATGATACAGAGATCGACGTGGAAAATTTGATCCTTGCCTGGCACTTAAACTTACGACTGAACCAGAATGTTCTATAGACGCCATACGGGTATGGGGTGCATAATGCGATGCCCGTGTTAAAACTTTAAACAAATATTTGTTCCTGGTGGAGAACGGGGGGGCCCGTCTGTTACTCAAGTATCATTGATCTAATTGATGTACACAAAACACTACCACATCTAGTCCTTTGGCCGTTTAAACTCCCCAAAGAGCAATAGCAAGCGCACCTGTCTACTCTGAAAGGAACTGCGGTAGTAAGGAATCTCCCAAACCAGCTGGGCCAATCACCGGACAATTCCCCCTACAGTTTGCCGTCCCAGAATTGGATTACTGCCCATTTTCCACTCCAGGCCCACTTTCGCTTCTTTTCCTCGGTGTCCCCACTCCTGAGTTCTGCATCCTTCCCCTCGTCTAGTCCCACCACCACGTCTGCCTTGCAGGTCCTCAAAGCCAGTACTCTTACATCACTTCCCGCTTTTCCCATTTCACCAATCGCCTTTGAGAAGCTGGTGGTAGGGTCCCAGGCTGCATCAGCTGTCAGTTTACGATAGTTAAGGTCGCCTTTGAATATAACCAATTCCGATTGCCTAAGGTCTTCGAAGAGCCGCGGTGCAACACTCGGGAGTCTCCAGTAAGATGCGGCCGTTGTCCAGAACTGATTTGGACGCAAAAGAAACTTCCCTTCGGTGTGTAGCTCACTCCACTCCGAGAAGAGGAATTTAAGGTCGAATATCTGAGAGTCCGAGAGTGGAGTTTCCTGCACTTCGCCATCGGTTGAGTACTTGTTTCCTGGCGAATCAAAGTATGGCACAGGATCCCGCAGAGCGTTAATCAGGTCGGTAAAGTCGCCCGGCAACACGTCGCTCACAAACCACGGCAGATTCTTTGGATGAAAGACAATCTCAGTGGCGAATCCGGTAGCTAAAAGATATCCGCCAAGAATCAAGTCCACAAATAACTCGAACCCGGAATTGTCTAGAACGATATCAATTCTGCCGGCTTTCCCCTTGCCTCTTTGCTTTTTGAGAAGATCGTACACCTCGTCCACCTGGTTGTGTAGAATGTTCTGTTTAGCCATGTTGCGTGCATTCTTCCCTTGAAGTTGCTGGATATCCGCGTATGTGAGAGAGGTAAAAAGGCTAAGATCTGTAGCATTCCCCCAAAGACATATCTCGCTCATGTCGGTGAAGAGATCCTTCTCTGCTCCTTCCATCGCCCCTTCAGTACCAGTGGGTGGCCCAGGGTTCCTAAGAGAAGAGACTATCTGCCGATATTGCGAAGCCAACTCAAGAACCGCTGCCCGGGAAGATCTGAAAGCGTTGGTCTTCTGAACACGGAACACATCGTGGGTTTTCCAGCCTTTGCTATTGGCAAAGAAGCTATGCAACCGGCGGTAAAGATAACATTCTGCGAATAGCCAAGGTGCATCGAACCATCTGGGACTGCCCAACCTCTCTAGCTCTTCATTATAGCCCTCGATGTCATCCCCTCCGTCATCTTCCAAGGGCCTAAACCAATTCAGTTAGTCCACTAAGGCGGGATGAAGAGGCAAGGAAACCCACTTTATGAGTCGATCGTGCTGTAACTCAAACTTAAGCTGTGCGATCTGTGCGACAATCTTGCTTCCTTCTTGTTTGTGATCACTGTCCTCAGAATTGCTCGCGTGCTTGAATACATCGTCGACTGCTTGGGTCTGTAGTCCTGTGTTAGCCCCTTAGATACAGATGGTGTTTGCCACACACACCAATATCACGGGCCAACGGTCGCGTGCAGAGATATAAGCAAAAGAATTCTTATCCGAGGTTCTATAGGGCTCTGTTTTCGAGTTAGCAAAAACAAAATTCGTAATAATTGTTACGGGTGGTGCCCTATTTTACCTGCAGAGAGTCCAGGATCCATAATCACGACTTTGACAGGATAAACGATCAAGTTAGTAAGGCCAAGCCCCGAAATTCGAGTCTGAGGTTGCCGCACGAGAGCTGCGTCTGATTGAGGTTGGGTTGACGGTTGGAGCTCCGATGTCCTGACTCTCGAGTACCCGGATCATGGTGAGGGGAAAAATACACAATTAAATTCTCCCACCAGGAGCTGGAGGCTTGGCAGGGCTTCACGCCAAGAGAGGGGGCTTAGGCGCTTTTTGGCACGTGACGTTTGCGTGGTTTCCAAACAATCGGCATCATAAAGTTTGAGTGTGCGTTGCCAAACACCTCAGGCGAGTTGTAGGAGTTCGGGCAAGACGAGGGGATCAGTAATAAGTGGGAGAGGTTAATTTCCAAAAGGTGAATATAATGCGATGGTGATATCACGGTGAGCAAACCCTGTGTTGAAGTTGGAATATATTATTAACTCAGTATTAACCTATAATATATATATATATTCCGTTCCAAAACTGTAGCTTTGAAATTTCAGAAACCGCTGTGTGGAAACAGCACAGCTAAACACTCAAACGTCGCCGTGCCAAACAGCCCCTTACTCGCGGTAGGGGTAAAGTATTGGAACAAACTGGGGTCCGGATGGTCAATGCGTATTTTCCTTCATTCCGATCCCAAGATTCCTAAGGGGGGGAATAACCGCGCTTTTTTGTTTCTCGCACAGACATTTGCACCCCATGTTTGTTCCAATACTTTACCCCTACCGCGAGTATATGCTAGTAGACTCGAGGACTTTGAACGCGGATTAAGGATTGGGACGGAGTGGCATTGGTATCTACGATATGCTCATTGATTTGCCCCCGAGTACCGGTAAGTACTCGCAGTTTTGCAAAGTCTCTGGAACGTGGGTTCTGTATCTGGAGCTAGGATTAAGAAAGAAGGACAGTATTCGTATTCTTCCAACTTATGCCCTCAGCAGACTGCTAGGAGGCCTCAATTCACGAATTTTCAGCCCCTAGATCCAGGACCCGCTCCGGGCGAATACTCCTCGCCGTTGTTTACCGGTATCATAGCACGGATACACTTTTGTCACAACAAAAAAAGCCAACTTTGTGCTCGAGCGCCCATTTAGAATCTACCCCTTCCTTCCTGTTTCCAAGTACTGTACCGCACGGGACTTCTTGTCTGGGGCAAGGATGACAGCCCTTCCAAGGAAATTTGTCCCAACAACCGGGATAGGGAAAGGTCATTCCCAGGAAGTTAATTTACGAGTATCATACCGGTAGCAAGAGAGCCCACCCCTAATTTTCTCTAACCAGTTGCTACCAATCTAAGCGACACTGATCATGGATTGGGCCTAGCCCTCGCCCCACCGCCACCTACCAGTGACATCACACCACCAACTCCCGGAGCATTATTTCAACCGTGGAAGCTCCCCGAACTCGCAAACACAACCTTAACTCCCTTTACTCCCACGCTATCACATCAACAACACCAGCTACTGAAGCCACACAAACCAAAATCGCGCAAAATGCCTCCCAAGAAGCGTACCTCGCCTCCGAAAACAGCTCCCGACAAAAAGGCCAAAACAGGGGATAATTCGTCCTCTATCGTCAAGGGGCCGTCTAAATATGTTGAGAATCCGGTTTGCAAACTCTTATCCACAGAAGTCTTTGTGCATGTTATTGACAAGGTCATCCAGTTGTCGTTTATTGAATACATAGAACTTCAAGATCCGAACCAAGACCCAGAAACCGAGGTTCGGCATCTCCGCAAGGAGAAAGAAGATTACGATGGCAGCGAGCTTAAAATTTCCAAAGATGGCTATGACAACCTCATTAAGATGTACATCGAAGTTGAAAAGCGGACCCCCGAGAGCAACGGGATAGTACATATCTACGAGGATTATGCTGGCTATGGTATCATAGAGGTGTTGGAGAAACAGGTAAGATGGAACATTGGGCGCATTGAACTCTGGTACCCTGAGATGACTCGCTAACGAAACGGTAGATAATTCAATACGAGAAAGAGAAGAAAAAGTCACACTTCGAACTGAAGATCTACGCCATCGTTGAAGCTTTGGTATTTTTCCTGGATGGTTCCTACGATGGCAGGTGGATGAGTAAGGTCCCTTTAAACCGACCTTTCCCTAAACCCGGCTAATAAAATTGGAAGATGTCGATGATGGCGACCGTGTGGAGGAGTTAATCTGCCTTCTGGGAACCCTCTTCATAGACTGCTTTCGCGAGCTGGACAAGGAAACCCCAATTGGGCGCTGGCTAGCCCCACCGGACAAGACCCCGCTCAAGAACGTGGGCCTAATAATGGGGTTGGCCATAGGGGCCTCCGGTTGCTGGCTGGGTGACGCCGAAAGCATGGATTTCTGGTCTCAGGAGATTGAGAGAATGGCGGAAGCCAGAGGTATACAACTCAGGGATTGTAATGGTCCTATCAAAGACAAGAGTGACGGGACTAAGAAGTTGGACTTTAGCGCTCAGGTTTGCTGCCCCCCTCTCACTTCCTTCCCTAGAAGCCAGGATTCGGCGTATATGCTTGCTAACTACTTTGGTGTTATAGTTGAAGGCGTATAAAAAGAAAAACGGGGGTGCTGCTAGTATGGGCGGGAACCACTTCGATTTGAGTAAGATTTCGGAGGCGGAGAGGAAGCGGTTGGATGAGGGGGATATCTTTGAGATTTGAGGCAGGGTGAATCCACGAATGACATGCTTGTATTTGTAATTCGGTCTGGTGGATCGGTCTTTTCTACTCAAGTGTTATGAAAGCGAATGATCAAGTTATTAGTGTCTGTCTTGCTTCCAACTTGAACTGGTTTTCATACAAGTGTTTATTCCAGGTTGGCCTGAGATATCTATACTGCGGGACACCTCAGTGGGCTCGCCGCCACTAATGGAGGCATTTGTCAAAATCAGCCCAATATTTCGACTCTAGTATGGGGATGGGTGAACGGTGGTCGTATCGTACTACTGGCAGCGGGCCTGACTTGTGAAACCGACCGGGCTGCCTACCATCTCGGCGAGAACCAGCAAGGAATGGTTAATTCATGAAGCAATTAAGAAATCCCAAATACGAATAGGGAGGTTCCGTGATCAGCCATGGATGTGGATTTGCTCTCGTCACTAACGATACCGGTAGTCTCCCGCTTTCCGAGTACGGCTGAAGTGGGCAAGTGACCGGTGATTAAAGTGCTGAGGGAAGACCTGGTGTGAGTAGTGAACATAAATTGACAGTAGTTCATATTTTAGTGCGAGCTTCAAAATATGGTGAATTTAATTAGCTGTTAATGAGCTCTACTGTACTGTACTGTACAAGTACTTCACCATTAGTAGCGATATATGATAGAAAGAAAGAAAAACATAAAAGTCGTTCTGTTCCTTGTATTCTCCAACTATGAGGCCATTTCCCGCGTGCACGCAAAGCCAGTATCTCCCCTTATCCGTTCTTTTTATTTTCTAGGCAGCTGGAGCGCTGAGAGGGTGTTTAGTTGAAGTAATTGAGTGAGTTTAGACACGTAGACTATACATTTTTCGCAATGTTATTGGAATTTTTTTACTAGCATATATTATTATGCAATTTTGACAAGACCCCGGTATAGTACTTATGTTGGCACGTGCCGAAGGGAGCCTAACCAATTCATCGATTTCCACCGTGAATCAGATCGCACTCCTCTGACCGGTATACGATACCACGCGGTCCGCACCTTGTGGACAGACCCCCCCCCCTCTCCGCAGCTGCTGCGAATTTTGTCAACTAGTCCTGCCCACTCGGCCCTCTGCTGCATTCTAGCGAACGAACAGGAAGAATGGCTCAATTTCTCAGTAATAATAACAACTCTTTCAATACTATCAACTATTACAATTACCAGGTCTCTGTTGCCGATGAGAGGTCAGAAATACTGGCCTGGTTATCCCCGCTCGAACCCCGTATACGACACCAGGACGTTAGAAGTAACCGGATCGATGATGTGGGGGACTGGCTTCTTGCGACCGACGAGTTTAGGGGTTGGTGCGATTCCGACGGGGAATGCAGATCTGACAAGGCGACACTGTTTTGCTACGGTGCTCCAGGGACAGGCAAGACTTATATCAGGTAATAGGGACGAGAGATCTTGACGGAAAAAGTAAACACAAGATGGTATTTCTGACGAGTCCAAACATTAGTTCCTTAGTGGTAGATACCCTATGCGATCGGGCTAGAGGACAAAACGCCGCCGTTGCATGTTTCTATTTTGACTACGCCGCTCAGAAAGAGCAGTCTCCAATAAGTATATTGGGTTCCCTGCTGAAGCAAGTTGTTGGTGGATGGGAAAAGATTCCGGGAGGGATAGTGAAGGCATTTGAAGACCAGAAGAAGGTGATTGGTGGACGGGGGCTGCGACTTCACGAAATCGTGGAGATGCTGGAGACCGCCTCGTCCTCCCAGCACACATTCATATGCATTGATGCCCTCGACGAATGTGTAGCAGTGCATCGCCTAAAGGTCCTTCGCTCACTAAAACAGATCCTCCTGAGATCCCCGCGGACACGGATCTTCCTGACTGGAAGGGCACACATTAGGGGTGAGGTTGAAAAAGGGCTTGCTGGGGGGGCGGCGATTTTATCCATAAGTCCCAAAGAAGATGATATCGTCACATTTCTCCGCGCCAAGCTGGATGAAGACACAAATCCTGACGCGATGGACGACCGTCTCGAGGCTGATATTATGAGAAAGATTCCGCAAAGTATTTCGGAGATGTACGTTTTTGAAGCAACAACCGCTCTGAAGCCCTTCTTGAGCTCTCTGCTGACAGGTGCACATCTAGATTCCTACTAGTGTCCCTAAACATTGAGGCAATACTACGGGAAACGACTATCCACCGGAGGAGGCAAAAGCTCGGCACAATGACAACTGGCTTGGGGTTGGGGCATGCATACGGTGAAACTCTAGAACGCATAAAGGCGCAGGGCGGGGAGAAGGCAAGGCTTGGGATGGCTGCTTTGATGTGGATTTGCCATTCGGAGCGGCCATTGAGTGTGGATGAACTATGTCATGCCCTCGCGGTCGAGATAGGATCGCCAAACCTCAATGTCGACAATGTTCCTCCGATATCGACACTGTTAGGGTGCTGCCAGGGACTCATTACTGTGGATCAGGAGGCTTCGAATATCCGCTTGGTCCACTTCACCCTCAAAGAATATCTTCTCACTCGCACCGACCTCTTTGTTCAAGCTCATTCGACAATGACGGAAACCTGCTTGACGTATCTGAATTCTCAACAGGTCAAGGACCTTCCGCCCACAAGGACTGACGACCTACAAAGCACGCCGTTTCTCAAATATTCGTCAATACATTGGGGAACGCATGCGAAGAGGGAACTCTCAGATCTTGCAAAGTCGCTCGCGGACATGCTCTTCGACCAGTACAATGAGCACATATCTCCTAGATTACTTGTGAAGGACGGGCTGGGTAATGCCTACCGTCTTAAGGAGATTGAGGCCCCTTTCTTGTTCACCGCACTACACTGTGTATGCTTCTTCGGGAGTGTTGAGCTTGCGCGTGCTTTAGTCGAGAGGGGGGGTTATGATATTAACAAAAGAGATTGCGCGGGTGTTACCCCACTCATCTGGGCTGTCGGGAAAGGGCACGAGGCGGTGGTTGAACTGCTATTAGGGCAGACAGATCTCGATCCCAATCGAGCGAGCGTTCGCGGCGAGATACCGCTCTCGATTGCTGCCCGGAATGGGCATGAAAAAATAGTGAAGCTACTGCTGGCACGAGAAGACACGAACTCTGAAGGAACAGACAATTATGACCAAACAGCACTTTCATGGACCGCTGCGAAGGGGCATGAGGGAGTGTTGAAGCTATTGTTGGCACGGGAAGATACTAACCCCGGCAGAGCAGACAATTATGGCCGAACACCACTCTCGCTTGCTGCTGAGAATGGGCATGAGGAAGTAGTGGAGCTGCTATTGACACGGGAAGCTGTTAGCTCCGATAGTCCAGACATAAATCGCCGGACACCACTCTTGAGGGCTGCTGCGGAGGGGCACGAGGGGGTAGCGAAGCTACTATTAGCACGCGAGGATGTCAACCCTAACGGAGCAGACCCGGGGCACCACCTTGGCCAAACACCGCTCGGGTTAGCCGCCAAGAATGGGTATGAGGGAATGGTGCGGTTGCTATTAGCCAGGAAAGATGTCCACCCTGATAGACCCGATACGTGGTACTGTCAGACGCCACTCTCATTTGCCGCCGAGAACGGATATGAAGGAGTAGTGAAACTATTATTAGCACGGGATGGAGTCGACCCAGACAGAAAAGACGGGCGCGGTGAAACAGCGCTCTCGAAGGCTGTTAGGAATGGGCACGAAGTAGTGGTGGGGCTGCTACTGGCTCGGGGCCTTGTTGGCTCCGACGGAGCGGACTGTTCTGGACTGCTGCTTTCGCTTGCTGTTCGGAATGGGCATGGAGCAGTAACGGAGCTACTGTTAGCAAGGAGAGATGCCAACCCCGACGAAGCCGACGGCTCTGGCCGGACGCTACTCTCGTATGCCGCCGAGAAAGGGCACGAGGAAGTAGTCAAGCTACTATTGGCAAGGGGAGATATCAATCCCAACAAGGCTGATAGGTTTGGCGAAACACCGCTTTCATTGGCTTCTAGGAATGGGCATGAGGGAGTATTGAAGCTGCTGCTGGCACGAGGAGATGTCAACCCGGATGAAACGGACAACACGGGCGAAACGCCGATCCATTGGGCTGTTATGATGGCGCTTGAGGGGATCGTAGAGCTGCTGCTAACGCGGAAAGACGTCAACCCCGACAGACCAGGCACGCTGAATGGTCAGACACCACTAGGCGTGGCTTCCGGAGCCGGATATGAGGAAATAGTTAAGCTACTTTTAGCACGAGAAGATGTCAACCCTGACAAACCAGACGCCTGGTATGGCCAAACACCTCTCTGGATGGCTGCCAAGAACGGGCGCGAGGAGGTAGTGAAGTTGCTTTTAGCACGAAGAGATGTCAACCCTAATAGACTAGACCCTTGGTATGGCCAATCGCCACTCTCGATAGCTGCCAAGAACGGGCGCGAGAAAGTAGTGAAACTACTTTTAGCACAGGAAGATGTCAATCCTGACAGACCGGACACCTGGTATGGCCAAACGCCGCTCTCGTTAGCTGCCGGGAACGGGCATGAGAAAGTAGTGAGATTACTATCCCGGGAAGATATCAACTCCGATAGACCAGACAACTCCGACCGTACGCCACTATCGTGGGCTGCCGAAAAGGGGTATGAGGAAATAGTAAGGCTACTATTAGCACGGAAAGATGTCAGCCCCCACAGACCAGACGCATACTACGATCAAACACCACTATCATGGGCTGCTAGGAGTGGGCATCATCGATTAGTGAAGCTCCTACAAGCCCACATAGCATCAGATCCCAGTGTGCTCTAGAGCCCAGGAGGTGTCACCTCTCCTAGCGCCCTTCGGCCCGCCTACGACCCGCCCTTCCAGTCACGTACAACATAGGCTTTTCCCGTTCTACCTCCTTAGATTAGATGCCTTTGATCTCATCTATAGTTCTCCCGTTTATTGTATTGTATGCTTCTAAGCTGCTCTTGTGAGCCTTTCTACTTGCTCCTCACGGCTGGTATATGTGGTTATGGCATTGTATCCTCAATAATTATGACCGAGGATGGGAACAAGTGCTCGGCTATGGGTGAATGAACGTGAGGGAAATATCATGTGGTGGGGTTTTGTTGGAGGAAGATGGTTGAGTGGTGTTGAAATGATTCTGTTTTCCCTTCCCCTCGTTCGATGGGGTTCTTGAGGGCTGTTTTGTGGATTGTCTAAGGACACTAAGCGTTGCCCCAAGATGGTTTACCCTCACAGCTCTGGTGTAATTGGGTTTAAATATTCTTCCAATGCCATTCTGCCACCACTCTCTAGAATCTCCTCCGCGACTTGGCCCGTTTCGCCTCTTTTGGTTTATTATCTTGGGTGGTCTAGAGCGCTGCCGAAGTGTTGGTGCCTAGCTCTTGTGAACAGATATTTTTCCTGTCTTAATATTCCATGATTGGCTCAATTAGATCTTGGCTCAAGGGCCATGTTATTCCCCAATGTCACTTTTATTTCTTTATATACACCTTTGCTCTTCACCTAGATCTTGAGAGCCGTGTGAAGAAAGTGGCGGTAATTTTTCTGTGTCCTGGCGGTTTCTATCCCCCAGCCCCCCCGCCCATGAGAGTGATGTTTGACCATACCGTGTGTCTGAGCTGTTGGGATAGACATCCCCACATGCAAATATTCACCCAGCTGCTCTACCGTGACCACTCTTTGCGGCCCATATGAGTGGTGTAAAACCCGCGCAACCCCTCCAGTAGATATCGCAACCCCCCCCCCCCCTCTCCACCAATGCACTCACAAACCCAACACTTCCAAAAAAGAGGCATGAACAATGCAGCGTAGTGAACACCAAGGGATTCTTTAAAAGGAGCCTGAGATATGTGCATGCACCCGACGAGGAAAAATGGCGTCATCACAAGCGGCCCCACGATCCAAGAGTTCCCTTCTCGTACCCTCCTCTCCAGTACCGTAAAATCTGGAATAATTGAACAATGTGCCATGAAGTCGAGAATTCCCTACCTCGGAAAAAAAAAGGGGGGGGGGGGGGGGAAATCGCAGCAAAACAAAAGAGGTTCCCACTATTGTCGGGTGGGCTCCAGCAGAGGGGGCTCGGTTATATAGTAAGAGGAAAATTCTTCGAGGGGGCGAAGTGGTGCATCGAGCGGACATTCCATGCCTTTTGACTTCCAGCGCAAAATGAATCTGTGATCCCGTATATACAGTAGATCGCAACTAGTTCATTTGCCATCACTCGTTACTTACGGTATAATACTTACGCTACTATATATACCGTTAAACCCCGAAATTATCGAGAATCTCAGCTAGAACGTTGGAGTTGCCTCCTCCTCCTCCTCCTCCTAGTATCATAAGTTTAAAGTCTGTGTCTCGAGTAAGGGCTGATGGAGGAGAAGAATCTTTCGAATGCGGTGTTTTGCCACCCCCAATCCAGAGCCAGAAATTCTGGGCGTCCCAGCTTCATTCTCAATTATTTTGGTTCTTGCGGTGGATGAATATTCTAGGCAAGTACATTCTGAGGATAAAAAAAGTAGGGACGGGAGCGTGGGGATTCCGAGAGCATGTGTGTGGGGGGGGGGTAGTGAAGCTACTGTTAGCGCCGAAATAGTAACCTGTGCAAGTATTGTACAGTAGATTCCCCCCCCGCCGCTAACATATTATTAAAGACCTCTAATAACTGAGAGTGAATCCCTTCTTAGCACTTTGCGCCTGGACTCTTTGAAATCAGCTGTCAACCCTTTAATAGAATCGCATTTGTTTGTTCTGCCTCGCTTGCCTATTCTCGTCTGCATCAACATACAACATGTTATATATACAAACATCCAAGTCCAGCGAAGCCATCAGGA
>Ga0307509_10004185_pt1 | contig 21073 bp, 19 predicted proteins | sample 10_EM_MG_FD_202245 | JGI IMG/M metagenome (GOLD analysis project Ga0307509, IMG submission 202245) | Populus trichocarpa ectomycorrhiza microbial communities from riparian zone in the Pacific Northwest, United States - 10_EM | ecosystem: Host-associated > Plants > Roots > Unclassified | place... | reverse complement strand
GGGCCCCGGACGGGGGCGGGGTGGGGATTACCCGAAACATACCCCCCCGGCCCCGTGTAAGGGCGGGGTCTGGCGAGTGAAAACCCGCCCCGCCCCGCCCCGTAACGAACACTAGGTTTGCTCGATCCCTGGTCACTTGGGTATTGCTGGCAACGAGATGTCAGATGCCGAGGCCAAAAAGGCGGTTGGTGGTGTCTTGCATGTTCGAAACTGGGCTGGTGTCGTGCTGGGTCTTGGTCACGCCATGATTGCTAGGGAACTGCGAGCAGCTGAGTGGTCACATTGGCATATATCGGAAGGTCACGGTTATTACGATCGGTCCCCGCGGAAGCCCAGACACCCACGAGACCTTAGCAGGCTTGATCATTACATCCTGTTGAGAATTCGGAGTGGAACGGATGTTGCTGGTCATGACGGATGTCTGGGTGCTGGTGATCGTTTCCACCTGGTGTCTTGCGACAGGTATCTTGCCAAACACCCCCGTTTCCCGACTTTGTTCAATGATAAGCGGATTCCTGAGTGGCGTGACTGGTGGCAGTCCCATTTCAACCAGGGTTTGGGTATTCCATATGAGCATACAGACAATGACGGTGTGGTCACGGTATGCGGTAATCCCTTCCAGCGGACACTTACACAATTGATCAATGGTACTGTCAGCCTATTTCACCTGGGGTCCGATGACAGGTGTACGAGATGCCTGTTAAAAAGCTGTGATAATGCGGAACGATGCAAGATTCCGGTGAAGTTCATCAGCGGGAGCGGATTGAAAGTTGCCCTGAAATGGTGGCTTGATGATGGTCCATGCGGAAAGTGCGGTAGCAAGGCCAAAAGGCTGTCGGTTCATCTTGGCCGTCGCCTGGACTGTGCTATGTATTACTTTGGACTATTTTGGGACGGTATCATTGATGGCTGGAACCATGTGTCTGTGGCGGATGGAATACGACTACCTTACAATGGTGGCTGGACCAGCCCGGTACATGCGTGTGCAGCTGGAATCTCCTCGGTGTTGTTAGCAATCACTTGAGGTTGAAGACTGGTGCCAGGTGTTTGGAACGTATTGCGGCCATGTTTGAGGAGTGGGTTGATGATGGTGGCCGGTTTACATACCTCGTGGAGACGCCGATAGATTGTTAGGTTTGCGAGATCGACGGTGGTCCATGTGTGTTGGTTTGTTTATGTGTGTGTTTAGTTGGATTTATGTTTGGTTGGAGGGATGCGTGACCGGTTTGCCGGGATATTGGCTTGGTTGTGGCTATGACCTCGTCTATGGTTGTGTTTCATGGATGGCTGTGGGAGGTGGATTTACTTTGTTTGTACCCTAGTTGGGTGGTTCATTATGTGATACCCATGTGCTGGCCGGATACTCGGACTTTGGTCTACGAATCGCGCGGGTGGCACCTTTCCGGATGTACTGCGGGCTAGGCGCGGTTGGGACTGGCGTACTCCTTGGAACGTACTGCTGTATGGTTGTGCAAGCCCGGATAGGTAGTCGCTCCATTAGCTATATAGTTATAAACAAAAAGCATTGAAGCTCAACGACACCTGTCCACTAACTCAACTAACTAGGGCAAAGACAGATGTATATATCATCACAAACTCCTCCTATCATCATCAGGAGGTACCTTCAGATAGTTTGCTCCTTGTCCCACCTTTCCCCCTTTTTCCCGAAAACTCATGCTAACAAAATGCAGAAACAATCATCACTTCATCACACCCTCTGTACTTTTTCCCTCCGGGTGTCCTCCGGGTGTAAAACCCTTTTACTACCTTTTCGCTTTCCTTCCGGTTTTCCTTACAGCCTTTCCGTCTCCGTTCCGCCTCCGTTCCGATCGCTGCATTCCTACATAGGAAATGCTTTCCACAAACACACGCCCGGAGCCATATCCATATGCCCGACTCCACAGCACTTCCCCGGAAGCTAACTAAGAACAAAGGAAATACCAGGAGAGCCTGGCGAGCAGCATTTCCAATAGATGGTGTTGTGTGTTGGGTTGAGAGAAAGTTTGGTCGGGAGTGTGCGTTGCCAGCACTGACCGGGTAGTGGAGTACGGTACACGAGTACATCTATCCCAAAGCTCCCAAGACCGAACTACCGTAGGAACTTGAATAATTTGACCGTTTGCTATGACGTTGGGCTTTCCTCTCTCAGTAAGGTCAAGAAATTCTTTTTTTTTCTGCCTCAGAGCGGGCAAAGGGGCTGTGTTTTTGCTGTGTTCCCCCCCATTCCAGAGAAGGGAATTCCGGACTACATAGCACACGTCCAATTATTCAAGTTCTTGCTGTAGCATAGAAAACTGTTGTGTGCCAGCAGTTGAGGCAAGCATGCGCTAGCAGGCCCAATGCTCGAAACCATACTTTTCCCGACCAGTGGTTTTTTTTTGGATGAACTACTCGCGAGACATTATCGGATCTAGGCCCTAGTCCGAAAAAAGAACTATACTGAGGCATATCAACTGGATACTCTCTAGAAAAAAGAATATACATATTGATCCTATCTATGATACTTGTATCTCCAAGACCTGTGGTGTGTTTTAGATTGAGGAAGGGGCCTTTTTCTCGCAACCTCGTTACACTTAGGTACAAACCCATGTCAACTCTGATATGTGCTAACATGTTAAACTGTTGTCACACCAAACTAACCTGGCACCCGCTTCTGCTAGGATACATTGCTTGCTTTTTTTAATCTACAATTCCAAGAGTCCGTATCCAGGCGGGTCTTCCCGCCCATAGTGAGACAGCAAAAAATCTCTCTCCAGTGCTTCGGAAGGCAAGGGTTGAATTCCGGACACTGGTTAAGAAGGGCAAATTCGATACCGAGAGTTTCCCAAGGGCTTAGGCTGCTCGGGTGTCTGAATTTGAAAGGCTCATGATATTCTTAGATGTCCCTTAGGATTGGAGCTAAGGGAAGCAAACTAGCGAGACTCAAATCGTCACAAATTAAACAGCGAAATGCAGTTAGGCACACCCCCTTGATCAAATCGCGTGCTTTGGGAAATATCCGGGGTGCGCTGCGCATTGCGTCCTCATATTGTTGAGAGACGGACGAGCGGCTGAAAATGCTCAATCTAACATGCAATGGGACTCTTTGTACTACGCTATTGTGCTGCATGAGCAGGAAAAGCACGGCTCCCCTCTTCCTTCTGTCGCCAAGGTTCAGGGTTCGGGAGGCTCCTCAATTGTGGCCACTCTTGGCCCGTAGCACCTACTGGGGTCCCAGCAGCCCAATATTAGCCTCCACATCCCCTCCCCCATTCGATCCCCTCTAAGACCCCCGCGCATCTACTCTCCCGCCCCGCCAACTCCTCGCCAGCCCACCCCACCACTAACACTGGGCACCGGAGCATCCCCACATAATAGCAGTCCCTACCTCGAATCGCGCACTCATCCCTCTACCCCCTATGAGCTCCGGACCGCCTGACTTTATCTCCTCGGTACTTCCTCCTCCCCCCCCTCCCTTGGCTCCACTCTCTTGTATCGACATAGTACCATACTAGACGTGCTGTCACGACTGCTGCCCCCCCCCATTGTTCAGCACGAGATCACACTACGAGAACCGGCCGCTGCCGTACTCCCGCTCGCTTCCTTCACCCGCAATTCTGCGCTCTCCCGCAGAGCCCTGCATCCGCCCCCCCGAACACCAAACATCCGCCCCCTCACTCTCCTCCCAGTCTGGCCCCTACCTGCGACGGGGCGATCCCGTGGTATGTTGTGTTAGAATATACCGGTGGAACTGCCGCTAGGGACAATGCCCTAAGAGAATTGGCTATCCAGCATGGTGGGATAGTGGATAGACCACATGAGTTGACCACCACAAGCCGTATTTAGTTCTACATTGCGCTCCTTTCTCCACACAATGTCACTTACGTCGGACAACTAACACACTCCTTGGTTTCCTATTCTTAAAAATAGACTATGATGGTGACGAGTGACTTGGATCCTTATCCTTTCTATGTTGCCGGAAGTGCCCTATATACATAATCTTGACTTTACAGGAAAGGCTTTTTACCGATGTCGGCCATAGTCTCCACCCCCTACACCCAGCCACTCCATCCACACAGCTCCTTCGAACTTTCCCGAAACTCCCATCATCCGATTCCCTTAGTCTGGATCCAGCCTCCTACACAGTTTTCCTCGTCTTCCGCAATCCGTTACAGTCCTGACACCATCTTGTATTTCCTAACTATCACAGTGTGACACTGACCCGTTCCATCTCTTAGTAAACCTTAAACCTTAACCTCCGGCTTTCCCTAGTGTTTACTCCTAAGACATCCCAAACATTCCTGCTTCATCTAACTCCTGAGCCAAACCTACTATCGTCCTTCTGTTACCATACTTCTCTATCGTGCAAATATCACCAAACGAAATCCCTCTCAGCCATCCACCATCTCGGTTTCAACAATGTCCGAGATATGGAACCTTCGTGAATTTTCAACACCTATCACCCTCTTTGCTCCTTCTCTTACGATGCTCGCCTTATGGCAGCCGCATCGTGGTGCTTCTACCTATAGTTATGAGATCTTGATGGGACGAGTACTCGGTGGAAAGATGAAGAAGTACAAAGAAGCCAACGAGGAAACGGTATATATTTATCGGAGATGCGCCTTGCTTCTCCAGATATCCATGGTTGAGCAGGAGGTTTAAATATAGAGAACTTTACGACCCATCATGGCTTGGCGGGAATCCTTCCGGAGACAATATGACTCCCCAACACGCACTGTGTTCCGACCCATTCCTCGATCTGCTCCCCGCGCATTTCCGGATAGGTCTGCGATCCTTATCCTAGTATACAAACAAGGTATACTCGCTCCCCCTCCGTGATTGATAATGAGTGACAAAGAAACTAGTAATAAACAACTAGGAAATATAGGAAAGGTACGAACACACAATATCCTCGGGCACGGGGTGATCGCCGGTGATTTTCAACACTACCACAGCAGCTTCTCCCGCGCGCGACCCAGCCTCCATCAAACCTTACTTGAATACTACCTCGGGAGGGCTCTTCTGTGCAGGATGAAAGCCCAGGGAGCCACCACCTCCTGACAGCCCTAACCCGAGCTAGAGATATAGCCCTAAAAAAAGGCCAAGGCTGCCGCTGGTAAGTATAGAGGGTCCGCAGGATTCTGGAAAACTGATCCTGTGTGTGTCCCACGGAGGGGGTAGGCGGCCGCGTGTGGTATCCAATTGGAGTTTCTGTTGGAACCTGTAACTGGAGCCATTGATTCATATTTGGTTTCTATTCTATCCTGTGTATTTTCCTGGCTTGCATCGTTTTACTAACAGCATTTGGGGCACTCATGTTACCGACTACCCGTAGATTGTATCATGTGGAGGAAAGGTTTTTCTAGCCATATTCTTGTCGCTCAGGTCTTGTGGGATGGGAGCCGGATCCTTTTCCTAATTCCTTTATAAGAATTATCTTTCTTCTCTTGTTCATGTCTTCACTCTCTTTACCTTGTCTAAATAATCAATTAAATTGCTTTCTCATGCCGAGAGCAAATCAAAAGTTTGGTCCTCATGGCGAACCCCGCACGCACGTGTTGCTACGAGCTGTTGATTGAGGAGCGACGGGGCACCTGGATGAGGAAAGAGAACGAAGCCAAGGAGGAAGCGGGTATACATTGATCGGATTCGTGTCTTGCTTATCCTCTTCATATATGACTGGGCAGGGGGTTGTATACACAATACAAAAAGACCTCTACCAGCCTCACTCACTGGAATTACCCAGAGATGCCAAACACAGCAATGGAGTTATGGTCCCCTTGCGCCCAGTGTTCCGATCCATCCTCGGCTTTGCTTTCCGGATATATCAAACCATCAATCCGAATAGTCGCATATAGTATACAAACCAAGTATCTCCGCCCCTCCTCTTATATTCGTAGCGAGTGACAAAGGAAACTACTAACAAACGAGAGGCAAGAGAGGGGTAAGGTATGTTAGAGCTGACAGAAGTGGATAATGGATAAACAAAGATGTGTAAAGGAAAAGTACGATGAAAGATTACAGAATGTCTTTAGTGATTTCTCTAAAAAATAGGCTAGGATGGTCGGGAGTAACTTGGGTCCTTATTCTTTCAACACCGCCAGCGGTGTCCTATATATACACAAAGTTGACTACAAAGAAAACATTCCTTCAACTTCGTCCAAGTTCTCCACAGCCATTCGATCACCGTCTCCTTCCTTCCACATAACACCCTCAAACTTCTTTCAAAACAATGCGTCCCTTAATCCCTTACTTCTTTTTCGTTTACTTGCGGAGTTCTTCCATTCCCAAACATTCCTGCTACCTTTGCTTGTTTTGCTAACCTTGTAGTGTAACACTTGTTCGTTCCATCTCTTAGTTCCAAACCTTTAGTACCTCTAGCGCGAGTTCCTGAATCATCCCAAAACATCTCCGCTGCATCTAACTATTTACCCAAACACACCACCGCTTCAACTCCCATGTTCTCCAACTGTCTCTAAACAAAACATCTCCTAAGCCAAACATTCGTTGTTGTAGTTCATGTCATAGATACGGAACCTTCGTGAAAACTTTAACAATTTCATTTGTTCTGAGGTTGAAAGGATTGACAGATAGATTGTAGGCTTGCCTTTCCTTTATTATTGTTATGGAGTTGTGCATGGAGCGATGGAGTGAAATGGATGAGTGTGGGGAAAGACGGAATAGTTAAGAAGGTTTCCTTATACTCTATATATTCTTACGTTTTTATTTAGTTAGTTTAGGGAGAGAGAGCGAACCAAGTTTCTGATTTACCTACCCTTTAGTCTGGCCCTAGTGTAGTTCTCGTGTTCGTGTGTTTTGACTGTCACGCTTTTAGTTTATCCGCCTACGATAGCCATATTACAATAAGGTACAATGAAATATCCTTTATGCGAACACTGGGCTCCGATATATTCACTTCGGTATGGGAGCAACAGAGCGCGCGAAAAGAATAGATTCGTATCTAACGAGTGAAAGAAATACGATGATATAAGAGAGCGATATAACGGAAAAGAAAGAGAAACAACATGGTCTCTTATAGAGACAGAGTCGGCCAAAATCAGAGATAGAAAAGGAAAGACGTAAAGGAAATGTAGGAAATCCTCCACTGTCTCGCATCTCAAACAATCCCGGTACTAATTGAGTGTCGTAGTTGATAGCTAGTGGCAGTATGTTTGATATCCGGGATCTCATGTTTCTCCTAAACTAGTCAAACGCGCGAAATATTTTTCAAAACACCAGACGGTTCCAGTGAGAGCGAGAAACACTAGGGCCAGCCGTAGTCAGTTTCAACACTTTAGTGCGGAGTAATCGCTGGTGATTCCTATGAGCACGTATGGTAAGACCCTCAGCCGGTGAGAAGTTAGGGAGCAATTAACCCCAACAGCCGGAGATATACTTTGCTGGCTAAGCTGGAATATCAGTTACACAACATCTTGCCGGCCCCAGTACTAATTTCACCCATTCCTGAAACCCTATTCATTCTACGTGCCTAGCCGGAGTGCGGGATTTGCGATCCTACGGTGGTCGGTGAAAAGCAGGTACTCTGGGTTAGGGCGGAGGGTTTATGCCTAGCATGTGCCCACCGGTGTAGACAGTCGAGCGAATAATAGTTTCTACCACAAGGGGAAGAGAGGAGAGGTGAAGGCAGGGGAAAGAAATGGAAATTAAAAGAGAAGAAGGCCTCCGGATGGCAATTTCAACTTTGTGGATTAGAATTCTCGATGGCAAAAGCTTGCATTCGACCTGAGGCAGTGTTCCGAACCGTCCAGGGGCCCCGCAGAGACGGCGGGGATAATGCCGAAAAGACGGGAAGGCGAGGGGGCCACTTGCGGTGATCCTGTGTAGGGAAAATTACGCGAGGGACTCCAGGGCTCAGCTGCGACAGGCGAGGCCTACACGCTAGGCTTTTATTAGTACAGTGATATAAACGGGAAAGCAGCCGCTTAGGCGGATGGCAGGTGGGATGGCAGGACGGCATGGATTGCGCGGGGGACTATAGGGGGTATCAGAAGACGATAGGGTATAGGTAAGGGCTATAGGGTGTAGGAAATGACTACGGGGGGGATCCACAGACGGCAGGTATAGTACCAGGAATGGCGGCCAGGCACATGTGGAAAAAAAGTGAGGGGGAACACGGGGGAATGCATGTGGTTCCAGACAAACTATGAGTGATATATTATGATGCAAAAAGTTTAATGATACAATAAAGGATATGCAAGCAAGAAAGAGAAGAAGGTTAAATAGATCATCAAGTACTCTAGGTACTAAGATAAGACTGAACCAATCATTCCGCTGTGCGGTTTATTTTTTCCTTAAATACTTGCATAAGTCTTTTGCTTTAGCTAACGTCACAGTGGTGGTGTCGCGGCAAAGCCAACCACTCTGATGCAACCGAAGTTGACTTGTATCACAATGCCTAGGATTTCCAGAAGAGTTACCGGGACACTCGTTGACCTGGGTATCTGCAACCAATATCGCGACCTTCTGGCGGCGATGGTGCTGGTGCCCTCGGCAGCGGGGATATGATTGCTGTCTTGCAGATTCGTGCCGGTGGTTTTTGAGTTATAATTTGGAAAACACTTTTGGCTTTTTTATTTCTTAAAGATGTATTCCTCCTCGCGTATTAGTTTGCCCATATAACACATGATTTTCCTACCTAAAAAGTATGAGCAAGATGAAATATGAGCTTGAAGTTTCTGAGCATACCAGCCAAAGAGATGTAACAGAAAAACACCACAGGGCCCGTCCATGGATCCGAAAAAAGACGGACCACCATCTGTGGTCAGTCCGGTTCTGCCTCCAAGATGGACGGACTGGATGGTTCGGAACACTGACCTGATGTACCAACTCCACTTGTTACCTTTTATTCCTCGTCGATCTTTGGGAAGGGAGGCTAGCTAGTGGGGAGTGATGGAGTAACCCCATTGGAAGATGTCATGTTAAGGCACAGCGGCGTTCGCAAGCGGCCAGGGCGGCCTGCAGATAACCTGAAGATGTGCATTCCGGCCCGGCCAGGTCAAAGTGAAACAGACCTGGGCTTTGTAGGCTAGGCTTCCGACATATCCCGTCCGATTAATGAATATTTTGTTTGTAGGTGGCCGACATCTTCAGATTCCCGGAAATATGTGCTGATATCTGAATATGCCCCAGATATCTGAAGATGCCCGCGGATATCTGCAGGCCCGATTAGAGAGACCCTTAGTGCCGGACTGTGGCCCACAGTCCTGCCCGGCCCGTCCCTAAAAAACCCCAGGCCGGCCGCCCTGTACCTCAAGCCTGGCCGGACTGGCCCCCTGCAAACACTGTTTATCACTTCAAGCTTGGCATTTCGTTACCGAGTTGGTTGCCACGGGGGTATTTTTGATATTGGACTTCTGTCCTTATAAACAGCTATAGTCGGGACTGAACGGGACACTTCGGGTAAATGGGACACTTCGGGTATATAGCTTGAAGGAACCAATCAATAATTAAAGGAAAAAAATGTTCTCGTTAGGTTCACGTCGCTGCTTCCTTTGACCCTGGTAGAGTACAACACAAAAGTTAATTCATGAAATTCACCAAGCTACAATCGACACGACATAGAAAATAATAGAAAAGAGAAATAGGAACAATCTCGTAACAACATTAGACATCAACATGCTGATCAAGGAATAGACAGAAATAAGCAGAAACTACCGCTAACCACAGCTTAAGAGGGAAGATTCCTCAGAAAAAGTAATGGAACGAGAGAAAATATATGGAAACATCTCAATCAAAGTTAGAACACCTTCCCTCCCCCGCCCCAGCAACATTAACTCTTGAGAAACACAAATCGGCTCATCCCACCGAAGTAACTTTCCGGGTAATTAGACCTTAAGATCGCAAAGCTCACATTCGCCGGGTTATTGGTCGTCAGCATTAGCCGGTCAGTGGGTACTTGGTCCCCCGAGCTTTTCGTCGGGGTGATTCTGGGTGGGGGTATTTTCGGTAATTCGTTCCCCAACCCTCGAAGGGTATACGAATGGAATGCGCGACTCCTTGTGCTTCCAGTTCCTTGAATTTATCCTCTGGTCTACTCCACGATATAGTTGGGTGGCTAGCATAGCGACCCCATTTTTTCTCTCATTGGGTAATATAGACTTTTTTCCTAACCTTGAATGCCGGTGTGCCCAACTGAAGCCCTGCTGGACGATAAGAAGGAACAAGAGAATGGACGGGACAGAAATAAGGATTCGGGCCGACAAGGTGACAACATCTCCACTTTGAAGAACGAATTGTACAGCTGCAGGTTCCACCGCGCCCCCCGGCCCTTCTGCGTAGTTCTGCATGCCATTCCTATCGTATGTGGTTGTGTCGCGCAGGACATTCCGACTACTGACCCAAGCAGCCAACACCAAACGTTCGAGGTCGCTTTCAATAGTAGATGCGCCCGCGTCCAGAACATACGAAGGAGCCGTAAAATAGGAGCCCGATTTGAGTGCCGATTGGCCTGCCGCAAGACCTACCTGGACAACACGTGGGACACCAAATTCGTACGGGAAAACCTCGACCCAGAGTCTGTTCAGTTTCAGGCCAGGCAACCTATCTAAGTTCCAGACATCCACCTCTTTGCCATTAAGATGCCACGTACTATCTTCCCAGCAATTGAGAACTGGCCGCTCCCGGTCCACCTGATATGCAAAAGGTGCGTCTCCTCCAGACCTTTGGGTAGAATACCATGGGTCTTGACCAGGAGTGTAGGAATAGAGGCCGCGCGTGGTAATTATCATGACGTAGGAAGTGTTGGATCCCTCACCCGTGGCATCGTAGTCAAGTTTCAACATTGGAGGAAGCTCCAGCTCTGGTTGGTAATTGACCCGAAGTGTTCTGTTCCCAAAGAGTCTGTAGGTATCTGCTTGGTCGGTTGAATTCAGGAGCCATGTATAATCTGTGTGGCATGAACCCTTAACCCTGAGCTGCAACTTGGGATCACTCTGCAGCCCCATGTCCACCCCCGTAACATTATAGTTGTAATTCGCGTAGGAAGAACCACCATAGGTTTGGACATCTACATATACTCGTTTTCTGACTGTAACCCCAGAGGCTTCGATAGATCCGAGCGCGCGGAGTGCTGAAGGGGCGAATAATGAATTCAATTTAGAAATTCCAGTGCCGTTGTCGGGTGCTAAGCCGTAGAGCAGGAGGTCGGGGTAGAAGATGGCATCCTTTGCCGGAGGGGCGACGTTTCCCACCGAGAGTTGTGCAGGGACTAGGATACCCGCGATAACATTTCCAACAGTCATAGCCAGGGCAATAAATGCAAACAGGAGGCCCCACAAGAGATCGCTTACCCCACACCTCGCGTTAGATGTGGAGGGAACTTCCGAAGGGTCTATCTGCTTCTCGCGGATAGGAGATACGCTCTCGATTGTGGGGCATATGTCGTCCGAGCCGGTCTTTGAATCCTGGCCGGCAACCCCTGGATGGGACTGGGCCCCCTTGGCTCCGGAACCCGAGGGGGCCTCCACAGGGTTATCCCCAATCTTGTGTAGTATCACTCTCTTGCAGTAAGATCCCATTAATGTCATCGCATTCATAGATTCACCAGAGTTCCAAAGGGCGACCAAGGCAGTCTGGCGGTTTGGGTCACCGCATGTGGGCCAGAATGCCATTATAATGGCGATGATTAGTTTCCATCCAACCATAAAAATCAGGATCATTAGGATGGTATACGCCGAGGTGATGAAATCAGAAGCTCTTTTGCTCACTGCGACAGCCGGGATCCCGCCTGCGCGTGTCGGCATCACAAAGAGCTTTGTGATGCCTGTGACATAGGTATTCTTCGGGGGGTTGGTGTAAATGTCCATAGCGAGGTGGTGCGGTGTTGCTGTAAGGAGATCTTTGTTATTGCCATTAGCTTAGCAAGTGTTCCTTTGAAGGGGGCAGTCCGACACATACCAGGTTGTGCGCGGTGTCGTTGACCAAATTTTTAGGGAGATCAATCTTTGAGGACAAGTGGATAAGACCTTTCCATTGAGGATTTTCGGGGTTGATCTCTCGGCTCAGGCAAAGGGACTGGAGAGGAGGGTATATTCTCACATTCCCAGTGAGGGTGGCCAGAGAAATCAGCCGTCTGTCAAACCATTAATGCAAATATAGGCTTCACGCGAGCAGATTCAGCACCACTTGCATGACCTGTTGGATGGGTAAGGGCGTCCAACCTCTCACATCACCTTCTCTTGCATCAAGGCACTGGTGGATGAAAAGATATTGAAATGCTCTTCTTGACAGCATTTGTTTTTGGTCATAATTGGTGAGTCTTTGCGCTCATCCTGAATTCCCGTAAGAACTCAACTAACAGAACCGTGTGCTATGTAGTTGAGAATTCCCCATTCTCGAATAGGGACTAAACACACAGCAAAAGAAGAGACGCCCCCCCCGCCTAAAGCCATAAAAATAAAATAAAAGCACCACACCTTACCAAAGGAGGCAGCTCCAACTACATGACACGCGTTCCGTTATTTGAGTTTTATGGTAGCTCAAAGTGAGCACCCTATCCACGCAACCGATGAGCTAGGATGATTTCTTTCTTGTGAGACTTGGGGGCTAGGTATCAAGTGAGGGGTACTGTACTAGTGCCGGTGGTTGTGGGAAAGCCTGCCGGCGCCTTCGTTATTGGTTCATGAGCCCCATCGGGCATTTAGAGAGCAGTGCTAGCTCTAGCAACTTCGCCATGAGGTGGACAGTATTTATTTTATTTTGCATATTATTCATAAAGTTCGACGGAATTTGTTCTACACTTTGGTGCAAGCACCAGGAAAGATGTTTTAGCACAAGGACGGCCAAGTAGGCTCTTTAGTTGTGATAAGAGAAGCAAAAACACCGAGCACCAAATCAATGTGGTAGCGTGTTGTTATGCTCTCCTATGCAGTAAATTAGATGCCTAAGACATCTATGCTATGCTCACCTTGTACCAAAACATCCTGCCGGTCCTTGTACACTATCACAAAAACTGGGATGATTTGCCTTCACTCTAGGCGTTGGAGTCGGGACTCTTGCCTAGGCCGGGCGTAAATTTCCTCATTTTTTGTCTCAGCGGAGTGTTGAGGGACAGCTTGTCCCCACTGTTTCCCCTTTTAATATAGAGTGGGCATTCTGCAGGACTGACGCGAGGGCCAATTATTCCAGCTTTCACTGTAGACTCGATGGGAGAATGGTGTGTTTACTCCTCATTGCAGATTTTGGATTTTGAGGTTAACAGGGCAGAGAAAAAACTGACTCTGATGGTCGATACCTCGACTGACTCTGGCCACTCAGACTCCATAGCTTTGGTCGCCGATTTGTGAGGCACAATTGCCGGACCAATGGGCGTAGGTGTGATGAACCAACCCTATATGTCTAAAGTTCATATCAACTTACCTCTGTTTCCCATTTTCCTTGCTTGCAGAGATTAACCCTCTTTGTCTATGAAAATAACACGATTGTGGGCCAAACCACAAGCGAGTAAGCCGCATCCCAGAGCGGCCCCGGAGCCGCCAATTTTGTTCCGGTATCGATAGGACCGAGGTGCCCGATTAGTTCTGAGTGAGTCATGTAGCTTTCCAGGAATGGCCGAGAGCCCATAGCGCCCATAGGTGGCTGCAGGAAAAGTTCTTAGCATTTTTGAATAGTAGGTTTCATTCACTTTTGTCGCGACTCAATCAAATCCCTCATTTTTCATATTCGGGGAATGATGGATCGATTAAGAGACCCTATCGAAGCGATTTCCCAGCTTACTGAGCATCACTGCCTATATTTTGCTAATAACTCCTAAATAGTCTTGCCCAGGGGGAACACACAAATCAACTAACAGAAGGCACTTGCCGCAAGCCCTGAGCGCATGAAAATACGGAGGGGTGTGTGTTTTAGGTGCCCCGATAGGCACCGGTTTTGAACCATATGTTTTGCCGAGACTTCGTCCCTGGATACTTATCGCGCGGTACACGTACAGTGCTCGAGCTCAGAAGGATGCCGGGATCGGTTACTGGGATCACACACCAGCACCCTACTGTGGCAGGTAAATTTCGCTTTTACTTGGTTACGACACCTTAGCTTATTGGGAACCGATCAGCGGAGCTTGAATGATCATTGATAGATCTTTGCTTGTGGGAAAAAGTATATAAGGTGCTTATCTTTTATGTGAGGCGGATAGGTCATGTCTGCTACAGTAAAAACTGGAATAATTGGACCTTGCGCTAGTATGTTGACATAAGGTTGGGCGCACGGAAGGTTCCTAATTTAAAAGGAAATGGGTGTCTTCACACTGAGAACTGGGGTCTCAATGCTAGCTCTTGATATGACTGTAGTAATTCGAGTGGCGAAGTAGAAAGGGGAAAAATTTAAATAAATGTATGAACCTTGACGAGATATACCTTAAGTCAACATACTAGCGTGAGGTCCAATTATTCCGGTTTTTACGGTGGTATCACAGGGGTGGGTGTTAGCTGACAAGGGGCGGGTCTATGTAGGGCGACGATCTTTCACTTCTCTAGTTTTCCCCAATCACTGGGCAACAGTTTAGACAGTCAACGAACGAAAGAAAACCGGGGACAGTGGACAACAAGAGGAGGATCGCCTGTACTTAGATGATCGGACAATCGGGCAGGGTTGGACTTTCTTTTTGCTCGAATTTCTCTTCTTTTCTCAGAGCTCATCTGGGTGACGATTAGCGAATAGCTTAGGAGAGTCGAATCGATTGTGACTTGTGTGGTTTTACTCACAGACGGGATCCCTTGATAGCTACGATCGTACCGGAGGCTCATATTGTGGGTGGACAAAATTAACCGAACACAAAGGATGCATGGCAACCAAATACGGTATTCCCCAGCACCCTGCACTTCAACCCCACCTCAAGAAATTGCTTAAGCTCGACCAAAACCAAACCATTTGGTTAACCCCTTCTTGTTTAGGATTCTAAGCATCCTCCTCTGCAGTTGGGCCCAATAGTCTTTTCTATTTTCATTTTAGCTATCAGTATGACAGCGCCAGTGGGGAAGTAGCGTTGTCATACCCGAAGTTTTTCCGCTTCGTTGATGTTCTGTTAATCCCATCCACGCACAATACCTCTTGTGCTTCTGAAACAGACTGGGCCGTGTTTCTTGGTTACAGTACCAACACGATTTTAGCATGCAACGAGCCACTAAAGTTGAGCCATGTGACCAAACCGGGCGATTACCAGATTGGGAGAACGGTCCCGGCTACCAGCACTCCCCAGAACATCTGAGTTCTTGCGGCGTGGTGGGATTTACGCCTCGGATTCAGAATTTTACGGGCACAAATTGTGAGAGTTGACAGATCCAGGGGGTTGCTAGGGATGGGGAAGCTGATAGTTGAGGGACAAGGAGTGATAACAGGGTAAGTGATTCAACTCGTTCTAGAGTTGAAAGGATTGGTGTAAGGGTTTATGGTCATGTGTTTCCGTTATTCATATTCCGGGGGTAACAAGCAAATAGGGCCATACGTGGAGAGAGATCGATAGGTGTGGGAAGCGATGGAATGATGGAGATGGATTTATTATTCTTGTGTAGATTTATGGTTGGTTGGTTGGTTGGTTTGGCGCCGAGCGAATGAAGTTTCCGATTATACCTACCCTGTGGATTAGCCCTAATCTGCTTGGAGGGTTGGACAATTGCGCCATTGAACTCCGGCGCAGGAGCTCTGGTCGAGTACCAAGATGCCGGATCGGGGCGCTCGGGAGATTGTAGAGGTGAAGAAAAAGCATTGCGGCTCTGTTTTGAAAGTGAAACAAATTCATGTATGACAAAATGGAAAAAATGAAAGAAAAAAGGATGATATCGTGCATCTACTCAATTATGGTGGATGTGGAGCTATGCAACAACACACCTTTCCTACAATATTTTAAGTTTGGTTTGGGAAATACCGATCTTGCACTTGATAATAAGATCGTAAAAGGTACTTGTACTCGAGTACTGAGGACTGTGGTTAAACTATAGTGCAGATCCCTCCCCTAACTGACCGCGAGGCGCTGCGCACGTCAGGCATCTCTAGTTTCTATTGGTGTCCTTGGGTCGTTCCAGTCTAGATCTGCAAATATCCCAAAGTAGGTGCCAAGGCATCCCAACGAAAGACATTGACTGGAATGAACTGTCAGCCTCGGCTTTCGCATGTCCTGTGTTAAAACATTTTTTTCTTTTCCTTTTGTTTTCTTCACCAGAACAACAGAATTAAGTCTCTTTCAGAGCGAATTATCAGGTGCAAAGCCCGGGCGCCAAAATCTGAGAAAACACCCGTACCCCGCATTGTAACGGCCTGATTGGATGACTGGACATTAAGGTTCGTGAGATTAGGAATCTGTGGATTGCCGGGCGGGGAGCAGGACTTTGGAATCTCGTAGCTTTTTTCTGGTGGAGTTCAATAAATAGTTCCATTGGTATAGATTTTTGGTAGTATTGGAGGCATAAAAGCGGAATATGATGTATTCAAGGGAAAACTAAAGATTCAGATGGAGCATGTGATGGCTTTCGTGCCGGATTATCGGTTGGTGGGTTTCTTCGCTTGCCGCCGGTAGCAGGTTGAGATAAAGTAGGAGCTGAGGGAGAACATCCGACAGTCCGAAAAGGCTTAAAATATGGCTTATTTGGCTAATAATGGATTAAGCGAGAGATTTTTGTTGCTGGTTGGGATAGATTACAAGGAAAAGTCTTATTTCAACGTAGGTACTGTGGGGCGAATACCTGGTTTCTTATCCCATCGTTCGTAGCGAAATTCTTGGCATTCCGGCAACCAACTCACGACCACAACTAATTTAATTAAAAATCAAAGAAAAGAGAAAATAGTGTGAAATAAGAAATAGGATTAGCTAAATAGAGTGGAAATCGGGAAAACAATTTCGTTCACGCAGTTGACATAAAGGTACATCACAATAGTTACATTTCTACCAAGATTTGAGTAAATCACTACCCATACTATCGGCAGCCAGCCCAGTCTTTTTCCGCCAGTGACAGAGGTAGCAATCCCTACGGGTCTCAAGAGTGACTGGTAGGTGTGCTGCAACCTCTTGGCGCTTTGCTGGAAGTTCAGCGTTGACATGTTGGCGAGGTTGCAGGTTGGACTGATTGCCATTCGGGCTGCAGGTACTTGAACTCTCAGCCATACCAACCATGCTTCTTTTATTACTGGAGATGTACTCCCAGGCTGTCCGGAGACGAAAGTCTTTCTGTGAAACAGCCTCCCTATCACTCCCGGTATCCTTGAATATGAGATAAGAATTGATAAGTGATGTCTCTAGAGCCCAGAAGAACATTGGAAACCAGATACGGTACGTGGTGAGGTGAGTGTCATAGTAATAGCGGTATTGATCCGCAATGTCCACACCTCCTTTATTGTGATTGTAGTCATTAATAACAGCAGGTATTTCTTTGACTTGAACTGGCGAGTTTTGGAAGTGTTGGGTAGCAGCTTGTGGGTTGGATTGTCTTGGAGCTCTTCTGCTTTGGTAATACTCAGAGGCTAGTGTTCATTACGGGGAGGGGCAGGGCGGGTTTTCACTTGTGAGGCCTCGCTCTTACATGGGGCCGGGGGGGCATTTTTAGGGTAATCCCCACCCCGCCCCCGCCCGGGGCCCACCCGCACTCATCCCTGGAGGGGGCCCCGTTTGTTACCACCCATTTTCAGCGGGGACCCGTCCGGGGTATGGGTGGGGCGGGGGCCTGAGCGGGGACAGGGGCAGGGAATGCCGAAAAAGACACCCCGGCCCAGGCCGTTAAGCGGGGCAGGGCGGGGAAAAGGGCCGGAGGACCGCGGTTTCCGGGGCCCCGTCCGCCCAGTAACGAACTCTATCAGAGGCACGGTTTCACAGTATATGAACTGAAGTCATCATCGTCACAGGCTTGTAGTCTATTCACAAGAGAAATCCAATTCCATCCTTAACGATCCCACCTTTGCTATGATACTCTAACTTTGACCAAACCTCCTTTGGTATTTTTAAACTTTGAGGAAAGTCCTTAGAGCTTGTTCGAGCGGTGCCAACAGCACCAATTCCCATCTCTCTCAGCTTTTTGAAAAGGGGAAAGCTAGTGTAAAAGATATCAACATAGATGTTCCAGGCAGGCTGGCGATCAAGCTGTTGAAGAGTGCTTGCCAGGTGGTAAACAGCTGAGCCAGTATCGCTAAGTTCAGGGATACTAGGAATTAGATCCAATCCTGACTTGCTTGAGGTAGGAAGAAAGTCTACAATGTAACCTCTGTTTGCCAGAAAATGAAACTTGTAGCCTAACTCGATTGGCTTATTAAGCATCTTATATGTATCGATTGACCTGCCAGTACATAATATCATAGCCACATCAATTGTGACATTGGAGGAGGGTAGAAGATAGGGTTGTGAGGATAGGCGTAGTTGATTTAGGAGAGGATCAACCTTCTGGTGCCATAAGCGATAACCTGAACTCCTTTCTGCCTGCTCCTCCTCCGGATTGGATAGGTGAAAAAACCGCTTGATCTGCTCAAAGCGAGTTTGGCTTATAAATTTGCTGATATCATGGGTAGGATGATGCTGATTGTGAAGCCAGAATTCTCTTAGTACCATACTTTTACCAGGGAACAATCCCATATAAATAATAATCACAATCCAAATCCGAAGCTCACTAGGAGTTACATCATGCCAATCTCGGCCTCCAACACCAGGCAGAGCTTCTGAACGCTTTATCTGAGAATACAGGTTGGTATTAGATGACATTGTAAGGAAAAACTCTTCAGTTAAGAAGAGATTAACTATATCTGAAGGCTCAATACTGTTGAGAGATAGCAGAGAGGATGGAAGATGATTGATTGGAGAGTGTAAAGGGTAGAGGTAGTGTTCGTTACGGGGCGGGGCGGGGCGGGTTTTCACTCGCCAGGCCTCGCCCTTAAACGGGGCCGGGCGGGCTCTTTTTAGGGTAATCCCAGCGCCGCCCCCGCTTGGGGCCCACCCGCACTGATTCCGTGGACGGGCCCCCGTTTGTTACCACCCTTTTTTAGCGGGGACCGGTCCGGGGTATGGGTGGGGCAGAGGCCTGAGCGGGGACAGGGGCAGGGAATGCCGAAAAAGACACCCTGCCCCAGGCGGTTGAGGGGGGCAGGGCAGGGAAAAGAGCTGGGGGCCCGCGTTTTCCGGGGCCCCGTCTGCCCCGTAATGAACTCTAGGTAGAGCTGACGGAGGGGGCAGTATAATGGGACTTCTGGAAGGCTAATGGGGTAGACAGGTGTTGATTTTGCTTTGCCCAGGAGTGGGGAGTGATATTTGGTGATGCGCTGAGGCCGTGTCTTTACCAATGTTTTTCTCTCACTGCCTTCTTGATGATGGGAAGTGGATGTTCAAAATGTGAATGCGGCACAATCTATTCTATGTGGATAATACTTCATAAGTACGAGGGGGGTTGCGAGGCACGCTTAGCGAGGTGTTGAAGAAGGGATTGGTAGCAGTTCCGGTTCTTGATTTTTCTACGCCCGGTCGGCGGTAGCACCTTATTTATAGAAAAGTCCGCGTCCATATGCGCAAGAGAAATATAAGGGAAACAATGTAAGAAACATAAGTGCGAACATGTTTGACCATGAAATCGAAACAAGTAAATCCCAAATAATATGCGTGAAAACCCAAGAGTGTGAAGCGATTTATTAGAAATATCATGACCAAGAATGGTGCATAAGAGAGACATAAACAACCGTAAAATCCTAAACACCTGATTAGAAAGCACATGTTAAATCCCCAGATATTATCCTGAAATAAATAATAAAACACTATAATATATATCTTGGCTGTTGTAATGTAAGCGGTGGACAGGTAGAGCCGAAACACAAACTAAGTAAAAACATACACGGTAGTGTGTTGAATATAGATAGGAAATATACAAAGAATTTCAACAGTGGAGTCCCCAGGGAGGATCTCAAGGAAGGAGAGATTCGTGGAGCGGGGTCGAAGTTGCCTGGCTGTCATTGTGGGCTAAAGTCCAGCGACCTTTCCTTGCCCACTCAATCCTCACTAAAATTACCCTTTTTTATAAACACTTGTCACTGCACGCCACAGCTACTAAATCATTTGTAATTATGATTTCAAATACCTTTGGACTTCCCTTTGGTTCCAGGAAAGTCTAGAGTCAGGAGGAAAAAGATTCAAATTTTGAGTGGCGGTGGCGTTGTACTCGTCAGCAAAAGGGATAAATTTGTCCCTTCTACGAACGATGGGATACTCTAAATTGTTTTTATTCCTTTCTATATACTTTTATAGGTTTATAGTGCAGGTAGTGGCAGATGGCTTGGGTGGAACGGTTGTCACGAAGCTGGCGCTTAGGGTAGGGTTCTTGGGGGTTGCAGCTATCATGCAGACTGAGAGAGAGAGAGAGAGAGACGACAGAGAAAAACAACCACCTCAACAAGTGAGGGCTTTGCGTACCGTGATCTTTCATCGTGAACTTACCGATTCCATCTACGAGCTTGGTGAATCCCGATAGTGGATGCGGCGATAGCCTCTACCGGCCTTTGGTTTTGTTTTATTTTCTCTCCACGATTTCCCGCGATTCGATCAGTTACTTCCGCAAGAGAAGTACCGTAATAACTGGAATAATTGGCCCACGCGCTAGTATGTTGAATTAAGGTGGCGCGCACGGGAGATAGCAGGTTTGAAAGGAAATTAGTGTCTCAACATCAACTGTAGGGGTTCACTCTGATCAGTCCCAACCTCATTCCATAATTTGAATGGCGAAGTAAAAGGGAGAAAGATTGTAAATAAATACAGCATTATGTATCTAGTGAGAATAAAATACAAGATAATATTTTACAAAATAAAGAATCTACCCGAACACAATCTAGTCCAAAAATGCCACCAAAAGCTGCCGGTAGAACAACGATTCAGCCGACTCTAGACCCCCTTCCAGCGGATAACGTATTATACCTAGTTATGGGTCACCCCCTAGTAATTCAAATTAATATTGGGCTATGATGAGGTGAGAGGACCTTGAGATTCTTGTTCTTCCTACATCTCCAGACTTGTCCTATATATACACAATCTTGACAATACAGAAAAGAATCCATCTTCCGCAACACTCTCCACTCGTCTCTCACCATCTGAGTCCAAACAGGTTTCCCAAAACTTCTACTCCCTTCT
>Ga0307509_10004184_pt1 | contig 21075 bp, 21 predicted proteins | sample 10_EM_MG_FD_202245 | JGI IMG/M metagenome (GOLD analysis project Ga0307509, IMG submission 202245) | Populus trichocarpa ectomycorrhiza microbial communities from riparian zone in the Pacific Northwest, United States - 10_EM | ecosystem: Host-associated > Plants > Roots > Unclassified | place... | reverse complement strand
GCCCGCAGCGGCTCGGCCAGACCCCAGCCCTCGGCCGCCTCGAGCCAGCCACGCATCCCGATGCCGGTGCTGACCAGCACGACGTCGGGCGGTGAGTCCAGGCAGTCCCGGGTGGCGGCGCGCAGCTCGGCGTCGTCGGCGATCGGGACGATGCGCAGCGCGGGGGCCAGCACGACCCGGGCGCCGCGGCTCTCCAGCAGGCCGGCCAGCTCGTCCCGGCGGCGGTCGGCGGTCACCCCGACCGTGTAACCGGACAGCGGCGCGGCCAGGGCGGCTGCCTTGATCACCGTCCGTCGCGTTCCCCCCGTCCGGTCGGTCATCCGGCGGGGGCCTCCATATCGAATTCGAGAAGTCGCGGCGTGGCCGGCCGGTCCACCGAAGGGCACGCTCGGAGCCCGCCGTCCTCAGCGTCGACCCGCTCCCATGTCACGCCTGCGATCTCCGCCGTACCTCCGTCCGGCGCACACCGCGACTCCTCCTCGCCGTACCGGCGAACCGGCGCGGCGGTCACCGTCAGGTCCGTCCTCAACCCTGACGGTGGCCTATCAATACTGCGCCGTCCGGGCGCGCGGAGGCTATGCCTCGCCCGCGTGCTCCCCGGGTGCGCACCATTGGCCATGCCCGAAGCCTGCCGGTGGGGGATTTCGCCGTGGCGTCCCGTTTGTTTCCAGCCTGCTAAGAGCTTGCGATCGGCTCTCCTGATCCCGGGGTCGGGTGCGTCGTGGCGGCGGAGTATGCTTGGTCCGCTTATCCTTGGGGGTCCAGCAGGGCCGCCATCGTTTTGACCACGCGCCGCGCGGCCGGGTATTGTTGCCTGCTGTTGTGTGACAGCTGCGAGCGTCCCCTCGGGTACGCTTGACGTTCGCGCTCGACGCGACCAGTGCGCGACCCCAGACCGACGACAAGACAAGGTAATTCTGTGCGTACGTACAGCCCGAAGCCGGGTGAGATCGAGCGTCAGTGGCACATTATCGACGCTTCTGACGTCGTCCTGGGCCGCCTGGCTACCCACACCGCCACCCTCCTGCGTGGCAAGCACAAGCCGGCGATTTCGTGGTGATCATCAACGCGGGCAAGGTGGCGCTCACCGGCAACAAGCGGCAGACCAAGGTGGCGTACCGCCACTCCGGCTACCCCGGCGGCCTCAAGCAGGTCAGGTACGAGGAGCTGCTCACCACGCGCCCGGAGAAGGCGATCGAGCTCGCCGTCAAGGGCATGCTCCCGCACAACAAGCTCGCGCGGCAGATCATCAAGAAGCTGAAGGTCTACCCGGGCGCTGAGCACCCGCACGCCGCTCAGCAGCCGAAGCCGTTCGAAATCACCCAGATCGCGCAGTGAGCGCGGGAGAAGGCAGCAGCATGTCCGACATCATCGAGCCCGAGGTCGTCGAGACCGTCGAGGAGCCCGCTGAGACGGTCGTCGTGGTCGAGACGCCCGCGCCGGCCCCGGTCCGCGCCCCGCGTCCCGGTGACCGTCCGATCCAGACCGTCGGCCGCCGCAAGGAGGCCATCGTCCGGGTGCGCCTCATTCCCGGCTCCGGCAAGATCACCTGCAACGGTCGCGACCTCGAGGCCTACTTCCCGAGCAAGGTGCACCAGCAGCTCATCCGTGAGCCGCTGAGCACCGCCGAGAAGGCCGAGCAGTTCGACGTGATCGCGAACCTGCGCGGCGGCGGCATCACCGGCCAGGCCGGCGCCCTCCGCCTCGGCATCTCCCGCGCTCTGATCACGAACGACCCGGACGACCGGCCCGCCCTGAAGAAGGCCGGCTTCCTCACCCGGGACGCCCGGGTCAAGGAGAGCAAGAAGTACGGCCTCAAGAAGGCCCGCAAGGCTCCGCAGTACTCGAAGCGCTGATCGCTTGTCAGGCGGCCGGGTTCGCCCCCTCAGAGGTGGGGGCGTGCCCGGCCGTTCTGCATCTACTGAAAGGAGCCGCCAATGGGGCGACTGTTCGGTACCGACGGCGTGCGCGGGCTTGCCAACGGCGACCTCACCCCGGAACTGGCCCTCTCCGTCGCGGTCGCCGCGGCCCGGGTTCTCGTCGAGAGCGATCGAAGCCACCAGCCGCTGGCGATCGTCGGGCGCGACCCGCGGGCCAGCGGCGAGATGCTCGAGGCCGCCGTCGTGGCCGGGCTGACCAGCGCGGGCGCCAACGTGGTCCGGGTCGGGGTGCTGCCCACGCCGGCCGTGGCGTACCTGGTCGGGCAGACCAACGCCGACCTCGGCGTGATGCTCTCCGCCTCGCACAACCCGATGCCGGACAACGGGATCAAGCTGTTCGCGGCCGGCGGCACCAAGCTGCCGGACGAGCTCGAGGCGCGCATCGAGCAGGCGATCGAGGACGGGCACGGGCTGATCGGCCGGCCCACCGGCGACGGCATCGGCCGGGTGCACGACCTGCTGGACGGGGCCGAGCACTACATCAAGCACCTGGTCGGGTCGGTCCCGCACGCCCTCAACGGCATCAAGGTCGTGGTCGACTGCGCGAACGGGGCGGCCAGCGAGGTCGGGCCGACCGCGTACGAGGAGGCCGGCGCCGAGGTCATCGCGATCCACGCCGAGCCGGACGGTCTCAACATCAACGAGGCCTGCGGCTCGACGCACATGGACGTCGTGCGCGAGCGGGTGGTGGCCGAGGGCGCCGACCTGGGCATCGCGCACGATGGCGACGCCGACCGGTGCCTCGCGGTCACCGCATCGGGTGACGTCGTCGACGGCGACCAGATCATGGCGATCCTGGCGCTGGCCATGCGGGACGCCGGGACACTCACCGAGGACACCCTGGTGGCCACGGTGATGAGCAACCTGGGCCTGCGGATCGCGATGAAGCAGTCCGGCATCCGGCTGATCGAGGCCAAGGTCGGCGACCGGTACGTGCTGGAGGAGCTGAACGCCGGTGGCCTGGCGCTCGGCGGCGAGCAGAGCGGGCACATCGTGATGCCGGCCTTCGCGACGACCGGGGACGGCGTGCTGACCGGCCTGCACCTGATGGCGCAGCTGGCGGCGTCCGGCAAGTCGCTGGCCGACCTGGCCGCGGTGGTGCACAAGCTGCCGCAGGTGCTGATCAACGTGCGGGTCGGTGACCGGGAGGCCGGCGCCAAGGCGCCCGCCGTCCTGGCGGCCGTCGCGGCGGCCGAGGCCGAGCTGGGCGAGACCGGGCGGGTGCTGCTGCGTCCGTCGGGGACCGAGCCGCTCGTACGCGTGATGGTCGAGGCCGGCACGGAGGAGCAGGCCGGCGCGGTCGCCGCCCGGATCGCCGACGAGGTCAAGGCCTTCTGACGGGCCCGGTTAGCGGCCCAGTTTCGTCAGACGCTGGGCCGCCTCGTCGATCACCTCTTCACGCTTGCAGAAGGCGAAGCGGATCAAGTGCCGCCCGGCCTCCTGATGGTCGTAGAAGACCTGGGTGGGCACGGCGACGACGCCACACCGGGCGGGCAGCTCACGGCAGAAGTCGGCGCCGTCCGTACCACCCAGCGGGGTGATGTCGGCGGTGACGAAGTAGGTGCCCTCGGAGGGCAGCACCGCGAAGCCGGCCTCGGTCAGGCCGCCGACCAGGCGATCCCGCCGGGCCTGCAGGCCCGCCCGGAACGCGCTGAAGTACTCGTCGGGCAGCCCGAGAGCGACCGCGACCGCAGGCTGCAGCGGGCCGGCGTTCACGAAGGTCAGGAACTGCTTGACCCGGGCCACCGTGGAGACCAGCGGGGCCGGTCCGGTCGCCCAGCCGACCTTCCACCCTGTGCAGGAGAACGTCTTGCCGGCCGAGGAGATGCGCAGGGTGCGTTCGCCCATGCCGGGCAGGCTCGCCAGCGGCAGATGCTGTTCGGCGGCGTCGGTGAAGACCAGGTGCTCGTAGACCTCGTCGGTCACCGCATACACGTCGTGCTCCTGGCAGAGCTCGGCGATCAGGGTCAGCTCGGCGCGGGTGAAGACCTTGCCGGTCGGGTTGTGCGGCGAGTTGAGCAGCACCATCCGGGTGCGCGGCCCGAAGGCCGCCCGCAGCTCGCCCTCGTCGAACCGGTACCGGCCGTCCGGGCCGGGGCGCAGGGTGACGGGCCGTCGTCCGGCGCCGGCCAGGGTGATCGAGGCGGCGTACGAGTCGTAGTACGGCTCGAAGCAGACGACCTCGTCGCCCGGCTCGCAGAGGCCGAGGATCGCCGCGGCGACCGCCTCGGTGGCGCCCGCGGTGACCACGACCTCGCCGTCCGGGTCCCGATCGAGGCCCCAGAAGCGTCGCTCGTGGTCGGTGATGGCCGCCCGCAGGGCCGGAATGCCGTACAGCGGCGGGTACTGGTTGGCGAGGCCGTGCCGGGCCACCGCGTCGAGCATCTCGGCCGGGCCGTCGGTGTCCGGGAAGCCCTGCCCGAGGTTGATCGAGCCGGTGCGCACGGCCAGCGCCGACATCTCGGTGAAGATCGTGGTGCCGAACGCGCGCATGCGCTCGACCAGCGGATCCCGCGTCATTCGAGCACCAGGTGGGTGCAGGAGGTGGTGGCGAACGCGGACTTGCCCGAGGCGCTCGCCTTGACCTCGTCGCCGTCGATCAGCGCCCGGCACTTGACGGTGCCGTCGGTGGCGCCGAGCCGCACCACGACGACCGAGAGCAGGGCCGGGGTCTGCACCTCGGTGGTGAACTTCCAGGGCAGGTTCACCTCGGTGAGGCGGACCGGGGTGTCGCCCATCTTCGGCAGGTAGACGATCGAGACCGGGCCGTCGCCGGAGACCTCGTAGGTCACCGAGATCGTCCGGCCGATCTCGTCGGTCGGCAGGTCGGTGGGCAGGCCCGGCAGGGTGGGCACCGCGGTCGGCAGGTTGTCGAACGGGGCGGCGGCGGTCTCCTTGGCCTTGTCGGCGACGCTGCGGGCGATCAGCACGCCGGCCGTGGCGATGCCGCCGCAGAGCAGCAGGGTGACGGCCAGGATCACGGCGACGATCGGCGCGTTGCTCTTGCGCGGGGGCGGCCCGTATCCCGGCGGCGGGTATCCCGGTGGCGCGTAGGCCGGGGGCGGATACCCGGGTGGGTGCGCGTACCCGCCGTAATCGGGGGCGTAGCCCGGGGGCGCGTAGTTGACCGGCGGCGGCTGGGCCGGGAACTGAGAGGTCGGCGGGTAATCCGGCTCGGGGATCGAGGCCTGCCCCGGCGCGTACGCCTGCGGAGTCTCCGAAAGCGCGTCCCCGGAGGGCGTCGACCACGGCTGCCCCGAGATCGGGGCGCCGGCGGTCGGATCCGGCGGCGGGTTGTCGGGCTGGTTGGTCACGCGTCTCTCCCGGTACGGGCGCTGCCCTTCGGCGCGCAAGCCGACGGTACGCCAACTACGCCACCGATGGGTCGCGGGGCATCGGCTCTTCGGTCACCACACGAACACACTTTCGAGCAGAATGGCTGCTCGAAAGTGTGCCTCTCGCGCATGCCAAATGAGCGGTCGTCGGTTACTGTGGCCCGCATGTGTGGCATCGTGGGTTACGTCGGCAGTCGGCCGGCGCTCAGCATCGTTCTCGACGGCCTTCGCCGGCTCGAGTACCGCGGATACGACTCCGCGGGGGTGGCCGTCGTCGACGACGGCACCGTCCTGACCGAGAAGAAGGCCGGCAAGCTGGCCAACCTGGAGAAGGCGCTCTCCGAGCGGGCCGACGACGGCATCGCCACCGGCAGCACGGCGATCGGGCACACCCGGTGGGCCACGCACGGCGGCCCGACCGATCGCAACGCCCACCCGCACCTGTCCGCCGACGGCCGGGTCGCCGTCATCCACAACGGCATCATCGAGAACTTCGCCCGGCTGCGCCGCGAGCTGGAGGCGACGGGCGTCGAGTTCGCCAGCGACACCGACACCGAGTGCGCGGCGCACCTGCTCGCCGCCGAGGTCCGCGCGCTGCGCGAGGCCGGCACGGTCCACGGGCCGCAGTTGCTCGCCGAGGCGATGCGCCGCACGGTCCGCCGGCTCGAGGGCGCCTTCACGCTGCTCGCCGTGGACACCGAGGTGCCCGACGCGGTGGTCGCCGCCCGGCGCAACTCGCCGCTGGTGGTCGGCCGCGGCGCCGGGGAGAACTTCCTGGCCAGCGACGTCTCCGCGTTCATCGAGCACACCCGGGAGGCGATCGAGCTCGGCCAGGACCAGGTCGTGCTGATCACCCCGGCCGGCATCGAGATCACCGGGTTCGACGGCGCCGTCGCCGAGGGCCGCGAATTCCACATCGACTGGGACTCCTCGGCCGCCGAGAAGGGCGGTTACGACTACTTCATGCTCAAGGAGATCGCCGAGCAGCCGCAGGCGATCGCCGACACCCTTCTCGGCCGGCTCTCCGACCGGGGCGACATCATCCTCGACGAGGTCCGCCTCACCGACCAGGACCTGCGCGACGTCGACAAGATCTTCATCATCGCCTGCGGCACGTCCTACCACGCCGGGATGGTCGCGAAGTACGCGATCGAGCACTGGGTGCGCATCCCCTGCGAAGTCGAGTTGGCCAGCGAGTTCCGCTACCGCGACCCCATCCTCGACCGCTCGACGCTGGTGATCGCGATCAGCCAGAGCGGCGAGACGATGGACACCCTGATGGCGCTGCGCCACGCCAAGGAGCAGAAGGCGCGGGTGCTCGCCATCTCCAACACGAACGGCTCGACGATCCCGCGCGAGTCGGACGCGGTGCTGTACACCCATGGCGGCCCCGAGATCGCGGTGGCGTCCACCAAGGCGTTCCTCACCCAGCTGGTCGCGTGCTACCTGATCGGGCTGCACCTGGCCCAGATTCGCGGCGTCATGTACGCCGACGAGGTGGCCGCCGTGGTGGAGAAGCTGCAGAGCACGCCGGAGAGCCTGACCCACCTGCTGGGCCAGATGGAGGAGGTACGCGAGCTGGCCCGCGACCTGAAGACGGCTTCCACGGTGCTGTTCATCGGGCGGCACGTCGGGTACCCGGTGGCCCTGGAGGGCGCGCTCAAGCTGAAGGAGCTCGCCTACATGCACGCCGAGGGCTTCGCGGCCGGCGAGCTCAAGCACGGCCCGATCTCGCTCATCGACGAGGGCACCGCGGTCGTCTGCGTGGTGCCGTCCCCGGCCGGCCGCGGCGTCATGCGCGACAAGGTCGTCTCCAACATCCAGGAGGTACGCGCCCGCGGCGCCCGCACCATCGTGATCGCCGAGGAGGGCGACGACGGCGTCCGCGCCTTCGCCGACCACCTGATCCCGGTGCCACACACGCCGACCCTGCTGGCGCCGCTGATGACCACGGTCCCGCTGCAGATCCTCGCCTGCGAGATCGCGGCCGCCCGCGGCCTCGACGTGGACCAGCCCCGCAACCTGGCAAAGTCGGTCACCGTCGAGTAGCCGCCGCGCTCCCGTCGGGCGGCACCCGCCGCCCGTCGGGGGCCGGCGCTCGCCGGGTTTTGGCGGCGCCCACCGCTCGCCGGGTTTTGGCGGCGCCCACCGCTCGTCGGGTCTTGGCGGCGCCCACCGCTCGTCGGGTCTTGGCGGCGCCCACCGCTCGTCGGGTCTTGGCAGTGCCCACCGCTCGTCGGGTCTTGGCGGTGCCCAGCGCTCGTCGGGTCTTGGCGACGCCCAGCGCTCGTTGGGCGCCCAGCATTCGTCGGAACGCCGAGCGCTCGCCTGGCGTCCGGCGCTCATCATCCGGCGCCCAGCGTGATGGCCGCCAGCTTGTCCAGTGACGGGCTGCCTCGGTCCCAATAGCCGAGGTGGCCTGCACCGGGGCTGCTCGCGAAGGTGTGCGCGCCGAACGCCGGGTCGCTCGGGTTGTGGCCGAACCACAGGTTCTTCTCGGGCAGGCCGACGGCTGGGAAGGCGGGAGCCACCATCAGGTCGCGGGCGAAGGCGGCGGGTGCGGGCGCCGCGTACTGGATGATGTCACTGCTCGAGGTCGTCGCCCAGACCCGGCCGGTCAGCTCGCGCGCCGCATCGACGCCGACGCCGGGTGAGCCGACGAAGACCACGTCGTCGGCGGTGAAACCGCTGGTCGCCGCCTTGCCGACCACCAGCGAGCCGTAGCTGTGGCCGATCACCGTCTGCCGCGCCGGCGAGCCCGCCCGCAGCCCGTCCTGGAACCGCCGCAGCCCGGGAGCACCGGCCTCGGCCCGGCGGGCGCTCGCCGCCTCGTCGACGAAGTCGGGGGCGTCGTAGTCGAGCCAGAGCACAGCGCTGGTCGACGCCGCCGGGGAAAGCTCGGTCGCGCGGTCGGCGACCCGCTCGGCCCTGGTCAGCTCGCCGTCGAACCTCGCCAGCTCGGCGGTCATCCCGGGCACATGGGTGACCACGTTGTCCGCCCGGTCGGGGTCGCCGAGCGCGAGCACCACCCGGCCCTCCTCGCGCAGGTCGAGCCGGAGCAGGTAGGCGCGCCGGCCGTGATCGTCGTCCAGCCGGTCGGCGAGCGCGTCCAACGTGTGCCGGCGGGTCGCGTCGCCGGCGCCCCGCTCGGCCTCGGCCCGCAACTCGTCGAGCAGCAGCCGGTTGGCCGCGTCGCGGTCGGCCGCCGGGATGCCGTCGAGCGGAGCCAGCCAGCCCGGCTCGGTGACCAGCAGCCACTGTCGCTCGGCCGGGGACAGCGCCGCCCACCAGCGGCGCACCTCGGCCGGGGTGGCCGTGCAGGCCGGCCGCTCCGCGCTGGGCGGGACGGCCGGCAGCCGGGTGGCGCCCTCGATCTCGGCCAGCCGCTCGGCCGCCATGTCGTCGGCTCGGGCCGCAATCGCGAACGCCGCCCTCAGATCGGCGGCGACCACGGCTGCCGCGCCCGTGCCTGCCGCGCCCGTGCCTGCCGCGCCCGTGCCTGCCGCGCCCGTGCCTGCCGCGCCCGTGCCTGCCGCGCCCGTGCCTGCCGCGCCCGTGCCCGCCGCGTTCAGCCGGGCGGAGCTCGACGGGCCACCACGGATATTGCCCACGCCGCCGGCGAAGCTCGCCGGGTCGCCGTGGACGTTGCCCTCGTCGTCGATCGTCAGGCCGGCCCGGTGTGCGGCGGCGAGGGCGCGGGCGAGCAGCCGTTTCGCCCGATCGAGGGCGGCCGCGAACTCGCTCGCCGCCTGGTCGGCCTGCCAGCACAGCAGGCGCACGACGGTCAACCCGCGGCGCAGGGTGGTCAACCGGGCCGCGGCCGCCGAGGCCGCCGCACCGGACCAGGCCACGCCCAGGCGTACGAGATCGGCGGTGAGACGGTCGGCGAGGCGGCCCGCCAGGGTGGCCCACCGCCGCCAGGCCCGGGCGATCGCCCGCCAGCGGGCGGGATCGGCAACCCGCAGCCGGGCGTAGACGGCGGCGCTCATCGGGTGAGCCGCAGACGGGTGACGGCGCGGGCGTCGGCCTCCGCATACGCCGTCGCGGCGAGGGTGACCAGGCGGGCGGTCTCGGCCGTACTGGCGCCCAGATGTCGTAGCTGCTGCTGGACGGCCTCGACGGCGAGGGCCGCGGCGTCCGTCGCCCGCCAGCGGGGTGTGCGCTCGGCCGGTGGTGTCGCCGCGGCCGTGGCGGTGACCTCGACGGCCGTGGTGGTCAAGGCGGAGGCGGTGCGACGCAGTTCCTCGGTGTCGACCTCGAGATCGGGATTCACGGCAACCTCCAAAGCTGGGCAACGGATGCGCCGACGATAGGGGCCGGCGACCGTGATCGGGGGCGCCTGTGGACAGCCGAGCGGGCCCGGCCCGCGGGTTTTCCACAGGGCCTTGCCGCAGCTCCGGCGGTGCGCTAGGCCGCAGCGCCACCCGATCGGGACCGATAAGGTTGGGCCGTGATCGTGGCTGTCGGCATCGATGTCGTCCTGGTGGACCGCTTCGCCCGCGCCCTCGACCGGACCCCGCTGCTGGGGGTTCGACTCTTCACCGAGGGCGAGCGGGTGTCCGGCTCGCCGCGAAGGAGGCCGTGGCGAAGGCGTTGGGCGCGCCGGCCGGCCTGCTCTGGCACGACTGCGAGATCGTCGCCGACCCCGATGGCCGCCCGTGGTTGACCGTCTCGGGTACGGTCGCCGCGGCTGCGGCGGCGCGTGGCATCGCTCGATGGCATCTTTCGCTCTCGCACGACGGCGGGATCGCCTCGGCGATGGTCGTGGCGGAGTCCTGACCAGCGCGAACGCGAAACTGTCGTACCCGGGGCCTAAAACCGACGACACCACCGAGATGGCTTTGGAGGGGCAGATGCGGCAGGCATGGCGGGTCGCCGACGTGCGAGCGGCCGAGAAGGCGTTGATGGCGACAGTGCCGGAGGGCACGCTCATGCAGCGGGCCGCGGCCGGCCTGGCCCGCCGCTGCGCGCTGCTGCTGGAGGGCGACGGCGGCGTCTACGGCGCCCGGGTATTGCTGCTGGTCGGCAGCGGCGACAACGGCGGCGACACGCTGTATGCCGGGGCCGCCCTGGCCCGGCGCGGCGCCCAGGTGCGGGCGATCCCGCTGCGGCCCGACCGGGTCCACCTCGCCGGCCTGGCGGCGCTGCGCGCGGCCGGCGGCTTCACCGTGCGTGACCTGCCCGAGCGGGCCGATCTCGTGCTCGACGGCATCGTCGGCATCGGGGCGAGCGGCGGCCTGCGCGAGCCGGCCGCCGGCCTGGTCGCCCGGCTGGGTGACCTGCGCGGCCGCTCCGGCCGGCGGCCCGCGGTGGTCGCGGTCGACGTGCCGAGCGGGGTCACGGTCGACACCGGCGACGTGCCGGGCGCGGCGGTCACCGCCGACGTCACGGTCACCTTCGGCTGCCTCAAGCCGGCGCATGTGGTCGGGCCGGCCGCGGTGCGCTGCGGCCAGGTCGAGCTGGTCGACATCGGTCTCGGGCCGGTGTTGCGGGCCGACCCGGCCGTGTACGTACCGAATGCGGAGGACATCGCCGGCTGGTGGCCGGCCACCGGACCGGAGTCCGACAAATACACCCGCGGCGTCGTCGGCATAGCCACCGGCTCGGCCAAATACCCGGGCGCCGCCCTCCTCTCGGTGAGCGGCGCGCTGGCCGGCCCGACCGGCATGGTGCGGTACGCCGGCAGCGCCTATGCGGACGTCGTTCGGGCGCACCCTTCGGTGGTCGCGGTGAACAAGGTGGGTGCGGCCGGCCGGGTGCAGGCCTGGGTGTGCGGCTCCGGGCTCGGCACCGACGACGAGTCGCGGACGACGCTGCGCAGCGTGCTCGCCACCTCGTTGCCGGTGGTGCTCGACGCCGACGCCTTGACGCTGCTGGTCGACGGCAGCCACGCCGAGGGCCTGCGCCGGGACGCGCCGCTCGTGATCACGCCGCACGATGGCGAGTTCAAGCGGCTGGCCGGCGAGTCGCCGGGCGCCGACCGGCCGGGCGCCGCCTGCCGGCTGGCCGCCTGGATCAATGCGGTGGTGCTGCTCAAGGGCGACCGGACCATTGTGGCGACCCCGGCCGGCGAGGTCTGGGCCAACCCGACCGGCAGTTCGGCGCTGGCCACCGCGGGCAGCGGCGACGTGCTGGCCGGGCTGCTCGGTTCGCTGCTGGCCGCCGGCCTCCCGCCGGAACGCGCGGCCGTCGCGGCGGCGTATGTGCATGGCCTCGCCGGCCGCCGGGCCGCCCAGGACGGGCCGGTCACCTCGCCCGACGTGGCCGCCGCGCTACGGCCGGCCCTGGCCGAGCTGCTCTGACCGCACAAAACCGATCAGTAGGCTGGAATCATGTGGCAGGCCGAGGTCCGGATCGATCTGGACGCCATCCGGGACAACGTGGCGCTGATGCGCGCCGGCACCACCGCCGAGGTGATGGCGGTGGTGAAGGGCGACGGCTACGGGCACGGCATGCTGCCGTCCGCCCGGGCGGCGCTGGCCGGCGGGGCGACCTGGCTGGGCGTGGCGACCCTCGAGGAGGGTCTCGTGCTGCGCCGGGCCGGCTTCGACGGGCCGGTTCTGGCCTGGCTGCACTCGCCGGGGTTGCCGCTGCACCATGGCGTGGCCGCCGGCATCGACCTGTCCGCGAGCACGCTGGGGCTGGTCGCTGAGCTGGTCACGGCCGCGCGCTCGGCGGAGCGGCAGGCCCGCGTCCACCTCAAGCTGGACACCGGGCTGGCCCGCGGGGGCGCCACCGAGGCCGATTGGCCCGCCGTGCTCGAGGCGGCAGCGAAGGCGCAGGCCGACGGCGACATCGATGTGGTCGGCGTGTGGAGCCATTTCATCAGCTCGGATTTGCCCGGCGACCCGACGATCGACCGTCAGCTCGTCGCGTTCGCCGACGGGCTGGCGGTGGCCGAGCGGTACGGCATCAGCCCGCGGTACCGGCACATCGCCAACTCGGCGGCCACGCTGACCCGTCCGGACGCCCACTATGACCTGGTCCGGCCGGGCATCGCCTGCTACGGCCTGTCGCCGGTCGCGGGCCGGCAGTTCGGGCTGCGGCCGGCGATGACCGCCCGCGCCCGGGTCGCCCAGACCAAGCGAGTGCCGGCCGGGCAGGGCGTCTCGTACGGCCACGCCTACCACACCGAGCGGGAGACGACGCTCGCCCTGGTGCCGCTCGGTTACGCCGACGGTGTGCCGCGCGCCGCCTCGAACGCCGGCCCGGTGCAGCTGGGCGGCAAGCGGCGCCGGGTGGCCGGCCGGGTCTGCATGGACCAGATCGTGCTCGATGTCGGCGACGACGAGGTGTCGGCCGGCGACGTGGCGACGCTGTTCGGGCCGGGCGACGACGGCGGGCCGACCGCCGACGACTGGGCCGAGGTGGCCGGCACGATCAACTACGAGATCGTCACCCGGTTCGGCAGCACGCGGGTGCCCCGGTTGTACGACGGCGCCGGGTCGACCGAGGCGCCCGCGTGAGCCCCAAGATCCCGCGGCGGCGGGCCAAGCAGGTCGGCATCGCCGGCGCCGCGCTCGGCGTGGTCGCGGCCGGGCTGGCGACGGCGTTCGCGGTCGAGCGCACGCTGGTCCGCCGCTCGGTCAACGCCCCCGGTGACCCGTATGCCGAGGAGCCGTTCGCCGACCCGCCGTTCGACGCCGAGCTGGCCGTCACCGCGGCCGACGGCACCCAGCTGCACGTCGAGATCGTCGAGCCGACCGAGCCGACCGGCAAGCCGACGATCGTCTTCGTGCACGGCTTCGCGCTGGACATGGGGACCTTCTACTTCCAGCGCAAGATGTTCACCGAGCGCGGTGACCATCGGCTGGTCTTCTACGACCAGCCCGGGCACGGCAAGTCCAGCAAGCTGAAATCCGGCAACTACGACATCTCGACGCTCGGCGAGTCGCTCGCCGCGGTGCTGAACGCGGTCGTGCCGGACGGTCACATCATCCTGGTCGGCCACTCGATGGGCGGCATGACGATCATGTCGTTCGCGGAGAAGTACCCGGAGTGGTTCGGCAACCGGGTCACCGGCGTGGTGCTGGTCTCCACCTCGGCGCGGTTGATCGACCGGGCCAAGCTGGCCTTGCCGTCGCTGGTGGCGCGGGCCAGCGCGCCCTTCTTCCCGCTCTGGGGCACCGCCGCGCACCTGGGCGGGAACGTGATCGAGCGGGCCCGGTTCGCCTCCTCCGACCTGGCCTGGCTGCTCACCCGGCGGTACGGCTTCGGCGACGCCAAGCCGAGCCCGTCGTTGGTCTCCTTCGTGGAGGGGATGAACTCCAAGACCTCGGTCGAGACGCTGACCAAGTATCTGAACACGCTGTACAACCACAACCGCTACCCGGCGCTGGCGGCGCTGCGGGGCGTGCCGGTGCTGGTCATCGTCGGCGACAAGGACTACCTGACCCCGGTGAGCCACTCCGAGGAGATCATCAAGCGGCTGCCCGACGCGCGGATGGTCAAGATCGAGGACAGCGGCCACGTCGTGATGCTGGAAAAAGCGGCCGAGGTCAACGCCGCGATCCTGCCCTTCGTGGAGAAGATCTCGTGACCGGCGAGATGAAGCTCGCCACCGTGGCGGACACCAAGGCGTTCGGGCGGCGGCTCGCCGGCCTTCTCCGAGCCGGCGACCTGGTATTGCTCACCGGGCCGCTCGGGGCCGGCAAGACGGCGCTCGTGCAGGGCATCGGCGCCGGGCTGGGGGTGGCGGGCGCGATCACCTCGCCGACCTTCGTGATCGCCCGGCTGCATCGAGGTCCCGTCCCGCTGGTGCACGCCGACGCGTACCGTCTCGGCGACCGGCCCGACCCGCGCGCCGAGATCGACGACCTCGACCTGGACGCCTCGGCCGAGGACGCGGTCACCGTCGTCGAGTGGGGCGCCGGCCTGGTCGAGCGGCTCAACGACGAATACCTGCAGGTCCGGCTCGACCGGCTGGACGACGACACCCGGGTGGTGGAACTGGTGCCGCACGGTGGCGACTGGGCCGCCCGGATAGGACGACTGGAGATCACGTGAACCTGCCTGACCTGCTGCCGGCCGAGTGGCGGGACGAACTGGCCCCATTCCTGGACGCCGAGGCGACCGCGGCGCTGGGCACGTTCGTGGCCGCCGAGTACGCGGCGCACACGATCTATCCCCCGATCGAGGACCTGTTCGCGGCGTACCGGTTGTGCTCGCCGGCCGAGACCCGGGTGCTGATCCTGGGGCAGGACCCGTACCACGGCCCGGGCCAGGCGCACGGGCTCAGCTTCAGCGTGCGCGACGGGGTACGCATCCCGCCGTCGCTCCGCAACATCTTCAAGGAGCTCGCCGAGGACGTCGGGGTCGCGCCGCCGGCCGCCGGCGACCTCACCGGCTGGGCTCGGCAGGGCGTGCTGCTGCTCAACGCGGTGCTCACCGTCCGGGCCGGCGCCGCCGCCTCGCACGCCGGCAAGGGCTGGGAGGCGTTCACCGACGCCACCATCCGCGCGCTGAACGCCCGTACCGACCGGGTGGTGTTCCTGCTCTGGGGCGGGTACGCACGGAAGAAGGCCGCCCTGATCACCAACCCGGCGCACGCGGTGCTCGAGGCGGGCCACCCGAGCCCGCTCAACCGGGAGGGCTTCCGCGGGGTCCGCCCGTTCAGCGCGGCCAACAAGGCCCTCGCCGACGGTGGCCGCCCGCTGGTCGACTGGGATCCGCGTTAGGGTCGGCTCGTGCTCGTACTCGCTCTGGACACCGCGACCCCCGCGTCGACGGCCGCGCTGGTGGAGGTCACCGCCGACGGCCTGCGGGGGGTCGCCGAGCGGCGGACCGTCGACCCCCGCGCGCACGGGGAGAAACTGGCGCCGGAGATCGCGGCGATCCTCGCCGACCACGAGCTCCGGCCGCGGGACTTGACCGCGATCGTGGCCGGGACCGGGCCGGGACCGTTCACCGGTCTGCGGGTCGGGCTGGCGACGGCCGCGAGCATGGCGCACGCTCTGGGCATCCCGACGTACGGGGTGTGCTCGCTGGACGGTCTCGGCCGGGCCGCCGGGCCGGGCCGGGTGCTGGTCGCCACCGACGCGCGGCGCCGCGAGGTCTACTGGGCGACCTATCTGGATGGGGTGCGCGTCACGGGTCCCGAGGTAGGCAAGCCGGCCGAGGTGACCGGCGACTTCCAAAAAGCAGTGGGCGAGGGCGGGCTCAAATACGGCGACCTCCTCGGCGTACCGGTGGAAGAGCATCTCCTCTATCCACCTGGCGCGGCCCTCGTCGCCCTCGCGGCCGAGCGGATTCGCGAGGCCGCGCCGAGCGAACCGCTCACGCCGCTCTACCTGCGGCGCCCCGACGCGGTCGAGCCGACGAGCCGGAAATCCGTGCTGACCTGATGGAGGTACAACGCTTTCGCTGGTGGCACATCGCCGACGTGTTGCCGATCGAGCAGGATCTGTTCGGCGCCGAGAAGTGGTCGCGGGCGATGTTCTGGAACGAGTTGGCCCAGCGCAACTTCTACATCGTCGTGGTCGACGGCGGCGAGTTGCTCGGCTACGCCGGGCTGTCCGCGACCGGCGACGAGGCCTGGGTGCAGAACATCGCGGTGCGCCGCACGGCCCAGCGTCGCGGGGTCGGCCGGGCGATGCTCGAGGCGTTGCTCGCCGAGGCCGAGCGGCGCGGCATCAAGCAAACGCTGCTCGAGGTCGCGGTGGACAACGCTCCGGCCCAGCGGCTCTACGCGACCTACGACTTCGAGCCGGTCGGTATCCGGCGCGGTTACTACCAACCCAGCAACACCGACGCCCTGGTGATGATGCGCGATGCCTGACGAGCCCCTGGTCCTCGGGATCGAGACCTCCTGCGACGAGACCGGTGTGGGCATCGTGCGCGGGCACACGCTGCTCGCCGACGCGGTTGCGTCCAGTGTGGACCAGCACGCCCGGTTCGGCGGCGTGGTGCCCGAGGTGGCCAGCCGCGCCCACCTGGAAGCGATCGTGCCGACCATGCGGCGGGCGCTCGACGACGCCGGGGTGACGCTGGCCGACCTGGACGCGATCGCGGTGACCAGCGGGCCCGGGCTGGCCGGCGCGCTGCTGGTCGGGGTGGCCGCGGCCAAGGGGTACGCGCTGGCCGCGGAGAAGCCGATCTACGGCGTCAACCACCTCGCCGCACACGTGGCGGTGGACACCCTGGAGCACGGCCCGCTGCCGGAGCCGGCGGTCGCGATGCTGGTCTCCGGCGGGCACTCGTCGCTGCTGCTGGTCGACGATCTCACCAACGGCGTGACACCGCTCGGCGCGACCATCGACGACGCGGCCGGCGAGGCGTTCGACAAGGTGGCGCGGCTGCTGGGGCTCGGTTTCCCGGGCGGCCCGGTGATCGATCGGCAGGCCCGCGAGGGCGATCCCCGCAAGATCGCGTTCCCGCGTGGACTGACCGCCCCCAAGGATCTCGCCGCGCACCGCTTCGACTTCTCCTTCTCCGGCCTGAAGACCGCGGTCGCCCGCTGGGTGGAGACGCGCGAGCGGGACGGCGAGCCGGTGCCGGTGGCCGACGTGTCGGCAAGCTTCCAGGAGGCGGTCTGCGACGTGCTGACCGCCAAGGCGATCGACGCCTGCCTGGCCAACGGCGTGGCGACGCTGGTGATCGGCGGCGGCGTCGCGGCCAACTCCCGCTTGCGGGTGCTGGCCGAACAAAGAGCGGAAAAACACCGGATTCGCGTACGCGTGCCGCGCCCTTCACTGTGTACGGACAACGGCGCCATGGTGGCCGCCCTCGGCGCCCGGCTGGTCGCGGCCGGCGTCGGGCCGTCGCGTCTCGATCTGCCCGCCGATTCCTCGATGGCATTGACCTCGGTCAGCGTGGCGGGGTAGGAAGCCAGCATGATCGCGAGGATGTGGGAGGTGCGGGCCTCGGCCAGCGGCTTCGATGAGCTGCTGACCTGGGTCTGCGATGTGGCAATGCCCCGGATAGAGGTGCTGCCGCAGCATGTGTCGAGCGAGGTGTTCTCGTCGACCGACCGCCGGATCGTGGTCATCTCGAAGTGGCGCAACACCCCGGAAAGCCTGCCCACGCCGCCGGCCAAGCTGGTCGCGCGGGCGCCGCACGTCTGGGATTTCAGCCCGGTCGACCGCTGACCGCGGGCCGGGAAAACGCGTCGCGTTCTGTCGTACCCCGCCCGTAACGTCGGGGCCCTGATGACGAACCTGCCCGACGCCGACCCCGGCTTTCCCGACGACCGGTCCGCCACCCGTTACCTCGGCTGGTTGGTCCGGCGTTACCGGGTGACCGTGCTCGCCGCGATGGTGCTGGCCGTCCTGTGGATGCTCTTTCAGGCCTTCGTCCCGGCCGTGGTGGGCAAGGCGATCGACGCCGCGACCCGGCACGACCGCGACGATCTGCTGCGCTGGTGTCTCGTGCTGTTCCTGATCGGGGCCGGCCAGTCCTGGGCCGGGGTGTCCCGTCACCGGTTCGCGGTGGTCAACTTCCTGAGCGCGGTGTTCGTCACCGTGCAGGTGACCGTGCGCCAGGCCGGCCGGCTCGGCTCGGCGCTGCCCCGCCGGCTCGACACCGGCGAGGTGGTGACGATCGGCACGGCCGACATCCGGGCGGTCGGTGCGGCCGTCGACATCACCGCGCGCGGCACCGGCTCGCTGGTCGCGGTGGTCACCGTGACGGTGATTCTGCTGGTCACCTCCGTGCCGCTCGGGCTGGTCGTGGTGCTCGGCGTGCCGATCCTGATGGCCGTGGTGGGCCTGCTGATCAAGCCGCTGCACCACCGTCAGCAGCTCACCCGCGAGCAGCAGGGCCGGCTCACCGGCCGCGCGGCCGACCTGGTGAGCGGCCTGCGCGTGCTGCGCGGGGTGGGCGGCGAGGCGGTGGTCGCCGAGCGCTATCGGGTCGAGTCGCAGTCGCTGCGGGCGGCCGGGGTGCGTACCGCTCGGGTCGAGTCCCTGCTCGAGGCGGCCCAGGTGCTACTACCCGGCGTCTTCCTGGTCCTGGTCACCTGGCTGGGCGCGCATTTCGCGCTGGCCGGGCAGATCACCGTGGGTCAGTTGGTCTCCTTCTACGCGTACGCGGCCTTCCTGGTCACCCCGCTGCGCCTGCTCACCGAGACGCTCGACAAGCTCACCCGGGGCCACGTCGCCGGCCGCCGCGTGGTGACCATGCTGAACGCGACGACCGACCTGCCCGACCCGCCGTCCCCGGCCGCGCCGGAAAGCTTCGCGGGCGACCTGGCCGACCCGGAGTCCGGTGTGGTCATTCGCCCCGGCGAGATCACCGCGATCGTGTCGGCGCAGCCCGCCGAGGCGGCGCTGATCGCCGACCGTCTCGGGCGACATGCGGAGGGCGGCACGGTCGGCGGCCGGCCGCTGGACCAGTTCGCGATGGCCACCGTCCGCGAGCGGATTCTGGTGGCGGACAACGACGCCCACCTCTTCTCCGGCCCGCTGCGGTCCGATCTGGATCCGTACGAAACAGGCCGGCTGCCGGGCGCCCTGCACACCGCGGCGGCGACCGACATCGTCGATGCGCTGCCCGACGGGCTGGAGAGCGAGGTCGCCGAGCGCGGCCGCTCGTTCTCCGGCGGGCAGCAGCAGCGGCTGCGGCTGGCCCGCGCGCTGGTGGCCGACCCCGACACGCTGATCCTGGTCGAGCCGACCAGCGCGGTCGACGCGCACACCGAGGCCCGCATCGCCGAGCGGCTGATCACCGCCCGGGCCGGGCGCACCACGGTGATCTGCACGTCCAGCCCGCTGGTGCTCGACCGTACCGACCGGGTCTGCTTCGTCGAGGCGGGCCGGCTGGTCGCGGCCGGCCGCCACCACGGCCTGCTCGACACCGAGCCCGGCTACGCCCGCACGGTGCTCCGGGCGGACCAGCCATGAGTGGCCTGTTGCCGGTGGCCGACAGCGCCCAGGTCCGGCGGTACGTGGTGGACCTGTTCCGCCGCCACCCGCGGGCGCTCGGCGGCGCGGTCACGCTGCACGTGGCCGCCGCGATCGCCGGGCTGGTCGGGCCGCGCCTGCTGGGCGAGATGGTGGAGAGCCTGCAGCACGGGCGCGGCGCCGCGGTGATCGACCGGCTCGGGCTGCTGATCGCCGCGTTCGTGCTGGTGCAGTCGGTGCTGACCCGGTTCGCGCACCTGGCGTCGGCGCGGCTCGGCGAGGGGGTGCTGGCCCGGCTGCGCGAGGAGTTCGTCGAGCGCGTCCTCGCCCTGCCGCTGTCCACCGTGGAGCGAGCCGGCAGCGGCGACCTGCTGACCCGTACGACCAGGGATGTCGACGCGCTCTCCCGGTGCGTGCGGCTGGCCGTGCCGGAAACGATGATCGCGCTGATCACGGTCGCGCTGGTGGTCGGCGCGCTGGTCGTGGTCACCCCGCTGCTGGCGCTGCCGCTGCTGATCGCCGTGCCGATCCTGGTCGGCGGCACCCGGTGGTACCTGCGTCGAGCCCCCCAGGCGTACCTGGCGCAGAACGCCCGCTATTCGTTGGTGACCGACGGGCTCGCCGAGACGGTCGACGGCGCGCGCACCGTGGACGCGCTGCGCCGCCGGCGGGAACGCATCGAGCGCACCGACCACGACCTGCACCGCACCTGGCTCGCCGAGCGGTACACCCGATTCCTGCGGACGGTCTGGTTCCCGATGGTCGAGGTCGGCTACGTGCTACCGGTGGTGGCGACGCTGCTGGTGGGCGGCCTGCTCTACCTGCGCGGCCTGGTCACGCTCGGCCAGCTGACCGCCGCGGTGGTCTATGTGCAGCTGCTGATCGACCCGGTCGACCGGCTGCTCAGCTGGATCGACGAACTGCAGATCGGCGCCGCGTCGCTGGCCCGCTTGCTGGGCGTGGCGGAAAGTGATCCCGAGCGGTCCGAGGCCGGCGTGCCGACCCCGGCCGGCGGGCGGATCGAGGTCCGCGGGGTGCGATTCGGGTACGCGCCCGGCCGCGAGGTGTTGCACGGGATCGACCTGACCCTCGAACCGGGGGAGCGGCTGGCGATCGTCGGGCCGTCCGGGGCCGGCAAGTCCACGCTCGGACGGCTGCTGGCCGGCGTGTACCAGCCCGGCGCCGGGACGATCACGGTGGGCGGGGTGCCGCTCGGCGATCTGCCGCTCGACCGGCTGCGCGCCGAGGTGGCGCTGGTCAGCCAGGAACATCACGTCTTCATCGGCTCGGTACGGGACAACGTCGCCATGGTCCGGCCCGGCGCGGCCGAGGCGGAGGTCCGCTCGGCGCTGGTGGCGGTGCACGCGCTCGACTGGGTGCTCGCGCTGCCGCAGGGGCTGGCGACCGAGGTGGGCGCCGGCGGCCATCCGCTCTCCGCGGCGCAGGCCCAGCAGATAGCGCTGGCCCGGCTCGTCCTGGCCGACCCGCACACGCTGGTGCTGGACGAGGCGACGTCGCTGCTCGACCCGCGGGCGGCGCGCGATCTGGAACGCTCGCTGGCGGCGGTGCTGCACGGGCGCACGGTGGTGGCGATCGCGCACCGGCTCTTCTCGGCGCACGACGCCGACCGGGTGGCGGTGGTCGAGGACGGGCGGATCACCGAGCTCGGCTCGCACGACGAGCTGGTCGCGGCGAACGGGCCGTATGCGTCGCTGTGGCGATCGTGGCACGGCGAGCGCACCCCGCAAGACACGGACGAGCCGTTGGCCCGGCTCAGCGAGTAAGGAGGCGAATCAGCGGGTCAGCGCGAATCAGCGGGTCAGGGCGATGAAGATGCCCAGCACGATCAGCGTGGCCGCGGCGATCGCGAAGAGGAGGAGCAGGTCGCGGCGAGGGCCCTCGGTCTCGGTCGAGTCGGCCGGCAGGTCGTTCATGACGACGGCCAGGTCGTCAAGCGTCCGG
>Ga0307509_10004183_pt1 | contig 21075 bp, 21 predicted proteins | sample 10_EM_MG_FD_202245 | JGI IMG/M metagenome (GOLD analysis project Ga0307509, IMG submission 202245) | Populus trichocarpa ectomycorrhiza microbial communities from riparian zone in the Pacific Northwest, United States - 10_EM | ecosystem: Host-associated > Plants > Roots > Unclassified | place... | reverse complement strand
CCAGAATGTTCGTCTCCCAGCCGTCCTACCTCTTTCCGATGCCCCAGGGTTTGGGCGACCCGGGTTGCATGCATTGGCAGGCGCTCGACCTGCCCATCCGGTTGCCCTGGTTCATCGCGACCTTCGAACGGCCCGACGGGGATTCGACCCATCTGCAAACACTTTGCCTGTGGTGGACGATCGATCTGCTCTCGTTGCTGAACCAGGCGCCTGAGGCCAAGCTGCGATCGCTGCAGTGCGTGTGTCCGCATCGGAACGCCGATCTGCACTGGCAGATGCGCGACGTTGCCAAGGTCTGGCAGGGTGTGGAGCCCTCGTCGCAGCAGCGTGAACTGTTCTTCGAGGACAACGAAGGCGCCCACTTCTCAGCCTTCTATCCGGACTTTGCCGACGAGTTCTTTACCGATCGAGAGATCTTGATCGAGCTGTCGCAGCCCAACCAGCAGGCGAAGAAGCCGCGCCGTGCCACGAGTCCACGCCAGTGACGCAGTTGGACCCGGCGTGCAACAGAGAAAGACCAGATTGCTTTGCCTGGGAGGATCACATGAATCGACAGACAGCGTTTGTGTACACGGTCTTGGCGGCCGGACTTCTCGCCGGATGCGCCATGAGAAAGTTCGACGGGCAAGCGGCCCAAACGGCGTAGGAGTTGACCATTGCACTGGAGTTGCATCACAGCGGCCTCGTGGGCCGGCCATTTGTCGCGACAAGCGCGCCGCCCGATCCGTCGGGCCAGTATCGACTGATGACGAGGTGGTGGTGCGAGCCCAATGCGAAAGCGAGTTCGGTCGATGCCGCCAGGGTCGAGTACAGCGCCTTGTGCTCGCGGGCAGGCGGATCGTTCGAGGGCAACTTCTGCGTGAAACCGTCAAATCCCGACGATGTCTCGTTCGCGGTGCAGATCGTCCAGGCACCGAGGCCCTGTGCCAACGGAACATCGGTACGCGTTGTCGAACCCACCGGCAGCCTCAGCGCGCCGGCCTATTTGGGCATGCTGCGTTCGGCCGGCTTCAGGACGAGTGAGGAGCGCGCGACCGATCAAGCCCACGCTGCCTCGCTGGGCCGGGAACGTGAGAGACAGCGTGCGCTCGAGGCCGATCGCCGCACCGCCATGGTGCCGCGTATGCGCGAGCGTGGCACGCGCGTCTGTCGGGTCGAGGGCGCGACGACGGCGGTGGGGTTCGTCGAAGACAGCACGGAGACGAAGCTGCAGATCCGCGTGGTCAACGCTTACCGGACAGGTGCCCCCAGTCTTCAGCTGGGAGGATTCCAGCCGCACATCACCTGGGACGTGCCTGCTCGATGGGAGCTGTGCGACTGAGGCCCGACCACTGGCACGCCCTGCCCCGTGACACTTGGAACCGGGGCAGGGGAGAGCTGCATACCCGATCGAGCGGGCATACGGCGGATCATCCAAAACTGCAGTTCGGGACCTCAAGTCATCAACAACAGTGCAGGGAGTATCGGGGCCTAAAAGGCTCGACTGGCACACGCGACGGATGCTGGGTCAGCGAGGGAGCCGAAGCATGAAACTGTGGACGGTGTGGCAGGACTACGGCGCGACAGGCGAAGGCCGAACCCTCATGGCGCGCGTCGCCTACGCCGAGAACGAGCAGGAGGCTCTCGCCGGTTTCGGACGAACGTTCGACCTGTTCTTCGCCAGTGGGGCCAAGGCGCTAGAAGGTGTGCAGGAGAACGAGGTGACACAAGTGCTATTCGCCCCTGCGGCGCTTAAGCGAGTCAGGCAGATGGAAGCTCGCGCGACTGTCGAGCTTGCGGCCCGTTTTCACTACAACTTCGCCTGACTTTCAAGGCCCCTTACACCAGTGCCCAGCCAGACGAAGCACATCCTCGAGCTGGCCGGCCGTGCCCGCCTCGATCGGCGTCTTTCGCTTTAGCTCGGCGCACGATCGAAGCCTATCGGTTTGTCGCTTGCGTCATCCCCAGATCCATGACGTGCGCTATGCAGCTACGGAGACAGGTTCATTGGTCATCCGACGAGCAGGACCTGCGTGCGGCGATCAAATGACCACGGTCGCCCGTGCGCGGCCATTCAATGAGAATGGTACCGATACTCAGTGGAGGAGGTGGCGCCTGGAATCAAATCAATGCCGTAGCAGCGCGCACCACAAGTCGAATCAAGGAGGGCAACAGACATGCAACCTCGACTCTACGTCTCGTTCTGGGACATCGAGCTATCGAATCTCCCGGTCGGATCTTTCAGGCGGCGCGTCCTGTCTACAGCCGAGGCGCGGAGTGTGATCCGTTCGGCACGGGCGTCCGGGACGTTGTTGTGCGTCGCCAAGGAGGACCTCGGGGCACCTTACTGCGAGCAAGCGCGCGAGAGGCATCGGGAACTCTGCGCGGCGCTTCGCGAGTACGGGGACATCGAGATTCACTTGAAAGACTTCTTCGGCGAAGCTTGTGCGAATCCGCTTTGCTTTGCCGAGGTCTGGGAGCAACAGAGCCTCTTGGTGGTGGAGTGTCACTACAGCTTCGACCCAGCACTGCGCCGCGATGCCGCCGCGGCAGTGGACGCCTCAAACCGTCCCGGCGAAGCCGCTGGGGCGCGCGTTCGGCGCCGGGTAAAGGAGGCCTTCAACATGAAGGTCCTCCCTGACTCCATCGCGTTCTACGCCTTTGAGCAGGTCGTTGCGGCGGCGTGAGGCCGCCTCGTGGAGACGTGGTTCTCGGAGCCGCCAAGTTTCGCCGCAGACAATTTCGACAATGATGTCCCACGATAGTCAGCGGATTTCGACTTTGCCGTCCGAGCAAGAACGTCGAAATTCTCCGGCCTTCTTGGCGGATGCCACCGTGAGTAGGGAGTCGGTCGCCCGCCCGGTAGCGCGATCAAATGAAGGTCAGCCACGGCCACCATGACACTGTCGGAAACTGTGTTCGATCCTCGGTGACTGGATGCTTGGTGAGCTTGTTGGTACTCGGGGAGCATCGTTGCGAGATATGGACAAGACCACCGTGTCACCTGAAGAATGCGACCGCATGGAATTCATTGGCGAAATAGGCTGGCATCTTCCAGGCACCTACGACGCCGAAGGCGTCGGACGTTGGTTCAGGCGACCTCGACCTCAGTTGGAGGGTAAGTGCCCTGTCGATGTTCTCGGCAAGGACTAGAACCCGCACTCAGAGAGCACGCAACAGAGGTGCTGAATTTGGCCCGACGACTGTCTGGTGCGACACGCTCGCGCATTCACCATCAGCAACTGTGACTTAACCCCCCGAAAACCGCCCAAACGCACTGGTTATATCTCACGATGTCAAAAAAGTGTTCCTTAACGCCTGGGTCGTTTCGGTGCCTTGTCAAGGTGGATAGGACTTCTGAGTCAGTCATACAGCCTGATCGAAGAGGAGAATGTTTACCATACCTGGTGTACTTCGACACCGCCGTCGCCGGCTACTGGCGCGCGCTCGCGCTGCCGTATGCGCAGACGATGGAGCAACTCGACGGCGACCTGTTCGTGCGCAAGGCGACCGTGGAGTACGCAGGCTCGGCGCGCTACGACGACGTGCTCGACGTGGGCATGCGCTGCGCGCGCATCGGCAACTCGTCGATCCTGTTCAGCGCAGCGGTGTTTCGGCAGGACCAATTGCTGGTGTCGGGCGAACTCGTCTATGTCTTCGCTGACCCGCGCACGCAAACGGCGAAGCCGGTCCCGCCTGCCTTGCGCGAGGTGCTGCTCGGCTTCGAGGCCGGCGAGCCGATGCTCGAGGTGCGGGTCGGCGACTGGGCCACGCTGGGCGCGCAGGCACAGGCGATCCGCACCGAGGTGTTCATCGACGAGCAGAAGATCCCGGCAGCGATGGAATGGGACGATGCCGACCGCACGTGTGTCCACGCCGTTGCATTCAACCGCCTCGGCATGCCGCTGGCGACCGGCCGTCTGCTGCAACACGCACCGCGCATCGCCCGCATCGGCCGCATGGCGTCAGTGCAGACGGTGCGCGGCAGCGGGGTCGGCCGCCAGGTGCTGGACGCGTTGATGCAGGCAGCGCGCGAGCGCGGCGATGCCGAGGTGCTGCTGCACGCGCAGACCAGCGCGTCGGCGTTCTACGCCCGCGCCGGCTTCGTGAAGCGCGGGGCGGTGTTCGACGAAGCGGGCATCGCGCACGTCGAGATGACGTGCGCGTTGTAATTCACAGCGCGCCGAAGCTGCTGTTGCGACGCCGACTCGCGCGCACGGGCTTGATCAAGCTGCGCACGCGGGTCTTCTTGGCCGGCACGACGTCGGGCGCAGCGTCGAGTTCGGACTCGGACACGACGGCTTGCTCGAACGCGCCCGTGGCCGGCTCGTCGGTGTAGCGCGGCGGCCAGTTGCGCAGCGTCGAGCGGCGCAGCAGCGCGACGGTCGCGCCTGCGTTGAAGCTGCGTTCGAGCACGTGCGTGACCAGGTGGCGGCCGACGCGCTCGGCGATGACCAGGGTCGAGCAGCGCGTGCCATACGCCAGATCGGGGGTGCGGATGAAGGCGCTCGACAGCTGACGTTCGCGTTCGAGCGGGATGCCGGTGCGCGGCAAGCTGTTGTCGGCAGCGATGCTCCGGTCGGCGAGCGCGGCGAAGAGCTGCGTGGCGAGCTCGTCGACCGACAGCGCGGTGTTCATGGCCGCGCGCAGCCTGGCCTTGAGCGTCTCGACCTTGGGCCACGGTGCATCGAGCGGGCCGTTCGACAGGCCGAAGATGCCGCGCTCCAGCCGCATCGGATGGGCCGCAATGTTCGACGCCCAGAAGCACTCGCCGCGCTGGAAGTCGGCTGCGATCAGGTTGAAGCCGTTGTGGCCGGAGAGCGCGGTGCGCATCCAGAAGTTGCCGGTGAGTTCACGCGCGGCGAGCCAGTCGGTGACGATGCGCCCGCGCGTCGGCGCGCTCGCGTCGATGGCCATGCCGCCGCGCACGTTCGTCACCAGCGCGAGGCGGCCTTGTGCGGTCAGGCCGAGCCAGGTGCCGCCGGACTCGAGGTCGCGCCCGCCGAGCACGGCCGGATCGCCGGGCTGCGGCGTCCACCACGCCAGCCGCGCGGCAGGGCGCTTGAGGTACTCGTCGCGGTTCGATGCGAGCACGAGCGGGAAGCGCCGGCTCTGGTCGAGCGCGAGGGCTACGAGGCACATGCGACGAAGACTTCGGTGTGGCGCGGGCCGTCGATGAGCGGTGCCAGCGCGCGCGCCTCAGCCTCGATGCGGGTTTGCATCGCGTCGCTGATGCCGTCGGGACTCGCGTAGGTTTCCATCCAGGTCTGCGATCCGTTCTCTTCGGCCGGTCGGCGCAGCAGGCGCGCGCTGAGCCGCGGATACATGCCGCGCAGGTGCGCGTGCAGCTGCGATACCGCGGCCTGCGCCGCGTGTGCGTCGGCCGCGCGGACGCGATAGTAGATGAAGAGCTCGCGCATGCCGGCAGCCACCGGCGGCGTCAGGCTGGCAGCGTGGCGTCGGACGGCACCGCGTACGGCAGCTCGCGCCGCACCAGCATCGCGCCACCGGCCGCATCGGCGTGCAGCGTGCCGCCCTCGAGCGCGGCGAGCTTGACCTCGACGAGCGCGACCGAGCCCGACGCCAGCGGCGCCGCGTTGACGACCATGCCCGCGGGCTGGCTCGCGTCGGCGCTGTGAAACACCTCTTGACCGGCGGCCAGCGGCGCGCTGCACTCGAACAGGAACATGCGCCGCTTGATCGTGCCGCGGTACTGGCTGCGTGCGACGATTTCCTGGCCGGGGTAGCAGCCTTTCTGGAAGTCCACGCCGCCGACGATCTCGTAGTTCAGCATCTGCGGCACGAACTGCTCGACCGTGGCCGTCTCGATCACCGGGATGCCGCTGCGCACCTCGAGCGCGCGCCAGGCATCGGCCGTGATCGCGGGCAGGGCCGCGGGCGGCGTCGAGCCCGCGATCATGCAGCGCATCACGCCGTCGACATCCGGCAGACGCACGAGCGTGCCGTTGTCGGTCGCGCGCCAGGTCCAGACCGCGGCGTCGCCGATCAGCGCGCGCGCGCTGTCGCCTGCGACGCCGTGCAGGCTCAGCTCGGCACTCACATCGCTGAGCTTGCACTGCGCGCGCAGCACGAACATCGAGAGGCGTTTCAGCGTCGCCGGCAACACGCTCGCCGAACAGGCGAGCAGGACCTCGTCGCTCGCCAGCTTCCAGACCACGAAGCTCGCCTGCAGCCGGCCCTTGGCAGAGCAGAAGCCGGCCAACCGGACCTGTGCGTCGCCCAGCGCCGCGACGTCGTTCGTCAGCTGGCTTTGCAGAAACTTGACGGCGTCGGCGCCGCGTGCCCGGATCAGACCCCAGTGCGTCAGAGCCAGCGCGCCGTTCAGGGCCATCGATGTGTCGTTCATTGGAGTACCTTCAGGCTGCGCCTTCCGGTATTCGCCCTTGGGGCGGCCCGGCGGGCTCATGCCCGGATTATCATCAGTGCCCATGATTCTTGTCATCAAAGGGTTTCGGCGCCCGAGTCTCTCGCGCGGCGCTTGTCGTCGATGAAATCCTGGCGTGCATTGGCAGCGCTGGCGCTGCTGGCGGTCTTCGCTGCCGCGGGTTTCGGTGCGTGGTGGCTGAACAAACCGCTGGCACTCGCGGCCGATTCGGTCGAGGTCTCGATCGAGCTCGGCACGCCGCCGCGCGACATCGCGCAGGCGTGGGTGCAGGCGGGCGTGCAGACCTCGCCGACCCTGCTGTACGAGTGGTTTCGCTGGTCGGGTCAGTCACGCAAGATCCGCGCGGGCAGCTACGAGATCGGCCCCGGCACGACGCCGATCGGCCTGCTCAACAAAATGGTGCGCGGCGATGAAACGCTGGCCGTGGTGCGGCTCATCGAGGGCTGGACCTTCCAGCAGTTTCGCGCCGAACTCGCCAAGGCCGACTCGCTCAAGCCCACCACCGCAACGTTGACCGACGAGCAGATCATGCAAGCGCTCGGCGCACCCGGCGTCGCGCCCGAGGGCCGCTTCCATCCAGACACCTATGCCTACAGCAAAGGCAGCAGCGATCTCGCGGTGCTCAAGCGTGCCTACCACGCGATGCAGAAGCGGCTCGACGCCGCATGGCAGGAACGCGCGCCCGATAGCCCGCTGCAAAGCCCTGCTGATGCGCTCGTGCTGGCGTCGATCGTCGAGAAAGAAACCGGCGTTGGCGCCGACCGCGGCCGCGTCGCCGCTGTGTTCGTGAACCGGCTGCGGATCGGCATGCCGCTGCAGACCGACCCGACCGTGATCTATGGGCTCGGGTCGGCGTTCGACGGCAATCTGCGCAAGCGCGATCTGCTCGCCGACACGCCCTACAACACCTACACCCGCGCCGGCCTGCCGCCCACACCGATCGCGATGCCGGGCAAGGCGTCGCTGCTCGCGGCTGTGCACCCGGAGCAGACGAAGGCGCTGTACTTCGTCTCGCGCGGCGATGGCAGCAGCGAATTCAGCGACACTCTGGCCGACCACAACCGGGCGGTGAACCGCTACCAACGGCGCAGCAAATGACGGCCAGATTCATCACCTTCGAAGGCATCGACGGCGCCGGCAAGTCGACCCACATCGAGGCCGTCGCGCAGCGCCTGCGCGAGGCCGGTGCGACCGTCGTCTGCACCCGCGAACCCGGCGGCACGCCGCTCGCCGAGCGCGTGCGCGACATGGTGCTGCACACGACCATGGACGTGCTCACCGAAGCGCTGCTCGTGTTCGCCGCGCGCCATGATCACCTTGACCAGATCATCAAGCCGGCCCTCGCCGCGGGCCACACGGTGCTGTGCGATCGCTTCACCGATGCGACCTTCGCCTACCAGGGCGGCGGGCGCGGCGCGCCGGTGGCGGTGCTCGAGCAGCTCGAGACGCTCGTGCAGGGCGTCTTGCAACCCGACCTCACGATCTGGTTCGATCTGCCCCCGGCACTGGCCGCGGAGCGGCGTGCGCAGGCGCGTGCGGCCGACCGCTTCGAGCAGCAGGACTTGCCATTCTTCGAGCGGGTGCGCGACGCCTATGCCGCGCGGGCGAAGGTGTCGCCGCAGCGCTTCGCACGCATCGATTCATCGCTGGCTCGCGAGCTCGTGTGGCGGCAGATCGACGACGTGCTGAAGGCGCGCGCATGGTAGGCCCCGACGGCGCGCTGCCGCTGCCCTGGCTCGTGCCGGTGCTGCGCCAGACACTGCGTTCACAGCACGCGCATGCGTTGCTGCTGCACGGGCCGCAGGGCGTGGGCCAGTTCGAACTCGCGATGTCGCTGGCGCAGGCCTGGCTCTGCGAAGCCGCGCAAGACACGCCGCGGCCCTGCGGCCACTGCGCCAGCTGCAAGCTTGTACAGGCGAGGTCGCACCCCGATCTGCTGGTGCTGATCCCAGAGGCGATGCAGGCGGACCTGGGCTGGGGTGCCGCCGAGGGCGACGACGCCGCGACCGAGCGGGCGAGCAAGGCCAAGCCGAGCCAGGAGATCAAGGTCGACGCGGTGCGCCGCGCAGTGAACTTCGCGCAAACCACGTCGGCGCGTGGCCGCGGCAAGGTCGTCGTGCTGCACCCGGCCGAGCGCATGAACGGCATCTCGGCCAACACCTTGCTGAAGACGCTCGAGGAGCCGGTCGGCGCCACGCGCTTCGTGCTCAGCTGCGCGGCGCCGGACGCACTGCTGCCGACGATCCGCAGCCGCTGCCAGAGCGTGACGCTGGGCCTGCCGCCGGTCGCAGAGGCCATCGCGTGGTTGAGCGGGCAGGGCGTCGCCGACGCCGCGGTAATGCTCGCCGCCGCCGGTGGTCAGCCACAAGAAGCGCTGGCGTGGTCGCAGCAGGGCATCGACGCGGCGCTCTGGGCGCGGTTGCCCGCGCTCGTCGCGCAGGGCATGCCGCAGGCCCTCGCCGCGTGGCCGCTGCCGCGCGTGATCGACGCTCTGCAAAAGCTTTGCCACGACAGTGCCTGCGTGGCCCACGGTGCAGCGCCGCGCTACTTTCCCGCGGCCTGCATCGTGGCTGGCGCCGACGCCGCGGCGTTGAATGCGTGGATGGCCGAGCTGCATCGCGTCGCGCGCCATGCCGAGCATCCGTGGAACGCGGGCCTGCTCATCGAGTCGCTCGTGCAGCAAGGCCGGCGCGCGCTCGCGGTGGCGGCGAAAAGCAGCCCGCCCGGGCGGGTCGTTTCGGTACACTCACGCGCATGAGCGAACCCACCACGCGAGGCGCACCGCTGGCCAGCACGCCACCACCGAGCACGTCGCGGCCGAGCGTGATCCAGCTCGTGTTTCGCGAGAAGGGCGCGCTCTATGCCGCCTACATGCCGGTGTTTGCCGATGGTGGGCTGTTCGTGCCGACCACGCGCGAGTACAAGCTCGGCGAAGACATCTACTTGTTGCTGTCGTTGCCCGACGATCCGCAGCGCTACCCGGTTGCCGGCAAGGTCGGCTGGCTCACGCCGGCGAATGCGTCGGGCGGCCGCACCCAGGGCGTCGGCGTGCGCTTCCCGAACGACGAGAAGACCCGCGGCCTCAAGCTCAAGATCGAAGAAGTGCTGGGCACGTCAATCTCGTCGGCCAAACCGACCCAGACGATCTGAAGTCGCCGCGCCACTGCGGCGCGCGCCCCTCTCGCATGTACGTCGATTCCCATTGCCACCTGAGCTTTCCTGAGTTGCGCGAGCGCCTGCCCGAGATCCGCGCCGCGATGGCCGCCGCGCAGGTCGATCGCGCGCTGTGCATCTGCACCACGCTCGAAGAGTTCGACGCCGTGCACTCGCTCGCGACCGGCTTCGACAACTTCTGGTGCAGCGCCGGCGTGCACCCCGACAACGAAGGCGTGCGCGAACCGAGCGTCGGCGACCTGACCGCATTGGCAGCCTTGCCGCGCGTCGTGGCGATCGGCGAAACCGGGCTGGACTACTACCGCCTGAACGGCCGCAGCATCGCCGACATGGAATGGCAGCGCGGACGTTTTCGCGTGCACGTCCGCGCCGCGCGCGCGACCTCGCTGCCGCTGGTGGTGCACACACGCAGCGCGTCCGACGACACGGTGGCAATCTTGCGCGAGGAGGGCGCCGAAGCCGGCGTGTTCCACTGCTTCACCGAGACCGAGGCGGTGGCGCGCGCGGCACTCGACCTCGGTTTTTACATCTCGTTCTCCGGCATCCTGACGTTCAAGACCGCCCAGGCGCTGCGCGACGTGGCGAGCTTCGTGCCGCTGGACCGCTGCCTGATCGAGACTGACAGCCCCTACCTCGCGCCGGTGCCCTACCGCGGCAAGACCAACAGCCCGGCCTACGTGCCCTTCGTCGCGCAGCAGATCGCGGCGCTCAAGGGCGTGCCGGTCGAGGCCGTCGCGCAAGCGACGACCCGCAATTTCGAGCGGCTGTTCAAGCTGCCGCCGCTTGCCTGAGAAGGTCTGAAAAATGATGAAGAATTACTTTAAGAAAATTCTCTATACCATTGTCATTACTGCAAGTTTTTATGCATCGGCCGGCTCGTTCGACGATTTCTTCATTGCCATCCGGAACGACGATGCCGGCGTCATCGTCGGCCTGCTGAACCGCGGTTTCGACCCGAGCACGCGCGACGAAAAAGGCCAGCCGGGCTTGACGATCGCGATGCAGGAACACGCGCTGAAGGCGGCGCGCGCGTTGCTGGCGCGGCCGGACGTCGACGTGAACGCCTTGAACCAGGCCGGCGAGTCGGCGCTGATGATGGCAGCGCTGAAGGGCGATTTGGCCGGCGCGCAACTGCTGCTGGACCGCGGCGCTAAGGTCGACCAGCCGGGCTGGTCGCCGCTTCACTACGCAGCCACCGGGCCGGAGCCCAAGGTCGTTCAACTGCTGCTGGATCGCGGTGCCGAGATCGACGCTGCTTCCCCGAACGGCAGCACGCCGCTGATGATGGCCGCGCAGTACGGCAGCGAGGACAGCGTTCAGCTGTTGCTCGACCGCGGCGCCGATCCGCGGCGGCGCAATCAGCTCGACCTGGGCGCTGTCGACTTCGCCCGCAGGGCCGGGCGCGGCGCACTGGCCAAGCGGCTGGAGCAGATCACGCGCTGACGTGCGTGTAAGAGTCTGGCTGACACGCGGAATGGGGCCGCGCCCACTGGGGGGCGCCGAGGCGCAGGGCTAGAGTCCATCTACCGCATCCGCCCACGTCAACCCCCGAAAGGTTCGCCATGACGACAATCCAAGCCGCTTCGAATCCCTTCGCACTGATGATGGACCCCGAGTCCGTGCTCGCCGCAGTGGCCCGCTCCGAGCGACTCGCGCGTCTGCACAGCCGGATCTGGCGCCCGCTGGACAAGCCGATGGTGGCGCGTGCGCCGGCCGATGCGGCCGCATTCGACGCGTCGGTCGACGGTGCGGACGAGCCCGACGAAGCGTGACACGCGGCGCCGCTGTGGCGCGCTGATCAGCGCGCCCCGAACGCCGCGTTCTCGAACAAGTCCTTGAACTCGCGCGGCTGCGAGCGCCAATACTGCGGTGGAGCCTGCACCTGCGCGCCCAGCTTCGCGGCCGCATGCCAGGGCCAGCGCGGGTCATAGAGCATCGCGCGCGCCAGTGACACCGCATCTGCTTCGCCGTTGGCGATGATGGCCTCGGCCTGCTCGGGTTCGGTGATCAGGCCGACGGCGATCGTCGGCAAGCCGACCTCGGCCTTCACGCGTTGCGCGTACGGCACCTGGTAGCCGGGCCCGAGCTTGATCGCCTGCTGCGGCGACACGCCGCCGCTCGAGACATGGATGGCCGCGCAGCCGCGCGCCGCGAGCGCCTTTGACAACGCGACCGTGCCGTCGATGTCCCAGCCGCCGGGCACCCAATCGGTCGCCGAGATGCGCACCCAGACCGGCTTGTCGGCCGGGAACGCGTCGCGCACCGCGTCGAAGACCTCGAGCGGAAAGCGCATGCGGTTCTCCAGGCTGCCGCCGTACGCGTCCTCGCGCTTGTTCGCCAGCGGCGACAGGAACTGGTGCAGCAGATAGCCGTGCGCGGCGTGGATCTCGAGGCCGTCGAGCCCGAGCCGGGCCGCACGCCGTGCCGTCTCGGCAAACGCGGTGCGGATGTGCCGCAGGCCCTCGACATCGAGCGCGGAAGGCGCCTCTTCCGCCGGTGCATGCGGCACGGCCGATGGTGCGACGGCCCGCCAACTGCCCGGCTGGCCCAGCGGAACCTGCGCGCCGCCTTCCCACGGCGCCCGGCTCGATGCCTTGCGGCCGGCATGCGCCAACTGCATGCCGATCTTGATCGGCGAGTGCGCCCGCACCGCGCCCAGCACGCGGGCGAGGGCGTGCTCGTTGGCGTCGGAGTACAGGCCCAGATCGCTCGCCGTGATCCGGCCTTCGGGCACGACCGCGGCCGCCTCGAGAATCATCAGGCTGGCGCCGGACAGCGCGAGGTGGCCGAGGTGGATCAGATGCCAGTCGGTCGCCGAGCCGTCGGTCGCCGAGTACTGGCACATCGGCGCGATGATGATGCGGTTGTGCAGCGCAAGCGTGCCGATCTGCAGCGGTTCGAACAGGCGACTCATCGGGGCGTGCTCCGTGAAGAGAATGACGCGCCGATTGTCGACTCATGTTTCAACGAATGTCTTCAGGCGGCCGAGAGCACTGTCCCATTGCCGGGAGATCCGGTCGAGGTATTCGCGCGCATCGGCGAGGCGCTTCGGCTGCAGCTCCCAGAGTCGCTCGCGCCCGATCCGGCGGGCCTGGACAAAGCCCGCGGCGGCGAGCACCTCGAGGTGCTTCGTGATCGCCTGGCGTGTTATCAACGATTCTTCGCTCAGACGCGCGGTCGATTCCGGCCCGCCGCGGGACAGGCGAAGCACCAGCTGAAGCCGCGTCTCGTCGCCCAGCGCCGCGAACAAGGGTGCCGCGGCCCGGGCCCGCGAAGCCGCCGCGACGCTAGGCCGCGACATGGCGTTCGATGTTCTCCAGTTGCGCGGCCCAACCCTGGCCGTTCATGCGGAAGGCCTCGGCGCGGCGCGCAGCAGGGATGCGGTCGAAGCCCGACTCGCACACCGTGAGCAGCGTGCCGCCGGTTGCCTCGGCTAGCTTGAACTCGACCAGCGTCGTGGGCTCGGCCGAGTAGTCGATCGTGGGATCGACGGCATACGGATGCCAACGGAACGAGAACAGATGCTGCGCATCCATTCGCTCGACGAAGACCTCGATCCGCAGGTGTTCGTAGCCAGTGTGGGTGATCTGGCCGACAGCGTGCTGGCCGGCCTTGAAAGGCGTCTCGAACTTCGCCTGGAACCAGCTGCCAAATTCGGCAGCGTCGGTGAGGGCTCGCCAGACGCGCGACTGCGTGGCCTTGAGCAGCAAGTGTTTCTCGATGCGATCGGTGCTTTCCATGTGCAACCTCCTGGTTGCTTTTATAGTTCAGGCCTGAGCAACATGCAACCTGAAAGTTGCGCATCCTGAGGCATGTACCCAGCGCGCACGCGATCCCGTACAGTCAGCGCAAGCATCCGCTGACAGAGGAGGTGAGTGGTGGCAAAGATTCCTTCAGGCGTGGGGCCGCGGCATCCGCAGGTCGTGGTTCTCGTGGGCGCCACCGGCGATCTGGCCAGGCGCAAGCTGCTCCCGGGCCTGTTCCATTTGTCCAGCGTCGGGTTCATTCCTGGCTGCAGGATCATCGGCGTCTCGCTCGACGACATCGACCTCGAGGCGTTTCGCAAGATCGCGCGTGGGGCGCTGGACGAGTTCTCCAGCCGCAAGGTGACCGAGTCCGACTGGAACACGTTTGCGGCGAGCCTCGACTATGTCTCGCTGGCCGCCGGCGCTCCGGCCCTCAAGGCCGCGGTGGAGCGCGCCGAGCAGACCTTCGGCGGCGAGAGCCGCCGGCTGCACTACCTGAGCGTGCCGCCGAGCGCGGCCTTGCCGGCGGTGCGGATGCTCGGCGAGGCCGGTCTCGTCGAACGCTCGCGCATCGTCATGGAAAAGCCCTTCGGCACCGACCTGGTCAGCGCCGTGACGCTCAACGCCAGGCTGCACGAGGTGTTCGAAGAGGATCAGATCTTTCGCATCGATCACTTTCTGGGCAAGGAGCCGGCGCAGAACATCCTCGCGTTCCGCTTCGCCAACGGGCTGTTCGAGCCGATCTGGAACCGCAACTTCATCGATCATGTGCAGATCGATGTGCCCGAGACGCTCGGGCTGGGCCGGCGCGCCGGCTTCTACGAGCAGACCGGGGCGTTTCGCGACATGGTGGTGACGCACCTGTTCCAGATCCTCGCGTTCATGGCGATGGAGCCGCCGACATCGCTGGAGCCCTCGCCGATCAGCGAGGAAAAGAACAAGGTCTTTCGCAGCATGCTGCCGATCCAGCCGAACGACGTCGTGCGCGGGCAATACACCGGCTACCGGAGCGAGGAGGGCGTCAATGCCGAGTCCGAGACCGAGACCTTCATCGCGCTCAAGTGCTCGATCGACAACTGGCGCTGGGCCGGCGTGCCGTTCTATCTGCGCACCGGCAAGCGCCTGGCCGAAGGGCAACGCATCATCTCGATCGCGTTCCGCGAGCCGCCCAAGAGCATGTTCCCGGCCGGCTCGGGGGTCGGCGCACAAGGGCCCGATCACTTGACCTTCGACCTGGCCGACGCCTCGAAAATGTCGCTGTCGTTCTACGGCAAGCGGCCCGGCCCCGGCATGCGGCTGGACAAGCTCAGCCTGCAGTTCGCGATGAACGACACCGGCCTGCTCGGCGATGTGCTCGAAGCCTACGAGCGCCTGATCCTGGACGCCATGCGCGGCGACCGCACGCTGTTCACGACGGCCGAAGGCATCGAGCGACTCTGGCAAGTCTCGACCCCGCTGCTCGAGGCGCCACCGCCGGTTCGCTTCTACGCGCCCGGTTCGTGGGGGCCCAACGCCATCCATCAACTCGTTGCACCGCGCGCCTGGCGACTGCCGTTCGAACGGGCCTGGCGGGACCCCAATCGCGCGGGCAGTTAGCGCCGGATTGGATGTCGTTGATTTGACGACAATGTATATTATGTCAACTAATGCGTTTCGCGGCGGAATGGCACTGGCGGCGTGCACCTGCATGCCGGCGTTTGCCGCAGACGAACCAAGCCCCACGCCCCCGCCGGACGTCGACCAGGTGCTCGAGTCCGCACGGCAGTCGGTGCGCTCGACCAGCGAATGGCTGGCTCGCGGTGTGGATGGCTGGTTCGGCGACAAACCGTTCTCGGACGGCGGCAAGGTCTCCGATGGCCGCTTGAGCATCAACCTGCTGACGCGCCAGCACGAATCGCCCGATTTCGCGGTGCGCTTCAATGCCCGCTTTCGCCTGCCGAACGTCGAGAGCCGCGCCTACTTGTTTTTCGGGCGCGACGATCAGCGCGATGTCGTCACCGACACGCCAGACGCCTTCTCGCGCCAGCAGCGGCTGCAACCCGAGAACAACGCCGACAACGCGTTCTTCGGCGGCATCGGGCTGCCGTTCCACGACAACGTGCAATTCCGCCTCGGCTTTCGTGGCGGTCTCAAGCCCTACGCCCAAGCACGCTACGGACAGCGTTGGCGCACCGGCGACGCCGATCTGGTGGACTTCCGCGAAACGCTGTTCTGGACGCTCGACGACCACATCGGCTCGACCACGGCGCTGTCGTACGAGCATGCCTACTCGTCGACCTTGGCCGTGCGCTGGCTCGGGTCGACGACGATCACGCAGGTCTCGAAACACTTCGACTGGTCCAGCAGCATCGGTGCGTACAAGTCGTTCGGCGACTCGCGCTTGCTGTCGCTCGAAGCGCTCGTCAGCGGCACGCGGAGCGCTGGCATCGGCGTGTCGGACTTCGGCCTGCAGACCAAGTGGTCCCAGCCTGTCCACAAAGACTGGCTGATCGGCGAGGTTCTCGTCGGCCACTTCTGGCCCCGGCAAGATGCGCTGAGCCCGCGACTGCGCGCACGGGCCTTGGGGCTCGGCGTGAAGATGCTTTTTTAAGCGCGGGTGAGCCGGATGGCGCTACTGGTCGCGGTAACTCGGACTGGCTGGCCTAGCGACAAGTGGCGTGGGACCTGTTGTCCGCTCAAGCTCTTGCTAGCTCAACCGCTTGGGTTCGAGAAACCCATCTATTGGAATGCGGCGAAATCTTCGAGATGAGTGAGTTGCCGATCGCGGAGCAGGCGGCTGGTCTCCTGCAAGACATGCAGTGCTCGATGCGGAGATCGAGCGACAGCTGGCCATCCTCAATACCCGTTCGAAGCCGTCGTTCTGGCAACGCGTCCTCCCGCCTGCGCAGCAGATCGTCGAACAGCCATTGCGAGACCTTGGGCTGGGCTACTGGTCCAACACGCTGTATTTCGAGCCCGCGGCGTTGGACGATCCCGCTGAGTAGCAAGGCTCTGCCGCAACCGACGTAGTGCCAATGTCGCCTACTTCATCGAGCGAACATGCTCCGGCAGGCTTCGCATGCCGCTCATGTCGAACGTTAGGCATCTCAGGACATACGACATGTGAGCTCTGCGAAGACCGTAGACCGAACTGCGCCACTCGCAAGAAGGCTTTGAGCAGAGCACGAGGTCCTACGTGTTCGCCCACCTCACTCGCGGCAGCCCACCCTGCCAAGGATTTGCCGCTTCATTGCGTATGCCATCGAGAGTAGGCGAAGGCGATGCCCAAGCAATAGAGAACACCGAAGATTAGCTTGTTGTGCCGAGCCAGCCACAACGGAAGGTAGATGTCGAAATTGTCGTGGCGCTCTTCGGTGTATCGGGCGGCCAACGACGTAAGTGGGCAGCGCCACCCATTGACTACCAATATCGCGACCTCTACGAAGACGATGGCGGTGAGCCAAGCCGCTGCTATGTGATTACCCTGCCAAGAGGCCACAGGAATTGCGAGGATGCACCCGGCGAAGAACGCCCACGCGATTGTGTGAACGACCTTGACCGCTATCAGCGCGGTCGACGTCTCGCGGGGCTGCGAAGCGATGCTGGTTTTCATGGGCCAAGTGTGCTCCCACGATCTGCTATGGAAGGACTATCGCGAGCTGGCCGACACGCACGGCCTGCGGGCGTGCTGGTCATCGCCGGTGTTCGCGCCCGAAGGCAGCGTGCTGGGGACCTTCGCGCTGTATGCGCGCGAGGTGAGCGAGCCCGACGAGGCCGCGTATCGGCTCATCGAGCTGGCGCGACGAATCGCTGGCATCGCGATCGAGGGCCATCGCACCGAAAGCCGGATTCGTCACCTGGCGCACTACGACGCGCTGACCGACCTGCCCAACCGCGCGCTGTTGCGCGACCGCCTGGAGCAGGCGCTGGCTCGCGCGGCGCGCGCCGCGGGCTGCGTCACCGTGGCCTTCATCGATCTCGACAAGTTCAAGTGGATCAACGACAGCCTTGGCCACGGCGCCGGCGACGAGGTGCTGAAGACGGTGGCCCGCCGCCTGCAGCATGCCGTGCGCGGCAGCGACACCGTGGCGCGCCTCGGCGGCGACGAGTTCGTCGTGCTGTTCTGCGACCAGCACAAGAGCGCCGAAGAGCTCGTGCCGACCCTGCAGAAGATCATCGCCTCCGTGGCGGAACCGATCGTTGTCGTCGGCCGCGAGGTGCAGGTGACCTGCAGCATCGGGTTGGCCAGTTCGATCGGCGCCGACGATGACATCGCCACCCTGTTGTTGAACGCCGATGCAGCGATGTACCGTGCCAAGGAAATCGGGCGAAACAACTTCCAGTTCCACAGCAACGAACTCAATGCGCTCAGCCGCGAACGCCTGGCCTTGCAGGAAGGTCTGCGCCGTGCGATCGACGGCGGCGAGCTGTACCTTCTCTACCAGCCGCAGATCGACCTGCGCAGCGGCCGCCTCTACGGTGTCGAGGCGCTGGTGCGCTGGCACCATCCGGAACTGGGCGTGGTCTCGCCGGCGAGCTTCATCCCGCTGGCCGAAGAGACCGGCCTGATCGTTCCGCTGGGCGACTGGGTGCTGCGCGAAGCGTGCGCGCAATGTCGCCGTTGGCAAGACAGCGGGCTGCCGCCGATCAGCGTGGCGGTGAACGTTTCGGCGCGGCAGTTCCACGAGCCGGCGTGGATAGAGACCGTCGCGGAAGTCCTGCGCCACACCGGGCTCGACCCGGCCTGCCTCGAACTCGAGCTGACCGAGAGCATGTTGATGCAAGACGTCGAACAAGCCGCCGGCGTGATGACGAGGCTGCGCGACATGGGCGTGCATCTGGCGATCGACGACTTCGGAACCGGCTACTCGAGCCTCGGCGCGCTCAAGCGCTTCCCGATCGGCCACCTGAAGATCGACCAGTCATTCGTGCGCGACATCGCGACCGACGATGACGACAAGGCCATCGTCATGGCCGTCATCTCGCTCGGCCACCGAATGAACATGAAGGTCTTGGCCGAAGGTGTGGAGACGGCGGAGCAACTGGCCTTTCTGCGCCGCAACGACTGCGATGCCATCCAGGGCTACCACGTCGGGCGGCCCATGCCGGCGCAGGACATCGAGGCGCGGCTGCGGGCGGCTTGTGCGCAGCCGCAGCCCGCGACCGAGGTTCTTCAGTAGGCGCGCAGCCACGACAGCGGCCTCTCTTCAGGCATAGCCGCATTCGCACAGGGATTGCGCTGCATCGCCCGCCCGCCGAGAACGAAGCACTTTGACACATGGGCCCACGAGCGTCGGGGCATAGTGGTTCGGCAACGGCCAGTGATGGCCGGCGCAACTGACACCCCACCACATGCGTTTCATAGGAGCCCCTTTTGACCCTTTCTCGTCGTACTTTCCTGGGCACGACCGCCGGCGCGGCGGCCTCGATGCTTTCACTGACGAACTCCGCGTTCGCCGCCAGTCCGGCGGGCGACGTGGTCGGCAAGATCACCGTTGGCTACCAGGGGTGGTTCACATGCCTTGGCGACGGCGCGCCCATGAACGGCTGGTGGCACTGGCCGAAAGACTACGGCAACGTTCCTTCACCGACCAACACGGGCGTCGTTGCTTGGCCGGACATGCGGGAGTACTCAGCCGCATACCAGACGGGGTACGCCAACCTCGGAAACGGCAGCAGCGCCAAGGTGTTTTCGTCTTACGACCAATCCACGGTCAATGCGCATTTCCTCTGGATGCAGCAGAACGGCTGCGACACCGCCGCGCTGCAACGCTTCAATCCGAACGGTGGCGAGGGCCCTACCCGCGACGCCATGGCGCAGAAGGTGCGCAGTGCAGCAGAGGCTACCGGCCGCAAGTTCTACGTCATGTACGACGTGACCGGCTGGCTGAACATGCAGTCGGAGATCAAGGCCGACTGGACGAACAAGATGGCGGCGCTGACCGCTTCTTCCAGCTACGCGCGCCAGAACGGGCTCCCCGTCGTGGGCATCTGGGGCTTTGGCTTCCCTGAAAACGACAAGCCTTTCACTGCCGATGCCTGCCTGGACGTCGTCAATTGGTTCAAGGCTCTGGGTTGCTACGTCATGGGCGGCGTGCCGACGCACTGGCGCACGGGCAGCGACTCGCGCGCCGGCTTCCTGGGCGTGTATCACGCCTTCAACATGCTTTCGCCATGGATGGTGGGCCGCATCAGTACCGTGGCCGAGTCGGACTCGTACTACGCCGACGTGAACCTGGGCGACCAGGCCGATTGCAACGCCTATGGCATCGACTATCAGCCCTGCGTGTTGCCGGGGGACCTGAGCTTGCGCCAGCGCGTGCACGGCGACTTCATGTGGCGCCAGTTCTACAACATGGTTCGGGTCGGCGCCCAGGGCATCTACATCTCCCTGTTCGACGAGTTCAATGAAGGCAACCAGATCGCCAAGACGGCCGAGACGGCCGCCTTCCTGCCGACGAACTCGGGGATGCTGGCCCTCAACGAGGACGGTACCGCCTGCTCGGCCGACTACTACCTGCGCCTCACCGCCGACGGTGGCCGCATGCTCAAAGGCCAGATCCCTCTCACCGCCGCCCGCACCACGCCGCCGGTGCTCAGCAGCGTGAGCCCCGGCCAGATCGTGAGCCTGCGAGCGCGTGCGAACAATCTCTATGTGACTGCCGACAATGCCGGCGCCGCGCCACTGATCGTGAACCGCACGGCCATCGGCGGCTGGGAGCAGTTCGACCTGCTGGACGCGGGCGGCGGCAAGGTCGCGCTCAGGGCCCGCGCCAACGGCCTCATCGTCTGTGCCGACAACGCGGGCAGCTCGTCGCTGATTGCCAACCGCACGTCCATCGGCCTGTGGGAGACCTTCAGCCTGGCCCAGAACCCGAACGGCACGGTGAGCCTGCTGTCCTTCGTCAACAACCGCTACGTGACGGCCGACAACGGCGGGGCTTCGGCGCTGATCCCCAATCGCACGGCCGTGGGGCCCTGGGAGCAGTTCGACCTGATCGTGGGTTGAAAGGCAAAGCCCGCCAGGCCGAGCCGCAGCGGGCCGGCGACTTCAGGGCTTCTTGCGCAACGCCGCCAGCAGCTGCGCGCGCTCGGCGTCGTCGCCGGTCTGCTCGGCCAGCAGCGAGAAGAACTGCTCTTGCGTGCTCGCCTTGGCCGCCGCCTTCTTGACCACGATGGCGGCGATCGGCCCCATGTGGCTCGTGAGCACGCGCTGTGCGGCGGCAACCATCTCCGGCGCAAGCTGCTGGCCCACGGCCGAGCCGGCGGTGGTGACCTTCGATCCGGGGCTCGTGATTCTGGAGCCGCCCGTCGTGGCGCCGAGCTTGGCGCTGAAGCGCTTGCGGTCTTCGTCGGTCGACAGGTGTTGGCCGATGGCGGTGGTGAGTGTGGGCAGGTCGAAATGCGTTTTCGCGGCCTGGCGCACCAGCACCTTGGCCATCGGGCCGACAAAGGACGCGAGCGCGAGTTCGATCTGGTGCAGCGTGGCCGGGTCCCAGCCCGGGATGGCGGTGCTGGCCGAACGCGGCAGGTTGCTCGGAGGCTCCAGCACGCCGATGGCGACGGTGGGTGCATAGTGGTCGCTGACCACGATGACGGTGGTTTCGCCGGTGTCGGGCTCGTCGGAGAGGTCGCGCTGGGCCAGCGCGGCGCGGAAGTCGGCCACGTTCGCATAACGCTGCTCGGGCTTCTTGGCCAGTGCCTTGGCGATGATGGGGTCGTAGAACGCCGAGCGGCCGGCTTCGCTCACCTTGCTCGGCGGCGTGGGGTTCTCGTTCACCACCTTGTACA
>Ga0307509_10004182_pt1 | contig 21076 bp, 9 predicted proteins | sample 10_EM_MG_FD_202245 | JGI IMG/M metagenome (GOLD analysis project Ga0307509, IMG submission 202245) | Populus trichocarpa ectomycorrhiza microbial communities from riparian zone in the Pacific Northwest, United States - 10_EM | ecosystem: Host-associated > Plants > Roots > Unclassified | place... | reverse complement strand
GCAGGACCCCACTTTTGCGGGCTGCAATGAATGGCCATGGCACAGTGGTGAGGCAACTTTTGGATCGACAAGACGTCGACCCCGAAATGTCCGACAACGAGGGCGATACACCACTTTCGTTGGCTGCAGGTCAAGGGCACCAGCTAGTGGTGAAGCAACTCTTGGACAGGCGAGATGTCAACCCCGAGAAGTGCGACAACGCGGGCAGGACACCTCTTGTGTGGGCTGCAATCAAAGGGCGTGGCCGAGTGGTGAAGCAACTTTTGGACCGGCAAGACGTTAACCCCGAGAAGCTAGACAACGCAGGCAGGACACCACTTTTCTGGGCTGCAACGAAAGGCCATGGGTCAGTGGTGAAGCAACTTTTGGACCGGCAAGACGTTAATCCCGACAAGCCAGACAACCGTGGCAGTACACCCCTCACCGTGGCTGCAGCTCGTGGGCACGAGTCAGTGGTGAAGCAACTCTTAGACAGGCAAGATGTCTACCCCGATAAGCCAGACAATGAGGGTTGTACACCACTTTCGTTGGCTGCGGGCCAGGGGCACGAGTTGGTAGTCAAGCAACTCCTAGATCTCCAGGATATCAACCCCGAAATGCCCGACTACATGGGCAGGACCCCACTTTTGCGGGCTGCAATGAATGGCCATGGCACAGTGGTGAGGCAACTTTTGGATCGACAAGACGTCGACCCCGAAATGTCCGACAACGAGGGCGATACACCACTTTCGTTGGCTGCGGGTCAAGGGTGCCAACTAGTGGTGAAGCAACTCTTAGATCGGCAAGACGTCAACCCCAACAAGCCAAATAACGAGGGCAAGACACCACTTTCGTGGGCTGCAATTAGCGGGCACGGGTTAGTGGTGAAGCAACTTTTGGACCGGCAAGATGTTAACCCCGAGAAGATAGACAACACAGGCAGGACAGCACTTTCGTGGGCTGCCATGTGCGGACATGGGTCGGTAGTGAAGCAACTCTTAGACCTGCAGGAGGTCAACCCCGACAAGCCAGACAGCCGTGGTAGTACACCCCTCGCCTTGGCTGCAGCTGGTGGACACGAGTCAGTGGTGAAGCAACTCTTAGACCGGCAAGAGGTCAACCCCAATAAGCCAGACAATGAGGGCTGTACACCACTTTCGCGGGCTGCGGGTCAGGGTCACGAGTCGGTGGTCAGGCAATTGTTAGACCGGCAAGACGTCGACCCCGACAAGCCAGACGAACATGGTCGCATCCCACTCCACTATGCATCCAGCAAGGGCTATGAAGCCGTGGCGAATCTACTGCGAGATCGGGAACCTCCAATTCCAGCCTTATTTGCGGTCGACCACCTCCGAGCTTCTTTACCCTCTTCGACTCTTTAACCACGGCTCTCTGTGACTCACCCCTGACTCACCCCTCCCCCCTCTCGGCCTTTCTCTCAGGCTCTTGGGGGCTACGAAGCGTCCTTAATATGTCTTTTGGCGCGCGTTTTCCTTCCCTTCTACGTTTATCATTAGCTTATGCTTGAACTTGCAAATCTTGTATGCTTATAATTCATCATCTCCCTGCAATGTAGGTCATATATATAATTATCGGAGACCTCCTAGATATTTAATGCTTCAATTGGGCGGGGAATTTCGGGTTTCCTTGGTAGGTGGAATCAAGAGGCGCGAAAGTATTTTCCCACTTGCAACTTTTTATTGTGTTTCATTAACCCTTATCTCGACTTCCCATTATCAATACTCGCCTTTCCTATATAATCGCCTTTTTCTTGTTTGTTCGAACCTTTCAATCATTCCTTGCTTTCTCCTGGAAATGATAGATTGATACTACCATTTTCTTGGTACTGTATAGTTAGATCAGCTTGTCCTATAAATTACTTCTCGTCTATTTCTCTGTTAGCCTTTCAGCGATGTCTTTGCGAGGGCTTCCATACCGGCCCATTGATATTTGCCCAGTCATTTAGCGAAAGTAGTTAGGAAACGGTGACCCTCCCCACATTAGGGGAGACTCTGGTGGGCTTAATGGGGGCGGGGGATTGCACCATTGGGGAGGTTTTTTGGGCTCATTAATTCCACAGGCAAAAGAGTAATTCCACAGGCAAAAGAGTAATTCCACTTCACGATGACTTTTGCCGAGTGGCTATAGCGTACTACTAACCAACGGATGGCAACATTCATTAATGGCCCACCAAGCTACCGGATGATTGGAATGGAAGAACAGTTTCGCCTTCGTAAGAACTCTAATAACGGAAGCACGTGCTGGGACATCGGCAGTTCCCTCTCTGGGATAGGGTGGGGAGAGCACTACGGAAACTAACCATCTCACCCCCGGGCTTAAGACAAATAAAAACAAACAATTGCCGAACCTTACCAGGAAAGGCAACTACAACTTCATAGCTCGAGGTTCGATTACCCAGGTTCCCGTGGAACCCCCGGGAATCTCCCGGGACCATCTAATCGTTAGCAGGTTCGTGTTCGACATGGTGTTCTTTTCGACTACTCATCACGTATCTGCTCGGGACCTGGGCCCGGGCAACGCAACCGCAATCCACAAAACCACCGACCCAACCACAGCCCACACTACCCCCACCTCGAATGTTTGCCGGATACTTATTTCCCTTATGTAAGCTTCATTTAAGTTCCAGACGAGCCTGAATATCCAGTCAAATTCTACCAGGGATTATCCTACCCCGCACCTAAGCTGTGACAGCACTTACCCTCCCAATGCATCCTTCTCAGCGTGCAGAGATTTACGCGAACTCCAAAGACAAGCCACGTTACAGATAGTATCAACTAACCTTAACGCTCTGGAACTAAATTCACTAGACCGCAGGAGCCCCCAAATATGTTCCCCGAATTGCAAGAGCCGAGATGATTCGACTTCTCTCTTTGTTATTTTATTTTTTTAATAATTTTGTTGTTTGGTTCAATGGCTGATTGAGGCGGAGGCTGTGGGAAGTCACCGGCGTCTTGTCTCTCTAATGGACATGCATCACCTCTAGCGTGAGTCTTATGATAGGTAAGCTCGGGGGTTTTGTACAGGGCGTGTTAGTCACCGACACAAACAAAGGTTTTTGAATGGCTGAGCTAAGGGGGCGGACGGTAACAATTTGAGTTGCCAAGGAAATATCATGGTATGATAGGAAGCCGGAAGCAAGATGCGAGTGCAGAGTTCCGAATGGTCGGAGGAAGACTGGATTGGACTAGCTAGTCCGGTCGAAAGTCAAGTTTAGTCTAATGGTGGAAATTAGACCGACTGGACAGTCAGGATTATTGAAACTGACTCGACTGGGGCTGGTCCGACCAGGCCCACCAAGCAATAGGATATGCTATTTTTATTCCAATAAGTTACATTCAAATAAAGCTTTTCTTAACAAAACTTATTGTTTCCATGGATTATACGGTGGAGATAGTGCCTCGTTTAGATCAGGGGTGGCGAAAATAGGTTCTCAAGTATCGAACTATTTTTCTTGCATTAAGTGAGTGATATTACATGACTAATTGCCACACTACGGGTATTCGATGCGACTTATCCATCGGGTAATTCCATTTCCACCACATGCTATCCTCTCCAGGATGTTCTATCAATTTGTATTGAGGGCCTGTTGATTTATGCCGTAGCAAGTGGCTTTAAAATCCTACTATAGCTATGCATCTATTCTTAGAGAGTGTTGGCCTGGGTGCCATTCTGACTCTCATGCGATCTTTTATAAAGACTAGTCTGGGACCAGTCCAAACCGGACCGGACCTCCCAAGTTAGTCGGGCCCAGTCATCAACATCAACTAGGACGGGCCAGTCTGGTCCTGCTTCCAAGACTTGACCGGACGGACTATTCGGAACCCTGTGCGAGTGATAGTTAGTGCAGTTCGAGAGCTTGTTTGAACGCAATGAAGAGGGGGAAATAAGTGCCGGAGGGGGGGCTATAGCTAAGTCACAAGCGACAAAATTGGCAGAGAAACACGAGAACAAAATGGAAGAAATAGAAGGCCATCCATTCAACTTGGACTCATAGCCTCGCCTGAGCTGGTTAAGAGATCCTTGTTGGGATCACGTGATATGGAAAGTATGCTTTTCTACTCACCCCCGATGAGCAGATCTTGGGAATAGGGATTTAAGAAATACACCGCAAAATATCAGCCCGTATATGAGCTCCCATACAAAATATACCTCTCTTGTCTCTTGCCACTTCTTGTTTGGGATGAGTACTTGACAGCTAATTACCTGAGTTCCAAACCCAGGAATCATTCCGCGAGTCCTTCGCCCAGAGAAAAGGGATAGGCCGCCGCTCATTGTTTGGTTTGTTTGGACGGCATGAGACTCCCGAGTAGCGAGATTGATAAGTTTTCGCAGCCTGGTTGCTCCGTATTTCTTTTTTTTGCTGTTCCTATTCTGTGCGGGTACAGGACTTGCTAGGCTTGGCACTTTTTAGAAGGCTGCCACACTTAAGTTATGATAGCACCAACACCAAGCTAAAGCCCACATTTCCGGAAACTTTTGCAATGCGCATGTATGATACCAAAACTTCCCGACACCGAAACAGACTGGAATATAAACAGGAGTACGTGCAATTTGGCCCGGGGCCATTCATCAATCCCTTTGTACAGCGCCCTGAAAAAAGTCACCGTTGGTTTGCCCTTTTTGCACAAGGAGCAACGATTTTTAGAGCACCTGAACCCTACATTGCCGACTAATTGACCCTTGGCGAAATAGTCATTCTTATCTATTTAAACCCCCTTATTTTAATATTAGAGCGAATAATGGAATGTTGGGTGAGCTGTGGTGATGAGAAATTGTCGACTTTGAAAACTTGTATCTTTTTCAATCGGCGCCCAGAGAACTCTTGGCGCTTAGTTCCAGCATCTGAATCACTCGCCCTAGTTAACTAGCATCTGCCAAATAAATACTTTATAAATATGCGAATTCAATTAGCGCTAGGCCCCTTGCTCACGATATGTTTTTCGTTTTAATTAATTGAGAGATAGATGTATAGATAGAGATTTTCCATACTCCGAATTTAGTCGATTTTGGTGTTTTTCGGCAGTACTTGGAGCCACCAACGGGGCTTTTGCCCTGCTGCTATACAAAATATCAATAGGTTTGGCAGGTGGCTTTGTTTTGAACTTTCAGCAGTCCTGGACACCCTCCATTCCCTCGATTGAGGATCAGTACTATAGCCGATAGTCAAATGGGTTGTGGGCGACTTTTATGAGCTTTGGGGGTGTAAGCACTAAATGGATGTGTTACATCACTGCGGTCTAGGCTTTGGAGAAGAAACACATAACTGCCGAGCGTCGCTGGCGGCTCATGCTCAACTCTGCAGCCCTGAGGATACATCCTGCACCCAATACCATAGTTCTGAGGTGCTGATTTCAGAGTTGTATTAATATTATATTGTGATTCTATTTATGCTTAGTTTTGTGTTTGGCATCGTTCGTTTGTTTCCCTATAGCTAAGTATAGGATGGCTTGCGTTTGTCTGGGAATTCGGAAGTGTGGGGACTAGAAGGAGGAAGTGAGTTGTCATGTGTGAAACGTTGGTCCGGAGGTCATATCATAATATCACTTGCGATAAGGGATAGATGGCCCGGAAGGCCCCGGCAGACAAATAGAAGCTCTACGATTCGCAATGGAAATTGTGTGAATACCGAAGGGGATCCTTGCATCTCCTCACTAGATTTCGACAGCAAGGCTGAATGATCAAAGTGGTACGCTGAAGGAACACCGATTGTGATGCATTTTTGCATCAGCCCTCCTCACTTTTTCGCTATGTGGGAAAGTGGTACGATTACTACTTCCTTGGAATCTTGTTACCTCCACTTCATCTGTTAGCCCGCCAGTGCACTGGGAGAAATGCGAAGAGTGTGTCTCAGTTTAGTGCTCGAGCGCCGCAGTTACTTGGGGTGAGCAAAATAATCCGGTTGCAAAGATGTCTGCCTCTCATAGAAAATCCGCAGCGCTACTACTTCTTACCAACTTGATTATTTTGCTCACCCTAAGTAGTTTGCTGAAAATAAAGGGTACTTTCCAGATATGCTTATTTCCTTAACTAGGTCTCTCGGGCACAACACACTATGGAATGACGGATAAAAACTTTATTCGTCCTGAGGTATTAGCCTCTCAACTTCGGTTAAGGCTTTGCTTCATGGATTTAATTAAAGATAGATAGTGGAGGGAACGATCTGCTAGGGTTCAGAAGAAAGAAAGTAAGTGACGCCAGGATGGATTTGTAACTGGCTGTTTACTCCAGTATGATACTTGAAGTGATACAAGCAAGGATTTGGAACATTTTCCCTCTGTCTTTACTTGTATGAGAGTAACGAGGCTAGCGAGGGGCGAAGTGGACTAGCTCTTTCAGATCCTTGTTCCCAGCCGCACCCAAACAGGACCACGTGTGGAAGAGTTTTGGTTTCACAAATTCCTGGACAGCTGATGGGGTTGCATTAGGTGCTGCTGGCCTGAACGATGAACCCCCGCTTTTCTAATACTTCTGGCGCTCTCTCAAACAATCCAAAGCACATCAGCAACCGTTCTCTACCCTACATCAAACAGCGAAAAAAGGCAGGATGTCTCGAGATTTTTCAGATAACACCGATTCTTTCAATGTATCGCATAGTTACAACAACAATGTCATTACACTTATTGTTGTCGATGATGAACACAAAATCCTGGCCTGGCTATCACCCTTAGAGCCCCAAGTGCGACATCAGGATATTTGCGAGCAACGGGTGGATAGCGTAGGGAACTGGCTACTTGAAACGAAAGAGTTCAAGAACTGGTGTAATGGTAGTGAGAATGGTGGATTTGATAACGCGGCCTTGTTCTGCTATGGCGAGCCAGGGGTGGGCAAGAGTTACATTTGGTACGAGAGGCTACTAGAGGGGAACTAAGGACACGCACGATTGCTGACAGGTCACGATGGTAGTTCTGTGATTATAGATCATTTATGCGACCAGGTCGTAGGACAGGATATGGCAGTCGCTTGCTTTTACTATGACTTCGCTTCCCGGGAGGCCCAATCTCCTACGAATATGCTGGGCTCTCTGCTCAAACAACTTCTCGGTGGGCTAGGGGCAATTCCGGTGGAAATTGTGGAGAAATTTCGGTGCCAGAAGAAGGCGATTGGTGGACGGAAGCTTCAACTTCCTGATATAGTGAAAATATGCGCAGCTGTCACATCTTTACGGCCCACATTCATCTGCGTTGATGCCCTCGACGAATGTATTCCAAGTCATCGACTAGAAGTTCTTGGTGCATTAGGACAAATTCTCCGGGGGTCGGCAAATACACGGATCTTCGTGACAGGAAGGCCACATATCCGGGGGGTGGTTGAGAGGGCACTAGGTGGGAGAGCAAAAAGTGTACCAATATTGTCTAGAGAGGGAGATATAGTAACATATTTGCGTGCGAGGCTGGGGAAGGACACAACTCCTGAAGCGATGGATAGTTTCCTCGAGAATGAGATTATAAAGAGCATTCCAGAAGAGATCTCTGAGACGTACGTACTGGCGCGTAATCTAGGAAACTGTTGTGAGTAGTGTACTGATTGGTGCAAATGCAGATTCCTAATGGCATCGCTCAAGGTCGAAACAGTGCTGAGAGAAACGACAATCCATCGGAGACGAAATAGACTGAATGCGATGGGGGATGGGTTAGGGTTAGAAGATGCATACGGGACAACTCTCGGACGGATAAGAGCTCAAGAAGGGGAGAGAGCAAAACTTGCAATGACAACACTTATGTGGATATGTCATTCGGAAAGGCCATTACGGGTAGATGAATTATGCCACGCGCTTGCTGTGGAGATTGGGTCAACACACTTCAATAGCGACAATGTCCCTGCGATAGAGACGTTGCTCGCCTGCTGTCAGGGGCTTGTCACGGTGGAAAGGGAAGCATCAACCGTCCGGTTAACCCACCATACACTCTGCGAGTACCTCACTACCCATCGCAACCTTTTCCCACGAGCTCACCTGGAGATGGCGGAAACGTGTTTGACTTATCTAAATTCAGACCAGGCCAAGGCCCTTCCGGCCACCCGCCAACCTGACCTCTCAAGTATGCCCTTCCTCAAATATTGCTCGCGATATTGGGGCATCCACGCAAAGAGAGAACTCTCGGATGGGGTGGTATTACTTGCAATGGAGCTCTTGGGCCAGTACGAGAAGCATGTAGCCGCCAACTCACTTTTTGAGCAAATATTAGATCCGAATGATTCCAAGGAAGTCAATGCTCCTTCTCTGTTCGGTGGACTACACTGTGTATCATTTTTCGGAATTGTCAATCTCATGACCGGCCTGTTAGGAATGAACCGCTGTGATGCGAATCAGGGAGATTTTGCAGGCATAACTCCACTGATATGGGCTGTGAGGGGCGGGGAGCAGGAGGCGGTGGAGCTATTGCTAAGACAGAAAGCTGTCAACCCTGACAAGCCAGACAACGAGGGCAATACACCGCTTTGGTGGGCTGCGAGCAACGGACACAACTCAATAGTGAAGCATCTTCTAGACCGAGAAGAAGTCAGCCCAGACCACCCAAACATCGAGGGCTTTACACCCCTCTTCCAGGCCGCAATGGAGGGGCATGAGTCAGTGGTGGGCCAGCTCTTAGACCGGAGAGACGTTGACCCTGGGAAGCCAACCCGGGAGGGGTATACACCCCTCTTCCAGGCCGCAATCGAGGGGCATGAGTCAGTGGTGAAGCAGCTTTTGGGCCGGACAGAAGTCAACCCTGATCATCCAACGAACGATGGTTTTACACCCCTCATAGAGGCTGCAGCCAGAGGGCACGAGTCAGTTGTGAAGCAACTTTTAGACCGGGAAGACCTCAACCCAGACAGGCCAGACAACGAGGGCAATACACCACTTTCGTGGGCTGCAATGACAGGGAACGGATCGGTAGTAAAGCAACTCTTAGACCGTCAAGACGTCGACCCCGACAGGCCAGACAACGAGGGCAAGACACCACTTTTATGGGCTGCAATGAAAGGGCATGAGGCAGTGGTGAAGCAACTGTTAGGGAGGCAACACGTCAACCCTGGCAAGCCAGACAACGAGGGAAAGACACCACTTTTGTGGGCTGCAATGAGAGGGCACGGGTCAGTGGTGAAGCAACTCATAGACAGGAAAGACGTCAACCCCGACAACTTGGACAACCGTGGCATTTCACCACTCTTCGAGGCTGCAGCTGGTGGACACGAGTCAGTAGTGAAGCAGCTTTTGGACCGGTCAGACGTCAATCCCGACAGGCAAGACAACAAAAGCAAGACACCACTTTCGTGGGCTGCGATTAAGGGGCACGGGCCAGCAGTTAGGCTTCTTTTAGACCGGCGAGACGTCAGACCTGACAAGCCAGACCACGAGGGCACTACACCACTCTCGTGGGCTGCGATGGAAGGGCACGGGTCAGTGGTGAAGCAACTCTTAGACCGGCAAGACGTCAACCCCGACAAGCCAGACAACGAGGGCAATTCGCCACTTTCGTGGGCTGCAATGGAAGGGCGCGAGTCAGTGGTGAAGCAACTCTTAGACCGGAAAGACGTCAGCCCCGACAGGCCAGACAACGAAGGCAAGACACCACTTTCATGGGCTGCAATGAAAGGGCACGAGTCAGTGGTGAAGCAACTCTTAGACAGGCAAGACGTCAACCCCAACAAACAAGACATTGAGGGCACTACACCACTTTCGTGGGCTGCGATGGAAGGTCAGGAGTCAGTGGTGAAGAAACTCTTAGACCGGGAGGACGTAAACCCTGACAAACCAGACAACGAGGGCAATACCCCACTTTCGTGGGCTGCAATTGAAGGGCACGAGTCAGTGGTGGGGCAGCTCTTGGATCGGCCAGACGTAAACGCCGACAAGCCAGACAACGAGGGCAAGACACCACTTTCATGGGCTGCAATGAAAGGGCACGAGGCAGTGGTGAAGCAACTCCTAGACCGGGAAGACGTCAACCCTGACAAGCCAGACAACCAAGGCACCACACCACTTTTGCGGGCTGCAATGGAAGGGCACGAGTTAATGGTGAAGCAGCTCTTAGGCCGGCAAGACGTCAACCCTGACAAGCCAGATAACGAGGGCAATACACCACTTTCATGGGCTGCGGTGAAAGGGCACGAGGTAGTGGTGAAGCTGTTCTTAGATCGGGAAGACGTAAACCCCGATAAACCAGACAACGAGGGCGGCACACCACTTTCGTGGGCTGCAATGAGAGGGCACAAGTCAGTGGTGCAGCAACTCTTAGACCGGGAAGACGTAAACCCCGATAAACCAGACAACGAGGGCGGCACACCACTTTCATGGGCTGCAATGAGAGGGCACAAGTCAGTGGTGCAGCAACTCCTAGACCGGGAAGACGTCAACCCTGACAAGCCAGACAACGAAGGCACCACACCACTTTCATGGGCTGCAATGAAAGGGCACGAGTCAGTGGTGAAGCAACTCTTAGACCACCAAGACGTCAGCCCCGGCAAACCAGACAACGAGGGCAATACACCACTTTCATGGGCTGCACTGAAAGGGCACCAGTCAATAGTCAAGCAACTTTTGGAGACGGAAGACGTCAGATCTGCAGTGCTAGGCAAAAATCATCACATACTACCCTAGTCCATGGCTAGGACATGGAATGAAGAAGTGGCGAACCTACTAGACGTGTGGGAGCCTCCAGTCCCAGCCTTGTTTGCGGTATCCAAGTTCTGGGCTTTTTTTCCCTCTAGACTCTGTGACCCCCGCCAGCTGCGGCTCCCCCCAGGGTCCCTTTACCCCCTCCCCTCCTAGGTCCCCTACCGCCTACAAACCACTATTTACTTATTTCCTTCACGTGATTTTTCCTCTCCTTCTGTGTTGGCCTTCAACTCATTCCTGAGCCTCCAAATTTGGTTGGCCTGCAATTAATTATCCCTTCGCAACATCTCGCATATATATACCTCTCTCAGACCCCCAATGTATTTTAATGTTGCCATCAGGCGAAGAATTTTGAGTTTCTGTTGTGGGTAGAATATACCGGCGGGAAGCTATTTTCCTGCTTCATGTTCACTCTCTTCTCTAAACTTTATATTTTTCCTATTTCACGTTGCCTCACTAACATCTGGCGCATTCGTGTTGCCGACTGCGAGTATCTTGTAGCAATTGGAGGAGGATATTTTCCAAGTTAAGTTTCTCGTTGCGCAGCCCCCAGAGGAGGAGAAAAGCCGGATGCTTTTTCTTATTGTCTTTGTAGGAAAGGAACATCAGTCTTGGCTCCTGTGTCTATAGTCTGTATTAAATCAAATTGTTTTCTTTGCTGCATTGCCCAATCAAGTGATGGCAACTCTGATTGGCCCACCAGACAACCAGATAATTAGAACGGAAGAACAAGTTCGCTACTTGTAGAGATCTCCACAGATAGTCTAACCGTCAGCTGGTTTCTGTTGGGCATAAAGCCCTTCTCTGCAACTCATCACATGCCCATGTCCTGAGGCCAAGCTACACGACCACCATCCACAAAGTAGCTGTCAACGCCATCTCAACCGCTGCTCACTCGCCCCCCACTTAGCATGTTTGCCTCATACCCGATTTTTTTATGTAATCTTCATACAAGCTCCATACAGTCCTTCATATCTAAGCACCTGTTTGGTAAAAAAGGACCATTTTGTTTTACGACCATTTATGCTGTGAAAACGACCATTTGTATGGAGGAACTAACCTGAGCCTCTGCATCAAAAAAGGCCCTTCTGTAGCACCCTCCTCTTGCCCCGGAGCCCACGCGACTCTAAATCGCGAAGAGCATAGGGCCTCTAAACCCTCAGCAACACCGAAGCCAGCCATGTTCGCCATCCACCAGTAATCCCAGTGGGTGACCGTCCATAAAAGTTGCCAATAATATCGTTAATCACCCATGCTCACTCCGAGTCCCTCATGGTACCTCACCACGCACTGTTGGGTACTTACCTCCTTTGTTAGAATATGTTGGAAGAATACCGGAGGATTCACCAATGAGTCTGGCACTCGGTGAAAGCCCCGAGAAGCTGGGCAGACGGTCTGGTAAAGCTGTGAAGGAAAGAGGGGAAAGAGGAGTAAGAACACGACGTGACAAGTGGCAGAAATGGCATGATTGTGTTCGGAATACTCGGGGATGAGCAGTTCTTGTTTTTGTGCTTAAAGGTCCCTCTTGTGGATGATTATTGAAGTGGCAGGCCAGTGAATAGTCCCTCTTTTATATACATTATTCTTTCCCCTTCAAACGAGCATCTAGATCCGTGATTGATATCTTCACCAATTTTCAAGAAATAAGCCATCAGTAAGTTGACCCTTTTGAGCCTGGTGATTCATGATCGGTCATCGAGCACCGATAATGCCATGGGTTTGAGTATCTCGGTGAACATTAATAAAGATTTTCCAAAAGTGTCCGCCAAAATTTGACATACCTCTACCTTCCCACACCCAGCCTCGTACATGAGAGGAATAGGTTTGATATTACATAGGGGGTTTTCAACGGGCGCGAAAAGCCGGGCATCGTATTTCTCCAAGCGATGTCGCTGTTCGCTCCGGAAAGCTTATTGTCATATTTTGGGGTGAATTGGAGCCTATGTATAAGTAGGTGGTCCACTTCGGCTCGCACAGCCATCTCAATAATCTCCTTCACTACCAGTTTCTCCTTTCCATGAGAAGCCTACTCCACCGATAGCATGCAGCCAACATTTGCTAAACTCTCCTATCTCTGATCAGCACGAGCCACTTGATGATTGCCCACCTAAGAGATATCTAGGAGCAGCTAAGTTTTTCTGTTCAAATGATCTAGCTGTTTGACTAATCATGGAAGGTACTGAATCTATGATTGTCGGTCAGGTATAAAAAATTCCCGCAGAGGTGAAAAGAGATAAAACAGGTAAGGGCAATCGTAGTCGGTTCGATCAAAGGGCAAGGAAACAAAGCGAGTAACCGAAGAACGGCAATCACCACACTTACGGCTGGTACCAGAAAGGTATCGTTCTACAATGTAAGTCAAGAAAGCCCAAACGATAAAACAAATCAATGGTCGATAAAGACAAAAAGAAAAGTTCTATTCATATCGGCGAGCATACTTTTCGCTGTGGTTGTCTTCCTCTTCCTGTTTCTGGTTTCTCCCTTCAACCAGCTTATAAACTCACCCCTCCTGCTAGCTATGAATATCAATCCCATGCCCTAGCAACGAACATGACCTAAACCTCCACCACTCTAGCTAACTAACTAACCTATCCTTTATTCCATGTAAAAGGGATAAAATAGCCGCCAGTGACAAAGTCCATATTCTAGGTTCTAACCTTACAGTACCTATCCAACGGTGAGTATAATTCTGCAGACTGCGCACAGAACAGGTGGGATTACTCTACCGACAACCGCAATCATCTCGGATCGAATGGGGAGTATTTGGTATCCTCTCGCTAGAGGAGTGCTCAGTTCGCCTTCGAGGATATCATGGAACCGTGGCCCCAAAAATCCATTCCCAAGCGCCACAGATAGGACCTCCCTTCCCCCGTAGAGCACAGGTGGACCAGAGTTCAGGAGAGCATGGGGCCCTTAAGCGGCATGGCTACTTCCTATGTCCCCGCATCAAAGGCTCCCCGTGATCACCTAGCAAGCTATTCCAGGTCCCGCGTTTGTAGTGATGGGCACGATCATGCTCGATCATAAATTTTTGGTGTGCTCGAGCACGATTTATGCTCGAGCATAGGCTAAATTTTCTGCTCGAGCATGATCGTGCCCATCACTACGCGTATGCCAAATGCGAGATACACCCCGGTCAAGTACAATCCCGTAGCCTTCTATAAAGGCTTTAGCAAGTATACCTTTCAGAATCATAGTTGCCAATGGCCATCTAGACATAGTTGACGAGATATCCTGTAAGAACATTATGTTCGCGATCATTGCTCTCCACAGACCTCCATCCTGCCTTTTTAAGAGGGGTTCGACTAAACTAGGGAGCGTGTAAGAATAAGTATAGGGGGATCAAAAATCCCATCCTCATACCCTGGGATGAAGTGGTTGAAAATGTGATAGAAAACATAACCGAAGGGACTGCCGGGAATGCCAGAAACGAAATGCGCAGCAAAGCCCTGCGGGGAAGGGAAAAAAAAAGAGAAAGGCACTGGAAATGAATTCTTCCATATAATTGCGAAGAGGTTTTTGGGTTTCTGAGCCCCTTTTTTATGCTGAGGAAATAGAGCGGGGGATGTTAAAAGAGTAAAGATGTGCAGTTGAAAGCAAAGAGAGGGGAGGAAACCAAAGGCCTGTTTAGATACAATGGTTTCGTTCCGTTCCCCCATACAAATGACTATTTCCCTTCCATTGCAAAACCGGAAGAAGGCCATTTTGGCAGCTGGAATGGCCGCGAAGCGGAGCGGTCATTTATTTGAACAAACCCACCCTAAGAATTGGGGTGCAGTGGGGAGCAGAGCTTCCAATGGAGGAAGGAGGGAAGGAAAGCGGGTGCCTGAGTCTTAAAATCTGGGTTTTCTCGCAGACGCTGGGTGGCTACCAGCTTCGGCATGCAGGGAGTGCCGGAAATATACTCAGAGCGTGAACTCACATTTAAAAACGTGAATGGTTCGAAGTTGGTGAGTGAGTGATTTCCCATGATTTCCTGATGACCAAGGAATCGCAATGAATATTTTCTGATCCAGGAAAGCATATGTATCCTCTAGCACAATATGAACAGAACAAACAGAGCAGGGGCCTCAAGAAAGCAACTACGGTCCCTAGGCAAAAGTGTTCGTGAAAATGTGACATCTGACTAAGCAAAATCACAAACACTTTTGCCTAGGGACTTTAGATATTCATCATACTTCCATCGCGCAAAAGGTCCTCCTTCATGATACACTTCCTCTGATCACTTAGTACCTATGCCAATCCACAGTAGCCCCTCAAAACGCTGATATCCTCTCGGAAACCCATGCCGTTTCCAATAGCCTCTAACAGGTAATGGAGAAGAACTCCATTATCCAGGTAGTAAGTCTTGGGCAGAAACTGATGACGGGTTGGTACAACACATTGCCAATTGGGCAAAGCATGGAGAACTAGTCTAGAGAGACTAATGCAGTGTCTCGGAGGTTGTCGGAAAAAGGTACGACCGGTTGCCGGGCCAGTGCGGGGTCATAGCTCCTGGACGCACGGTCCACGAACCCTCACTATGATTGTCCGTTTCTGCTCCCCCAGACCTCGAGGTCGCCACCCTTCCCACAGCTCGCGTTCTTTATCTCTCGCGTTCTTTATCTCTCGCGTTCTTGATTTCTCGCGTTCTTCATTCCCCACCCGCCCTCCTTGCGCTGACACTCCTTGCGCCCTCATTGTCACATCGGGAAACATCGGTGGTAACGATCTTCCGGGGCAAGGGCAGCGACATTCTCAGCAACGCCTTCGGCAGTGGAACTAGGTATCGGATGAGATGGAGACAGGCCCAAGCTGTACTCTCTTTTGGCGTTGTTCTGTTTTGGCTTTCTGGTTTTTTCCTTCTCGTTCACTTAGCTACGTCTAATTCACTTGCTTGACTCTGTAAAATTGGTCCATTGCAAACCGAGATTTAAAGGATTGTTAGAACGAGACAGTAATTAGGCCTGAGGATTAGGTATTACCTTTCTTAATTATCGCAGAAATCGCCCGAAAATTCAACAATGTGGTACCTAGTGCGCATTATAGAAAAGTACTTTGAAGATTATCAGAAAGTGGGTCTGATGATATGGTTTCCGGCACACCATGGAGCGAGGAATCCCATCAGTCCCCCACTTCACATCTCTGGGCGGGAGTTGGGGTTTTATATTCAATTTTTGGCTTGTAGAGTATTTGGGGGTCGTATCCACAACTGCCCACTCCGTCCATCTTGAAAATGGGAGGAGCTAAAACAAAAGCTATAGTCAATCATTCCCCAGGTTAGCGGATGCCTTATGATACCCCCGAAAACCGAACCCTTAGCTAGACCATAGCCCCCGATGTCTTGTGTCATGAGGCAAACTCTAACATTAAGCCTTAAGTTAGGCATCCGGGTTCTTCATATTATCAATTAACAGGCACCTCTCCCGGTGGCACACAACCTTATTTATCCATTGCTCAGAATGTGGATTCTAACCATAAATCCACCTAACCCAGGTTCCCCATATCCTGCCCCGAACAGGTGGGTCCTTCGCCACCCTATAGAGCTGGAGATACCGTTACTAGTTTAGTACCCCCCTCAGGATAAAATCAAAAATTAATTAACAAAAATTTGTTATTAATCGAGGAAGCATAAAATCAGATGATCTTTTCTACAGAGTAGAAAAAATCTCACGGATTTGAACTTAGCGGGTTCCTACCTAGTTCACCTAAGTTTTTCAACTTCTTTGACTAGTTTCCGGACAAGATAGCGAAATATACGTCATGAAATATCACTCATTCTTTCCCAGCACTTGGGGTCGTTTAGTAACTATGCAGAGGCTAAAACACACTAAATTTGTAGGTTTCAAAACTATTATATTTCCCCAGACGCCTTTAAAATCGGTTTTAGACAATTTTCGAAAAAATATAGCAAGTATCACACGAAGCATAATAATACCTATTTGTTTCAGTTTTTTATCTTGCCTTTGTAGGGAGCTGTGAGCATATGAACTGGGTAAGGTGTGTTGCAATGCACCTCCCCCATACAAAAGCCCCGGTCTTGGCGGGTATTATACCTTGAAGGAAAGGACATGCCACTCCTCACTACTCTAGGAGAATTAAAGGAAAAATCTCACACTTTTTCGTGTGGGTCCTATTATAGCAAATTACTTTATGGATTGTTTCCATGCTGTTTCCACATATGGTGGTTGGGCCATGATAGCTCGAAAACTATCAATTTTGGTATTCCGGTCTCTGTATAGTTACTAAACAACCCCAATTGCCAGGCTGTCAATCGGGGTCGCCGGAGATCCTACCTCATCCCCGAAAAGCACTATTTCACTCCATAGGGCCCGGCGCCCTGCATTCCAATTAGAAGCGGTCCTGCCCCAGAGCAGTGAGATCGTAAGGGAAACAAGATAATAGTATAAAACTAAGGCCAGCCTGTAGGAAGTCTTTTCTTCTTCTCATATTGCCTTTAAGTGCTGGTTGTTATAATAGTACTTGCGTATTCCCAAAATATCTAGAAATCCTAGCACGGCTTAGGCTCAGGAAACGCCAAGAGTTCCGTATACTTTGGGATAGGAAAGCAGTCCAAAATTTGGACAAATAGGTCTAGGCCAATACTTCCTTGCTCCCAACTAGTAAAATTCAGTCCTATAGGCGAGCGAAATACTTCTAATTAAATATCTAGGAAACTCCCAAAATGACCTATGCTGAATGCGGGGGATATGACATAATTCGGCAGCATCCAAAAATACAGCTATCACTCCAAGGATAAATAAACTCCTCCTTCCTCCACTCCACCACTTGCGCCTCTCACGAAAATAATAACCATTAAAATGGTTCCACTACCAGACACAGACCCCGATGGCACCTACTTTTTCAGTGAACTACTCACAAAAGTCTTTGATCTTTTCATGTCCTTGCCCCCCCTAAGCGAACTTTTCAATCCCCCCACTCAAAGGCCCCCCCCCACTCAAAGGGGCGAGATCATTAATTTAATGGACTTTCCAGTCCCATCAATTTCTCCCACCCCACTCACACCATCACGCCTGCCCATTCCTACCGGATTCGAGTTGAAACCCGCGGGACCTGAGAAAGAGCCGTGGATCGATATGCCATGGCTGCAGTCGACCGATGAGTACGCGGAATTGACGTCAAACCCCTGGCAATATAAGAACAAACGCTCGAGTATAATACCTTCTCCCCTTCTATGACTGAGATATATATAATGCTAACTTAAGAAACAGTCCCAAGTCAGGCGCCCTGCGTGGTGGGCACTGATGTGGCGCGCATCAGCGCCCTAGTACAACCACAACTGGTGGGAAAACACTACATGACATACTCCCAGGAGCTCTCGCTCCTCATCTTTATCTTGCTCGCCGTGGCGTCCATGGGGGGTGCTATCATGTGGGCAGTGGCAAAAACTGAGAAGAAGCTACGCGGGCGCTGGCACATGGCCCGCCGCCAAGTGAAACTTGGCGATGAGAAGGAAAAGTGCAGCGACAGTTCCTAGACGAGATTACTCCAAAATCTCCTCGGCAACCCCAAATATTCCGGATTTTACGGGCACCATGAGAACGATCAATCGCTGGGGGGTTTTCTGCAAAAGGTTCTGTCTTTATTATGTACATCTCGTGAGCTGTGGATAGGTTTAGCTGGTCGGGAAAGTCCTTGGTTTGTGCTCGCTAAAACTCCCAGGATTCCTCTATAAACCCTTTCCGCCCTCCTTTGTGTTGGGGGGAAGAGAGAAGGGGTACTCAAGGAGGAAGGAAAATGGTGCATCCGGATATACTTTTCTTCCCCCTTACAATTTTTTATGCCTCTGTTTAGCTGTTCTAGTTTGCAATCATTCTTATTCTGCTGTTACTACTTCCAACCCCAGGTTGTGTGGGCAACATTTTCCTATTTTCGGGATCCGTTTTAAATATTAGGAATATAGGGCTAAGTACCTTGTATTAGCAATCAAAAGGGGATCAGCCCTCGTGTTAACCATCTGGCCTGAATGGTAAAGCCTACGTTTTCCTCGACAGCCGCCCACCCGACTCTAACCTCAGCAAAAGGAAGCCCACTACACAAAGACTGTCAATCTCCCACTCTCCACCCCCTCCTACCGTGAGATTTCGTTCCTTAGTATACACAGATTTCTGGTTTTTTCCTCCCACTTTCTTACCTTCATCCACGCACCTTTAATCTTTTTGGCATCTTCAGCTAATGTAATTGAAACTACATAGAGTATCATACTTGCATAGAAGGGAGCAAACTAATCAGGAGTTGCAGCCGCCCGCGGATGGTTTTCGGTTCATGGTTATAACGGACCCTGGCGGTGACTATGGTAAGAAAAATATTTCCCCGTCATTATGCAATTGGCTTGCTGTAGTCTTGGTCTAGCCGACTTCGGATCTGGAAGACGTCCTGAGAAACCCTGAGGCCAAAACTGAGCGGTTCGTGTCAAAGATGGTACAACCGCGGTCAGGTTCAGCTACGGTTTCCTAGGCCTGGATCCTCTTCATATCCGGTAGTATCCATTTGAGAGTTAGCTTGGGTCATATTGATCAACTCCGGTCATCCCATGAACGCTAGTTTGCGTTACTTCATGGGGCAGCACTCGTATTTCTTAATCGGGTTGGAGTAAAGCCTTCCAGGGGTCTGTCAATTGCCTCTAAAATTTTGGAAAACGGAAAGCAACCGTGTACTAGTACCTCTGAGCTGTCATCTGCCAGGGATTTTATTTCCAGCCCAACCTCTTTTGATTACCTTTGTATGTTTCCCCAAAGCTTCCCGATTTTTGGACCATTTGTTTTTTGTGCCCTGCAGTGGCTTGTCGGCGTTTTCCTAATGCAAAACAACTCTCGTATTTTTCTTCCAAGGGGTTTCGGTTTACCAGTTCTGTCAAGATCTGGTCACTATAGGCTCCCGTAGACCCCAAATACTTGGGGCCGGGGGTGTCAAAATTTTCTCATAAAAAAGTTAAATATTTTACCTCCATTACGGCATTGTAAACAGAAATTGAAATGAAAAAACAGTTAAAACTAGCTAACAACACTGGTCCCCAAAACCCACATAACTGTTTTTTCCACAATCTCTGCCAACAGCTGCCTGAAGGCCAATGCCCGAAATAGTAGCAATTGGTTGATCATATATTTTAGATAAGTCGTCACGGCCTAGTTGTGACTAGAGCCCATTTTAGTGTTTCTCGATTTCTTTCTACTTAAATTAGCATATAAGTTCTTCTAAACGTTTCCTTGCAAGTGTCTCGCGCTATGGTATCATGGTAAATGCTATGCCAGATCCAAATCATATGTTCATACAAGTTCCGAATTCTCCAATAACAGTTCCTCCTGGAAATTACTCGTTGCCTCCTTCACTTCCACATACAAGCGGAGGTGAGCTATAATACTGTATCCAAATGCTCGTGATCTTAGCTTACATAATCCCCACCCTCTTGGCCTCCCTCGCTAAGGTCTTCCCCTGAAGTTAACTTGACCGTAAACAAGAGCTCAGCATTCCGAGCTATTTCAATTTATTTAAATGGCCGACATGGAATCCCAATTCTACTACCAGGCCATATTTTTTTCTTCACTTTTTTCATTCTTTTTTCTTCCCCAAATGCTTTACTCTGTGGCATTGCTACGGTATTGTGGAACAGTCTTCCTTTTTATCATCGTTATTCCTTGGGTGGCAGGTTTTTTGTTGTTGATCTAGATTAGTTTCCGTGTTTTCATTAGGTGTTAGATTGGATTTGGACGCCTTCGGATTGAGTTGGGTTTCCTTTAACCAAACGACAAATGACAGGGATGGCTGGCCAAGAAGGTCGGTTTGAGGCTCCAAAAAATGTGTTTTAGGCGGGTTGGCAGATTGAAGGTGGAATTATCGAACACTAGCCCATGCAAGTAAAGCACCACGAGAAAAATCCTTGTGACTCGCGAGTGGCGAAGTGGTGTTTAGAATACTGCAACATGCATATACCGGTAACTCGGTATGGTCATGATACGAGTAGAAACAGGAAGGGCCTCCGTACTGTACTAGTAGATTTACCCCCGATTGCTAAACTAGGCCAGTTTTCAGCAATTTAATTGGGGCTACGATATCTTAGCTATTATCAAGGGAATAGAAGATGTGTAAAATAACGAAATCCGGTAGCTATCCACACTACCAAATTCCAATCCACCTTTTTTGCTGGATGGGGTGGATGGGGTGGATGGGCTTGGGTTCAAGCTGAGATTTTACATGTTCCCGGCATGTACGAGTACCGGTACGGTAGAACCTGAACACAGGGATCAAAACTTTGTATGGCAAATTGTCTGTGCGTATCTGAGCGCCCATACTAAATTCAGATCCAAATTTTCAGGTTCTTCATGCCGGGAACGAGTAGGCCAAGCAGGTTTGATTACAGGTGTCGGGCTCTCTCACTTCTGCCCTTGTGTGGATGGTGTGTCGCGCAAGCTGTATTCCACTCCTGTCGCCCGCGGCGTGACCTTCTTCTAAACCGTAAGATAGTTGGGTAGGGGATTG
>Ga0307509_10004181_pt1 | contig 21077 bp, 24 predicted proteins | sample 10_EM_MG_FD_202245 | JGI IMG/M metagenome (GOLD analysis project Ga0307509, IMG submission 202245) | Populus trichocarpa ectomycorrhiza microbial communities from riparian zone in the Pacific Northwest, United States - 10_EM | ecosystem: Host-associated > Plants > Roots > Unclassified | place... | reverse complement strand
CCCCCTAATTGATTTACAGTAAAGAATTGAATCACTCGGAACCTAAGCTTACTTCCCGGCGGGGGGGGAGAGAAGGCGTTTGCTGTAAGGGAATAATGATACTAGTACTTGGCGGAGTGTATGTGACGGAGTTCGGAAGAGCTGTTCGAGTACTGCATCATATGTCGGTTGTCTAGGGATAGGCGGCTTCTTGCCTTTGAGTCTCCTAAGCTCTGGGATCTGAGCGGCTTTATGCATATCATACTGTTCTGTAGCCCTCCAAGTTGGGGGCTGTCGTCGTCGTCGGCTGTTTACAGGTTATGAGTACGTTCGTTGCGCACGGCCTAGAGTCACTGCAGACATGACATTTGGCTTGATATTGGGCCCAAATAACAAACAATTGGAAACTTTCCATTTTTCCCTCTTAGTGCTCAAGACGGACAGGATATGATATGACGGATACACCACCAGACCAGCAGTAGCAATCCCATATATCGAACCCCCCCCCCTACTCTCTCACCCCCCTTTTCAAACCTCATACTTGACAGCATGCTTAACCTCAAACCCCTCCAAAAACTCTTTAATCTCCGCATACTCCTTAAACTTTTCCGATTTTCCAAACTCTTGATGCTGCGCTACACTCTCCCACCCCGTAAACAACAACCACTCCCCTCCCTTCTCCCCTCCCTTCTCCCCCTCCTCCTCATCAACCCTCCACCCCCCCGCAACCTCCCACACCCCCGTAACCCCTCTCAACACCCCCCTAACCCCCCCAAAACAGCCTTCAAACCCCGCCTTCATACCCGTCTTAACATGGTGCCTCCCAATACCCACCACGGGCGCCGCCAGCGGAACCGCGCTCCCATCCATCTCGGCATGGTACATGATCTCCACGCTGAGCACGTCCTTCGCGTCCGCGAGGAGTTTCTGGTTCTCGGCCGTGGCCAGGAAGGCGTTGTGCGCCGCAACGCTGTCCCAGGCACCGATGAGATAGATTGTGTTGGGGGACTCGACCTGCGTTAGGAGGGTGAAGGGGTGACCGGAGGCGGAGGTTAGGGCCTTGAGTGCGTCGCTGAGGAGTGATTTCACGGCGGGTGAGGAAGGGGTGTTGGGTGGGTGGAGGGTGAAGATTGCGAATTCCAGGACGGGCATGGCTTAGCTTGAGAAATGAATGGCTTGAGAATGATGAAAGTATTGTTTGAAAGGGTTTGAATGTATCTCTACCGTATATCGGTATCATACCGGTAAGTGGAATTCGGCTTTCTTATGTCTCCCCCAAACCCAACCCAACCCAAGCACCCTGGCTCGCTCGGTGTAATAGAATATCCGAATACCGGATTTTACTCTTGTGATTCGCTATCTCCGGCATGTTTCTAACTTAATTTAATATCCCCTCCGGGTTTAGAGTCAACTAACTGGTCTCGAGAATGGTTAGTTAGTGCTTTTACTGTTAACTTGCAAAAAAACCAAACTTATCCAGAGCTGACGGAGATAGCGAGCTATAGTAAGTCCGGGTACTAGGTACTCTTTAGCATTCGAACGGTAACCGGTATCATATGGTGGTATCATAGTAAACACGATCCCGGGTTATCCCCGCTTACCCTCACCGCCAGCGTACGCGCGTAGTGCATAATTAATCCCTTAGTAAACAAGTAAACAGTTTTTGGCCTCGAACCTGGCGCTGTGAAACGGATGAGCATCCATGGATCGGGATTTTTGGATGCAGGGGTAAGTTATGCGCCTTCCAGTACCGTACTCGTACCAACCAGTTCCACAGCAAACAAACGCTGCCGTATTATACGGTGGCATATTATGAATTGTCTTTCCAATCCATCCATTCTTCGCTTCCTTCTTTATGGGAGGAGGGAAAGGGGAGTGAGTTAGTTACGCTTTACCCCTCCACCCCCGTAGAAGGCTCGGATGGGTATATACAGTAGGCACACAAGCGAGTAATTATGCAAGCAAGAAAAATACAGATGAGGGATTGAGGTGGGGAGAGGGAGTGAGTGATGAAGAGTTATGAAGATTTGGATTCAAGGACTTTTGTTCCCCCGCCAATAAACCCCACCACGGGAGGCAGGTAAAAGCTATCTCCTTGGTAGTCTGGTTGTTATTATGGTGCATTGCACGTGTGAAGAGCAACATCCCTCCCACCCCCGCTCCCCTCAAAACGTCATTTTCTCCTGTACTACCGTAGTACTGTGAAAGCGTTAGCTCACAGTGCCGTAATGTTTTTTTTTCCCCCATCCGGGTTGTTTGAAATGCAAAATCCTCCGGTCCTCCCGCCCGTCCGTCCGTCCGTTTCAGGGTTTGCCGCGTTTTTGGTGGTTTCCTGTCCGCTCCTAATTAAAGAGCAAGAAAGAAAGAAAGGGCGCATTATCGGGCTGCGGGCACGAAAGCATGTAGGTAGGTATGATACCGAGCTTATTGGATGATTTAGATGAACACAAAGTTTTTTTTTTTACAGTGGTTTTCTCTCTTTTGATATCTTCCTATTACTAGTACCATACCCGTACTACTCGAGTACAGTACAGGTAGTATAAATTATGCACTTCGGGCAACGGCCTGATGGTGTAACAAATATTTTGCCGTGGATCGGCTCTCTGAATACAGTAATGCCTAGCGTAACCCCCCCGCGGGTCACCCGAGTAGTTGGACCATGGCTTCCATCGCCGGACCATAGCATGGGGGGGTTTTTTTTTTTTTGCGATGCAGTTTGAATTGCCTCCTCCTCTAAGTGTGATGAAAAAGGGCATTGGTCTTTTTTTCTTACAATGACTTTTGGAGGAGGGGACGGGCAACTTACCATTCTTTTGTACCGGCATATGGCGGGGGGGGCACTAGTGCTGTAGGCACGGCGCCATCAACCTATGATACCAGGTCACACACGAGCACATATGTGTGGGTACCTGTACTTGAGTTAGCGCTGCTTCTGTCCACATGTTCTATAAGCCCACCTCATCTGGCGATGGGGTTGTTTGATTTTGTTGTGAGACTGGACCTTGGGGGCATAGGTTCTCACTCGGGAGAAGACGGCAGACGGGGGGTGGTATTATATACGTGTCTGTATACCGTAGGATGCTAATGATGAGATACGTTGCCGGCACGTACCGTAGGTGCTTTCCAACCTGAGTGTCGTTGCGGTGGAGTTATGTTCGCTATAGACTAGATGCGTTGCGGGATGAAGATGCGGCACTCTTTGGGGGCTATTTTATGCAGTTAACTACTTTCAACGAAGCTGGTATCAAGAGCGTTGGCCTTACTGCAGATTATCTGAATCCAAGCGCATGCACTTGCACCCTATATTCTAGAAACCTCTCTTTCTTCCTCGCGGACTCATAGCTGCAACAATTTCAAGTTACATGACTTGAGCAGAGGATTTTGGCATTTACTGGTCGAAAAAAAATTCCTAATCTATGATTTTTCTAGAAACCAAACAAAAGTACGGGCTCAACAATGCAAGCGTTCGATAAAAAATTATTACACCCCAACAACCCTATTTTCTCTCCCCCAACCTAAGGTAGGAATTTGATATGAGAGAGAAAAGCAAAAAAGGACAAAAAAAACATGTCCAGTAAATCTGATTCACAGTAGGTGTAGACATTCTATGCCCTCGCCTTAATGAATAGTCGGTCAGGAGTTAGTCTATCTAGAAACTCCCAATTTCACACTATCTCACTAAACCAATCCAACACCCCATGATCTCATACACCCGAAAGAAGCAGCCAAGACAGGCAAGACAAAGGACATAATCAAGTGGGCGCTCGTATTGGTTTAATCTACTACTATTTTATCTTGCCGCACATTAGCAATAGGCTCGCTCCCATCACTTCTCACTCTTCGGGGCTAAGCCACCTATACCGAAGGGGCGGAATAACAGCCACCTGTGCTTTACTTAGTCACTCGCCGTTGATAAGATGAAATTACCAGGGAAAAACTGTATAAGAGTAGAAACAAGAATAATGATAAAAGGAGAGCATCCATCTGAAAAAAAAGGATAGACGTGGCACGTGCCCGAAATGGTCGTGCGGGGGGGGGGGGGGTAGTTGTAGTAATCAGTAACAAAGTAAACACCTTAAACTCTCAAACCTGACTATTTCAAATAATAGTAGTCAAGAAACTCATCGTAAACATCAGCGGCCGGTTAGAATCTGGCAAAATGTTGTTTGGCAATTCCCTAGGTTACCGGATAGTGTGTGTGGTGGTGAGCACATCTCAATGACTCTTTAAGTCATTCTAAAAGTCCTGGGATCCTTTCAGACGAAGAGGATAGGTCCACAAGTTTCTCTTCAGACCGCGTTTCTGCCAATGTTTCGAAACTTCTAAGAAACGGCAGCATAACACAATCCTCGTAACCGCTGATAGCTGGTTCAGGGTTTGTTTCGATGATGGGGGCCTTGTCATCTGAACCGTCCGAAGCCAACTCTATTGACCTATTGTCTGTCTCCCTCCCTAAAATTCCGTCCGAAACCTCTCCTGCCCCCTTTGAGCACTTTATCCCTTCCTCCATCTCATTCCCCGAATCACTTTCTAACGTCAGTTTCCCCTCATCTTTGTCTTTGGAATCTCCTCCGGGCTTATAGGAAGATAGGTGATAGACTGTAGTACTGTCGGGGCTCTTGGTATTCATTTCGTATTTGATTCCAGTCAACGGGTGTATCTTGTTCTTAAGCCTCGAAAATGATCGGACCATTTTAAGTCTGCGCCCGAGAATTCTGCTCTTCATATCGCTGTTTTCATCGATGTTCTCGGTGTCGGGGGTTGCATGATTTCTTAGGCTGTTAGTTGAAGCCCTACGACGGGCTTCGACATCCCTGTTAGAGCGGCCATGTCCTCGAAGTCTCTCACCCAGTGAAATGCTTGATTTCAATCTTCCCGTAGCTGTGAGTTGGTTTGTGGGGACGGTTAAAATCGCCTTGTTGCCGCCTTTGGAAGAAGAAGCAACTTCGGGACCTTCAATTCCTGAGAGGTATTCGGGGTTGAGTCCGCAACTCGCAGTTCGAAGGGTGCCGACACCAGACTTGATACAGTGCTCCTGATGCCAAGCATCCGAGGGTCTTGAGCTACTACCCCCCACGCTTGTGATAACGGCTCCATAAGAGCTTCTCCTTGGCTGAACCTGTATATCTTTAGAGCTCTCGCCCGCTTTATCATTACTATCCAGATTTTTCTCGAAAATTTCGTGGTCAGTAGCTCGTCTCAACTTTTGGAGCGAATGCGGAAACCGATCCGGATATATACTATGGATAGGTCCAACGTCTAGGGGCCTTGTTCTTCCAGCAGGTGGATAGAAAATCGGCCCCGGTGAAAATTTCTTCCGCAATTCGTTTCCTGATGCTTGGTAAGGTTTTTGAGCTTGATCGGGGGCTTTTGGATCTGGTGTCCTAGAAGAGAAAGCTAAACTTGGGGTATCCCTAGGACATTCATCCGCTCTTGTAGATATAGGCGTAGAAGTATATTCTGTGGAGTAAATAGACGAATTACCTGTGGGCTGGGAAGGTACATGACCTTGGACCGAAGGTAAGAGGTTTGTTGAATCTTCCAATAGCCTGATTTCTGAAGGGTTATGTGAATTTTCTTTGCGAAAGCTTGAACTATTGGATCTAGGGCGTAATAAAGACTCGCTAAAAGTGAGGTTGCTCTCTGAAGGCTCAACCAATGCCCGAAGGCGGGAAAAGTTGATTGAAGAATCAAACTTTATAGTAGATGCGGGGGAGCTGGCATCATCTCTCAGTACTGTGTGGAGTTCCTGTCGACGGCCTAAGTTCTCTTCCGTCCTCAAGGAGATACCAATTGTATTGCCGTTGAAATCTTCAATCATCTTTTCTTCACAAAGATCGCTTGCGGGACCTAGCCTCGTAGTAGCTTCAGAAAGATCACCCTTGGCCATCGGTTCGTCAGAGTTCGATTTTTCATAAGCCATGACATTATCATGAATTATTTCGCTTTTCGAGGGACCTGGCGAATCCTCCCCAGAGCACAGGTCGCGAGGCTTTAGGCTTCCCAATGTCTCAGTGATGCCCTGCCGTTTTCCCCGGTTCACATACCTCCTGTCAGTGATAAGTGAAAGGGTAGCCTCCCTATAAGTACCAGATTTTCCAAGTGAGGTTGAATATTTGTCAGGCGTTGGATGATTCTCTTCTAGCAACGAGAGGGATGATCTCCCAGTCTCAAGATCGCTTGGTGCGGCTGGAGCTGTGCATTCACGATGTTAAGTTAGAAAATAAGACCAAAATGCCACCGGGACCTGTAGGGATTTGCTACCTCCTAAAGGTGGGGAGGGGATCCTTATGGGGCTCATAGCTCCGGTGTAGATTTTCGGCAACAGTTTTAGGCTGGTGTTATCATTTGATATATCCCAATCCGTTCTACCAACACTCAAAAAATATCAGCTTTACTTCGATGAAAAAGCAGTTAGGGGGTTCTCTCATACCTGCTCTCTGAGGTTTCTCTGGTTTCAGGGTTGGATTTCGGCCAAGAAGCCACGCAATTCTCACTATACAAACCCGCACTAGCAGGTAAAGACTCTTCTCGCCCCCTCATAAGCATAGCATAAGTCTCGTCAGAAAAATAGTCAACTCTCGCCGGGCCGCCTCCAGCATCAGGAGCATGGGGCGGGTAGACTTTTTCCTTTTTCACAGTATGCGCCTGTTGTGGACGCTGTGGAAGCGGGGGAATGAGGGAGTTTGATTCCCTAGTGGGAGAAAATAAAGATGCGTTCGATGTATGGGGGGGGAACGTGGGAGATATCAATGGCCTTGCTCTCGTAGAATCACGGATTCTATCACGTTTGCGGGAGCGGAGGCATGAAAAAAGATCAGCCAAGCAGGACATATTCGACGTCTTATATTATCAGAAGTGAGGGATGAAAAATAAAATTAAGCGATACCGAGGGCCTCTTTTCAGTATATTAGGTTGAAGGAGACCGGTTGGTGGGATTGGAGAGGTTGGTGGTATAAAAAGGGAAGAGGTGTGGAGGAGGAATAGAGGGAGGTACCTGTTTTCTCTGGAAAGCAGCCAGTGATACGTACGTATATGGGTGCCAAGAAATTCTATCACCAGAGGGAAAGGGTTGCGGGAGCAAAACCCATTTACAGATGGCCTGGTATGGCAGACGGACGATAGGCTTACGAAAAAGACGGTGCGATGAGATGTATGACCACAAGTACTGCTACTTACTCTGAAAGTATTGTGCGTATGAAAATTGAACCGGAATAGCTTCCACAACTGCTTGGAAGATATATCTAAAGACAAATAAAGACTAAAATGTTGGCTTTAAGGTAATGTAGTGACATATTGTTTTCTCGTCCGTACTATTAGATTTTGGAACAGGGATCTCATGATATCGACACCGGCGATTGCAAGGAGGTTTCAATCACGAGTGTCAAGCAAGTGCTGAACCAATGGAAAAAAGCTGTTCGAAGAGTTACATCTTGAGAATTTAACATGATACTAGGGGGGATGATTACCACAAATTGACCCTCGTGTCTCGCAAGCCCTTCCAATGACTAAAGCTCCAGATCTTTTCCAACAGGACTGTTGTTAGAAGCCGAGGCATCTAGATATTGTGATAGAGTCCAATAACTCTTATGAGCCCATATTTAAACAAGAGTGGGTTCTGCAATCCGTGCAGATGTCCATTTGGGCGATATAGTGGATCCCCCCCTCCCTAAAGGCCTATGCCTTTTTCCACCCCCGTCGCAGTCATTGGCACCCATGCCCAAGTTTTGATAAAACTATTGCTTAATACGGTAAGAAGCATAATTTAAGATTTGAGGCTTGGCTTCACATGAGTTCAAAGTCAATCTAATGTCTAGAGCATTACCGTATGATATACCACGAATGACTCGATAAGCGTTGACAACGGTGGAACACAAAAACTTGATATATTCCCCTTCCTTTCTGCCTCCTGCGCCTAAGCTCTCAGGATATACGGTCCTCCCGTTCCCGATCGATCAAGGATCTTCAGCAGAATAATGCTTGTGCTAGTACGAGTACGGTACTATCGGGATCGTACTAGTACCCGTACATTACTTGTAAAAAAAGCTTTGCAAGGATTAATGTAGCCAATCATAATCCGCAAACTACCCACACATGAGAGTGGTAGCACAATCCAGATCTAAATCCCACTTGGTTACATTACCGTTGGGGAAACTACAAGGTTCAGTACCGGACCCACCGGCAATCACCCCTCTAGATGCAGCTGGTGATTGTATATGAAGAGTCAGCACAGAGCATGTACATCCCACGAGGGCAATCCGATTACCATCGCTGGCACAGACATGCCCCACCCCAGGTTTAACTACGGGTATAATGTTGACCTGCCAGGGTCCTTTTTCCCAACTCGCTCCCATGCGCCAACACGAACATGATGCGGTAGTTCTCATTCAATTCAATGGTGTGTGAGCCCGGTGTCTTGATTTATATTTAAAGCCCATCTCTTCGCCTTTTGCCTGCCACCCCCTCTCGGGCCCTCCCTTCTTCTTCCTCCTTTCCAGCCGGCAACGCCGAACTTGTTCCTCCTCCTCCATTTTCAATACCCCCAGCGAAACATTAACCCCAAAGCAATGTTCAGTTCTGCTGCAGTTCTATGTGTGGCCTTTGAGCTCTTCATGGGCGCTAATGCTCATCCAATTATCACTGGCGACTTGTATGGAGAGGTTAGAGGTGTTCAAGCTCACCGTGGAGGAGCTGGAATGAGGCCAGAGAGTATATTTGACAATTTATCTCAGGCTCTGATTCAAATACTAACGCCGGATAGGTACTCTCTTTGCCTTTGGCTATGCGCTCGAAATTGGAGCGGATGTTCTTGAGATGGATACTGTAGGTTCTTGATGAATTCAATTCCCCCCCTTTCTTAAGTAGAATCTATATCCAGTAGAGTACTAACTATCATTAAGGTTTTCACAAAAGACAAGATTGTAAGTTCTAGGAACGCAGCGCTTTCAACAAGTTTATTAGATGAGACAGCTAATTCACAACACGCATGTGATAGCCGGTTATCTGGCACGACCATCGCATTCAAAGTGAGAAGTGTATCGATACAGTCCCTCATGCAAACTACGTCGGGAAGGTGAGACAGTACGACACCATGATTCTTTGCAAGACCCTTGCTAACAATTGTCGTTCACGCCAATTACTAAGTACATCGCCAACTTAACCCTCGCGCAAATTCAGGTAAGACAAAGCTCCCCGGGGTTAAACTCAGGTTCTAATACACTATAGACGTTAGACTGTGGAAGTCGGCAACTTCCAGACCGTGACCAAGCCGAGTGTACCTTGCCCAAATCCCCTAACTTGGAGCTTTTTTGTAGACAGGCTAACAGATAGCAGTGCATCCAGGGGCTAAAATTTCTACTCTCGAGGAGGTTCTGGACCTGATCGACTGCTACGGCGACAAGAAGGTCCAACTTAATCTTGAAGTGAGACCCTCCTTTCCCTGAGTGGTAATTTTATTCTAATCCCTTCGCAGACGAAACTCGATCCCGAACACCCTAATGAAACCCTCTCCGTTGATACCTATATCGACAACCTCGTCCCAATCCTCCAGAGACGTGGATACTCCGACAGAACCTACATCCAATCGTTCGACTGGCGCACAATCATTGGGATCAAGAAGAAGTTCCCCAAGACCAGAACCGTTGCCCTCTTAGATGATACCACCGTGATTCCTTCCGGAAACCTAGGCTTCACTTGGCTAGGTGGAATTGACGTAAGAAATCAATTACCCACACACACTGATTCCATTTTCTAACCATTCAATAGCTCCAGAAAGACTTTGCCGGCGACTGGGTAAAGGCGGCACATTCAATCAACGCCACTATCCTTTCTCCCGTGCACGGAACTCCTTCGTCAGCATCTGTCAACACGCCTGGGTATAAGCCCTTCACAACCGCTGATATTGTAAGTCGGGCTCATGAGCTTGGTATGATGGTTATTCCATGGACGGTTGATGACGAAGTTACTATCGATAAGATGTTCAGGCGGGTAATCCATACCTCTTAGGGGATAGAACGATACCTTTACTAACACATTATATAGTCACGGGGTCGAGTAAGATTTCTCTGGCCTGAAGTATCAAACAGGGAAAACTACTGACACATTCCAGCGAAATTATTTCTAACTACCCCGAGAGGGTCATGTGGATCGGGCGTCAGCGTGGTGTCCACCTCGGCCTCAGGCCCAATCCATCGAAACCCCAATGTTTTGCACGTGCGCTCGTCGGTTAGACAGGGTCTTCACGAGGAGCAAACAAGAAGCCTCTAAACTAATATGATACCAGGGTTGTAGAGGCGCCAATCCCCACCAGGTTTCCGCGGCATTTGTGTGTTGATATAGGCGCATGTTGATTTTCCATGTAGATGAAGCTGTATTTTTATCCCCTGCGCACTCCCAAACTTTACATGAAACTTTTGATTAGGAAAAAGTGTAGTGAGTTGAGCAACCCGGATTAACCAAATCACACGAATGTGGTACCCAGAAAGTTGAACAAACATAAAGCACCGCAATGCCCAAGCTAGGACAGCCAAATGGCGTATACCAAGGACACACCCAGTTACCAACACCGGTAACCCCCCACCTGGACCAGAACCACACCTCATCACACCTTATCACTCGAATCCCAATGTCCCATTGTCACACCCGGACCCCCGCAGCACCCGATAGCCAAAAGTGCCTTAGCAAAGCATCTAGCCACTGCAAATGCTCCCCTCAAATACCCTCACCCTCCCCTTCATTCTCCTTCCCCGCACCACCACCGCCCCGGACATCCCTCCAAGAACGCCCATCGACCTCCCGCTGCAACCGCGCATTCGAGCGCGCAGCAGAAATCGACGTTCGTGTATATGCCAATAGTAGGAATGCCATCGTGAATGCTGCTAGGGGCATTGTTAAGGTCTATATTTGGGGTTAGTTTGCGTAATGGGTGGGGGGGGGGGTAGTGTAGGGTAAAAGGTGGGGAATATACTTTGGCATTTATTGGTGGCATGGCTGTTGTTGCAGTTATAGGCGAAGTAGGATGGTCGGTGTGGCTTTGTGTTGTAGGAAGGGGAGGGGGGCGCTGTTGTTGGAATAAGGGTTGGTTGGACGTTGGGGTGATGTAAAATGGTATCATACAAGTATGTGCTGAAAAGGTCAACGCCGCTAACAAGCAGCGTGGTAATATGGTCTTCCCCGTTTGGTTACCTCGGTATTTTATTATGTCATCCTGCACTGATGCTTACAACTGTCTATGGCTATTATATTACTAGCGCACGTATCTAATCAATCAGATATCTTAACCTCCAAGTAGCTGATACTATACCGGTAGCTAATGGCTCAAGTCTCCAACTCACTGTTTTTTCACTCGTGGTTCCTTCAATTCAATCCCTCTCCCACCCCTACCGGCCTTCGGGACCCGATGAACTCGTAGACTAGTGGGGTCTAAGGGCTTCTGTGGGTCGATGTGGTTGGTTGGCCTAGCCGACAAGTAAGGTACCGGTATGGAGTTTCTACGCGATGGTGTGTGGGTGGGTGGGTGCAGGTGGGCTTCATCAGCTCTTCTGCTTTTTCATTGAATTTATTCTGGTATGATATCGTGTCTTATCGTATAATATGGGGATATCTACGACACGCGCCTGCCTGGGAACATAACCTGTGGACCTTGATTCTTCTTCCAAAAAAAGAGCAGTAGATTCATTACCCGTATTCCCCCTGCCTGCTAGATGGTGAAAATGAACAATCAAAATGAGATAAAGGAAAATTTCCATAACACTCTACATCATCTACAGCCCCCCATCATTACCGAACCCACCTCGACGCATAGATGTTTTTGTTCTTTTCTACTGATAGAAAGCCAAAACTAACGCATAAGTCGATGGTAATATAGAGCTATGAAATACAAGAGAAGAAAGAACATAAATCCGCTGAAACTAACAAAAGAGAACGCCACCCAGAAGAGACAGAACAAGCCGAAAGTAGAGGATATATTCTACCACCCCCCGACAACAATTTATCGAGTTTCCCTCCCACACTGATACACCGCAGCGACGCACCGTGCTCTGCGTTAAAGTCCGGAAAAGAGGTGAGTACCACAAGAAATAAGAGTAGAGAGAAAGCAATCGTCAGACGTTTAACATAACGTAAAAGCTAGGATTGAAAGTAGGTGGATGACCTGTATATACATACAGGCTCTGGCACCTCACAGCAATGGAATAACCTAAAGCATTTAGGAATAGACACATAGGGGAATTGTGGAATCAAGAGAGGTTTTGATGAAGGGGGAAAGGGGAAAAAAGCCATCCAAGCTTAGTACTGTGATCTTTGCCTAATTCCTAACTCTCTCAGTTTCTTGCAGTTTGGTAGCGGTCGCTCGTTGGCCTTCTTGAGCTTTTCTTGGTCGACAAAAAACCAGCCGTGCGCGGCATTTCTTTCCTCGATTAGGTTCTCTTGCTCCCTCTCACAGTTGAAACGTAGTGTGGAGATTATGTGGGTTTCGGCCCTCTTATCCAGCTTTACAATGTCGCTCTTTTTCATATTCTCCAGTTCGTTGGGGTTGACCCAGAAGGGGATTTTGTAGTTGGGGGTCTCGCGCATTGCTGTGTAAGGTGGGACTCTATCAAGCTTGAACAGAGGCCCTCGGAGCTTTTCAGAATTGTCTCCAGTGAAGAGAGAGCCGAGTATGGGTAGAATGAAGAATACAATCAGCGGCAAGAGCTGGATGAATATTCTCAACAAACTTTGTTCTGGCTGCGCTTGTTCGCTGCCCGCTGTTTGCGCCGGCCTCCTCCGTTGGCCACCGAATTGACGGATCCTTATACCCGGCCCGCCAAATGTCTGAAAGCCTCCCATTCCACCGCCAAATAAGTCGCCCCCAGGACCCATTCCACCACCTCCGAAAAACAGGTTGAATAAGTCTTCGGGTGAGATCTCCCCTTCGAACATTGGGCCTCCCCGACCGGGGGTTCCGGTGAAACCAAACGGGGTGCCGCCGGGAAATCCCCGCATAGGGGTATCGGCGAACCCCTCACCTCCGCCTCCTCCACGAGCATCTGGATCTCCTCCGTGTCGGTCAAAAAGTGCTCTTTTATCGGCATCGGACAAAACTTGAAACGCGCGAGAGACAACTAGAAAGTGAAAGGAGAGGCGAAGGATGTTAGTATTTTGTATTTCTACACGTTAACATCCCCGCCGGGGTAGGTGATAAATTTGCAGATTGGTGAGAGATGATAGGATTTCTCACGCTTGAAAGCTTCGTCTGCTCCCGGGGCTCCGTTTTTATCCGGGTGCATTACCAAAGCTAATTTGCGGTATGCCTTCTTTATCTCTCCCTCGGTAGCCTCTACCTTGATGTCTAGGATGTCGTAGTAAGCTGTTGCCTTGCATTTTCGAACTCGATCGACCGCTGCTTTTTGTGCTGATGTGTATTCACGATCCTGGCGGCCTTGATTGTGCTCACGGGAGTTGGAGGAGCCGGAGTTAGGCTCAGCTCCCGACGAGGACGCAGAAGGCATTGGGTATGGTATAACAGATATTAAACTTGAGGAATCAACGGGAAAGAAAGCTCTCGGGCGGTTATTGCCGTAAGGTAATAAATAGATGGATGTTGTGATTTTTTTGTCGTTGTTGTAAATAGGGGGGCGTTTGATGACGATTCAGACCGCTATTCTTTTTTGGAGAGCGGATGGGAGCGAAGGGAGATGATGTTTTGCAAGCATGGGAGGTGTGGGCGTGGAATGGTGGCCGTGTGGCTATCTGGTCTCTCCTGGCGAAAAGTTTCGGGCTTCCATAGGCGGCGATGTCTTGGCATGTCCTCCCAACACAAATTTTCGCTCCATCAAATTATAGGTTGAAAACGTTCAACCTCGAAAAATCAACAAAGATGTCCACAAAACCTGAAGATCATAAAAAGAAGCAGGATTGGCTTGGGATTGAGGACAGCGAGGAGGAGGGAATTGAAAATGATCCTGAGCAGGAAGAAGAGGAGAGTAGGCTGAAGGGACTTGAACGGCGCTCTTCAAAACGGCGCAAGGTGGACCATGCCTCTTCGGCCAGTGAGGATGATGACGATACCAGCGGGGGTGGCAGCGACACAAATGGGGAGGAGGATGGAAAGGAGACCGATGAGGAACAAGGGGATATTCGAGAAGGAGGCAAAAAGAAGAGCAAAAACATCGACAAACGCAGCGATCTACTGATTACAAGCTCATCGAAGCTAAAACCGCTATCAAAAGAAGAGCTAGCAGCCTCCAAAGAAGCAAGCGCAAAGACAGGAGTCGTCTATCTTTCAAGAGTACCCGTATGTTCTGCTTCGCCGTGTTCGACCAGTGCAATTTTGCTAATACCAACCCGATTAGCCTTTCATGAAGCCTATGAAAGTAAAATCACTGCTTTCTCATTTCGGTGAGATCGGCCGCATCTTCTTATCACCAGAAGACCCGAAAGTCTACGCTCGTCGAGTTCGTTTTGGCGGAAATAAGAAACGGAATTTTGAAGAAGGGTGGGTTGAGTTCAAGAGCAAGAAGGTTGCTAGATTGGTTGCTGAAACATTGAATGCAACTATCATTGGTGAGAAGCAATCCGCTCTTTTTGTTATTTGCTCTTCACGAGAATTGCAGACTAATCCTTCGGCGGCGCAGGTGGGAAGAAGGGGAGCTATTACCATGACGATGTATGGAACATCAAACACCTTCCAAAGTTCAAGTGGCATCATTTACAAGCTCAAATTGGTACGCTTCTTCGCCAGGCCCCTCTTGAAGCTGCCCTAAACCCCTAACTAACCCACAACTTTACCGAAGCCTATGAAAATGCCTCCCGACAAGCCAAACTGCGCGCAGAGATTGCTCAGGCTACTCGTGAGAACAAGACATATATTCGCAACGTCGAAAGAGCTAAAATGGTCGAAAAGATGGAATCTTCCAAGAAGCGCAAACTCAAAGAGCTTGCTGAAACTTGTGGTGACAAAGATTCTGAGCAGGCGAAGCCATTGCAAATTAGGCGACAGTTCAGGCAGCATAGTGCCAAGGGAAAGAGGACAGAAGAGGGCGAAGACAAGGAGAGCAGTGAGAAGGTCAAGAGGCTGCTTAGTAAGGTATTCTGATCCATCTCCCTTGTCTTGAGTCTGGGTGCACCACGCCCTTAATAGAACTCATCTAAAGCAAATTATCCTTATTCTGATGGGACTCTTTATGTGGCTTCTTCATGTGGCGACTGTAATGGGTATACAAATGGGAACAAGCCTAGCTCTTTATTCATTAGATTTACCCCTAATAATCGACTCGATTTTGACAAATGAAGCTTTTTTTATAACTATTTTGAGACTCGCCTGCCAGATATTCGATCGTCTAAGCCATAGGCTCTACGTACCGGTGCCTGTGTGCGGTATCAGCGATATACTCGAGTAATGGTCGGCAGGGAGTCAATTAGCTTGGGTAGCTTCGCTGTGCGGCGGACGCGTTAACCCACTAAGTCCACCTACCGGACCGGTAGTGCTAGAAGGCGTACTGTACAGTGGGGAGAGGCATGTGACCTCCCACTTCGATTTTGAATTGGTAGTAGAAGATAGCCAACTACTAGCAGACTGCCAACTAGAATTAAGCCTCATGCTAACTTAAGTGGCCTAAAATTCCCCTCTCTGGATAAGGGGGGGGATTGCCACGAAGAAGACTGGCTTTCGGCCCTCCTTCGGGGCAGATAGAAAGAGAGAATGCAACATGCGTTACTAGGAGGCAACCCCAGCGTCCTACTAGTACGGTACTTGTAGTGTGAGGTTTGATCGCTCTAGCTGCTATGGTATTTTGAAGTCTAGAGCCGCGGTAGGTCTAATACAAGCACTTGCGCGCTAGCCACCATGTAGCAAGGAAGATTATACACTTCCCCCCGGCACTACAACACTGGTATATAGCACGTATTTATAGCTCATACTGTGAAGCCCCTCTCCAACTCCAAATCACACGCTCTTCTTCTATATCCTTCAAATCTCAAATTCCGCCGCGCCATCCGAACCAAAATGTCTCTCGCTTAGGGCAAAGTCATGGGGTACCCGTTCGCGCAGCGCGCCCCCCCGGTCGGTGGTTCACTACCTGTACGCCCGGGGTATTTGTCCACGAGTAACGCCCGTTCAACTTTATACTGTACCGTGAAGGCTCGAACAAACGGACCTTATGTTAGGTAGTCCTCTGGAAAAAGGGCGAAAAACACATCAAGAATCTGCTCCTAGAAACAAACAAAAAGAAAGAAACACCAGACCTCACTGAGAGAGGCAGCTCCAACGTCCTAGCACAAGGTTCATTTAATCGGGTTCTTACGGTATTGTACTGCACTGTGCTGGAACACATATTCCTAGGATTAAGCCCGCTATCTCTCTTTTCCTCTGCCAAGGTACTGTACTTGCACTACTCGTCAGCTTGTTACCGAAAAACCTCTTGGAATCCACTATCAGATTATCAGCCGGAATGACCCAGCAAGAAGCCCAGTTCGGTAGGCCAAGAGGATTGCGCCTGCCGATTAATGGGACCTAGGACATCTGCAAGTAATGCATAGGCAAGGTGTATCTTTCCCGAGCGCCCGGGTTGGAAAAATATATATCTTCTGTAATTAATTGTATCTGGACTCATTAGGGCGCCTATACCGGATTAGTACTCGAATTTTAGGGTGCTTATCTGTTACTTGAGGTGGGCTGACCTTGTGCCATGTCAGGAAATTCCAATCCTTCTCGGGAGCATTTTTATCTGAATTCGGAGATTAAAGGGCTACCGGTAGCTGAGATCGAGGCCCCCCACGGTGTCATATATATGATACTGTACTCGAGCACATAAGAGCACTGGTATTGGAGTGCCGGGGACAACGCCGGGGAAGTCAGTAGGTCCGTGTACTGTACGGGTACGGTACCTTAAGACCTACCCCGAGTCCCACGTCGAGTCGAAAACGCCAGTCCTGATATGGTTGTGGACTACTACGACAGTAGTACCTAGTACACCCAATCAGGGAGTTCCTTAGCCAATGATTCAGCAGGAAATTTCTACCCCATGCAAGTCTTGCCCTTTCCCACATTATACCGGCACAAACTTTGAAGGCTTCTACTGCCCCGACCAGAAGGCTAAGGAGGGAATCGCTCTTTATATATATTCTAGTGACCAATTAGGAAAACTTTAAAGAAGGAATTTTAAAAATTCCATTTGTGGGTGTTGATATCGCAGGTTGGAGACCCCGTCGATATTGGCTTCCAAGGTACTAGCACTGCGCCTGACTTGAAGGGATAAAACTTGATAGGGCTCGGAGAAGTGAGAGTTTGGAACAATATTAATCCGCCATTGCTGGTATCCTCGGGACTCTCGTAAACCTGGGAGCAGGGGCCTTGGGGCGTCCAGCACAATACAAGTAGGAGGTTTTGTCAAGACAGTTGTGACTTAAACTGTCCTTATCACCAGACCAACAACACCACCCTCTCCGTAGTGCTATATGGCACAATCCTGCACAGTCTTAAGAGCACTTCTTAAATAATACTACCACAACAGGCCTTTGCTTACACTTTTGTTGGCCGAATATCGGCACAGTTTGCCCTAACCTGAAGAGCAAAAGCCACAACCAAGTTTGGTACGGTGCTTACCAAAATTTCAGTGCCCTGGGCTTATTGTGGTATCATACTAGTACATGTGATAGCTAGCTACAAAGTATATACAGTAAATGCTTGTACAATCCAGGTTTATGACCGTCTTAACAGACCCTCCCTAATTTGTATATAGTGCTTGATTTGGGGAGTGCCTAGTGGGTGCCAGATTGGTACTGTACCCGAACAATGCCTTATCGCTCCCGATTGAACGACTTTTGTATCATAACTATGACCGATATTTGATGACACCAAGATCTGAACGAAACAAACCAAATTTCTTCCGTATGCAATAAAGTTATATTTTCATTCTACCTAAACAATCGACCTAACTAAAGGTGTGGAATAGCAGCCGTGTTCACAGGCATTGTTCGATTACGAGTACAAATCCTGGGCATGAAGAACCCGAACACAGGGGGGGTCCTGGCACCTGGGAGGACAGTGACACATATGCCAAATTATCCCTGTAAATAACAAAATGAGTTAGTGTGAAATTAATTAAAAATAGAGGATTTAAACAAAAATATATATTCTTCCTGGACGATAATTAGAAGTAAGTGTAATAAGATAAAAATACTATATATTTGAGATAAAAAGTATAAAATATAAAAATATAAAATAAGATAAAAAGTATTAAATACAAAAATACAAAAAGAAAAGTTCACCAGCGAGTATGCCCTCCAGAGGCAGCAAGAACGGCCGCAATCCCCTTCGGCATTGAATCAATAAAGTTAAAAGATCAACCTCATTGATCTTATGTCATTCCTCTTTAATGGCTTTGGCCATTCCACCTAAACCCTCAGGCCAGGGAGACTGTTTATTTAACATATCTTTCAAGATATACCAAATGTTCTCTATAGGGTTGTAGGTCGCATCAACAAAAAAACTAGCTTGAGTCCTGTGAGTCCTGTGGGTCTGACACAGCGGACACTCGGAACGTCAATTGCGAATCAGGACGCAACCTGACTCAGCACCTAATCTCCGGACGCAACCTGACGCAGCACCTAATCTCAGGACACACCGGGCACAAACCTAATACTCAGGACACTGTAACGACCCTATGATAGGTAGCTACAATAACTACTATCTTAGCTCAAATGATATACCAAGTGGTAACCAGAGGTGGAATGGTCCCGTATACTTAGTATACAAATAGCTGGTTAACCTAGGACAAGGCCAAGGGAATAGTTGAGTGGCCTTGGGTACTGTACGAGGCAGGGTAACCTTTCGGGAGTAAGTTCGCATAAAGTCAAGGAAATTATGGGAGCATTACACAGATCTTTGAGACGACTTTTGTGGTGGACTGGAGGACTTCCGGAGGGGTTAAAGGCATAAGAGGACAAAGTTACCCTACATTGGGAATTTGGCCGTTATGCCCATGGGTCCCAGTTACCCTACAGAGGAATCCAAGTTACCCTACCTTCACTGGCAAAGTCATCCAAGAATTTAGAGGTCGATTGCCTCACATTCTATGGGCTCTTAGATGTTCATAGGTGCACACAGATTGGCGCGGGGAGGCCCCACACCTGAGTAAGGGTGGCCCGAACATACTATTGAACTTGGATGGGTTTTGCTAACACCCCCCTCTGGCCCCAGCATTGGGATGGCGCGTCATAGGCAGACGGCTGCATAGTTGCTCGTTTGCTAGCAAAAAGAGGTCATTGGAGCCGCTGCCGTAACACCATATACGTCGTGTAATGAGCCTACAATAGTAGCTACAATAATTACCACATCAGCAAAAAAACGATTTACGTCCGGCGGACGCAACCCGCGTCCGGACGGATTGCGTCCGCCCTATGCGTCCCGTGCGCCCTGACCGTCCGCCGGATGTTTCTTCTCATCCCATGTGCCTGGTGCCTCCCAATGCCCTTATCCCCCCTCCCATGCACCCAGCGCGCTTGTTGCGCCCGCCCTCCGTCCCGACACCCCCCTCATCCTTCCCCTCTTCTACTGCTCTCGTCTGACGGCATCCGGCGTACCCATCCCCAATTCCCAGCACCCGGACCACCTGCCCCCTACCTTCTCCCTCTGGCGACCTGTATCCACCTGGTGGCATCTGACATCATCCGGCTCCTTTCGACGCAGATGCCCTCGAGCCACTTTTATCTTTTCCTACCGGCGCACTACTCATAGAGGTATCACGATCGTCATTCTATTTCTTTTCACTACCGTAGTATTATCTACTAGTACAAATTGCATATAGAACAGTTCAATATATTTCATTAAATGTCCGCAGATTCACTCTAAAGAGCAATTCACTACACTACTACTCGCGCGGCCGAATTGAAGCCAGACCCTTAAGGTGGTATCACCGAAATGAAGGCTCAGAAGGTTGGGAAGGTGTCAGGCGGAGGAAGGTAGAATGTCCTGAGAAAGGGTAGAACGTCCGGTGGACGAAATGGGTATGGAGGAGAAACAGAAGGGAGAACGTCCGCCGTATAAGGGAGGATGTAACAATCCTACTCGGGTGGAGATTAGTGGTGCAACAGGTAACGAATTACTTACACGAATATCTTGAACTATCGTTATAGTTCTAGTTTATTCAGTTATCCAAGAGTGTTCTTCTTTCCGAGATTAACTTATAATCTCGTCCTTCTTATTTAGACTATCCTATAGTCTTCTTATCTCACTCCAATATCTTATTGGGGAGAGGTGGTGAGGGAACTTCTTCGTATCGTAATCTCTTCTCACGTGAGAGAGATGTGAGACTGTCTTTGTCTTAACAAGGTCGTGTTGCTCTTACGCTAGAGAGCCAGGTGGTTCACATACAAGCGAGAAGTAAAGATAAAGTTATATTGTAAGAAAGTACTTAGATGGTAGCGTGAAGAGCTCTAACTACTGTGACCGAGTCTCCTACTTATAGACTCTTCACGCCAACAACCCTAACCCTGGTGACTCATAACTTGAGCCACGCGGTCTTATAACTCATAATGAGTCATACCCGAAATCCATCAGATGACTCCTATGAGTCACTGCGCAACATGCCGTAAACCAATCATAAAACATAAAACATGTCAGGTGCGCAAAGCGCGTCACCTGCGTGAAACTCGTGACTCATAATGTGAGTCACGCGCGAAAGTCATTACATCATTATGACTCACAATCGTGAGTCATAGAAACATCAACCAATCATAACATAACGATGACACGCAAGTGCGAGTCATGTGAGAACTATGAGTCAACTGACTGCATAGCGTGAAATATAATTATGACTCACAATCGTGAGTCATAGAAACATACCTTATGACTAATAACTATTAGTCATGTGAAATCTGCTTTGCTTAGTCACGATTTGTGACAGAGGATACACAAAGGGGGTCCGGCGGATGTATAAGGATGCGGAGGGTCTGGCTTTACTTCAGCCGCGGACCAATCCGTAAACGTCCACCGATTAACCAAGTTATACTCATGCGGCCGAATACGCAATCCTGTAGAATAACTTAATATATCTCATTAAACGTCCGCAGATCTATCCTGTGATTCACTATCCATTGCCTCTTCCCGCTGGTAATTA
>Ga0307509_10004180_pt1 | contig 21079 bp, 29 predicted proteins | sample 10_EM_MG_FD_202245 | JGI IMG/M metagenome (GOLD analysis project Ga0307509, IMG submission 202245) | Populus trichocarpa ectomycorrhiza microbial communities from riparian zone in the Pacific Northwest, United States - 10_EM | ecosystem: Host-associated > Plants > Roots > Unclassified | place... | reverse complement strand
GGTGGTGGGATACGCAGGTATGAAATATGTCCTGACATCTGCAAGTGCTCTCTGTTTCCAGTGCTGACCGTTTATTGCATTTCCTGGTAGAATACTCTGCCTGCCGGGTCGACTGTGGTACCTATTGTCGGATTGTCGGACCAGACTCACCCAACCAATTTTTCGGGGGACAAGAAAGCCTGGCCGGTCTACATGACGATCGGCAATATCCTTTCCCAGACGAGAAACAGCCCGGCCAAAATGTCAGTCCTACTTGTGGCATTGCTGCCTGTACCACCAAAGCTCACTGGTGAATCAAGCCGGGCCGATGAAACCCAACCGCAAATCAATGCGGATTCTCTGCGGGCTGTCTTTGATCTTGTCCTCGCACCTTTGCACTATGTTTCCCATGAAGGCATAGTCATGGATTGTGCGGATGGTAAAACACGCCTTTGTTTTCCCATCCTATCGGCCTGGATTGCGGACCATGATGAACATACGACCTTGAATGGAATAGGCAGCAAGTCATGCCCAAAGTGTGAGGTTCCAGGCAACGAGCTTGGTGGAAATCCGCGGGAGGTATATGAGGTCCGCGACTACGCCATATATGCAAAGAAAGCTAGGCAGCTTGAGGCGGGAGAGGCTGGTAGCACCCGGGAGTATTTTCAGCAGGTAGGCATGAAAATAGGCCGGAATGTATTCACTGGACTGCACCGAGTGAACCCATCCGACCTACACAAGCTGGACCTCTTGCACAACATGTACCTTGGCCTATTCAAACATATGATGCAAGGGGTAGAAGGGTTCCTGAAAAAGTATAAACGGCAGGAGGCATTCGACGATGCCTGGAAAGAAATTCCGCCTTATCTGGGATTCAGTGTACCAAAAAAGACCTATCGAGAAGTCATACAATGGCAGGGAAAGGCAATGCGCAACCTCAGCCGGTGTATTTCAGCCATACTGGCGTCCGCATTGTGAAACCCGGACAGTTCTCAGCATCACAATTTTCAGATTGCCTTGAAGTGTGTTAGTGCTCTGGTGCATTTCTTCCTCATGGCCCAATATCGCAGCCATACACCAGATACACTTTCCTACCTGGAAAGGTATCTGCTGACATTTCACATGACGAAAGACATTTTCCTTGACTTCCGTACCTCGAAAGCGACCCGCGTGGAAGCAAACTGCCAGGATCAGGAGTTATAGGAACTAATCGCCAATGAAGGTGCTCATGAGATTGGCCGTACCTCTGCGGCCAAACGGCGTCGGCAGGCGGATCAAGAGAGACTTCAGATGGTTAATCAGCAGGCGGGTTTGATCCGCCGGGAAAACAACTTCAACCTCATCAAAATGCACTATCTTAGTCAGTTTTCCTCCTATGTACGACGTTTTGGATCCATATCAATGTATTCCACCGAGATCGGTGACCTAGCACATAAGGATCAAATCAAAGAGGGCTACCGCAGGTCAAACAAAAATGAAGCTGCCCGCCAGATCTTGTCACACTATGGCCGCCAGCATGTCCTAGGAATGAGGCTACAGACATTAGACCTTCTTTTAAAGGCAGAAAATGTCGTCGCAAGAGAACGCACCGGGAGGGAGACAGCGGCTGCACCGCGGAGAATTCTCAAAGGCCGGATGAAGAACGTCAGCACGCTTACCGAGCTCTGCAGAACCTGCAACATCGATTATGGGGACATAATGGAGGAGATGTTACGTTTTACCAAGCAGACTGTAGCGGATGACCATCCGCTGTCTTCTGACCCTACCGAACTGGGGTTACTTCCCGTAGAGCAATTTACGCACCATGAAATTCTGGTCACTGACTTTCAGGAAACGGACATTTTCCAGATTCACCGAGCCCGCAGCACCGGAACAATGGCTTTCCGTAGCAGTGGTCCCAGAAATGATTGGGTATGGATCCAGGCTGGTGGAGAGAACAGTTATGGAGATCTTCGGGGGCGGGAGGTGGCGCAACAGTTAGCCCTTTTCAAAATAAGAAACGTCTTCAGCGAGGGCGCTGGTGTCCGGCGCCTAGCACTACTTCGCGTACTCGATCCGATCAATTCTGGTAGATTCCATCTCGCAAGTGGACATATACGAGTCGGGAAGCGGCGTAATGGTCATGAGATGCAAATAGTTGATATAGGGACAGTGATTGGACAGGCGCATGTAATTCCCACCGGGGAGGGCCAATGGATAGTAAATCACAGGATTGATCTGCGGACATTTAATGAAATATATTAGATTATTCTATACTACAGGATTGTGTATAATATGCACACTGCCGAGTTGAAGCCGGAGGCTTAAGATAGCAATTGCCACCCGGGTGCCCGGATATAACTCGGCCATGAGAGTAGGGCGGATGTGTGAAATATGTTGTGGATTAGGCTACAGAATTGTGTATAATACGCATGCGACCGAGTTGAAGCCGGACGCTTAAGATGGCAATTGCCACCCGGGTGCCCGGATTCAACTCGGCCGTGAGAGTACGGTGGATTTGTGAAATATGTTGTGGATTAGACTACAGAATTGTGAATAATACGCACGCGGCCGAGTTGAAGCCAGACGCGTGAGATGGCAATTCCCATCCCGGTACCCGGATTCAACTCGGCGACAAGGGTGTAGCAGACTACCATTAATGAAATATATAAAATTATATACCGGCTATGCTAGAAATCAAGAGGGTGAAAGCGGACGAAGGTAGGCGTCTGCGTAGTGGGACCGGCAGGGTGCGGACGAGGGTAAAACTCCGCGAAGGGCGCTGGCAGGGTGCGGACGAGGGGAGGAGTCTGCGTAGAGTGTCGGTAGGGTGTTGCAAGGATTATGGGGCGTCTGCGGACGAATCTAGGCCGTTGGGCTCCCAGAATCTGGCAGGTCTACTCGAGAGACGTGTGGGTGAGAAGAGACTGAAGGTGGGTGTTCGGACGGAATCAGGCCATGACAAGTGCACCTGGTGGTGAGGACGGGAACAAGGGTGTTAGGAGGCACCAGGCGCAGGAGGTGCAATCCTAGGACGCCCGGACTTTTAGGACGTTCATGACGCACAGGACGCAAAGGCGGACGTTTAGGACGTACGGAACAAATGGGGCGGACGCACGCTGTCCGGACGCGGGCCCGATCTGTCTGGAGTAAAAGGTTTTTTAGCTGATGTAGCCAGAAGTATATGACAGTGGAGGGATGTGGTGGGGTCGGCAACGGCGGATTGTGATATTCCGATAATAGCTTCGCATCCCTCACCGGCGTCAGAGCCATCAGATGATGAACTGCTGGGTACCGGGAGAAAAAGGGGAGAGTTATTTCCCTGGTTACCTCCAGCATTGGCTGGGCCAGGGTCTGGTCTGACTTCTCTTTGTGGGGCTTGAATGCCAGTATGTGTCCCTGCTTGCCGAGTCCAATTGGCAATGTCATTGTCGGGAAGATAGTTGTGCCCCCTCAAGGGCGGAGTAGCCGCCCTCTGCCGACTCACTGGGCGATGACAATAGACCATGAGATCCAATGGATCCTGGAGAACCGGATTCGCCAGCAGCTATGCACTTACCTTTTGATCACTCTCGATGAAGATGTAATCCATATAGGACAACTGGAAGCCAGGATGCATACGCAGCTATTGTCGGCCATCACCTGTCGCGCCAAGTATGTAGTGAACTGTGTTGTGTGGTACAGTCCTCGCTATAATTGCTGGCAGTCCACGTTTATCATAGGAATTTAACTCAGCAAAACCTACCCTGTGGATATTTTGGGGATGCCAATGGAGAAGGCGATAATTGGGTCATTGTGTGCCACCACTTGCAGGATTACAGTCCCAAACAATATAGAAAGCACGTGGCCGTCCAAGCATAGCGCTCCAATCTATATGTCCTAAGTCAGTAAGCAAACAAAAACCATATACGGAATGTTGCGAAAAAACTCACTAATTTATGACAGATCAGACATCGTATGAGGTACCCGTCGTGTCATGCCAAGGTATTCAAACTCGGGATCCTCCCCGATCTGTGCCGCAGCTCCTTGGATATCTGCCGGAGCAGCATGTTGCATCCCTAGTAGCGTACCAAGAATCTCCATTGGGGGAGCTACTTGGTTTTGCACAGGAATATTTTCCGGGCCGTGAGCATTGATCAGACCTTGGAGATTTGCCGGAGTATGTTGTATCTCCAGTGGCGTACCAAGAATGCCCATTGGGTGAGCCGGTTAGTCTTGCGCAGGAATATTTACCGGGCTGTGAGGATTGATCAGACCTTGGAGATTCGCCGGAGCAGGTTGCATCCCCAGCTGTATACCGAGAATGCCCATCGAGGGAGCCGCTTTGTCTTGCACAGGAGTATTTACCGGGCTGTGAGGATTGATCAGACCTTGGAAATTTGCCGGAGCATGTTGTATCCCCAGTGGCGTACCGAGAATGCCCATTGGGGGACCCACTTTGTCTTGCTCAGGAATATTTACCTGGCTGGGAGGATTGATCAGACCTTGGAGATTCGCTGGAGCATGTTGCATCCCCAGTGGCGTACCGAGAATGCTCATTGGGAGAGCCGCTTAGTTTTGCGCAGGACTATTTATCAGCCTGAGGCCAGGAGGATTGATCGGACCTTGGGGATTCGCCGCGTCGGGAGGATTGTTCTGACCTAGGAGTAGCGCGGCGCTGGGAGGATCGTTCTGACCTGGGAGATTTGCCGCACTGGGAGGATTGTCCTGACCTGGAAGATTCGCCAGGCCGGGGGGATTGTCATGACCTGGGAGATTCACCGTGCCGGTAGGATTGTTCTGACCGGGAAGATTCGCCGGAGGGTGAGGATTTTTCTGCTTGTGGAGATTCCCCAAGCGCAGAATAATACGAGGTTGGGGATTGGCTGGGCCCGAGGGTGGAGGATTGTTCTAGGGATTCACCGAGCCTGGCGGTAGAGGATTGTTCTGAGGTTGGGGATTTGCCGGGCCTGGGGGCTGAGGATTGTTCTGCGCTTGGGGATTCGCTGGGACCGGGGGTGGAGGATTGTTCTGGAGATTCGCCCGGCCTGAGGGTAGAGGATTGTGCTGAGGTTGGGGATTCGCCGGGCCTTGGAGTGGAGGATTGTTCTGTGGTTGGGGATTCGCCAGGCCTGGAGGTTGAGGATTGTTCTGCGCTTGGGGAGTCACCTGGGGAGGAGGTACATTTTGGGCTGGCCCAGGAGTATTGGCCTGCAGAGCATTTTGGACAACTGGGCCAGCGTTCAGCACTGCTATTGCAATACTCCACTGGCACTGAGGTAGTGCGTTGAGAGGTAGTAATATTGGGTTCAAAATGAATTGTGCAGGGGGGATGCCTGAGCCGGATGAAGGCACGTCGATATTGGTCCTAATGGTTTTAGTCAACTTCTTCCCACAGTCGGTAACCAATTGAAGAACTGCCTCATCAATCGCCTGCATACTAGCCATGTTATTGGCTGCTGATGCAGTGGCGAGTTCATCGCACGCAGGTTTCAATCTCCTCATGCCTGCAACAATTCGCTGGAATTCTGCGTCTGGGAAGTGAACATTATCTGATAAATAGCCCCTGGCTAACATCTGATCATTCAAAGTATCCTGCCAACAAACATATTCAGGGGGGGGCTTGTTTTTGGGGTGATGGGCCACGCCCATGGTCAACTTATGATTGTTAATATTTCGACGATCGGGACGTTGATGAGAAAACTCCCCAACAAGAGCCAATGGCGGAAGGTGAGAGGTCTGACCCCTGGGCGGCCCCTGCTGCCCACCTCTGGCCGGCATGAGGGCATACACTACAATCTTGTTATTCTGCGCCATATAGGTAGATTCTTGGTGTATATAGATGGCAGTATTTAGGATACTTGTGATGTGATAACGGTGGCTGTTGTGGAGGTTCTGAGTGTGAGATGAATCTTGGTATGAAGCCCTTCTAGTATCGTGATCAATTCACTTTATATATAAAACTTCCAGTTCCTCTAGGTGTTTTGAAAGAATCATGAATTCATTTCATAATTCGTTAAGAACACTCAAATCTGACACTCTGTAACAGGACTCTGCCATTATCAGATTCATCTGGAATAAATGAAACATGATAAACACATTCGGGCAGGAACATAATCTTTGCTGATTCAGTTCAAAGAAACCATAGCTGATGCCACGTGACGACAACGCTAAACTCGATTAATAACTAGATCATGATCCACCCTACATGCGATTCATACGTGTTGTGGTCAATACTCGACATAGCCGTATCCTCGAATCTACACGGAGCCCATGGAATCAGCTAAGCAAAGTCCATCCATGCCTAGCAAATGTCCATTATGCTGCTGAAAATACAGCATGTCTGGTAGATATAAGAAGTATTTGTGAACTGCCCATGCAGGTCTGGAGATTGTCCTCGCATCCACCGTACAATATATCAATATTGAACCTGGCGTATTGCACAACCCCGGCGCGAGCGAGCGCCAGCATTCCGACTATGAATCCGATCGAGACCCTGCTCGATTGGAGTCTGACGAATTTTGTCGAGACATTTCATACGAGTCTGATACTGAAGTCCTCGACGACGCTACGTCAGCCTCTGCCGGAAAACAGATTTCTTATGAAGGCGCCGGAGAAGTAATCGGACATGTCCACAGGTTTGCGAACGAACACAGCAACCTGTACGAGGACCCAGGGGCACTATTTAATACTGCGCAAGGTTTCAAACTAGCATCCTGGTTCATTGATGGAAAGGTATCCAAATCAAGAAGCAACGAATACTTCTCGAGTGGCCTAGGAAAGGCTGAATCAGTTGGGTATAGGTCTATGCACACGCTGGAAAACCACCTCCGGTTGCTGGATCTGTACAGTCAATATCTGCAGTGGTTCGAAGGACAGGTTGAGGATGGCCAGACAACTTTACCATTTTTCAACCGCGACGTTTTAGGGTGTGTTAGATATCTCCTTCGCCAGATCTCATACCGAGACGACTTGGTCTATGCACCAAGGCGTGAATATGACCCTACTGGGTACAGAATATATGCAGAAATGCATACGGCAGATTGGTGGTGGGACGTCCAGGTATAGGAATCCATCCACTTAAACGGGATGGTTCGCTGACTGATTATAGGAGACGCTTCCACCTGGTGCTACTGTTGTTCCAATAATTGGGATGTCAGATCAGACGAACCTCACCAACTTCTCGGGTGACAAGAAAGCGTGGCTTGTCTATCTTACCATTGGAAATCTTCCATCGGCCCAGCGCAACAGCCCAGGATCGATGGCTGTTCTGCTTCTTGCCTTATTGCCTATTCCACCCAAACTTTCAAAGTCCTCCAAAGCCGATCAACGCCAGCGGAAAATCAACGCTGACACCCTACAAGATGTATTTGAACTCATCTTTGCGCCCCTACATGGCGTGGCATATTCCGGCGTCCCCATTGACTGTGCTGACGGCAAGGTTCAACTCTGCTTCCCAATCCTCTCTGCGTGGATTGCGGATCATATGGAAAATGTGGCACTACATGTGTTAAAATCCAACGCCTGTCCTAAATGCGATGTGCCTACCCACAAATTAGGAACCAATGCCAAAAACCATCGAACCAGAGATTACGCCAGATACTAACGCTACAAACCTGAAATTCAGAACGGAGGCTTGCAGTCTGACAACAACCAAGTCATGTATGACAATCTTGGTATCGGCCAAAATCTATTTCACAGACTTGACCGGCTGTCGGCGTCTGATCTCTACAAACCAGACATGCTCCATACTATTTATCTAAGGCTATTTAAGCACATGATGGACTGGATTGAAGGCTTTCTGAAGAACCACGGGTGAGTGCAGGCTTTCGACGATGTTTGGAAGGCATTACAGCCATCCCCGGGATTTCTTCCCCAAAAAGGCCTACCGCAAGGTTACACAGTGGCAAGGGAAAGAGATGAGGAATCTGGGGCGCTGTATTTTGAGAGTTCTCGCCGTAGCTCTTCGCCAACTAGGAGGCGCACAAGCAATTCCTTTCAAACGTGCTCGCGGATACGTCAGGGCACTCGTCAACTCCAATATGATGGCACAATACCGAAGCCACACGCCTGATACCATAGCCTACATGGAAGATTATCTAGACTAGTTTCATAGGATGAAAGATATCTTCTTGGAGTTTCAAGTGACAAAATGCACACAGGCCAAAGTTGACAACCAACGAAAGGAGATCCAACATCAGAGAGCCCTGATATGGGAGCGAGTGGGCCCACTCAATGGCGCCCGATCTGTGACCACGATCGTGACGAAGCCAACGAACTGCGTATTGACATGATTCATGGCGAAACACATTGCAACTTCATCAAGATGCATCCACTCAGCCACTTTTGTGACCATATACGCCAGTTTGGCAATCTTCCGATGTATTCCACAGAGATCGGGGAGCTAGCTCACAAGACACAAATCAAGGACGGATGGTGACAATCAAATAAAAATAATGCTGCGCACCACAACGTGGACAGCTACGGTCGGCAACATGCACTCCGGATGAGACTATTGAACTTGGAATCTCTGCAAGCTTGCTTGCGGAGCGGATCTCTTGGCGGACATGCTGCAGCATTTAGATAGGACAACCAGCATAGTATCACAGCTGGTCATCGGGCGAAGGATCCTGAAGGGACGTCGGGAGGATGTGTCCAATGTCATGGATTTTGGACGGATCTCAGAAGTCTCACTCGAGATTATATATCGTGAATTGATCTGATATAGCCGACATACCCTGCCCGCAGCGCACCGTCTTCCTGAGGACCATGCGATGCTTCGATCACTCCCTGTTGAGCTACTGACACAATTCGAAATAACAGTTGTTGCGTTCCAAGAAGCCGATGTTTAGAAGATCCACTGTGCGGGATCCACCGGTGCCCTACACTTTAGAAACGAGGGCAGTCGCAATGATTGGGTTTGGGTACAGGTGGCTAGGGAAGAAATGTATGGTGGGCTGCAGGGTCGTGTACCGGCAAGGCTGGTTGCCCTCTTGAAAATCCGGGACTACAGATCCAATGATACAGTCTGTCGTGTCGCCGGTATTCAGATGCTGATCCCAGTCGACTCTGGGCGTCTATCGGATCTGCCTGGCCTTGTTACAGTGCAGATGAGGTAGGATACGCGAGGGTTTACAATAGTTGATATACGGACAATCCTCGGGTTGGCACACCTGATCCCGGAGGAGAACCGGCCCTGGCTTGTAAATAGCCGGATTGATCTGAGAAGATTTAACGAGGTTTATTAAAGAGTCCAGATGAGAGAATCAATATTACCCTAGCGCTAATGGCTTACCTAATATTTAAGATTGAGGTATATGACTCCATAGGGTGACCATATATCCGAATCCAAGCTCCTGGAGTTATGAGGTTGACAGAGACATCTGCAAGACGACTCGGAATACTAGATGAGAGCACATTTCGAGATATGTTTAACTGATTGGAACGATGTTTAGAGAATACGACTCCGCTGATTTTCTAGTTGCATATGCGTTAGCTGCATAATGCTTTGATAGGTGGATATCGAAACTGATCAATCCATATTCGATATTACTATTAGTATGTAGGCATTTGGACCGCATATTCATTTATAGTCAATCATGATGAAGAGATCGAAGACTATCTAGTGGTGGAGTGGGGACACACTCAGATCAAATAGCAGTTTGGGAGATTCTCAGAAGCGAGCTAGGCAAGTTCTCAGGGTCAAACGGTGTTCGCACATTGGTCTGATGGACTGAATTGGGGGGAAGATACTTCTTAACTAGTGAAGTCGAAGTAGTAGGAACATTAGTATAAAGAGAGGCCACTCCCTCGGTGGTTGAAGAATCATCAAGCAATGGAGAAGAGACCTTAACAATATAACAAGTTAGCTAGTTATATTTTAACTCTTTGATATTTGACTACTTTTTATTACTTTGCCTTTACCAAATTATTACCTACAAGCCTTCCTGACTATCATCGGTTGTCTCGAATATCCTTGGCCGGGTTAGCTAGGAATCCTACCGTATTAGCTACCCCGTGACAATCAAGCCTCCGCTATTTGTGAGTATCCTACATCTTGATACTGTATATACTAGAAGATATAGAAGTGACTTTCTTGAAACCCAGATCATTAGTTCACCAGAGCAATGAGGCGTGAGATGTGAAACGTGAAACGTGGGAAGTGAAAAGAAAAGGTACTGCGGCCCCAGATGCCGGCCGGCATCTGAAGAAGCAGCGAATTAATTGAAGTTGTGATAGGAGGAATGAGGGGCGGGATACAACACGAGGCGGACAAGAGGCGAGGACGAGCTTGTAGGATCGGGAGAATGAGGCGACGAGATCGAGAGTCTGGGGGAGTCGAGACCTGGTGAGGATGTGACGTCGCGTCAGGACGCAAGGAACGTTGCAACGGAAGTCAGGACGCACACATCAGCAAAAAACCCTTGTTCTCCAGATGGACAGAGCCTGCTTCCGGATGAAGAGCGTCCGCTCTTTGAGTCCGATCCTCCCGGATCTCCCGTGCCTTCTTTGCCTTTCATTTCTTGCGTCAGGTCCACCCGGACGGACCACTTTCCCTCCATAGCGTCCGCCGCGCTTGTTGTGGCCCCACCCCCTCCTTAGGCCTCCCCCTTGTATCCACCCCCTTATCCTCTCGTCTACTGGCCTCCTGCCTACTCCGTGCGGTTGTGCGCGTCCGGCGACCATCTCTGCTACCCTCACACCTCTGGCGACCTAGATCTGTCCGCTTCCATCCACTTCCGTCCGCTGCCCTCCTACATCGCTTTGTTCTTAGTCAGCACCCTACTGTCACTTCCATAATTCCCTTACTGTTCAGAAGACGCCGCGCGCGGCTGCCATGCAGACCCCCTACTTTGGTTCGCTTCCCTATCCACAGGAGAGCTTAGTTTCGCATAAATCATCCGCAGAACTCAGGCGACCCAGTTGAAGCTGGACACTTTCTACGGGAATCTCTTCCTTAAGGCGCCGGCTTTAACTTGGCCACCTATTCAATTCAATTTATTTAAAACATTCCCTTAAACGCCCACGGATCATGTAGTACTCCTGCGGCCAAGTGAAAGCCGGACACTAAATATGGGCACTGCCACCATAAGTGTATGGCTTCAACTTGGCCATATATTCATACGGAACGATTCATCCTATTAGAAACATCGTCGTCAATACCTGCGAATCATGTATGACTCCCGCGGCCGAGTTGAAGCCGGACAGTCAATATGGGAACTGCCACCTTAAGTGTCCAGCTTCAACCCGGCCGGATATTCATGTGGAACAATTCAACCTATTTAAAACATTGCCTTAAACGCCCAGAGATCGTGTAATACTCGCCCGGCGAAGTTGAAGGTGGACACAGAATATGCGCACTGCCACCTTAAGTGTACGGCTTGAACTTGGCCGTATATTCCTGCAGAACAATTCAACCTATTTAAAACATTCCCTAAAATGCCTGCGGATCGTGTAGTACTCCCCCGGCCAAGTTGAAGCCGGACACTCAATACGCGAACTGCCACCTTAAGTGCCCAGTTTCAACTCAGCCGAATAAATACTGTACATAATTGGATACAATAGTTTAATATATTTCATTAAACATCCTCAGATCAATCCTGTGATTCACTATCCATTGCTTCTCACCGCTAGGAATTACCTGCGCCTGGCCAATCACTGCCCCTATACTGACTATTCGCATGTCTCGACCATTGACCCGGTTGCCGACTGGAATATCTCAGCTCGGAATGTGAAATCTGCCACCATTGATCGGATTGAGTATGGGAACTAATGCCAGGCGATGGACAGCTGCGGCCTCACTTAGAATATTTCTTATCTTGAAAAGTGCTAGCAGCCGAGCCACCATACGTCCCCGTAAATCTCCATAGTTCGCTTCCCCACCAGTCTGGACTGACACCCAATCGTTTCTAGAGGCACGATTGCGGAATGCCTTTGATCCAGTGCAGCGGGCCCGGTGGATCTGGAACCTGTCAGTTTCCTGAAAGTCGGGCACTGGGATTTCAAGCCGAGCAAATCCTTCTACAGGAAGTAACCAGAGTTCGGCAGGGTCCCCAGGCAACCGCCGGTCATCTGCAGCAGATGGCCTGATAAAACGCAGTATCTCCGCCATGATGTTGGAATAATGGATATCGAGGGCTGTGCATAATTCGGTCAGCGTGCCGGTGTTCTTCATACGGCCAGTAAGCACGACGCAAGGTATGCTGCCACTTGGAACAGTCAGCATTTCCATCCCACTATCTTATACCACGATCACACCTTCAACTTTCGAAAGTGCTTCTATTGTCTGCAACCTTATGCCTAGGACATGCTGGTGGCCATAGTGCGAGATGATCTGTGGGGCGGCTTTGTTCTTGTTTAACCTGCGGTAGCCATCTTTAATCTGATTCTTATGTGCTAGTTCACCGATCTCGGTTGAATACAGCGATATGGATCCAAAACGCCGTACGTAGGAGGCAAAGTGAGTCAGGTAGTCCATCTTGATGAAGTTGAAGTGGTTCTTACACAGTATCAAATCTGCGTGCCGATGAGACCTTTCAACCCTCTCTTGATCAACCAGCCGACTGCAATTTGCGACGGTTCTAAGGCTCACTTCGTTAGCACGCTGATCTGCCATTAGTTCCCTTAGCTCCCAATCCTGGCGATTTGCTTGAGCGCGGGTAGCCTTCGAGGTACGGAAATCAAGAAAAGTTTCCTTTGTCCGGTAGAATGTCTGCAGGTAGCTTTCCATCTTGGAAAGTGTGTCTGGTGTATGACTGCGATATTGAGCCATGAGAGTGAAGTCCAGCAGCGCGCTAACAAACTTCAAAGTGCTCTTGAAATCCTGATACTGAGAACTCTCCGGATTTCGCAATGCGGACGCCAATACGGCTGTAATACCAAGGCCGAGGTTACGCATCTCCTTTCCTTGCTATTGGGTGATTTCGCGATAGGTCTTTTTCGGTATGCTGAATCCCGGGTAAGGAGGAATTTCTTTCCAAGCATGGTCGAACGCCTGCTGCCATTTATGGTTTTTCAGGAAACCTTCGACCTATTCCTCATATGTGTGAATAAGCCAAGGTAGATGTTGTGCAAGAGGTGTGGCTTGTGTAGGTCCACAGGACTTGCTCGGTCGAGTCCGGTGAATACATTGTTTCCTGTTTCCACGCCCAACCACTGAAAGTATTCTGCAATGCCGGCCGCTTCTCCCTGCTCATCCCACAAGGCTCGCTCTCTAGATAGCATATAGTCGCGAGTCTGATACATCCGCCGCGGATCCCCACCGAGCTCCTCGCACGGAACCTCACACTTTGGGCATGACTTGCTGCCTATTCCTTGCAAGGCTGCATGCTCAGCATGATCCGCGATCCAGGCCGACAAAATGGGAAAACAAAGGCGTGTTTTGCCATCTGCTCAATCCATTACCGTTCCTTCTTGGGCAACCTGCAGTAATGGTGACAGGACAAGATCAAAGACAACCCGCAGGACATTCGCGTTGGTCTGCCGCTGGGCTTCGTTGGCACGGGCTTATTTGCCAGTGAACTATGGCGGTACTGGAAGCAATGCCAGAAGCAGGATTGGCATCTTGGCAGGGCTGCTTCTTCTCCTCGAAAGGATATTGCTGATCGTCATGTATACCGGCCAGGCTTTCTTATCCCCGGAGAAATGGGTAAGGTGCATCTGGTTAGGCCATCCGATAATGGACACCACTGTTGACCCGTCGGGCAAAGCTTTCTACCAAGGAATGGAATGGGCGGTTACTACTGGAAACACCACTCCAAGCACTTGTCAGGACCTATCTCATACCTGCATATCCCACCACCAGTCCACCGTATGTATCTCGGAATATAATAGCTTCCCACTGGAATCATATTCTCGAATAGGTGCATAAACCATATCTGAGCTATACGCGACCTGACGGATCAGGTAGCGGACACAGTTAATAATATTTCGATATCAGAAAGTTGTTGCATGTCCACCATCATCAATACTGGCTCCTGCCCACACCAAGTATTCACGAAATGGGTCCAGTATAGCGAGGTGTTGTCGCAAGGTATAGGCGGACCGGAATGATCTGCTATCCGCACCGCCTAAACCTTCCGCAAAGTACTCGTCGATCTGCGACTTGGCTACCTTGCTCCGGACAAACCAGCTGGCCAAATTAAAGTCGTTTTCAGATCAGAAAGGGCTCCAAGAGTCAAAGGTCATGGCCTTGTTGAGCTCTGTATAGCCAGCAACTTCGCCGAGGGGTATGCCGGCACCGGCAATACTTTCGTGACCCGAAGGGCGCACGCAGACTGGTGGGTGGGAAACGTCTTCCGTATCTGAATGGTTCTGCATATCATCTATCTCACCACTTGCTGTATGAAAATCTGGGATCTCGAGCCTGCAATCAGATTCGTAGTCTGAGTCAGTCAGGTTTTCAAGTTCATTACGAACAAAAGTAGGTCCCATGGAAGCCGCGTCCACAATCACGCTGAGTGAAAGAGCCATATCAGATGCATTGTCGGAAGGTGTTTTCGGATGCAGCGGCTTGTTGATAACGTGGCCTGCAATAAGGACACTTTGTTGTCTTTGAGGTCATCATGTGTGGTGTTTCTCTTTCAAGTAGTCTGGCCGATGCGTAAGTGGATGGGCTGAGCGGCTGCAGCGGACTCAGTCCTTCAAAGTGAAGGGTAGGTTACTTTCGAAGGGTAATTCGGGAAAATTTCAAGTTTGTTTAGTCGGATGACGAACGGGTCTAGACATTCAAGCTGCCAACCGTTATTTACGCTTTAACTTGTAAAACCTGTTCTTTGTTGAGAGTATGGGAGGGCCTTGGCTCATGGGTCGCGGCTCCTATGCCGCTCCCATGCTGCTCCCATGCGGCTCCCATGCTGCTCCCATGCTGCTCCCATGCGGCTTAAAACCTTATCTGAAACCTATCGTCATTGTAGGTGGGTCACGTGACTTTTCAAGATATTCAAGTTTGTACAGGGTACAATCCTGCGAACCCGACTAAAACCGTCCTCGTCCGGCCTATATAAGCTCTCTCTTCCCCCCCTTCCATCTTCTCTCCATAATTCTTTCCCCAATCACAATCACATCCTCGATCCGCCAGCCCATCCTCACAGGACCCACAATGCTTAGCACAACCTCTCACTCGTCCGCAGTATCACCAGTTTATCCACAGTGCATTTCAGATTACCTATCTGCGTTTCCCTAGCCAATAACCTTTTCACAGCTATTACTATCCGCAGAACTCCCTTTACCGTCCGCCAGGCCCGCTCTATTATTTTCGGATCTTCCACAATCCTTCATCCTCAAAAGGACCAGCATCTACTAGGGGCGATCCTCCATCCTCTGAGGGACCATTTGAACCCCCCAAAAAGCAGCCTCTTTCTGATCCATCAACCACCCCACACCCCGATCACTATTATAATGGTAGCCTCAAAGGTTGGTCTCAGTTTCGAAAATCGGCGTCCTTTAAAAGCGACGGCGATGTTACCTGGTGTAAGCACGTTTGCTGCTTCCCCCACCCAAGAACCTATAGTCCGGACTATAAAGCCTGGTGAAATGCTATGAAACGTAAGATGGAGCACGACACGATCCCAGGGTGGAAGCAGAGTACGGCCGGATAATGGGTGGCCATCCAGGCACATGCTCTTACCCTCCGGCCTGTTAGCCAGAGGTCGGGACTCTGGCAGGCTAATAACCCCGTGGCGAACGTTTTACCGAATGCCTCGACTTTTTGCTAAAGGACATAGCAAAAAAATATCAGGGTATGTTAAGAGACATGTTGAGAGCACCTGTTGCCACTGTTCCTTTGCGGACCCCACCCCCGCCAGAAATGATCGTAAGTTATCCCCAAGGGTCCGCAATAAAGATGTGCCATATATGCTAATAAAGCTCCTCCAGGTCTCGCCAGTCCGGGGTCTGTCCGTCTCTAGATAGATGAGCCATCCGTAGTCCGCCCAAGCAGCCTACTTCCTGTGGGGTTGGACAAGATCCAGTGGCGAAGTCATGGACATGTTTACTGGATAGAGCTAACTGAGACCACTTTTCAGAACCTGCTACCGGGTATAGACAAAATCATGGGGCCAGGTGTCGGATTTCGGATGCTTATTGGTGTGACGAGACAGGGTACACGTGGGCTGCAGGACGATCCAGAGGAGTCGCTGCCGCTTGCCGAAATGATCCGAATCAGAAATAACCGACTTGTCTGCATATGGTGGTCTTTGAATCCGCCAAGCGAACCAATCGATCTGCTCTTCTGTTGCCATCGAAGGAATGATACAGAGGATAGTACTCCTCCTCCCGGTGAGATCAGGTTTGCTCCACGTGATGACTGGGCCCCCCCTCCAGACGCCTCGGATGACTGGTCCGCCTGTAGCGATGATGGAAAGAGCTCAGATGGCCACCAGCCAGAGTCATCCGCTGCGGCCGAAAGGTGAACCACCTCAAAAGGACCAAAAGGAGCGGTAATACCACAAAAAAGACTGGGCGAACACACTGCATCAATTGGGCGGACGTTGGCGAATTAGAGCCAGAGTCATCTGGTACACAAGCTTCTGTCCCTCGTGCTAACTTGGGCACACGTGTTTGGAGGTCTGGTAGACAAGGAGAATGGAAGACGGACCTAAAGAAAGCATCCCGGACGCCAGCCAATAACAGTCGTAAATGCAACCTTGCGGTCATGCAAGAGGCCGATGAGCCATATGGGTCAGATAGAAGTCCGGAACCCCAGAGGAAGATGGCGCGCCAGGTGGGGGCAATCGATGCCGGCATTGAGGTTCAGCGGGACACACGCGATGGGGAGCATAATCTGATTTGGCAACTGGCTAACAGGACTAGTCCGACAAACAGTGCGTCTCCGTTTACTCACAATCTGGGTCACCATCATGCGTCTGCAGCCACTGAGCAGGCAGAGGCGAGAAGGTCAGCTGCGCATCTTTTGATGCTGGCCTCAGGGGCCAAGCAGCCTGTCAACACATTGGCGACACAAGTCGATATGCCCGGCAGAAGCCATTCCCCCTCCCAGGATCCACATACCAGGGAGGTGTGTGCGGATATTCTTACAGCTGAAGAAGTCGGACGAGAATTGAGCCCGCCCTCTGACTCCCCAACCACCTCGAGTGCATACTCTACACCTGGTAAGTTTCGGTTACGACAACCAGGTTTTTCATCCATTCTGTTGGCAAGGTCAGCCGCAGTTCCGCCAGAAACAGGGGTTGGGAGTCCGCTCAAGTCCGTTTCTGTCCTGGCTTACTAGCTCTGTGAACAAAGCTCTCCTGCCCCAACCAATGTGGCTAATGTCTCGCTAGCTGAGGATGCAGGTCCATTTCAAGCAATTTACAAGTACTAGGCCATGATGGACCCTTCGACTTTTCCTTTTAGTCTTTTCATTTTTGTTTCTAGAGTTCATGTTATTCTCGCTGTTTCCTGACTATTTCTGTTTTAGATTAGCCCGCTACGTCTGGGCTGCTTGCCCTGATCAGTATAGTTAATTTAGACCTGCGACTTTCCGCAGATCCTGCGGGTGTTTCCTTTGAGTGTTTTTCATTTGGAGTTTAACTTTTAGAGTTTTGCGAGTTATCCTTGTATTTTTTCCCACATATTTCTTGTTTGCATTGGCCCAGCTGTTGCCGTTCCGGGTTGCCGAAACCCAATGGTGTCTACGGACACTTTGTTGCTCTATGGGGTCCCTCTTAGAGTTTTGCAGACCATTCTTGTTTGCCACAAGCTGTTCTGCGTTTACCGGGTCGGCTCGTGGGACCTGCTCTCGGAATCTTGGCAGATCATTCTGGCTCTTTTCTAGCTCTTTTTCGTTTGGTGTATGTTTTCTCTGCTGGCTTTAGCGCTTTGCTCATTGGACTTGTGCAGATCATTCTTGTTCTTCTCTAGCCGTTTTTCGTTCGGGATTGCCCCTTTCCTTACTATTCCTAACCTTGCTTTTGATCTTATATCCCATCCGTTGAGCCTTAGCGGCAGCTTTCAGTTTCTGCGATTAGCGTCCGGGCCCGAGCCCTAGCCTTACCTGCATTTGTTTCTGTCCGCTTGGCAGACCTACTCAAACTAGATTAGTCCGTACATTCTGATAACCCTTTTTCATCTGGTTCAGGAACTCCAAGTACCTAACACTCGTATTGACCCTGTGAAATCGCAGCGCGGCCAAGTCTTCAGGTGCAAATTCCTATATCAGGTATCAAGCTGCAATTTGGATGCGCGGTGTGTGCTCATGCCAGTGGACATGAAAGCGAGTGATGAAATGTGAATGTCCTTAGTTCTTAAGGAAGCTTGGCCGACCATTTCGATCTTCCAAGCTCACACCTCATATCGTACCCTTAGCTACCTACCAATTGAGGCTTCCTAACACTACCTACACCTCAACGTCATACACTGCAATTCTATTCTATCACTATTCACCTGCATACTATGTCACAACAACAGCTGCGGCTTATGGGGGACCGAGCGCGTTCATTGAGGCAGGAATAGCAAAGGCGAAGAGAGGTCCTTCGCTGACATTTCCGGGGATCAGGGTCCAGGGACGGATTAACTATAATAACATCACCGAGTGTTGAGTCTGTTATGGCTGGGTCAGCTGTAGGTAGGAGGAGGGATGCTGTGCGGGAGCCAGCTTCTTTACGACTTCAGGTACCAGCGCCTGTCCTGTACAACCGGCAGCAGGTCTTAGAGTCAGCGGATGAGAGTCTAGACTCTAATGATGGGGAATATGAGGGTAATGATGGCCAGAGTGAGGAGAGTGAGGAGAGTGAGGAGAACAAGTTAGTCCAGCATGGGGACGATATGGATCATCCATCGGCCTGGGGAGCGCAAAGACCAATTGGGCGTGAGTTTCTTAGCTCGCAGCGCTCGATAATGACAATCACCCCTGGGAATACCCAGAATTCCAGCTGGAGGATTAGTTATCCTGGATGGAGAACGTCTGCTCAAGTACGAGTTAGCCAAAATGGTTGTACATCTGCCATTCCCTCCCGTTTGCCCACAGACTTCAATCCACTTGCGATGCCGGTGATAACCCCAAGTCACCCATATCCAACCGTGCGGGAAATCAATAGCGCAGGACAGCAAGCCAGCAGTAGGCGAAATATGGCAACCGGGCTTGCGCGTACCATTCTGGCCAGATCCCGTGACATGATGTGGGACTGGACGATCATTGTCAATCCGTTTCCGAACCCAATTACCCTGACCGAAGAAGTCCACACATGTTGAAGCCATGCCCGGACCACATTAGGCTTTCCCGACTTTGCTGATGCTACCCCGCCCTCAAATAACCAGGTAAGTTACCCTTAATCGATAACCGACATCCTATCCTAGACTAAACGGAGTGGCCACTGGTCACTGATTTGCAGATCCGGGCAAAGCACAGCGGATGCAGATCTCAGTATCTGCATACAGCAAAGAAGGCTATAACAGAACTCTATAAGCTCAATATTGAGGAGCCTACAGCCTGTGCATGAAGAGTGGAATACCTACTGGCGGAGGATAGGTTCATTTGACCGCCGGGCAGCTATGAGGTATCTTTTTGACATTTGTCCGGCTTGTTTCTAAGCGGAGTAAGACTAAATCGATCTAATCAGGCGGAGAGCCCATTTCTCTTAGATTCCTAGCACCTCAGATTCCGGGTGTGATATTTGCTCAATAGTACTCTGGCCCGAAAAGGAAAGGCATGACGGATGAGGGTTTTCTGAATAAGATCGATGGCCCGTTTATCTGTCTGACAGCCGCCATATTATGTCATTCACTGCGATGGTGGCGGACTGGCATCTGTATCGATAATGTGGCTTTCACAAAAGCCACTTCCGGGGGTAGGAAAAACAATGTGTACTGGCAGGTTTCGCAAGTGTCCGGATCCCACGACGGCCCGGGCATCCAGAAACCTTTGAAAATAGCAAGTACTCGAGTTGGGTGAAAGGTTAGCTAACGGATAGATAGCCCTGCAGGAACGTCAAATGTGATCCTGGGGCACAATGGGAAGTGTTTGGCAACGTCGAATAAGCCAGCGGATAAGGAAGACATTTGAGGCCAGAATCGCGAAGGAGCGGGGAAAGCGGGTTGAGAGGATGGCGGGATATGACAATCATGAGGACGGATTGAGGCGGGAGGTTGGTAGTGATACGGAGCTGGATGAATTGGAGGCCGCAGGCGGCCTTGTGGATACAGGAGGAGGACATGGTCGGCAGGAGCCGCGGCGAGAACATGGGCCCAATCTGGGAGCACTGGTTGGTGCAGCGCAGTTCCAACACCCTGGGGAGGCGGAATCGCATGTTGAAGAAACCGATCGAGAGGATAGGGAGAATGGTTTTATCACCACTTGCTGATCATGCATATATATATAATTAAATTATATTAAATTACGTGTGCTAAAAGGGTCAGGAATGGTCAAATAATAGTAGTATGCGTGTCAGTGGGCAGGAAAGATATGAGAATGAATTGCGCAGATGGTTATAAGCCGCGCAAGTATGAGTAAGGCATCTAGCGAGCAATTGTAGATTTGGAAGGCATGGGAATGTATCGGGCAGATGGTTATAAACTGCGCAGGCTTGGGTAAGTCGTCTAGCGGGGAGCTGTAGATTGACAGGCACGGGAATGAGTCTGGGGGGCTGTTAGAAGCCGGGGAAGCCGGTGGGAGCCCACGAGCGGACTGTAAGAGGCCGGGGAACACAGTGGAAGCTCACGAGAGGACTGTCAGAGGCCGGCGAGGCGGCTAGAGGCATGGAGTAGACGAGATAGGATGTAGAGGGCTGAGCAGAGAGCCGCACGAGAGGGCAAGAGAGGGGGGACGTCCGCCGGATAGGGGAGGAGATGGGCCGGCATCAGAGGGTGGAGGAGGAAGGGCTGAAGGTGTTGGGAGGGATGAGGGCGGAGGAAGTAATCAGGGGAAAACATCCGCCAAATACGTGGGACGACTGAGGGAATCCAGGAGTGTGGGAGAAGCGGAGGTGATGATGGTGGGGTTCCGGATGAGAAATGCATTTAGGGGGAGGTTAGTGAAGCGGTTAAAGGAGCGAGGGTATCATGGAAAGAAAGCTGGCAGGTATTACCCTAGCGGGAATAGCTTGCATAATTATGCGCGAGGTATATGCCACCATAGGGGAGAGCATATATCCGAACCCAAGCTTCCTGAGTAGGGACTTCCCGGAGGCATCTGGGAGACTACTCA
>Ga0307509_10004179_pt1 | contig 21081 bp, 18 predicted proteins | sample 10_EM_MG_FD_202245 | JGI IMG/M metagenome (GOLD analysis project Ga0307509, IMG submission 202245) | Populus trichocarpa ectomycorrhiza microbial communities from riparian zone in the Pacific Northwest, United States - 10_EM | ecosystem: Host-associated > Plants > Roots > Unclassified | place... | reverse complement strand
GATATAGGATCTTCACGCAACCATCTAAGTAATACACCACTCAGATACTGGGGCACGGGCCAAGCCCATTGACAGTGACCTTCCATAGGTGCAATATGTTCGAGATACCTAATGCCCTTATCTCTATCCTACCTCGCTTGTATGCGAGAACTCTATTCCTACACGATAGGACTTCCTACGATCATTATACCTACTACGAACGCAAGTTGTTAGTCTATAACGATAGACGAAGTAAACTACGTAGGCTATGTCGATAGCCTATGATAGTACGATAGTCGTTTCCCGTTACGAACACCTACCAGGGAGGCTGGTTTGTTACCCCGAAGTGTTCCCCGACAGGACCACACAATCGAGACGGAAAGGAACTTCGCAAAGGGCTTGGAAAACTCAGCGCCGACTGTGAGCGAAGAGGACAGAATGCCGACCGTGCAAAACCTAAGCGAGGTGCAAAGGAAGTGCGGGGTAAAGGGGAGAACTGAACTTCATGAGCGGGAGTCAACGATGAACAGGAACAAGAACCCCATGGAGAAGGGGGTAGACCCCAGAGGGAGAGGAGGGGTTGTAGCATCGCTCCCCTAGGCAGAAGCCATCAAGGGGGAGGAGAGGGGCTGGTGGTGGAATCCCACGATGATTTCCCTGGTGTTGAGATTTCAATCGCCGGAGGTGTAGGGGAGATGGTTCGTGTCTAACTATTGTACTTCAATCTTCTTTATATAGAGACTCTTCCCACAACCCTAACCCTGCTGACTCCCTTATTGTGTCATCCGCAACGTACCTTAAACCAATAATAAATCATAAAACCAATCATGTGACTAAAGCCTTCACATGGGTGAAACTCGTGATTCTAAATAGAATCTCACCTGAAAGTCATTACATCATTGGTGACTCACAATTGTGAGTCATCAATCAACAAATCATGACTGTAATAATGATACACAATTGGGTATCATGTGAGAATTATATATTTTGTTTTGTTTTGTTTTTGTTTAAGTCATGTATTCATTTGTTTTCGGCTGAGCCCGATAGGGCGAAGCTAACTAGGGACAAAGAACTCGCCTGCATCGGTGAGATATGGCGTAAACAAACCCTCTGTGAAACCTCCTCTTACCGGCCTAAGGAAAAAACACAAACACCCCAAGTGTCTCTGGTCTGAGACCAACCGCACGCCAGCCACCTCGAAAAATAAAAAATCTACTAACTAACCGAAGCAACCAGCAGAAATCCTAAACAACAAAGCGGGGAGGAAATGAAAGGAAAACCCTAGCCGTGTTCCAACCAAACAAAAGAAAAGTAAAAGCAACTCGTAAAGAAAACCAAAGCATGGCAAGGGGGAGGCAGTAGCACCGAAACATATGACGCACGCCAACATTACTTCCGAAACCAAGGCCAACTTCAGCCATCGAGATAGTGCAATACGACGACAGGGCCAACCGAGGCGCCACCACGGGGAGGTGGACGGTGAGGGGAGGAGGTGGCATCAGGATGCCTCCAACGAGAGTGTAGATAGCTGTAACCGAGCGACGGGAACGAAACACGAGACACGAGAGTAGACGACCCAAGAAGTACGAGAGAGGGAGGACCGTGACAGGATCACGACTTTTCGAAAAGCCGACCGTACCGATCGATGGTGCCAGAAGGGAGTGCCATATCAGGCAGCAGGACCACCGTGGCCACTACTTCGACGATAACCCGAAACTGCGACCGACCCATTGACGAGGGAAGACGCCCGAGAGAGGAGGAGACCCACCATGAGGCAGGGGAAAAGAGTACGACAGAAGCAACGCGACGCAACCGAGAACCAAAGATAACTGAAGCGAAGCGACGCGACCGAAGGGAGAAGCAGCTCACGAAGAGTGCGGAGGGTGCAGCTCACTAAGAGTGGGAGGAGAGAAAGTGACGATAAAAAACCATGGTGTTGATTTCAATCGTTGGGAGGAGAGAAGCGGTGTTCGTTGATGTGAGAATTATATATAAGTCAACTGATTTTATACTGTGAAATATAACATACCAATGACTAATAATTATTAGTCATGTGAAACCATTTTCCTTTCTAAGTCACAATTCGTGACAGCCCGTATCATTAGACTCAAGACCTGAGGAGCAAAATACTGGAGTGCAGGATACTCTAGGGCCACTTGTTGGAGAGGGTGGGTACACGGCTCATTAGAATCCACCCGCTTAGAGGAATTCAATGGTAGAAGGGTCAAAGTGTTGGCATACTTGTATCTATCAGCAGCTATCTGTATGATTGTATCTGCCTAGAGAGCAAAAGTACAAAAGTACAGGTGGTTCAACCACCAGCGGTCAGATAAGATCAGAAGGTAGCACATTGGAACCCACTTGCTAAGAGGACTTAAATGGTATCTGGCTCAAAGCAGGGGTACACCTGTAGAGGTCAGCAGATAGGAAAAGGTAGATAGATCACAAGGCAGAGGTCTGCTAGTGGCAGGAAGCGGGTGATTGGAATCCCCCTCACTAAGGGGAATCAAATAGTATAGGACTTGAAGCGTGAGCATGCCTGTAGCTTTCAGCCGCTAGCTATCTTGTTGTAATGACCCTACTATAGGTAGCTACAATAACTACCACCTTAGCCCAAATAGTATACCAAGTGGTAACCGAAGGTGGTATGGTCTAGTATACTAGGTATACAAGAATGCTGGTTCGCCTAGAGCAAGGCCCAGGAAACAGTAGAGTAGCATTCGGTACTCTATTAGGTAGGGTAACCTTTCAGGATAACATTCGCATAAGGTCAAGAGAATTATGGGAATGTTACACAGATCTCCAAGACAACTTTTGTGGTCAACTTCCAGAGCAGGTAAAGGCATAAGAGGAGAAAGTTACCCTACCTTGGGAATTTGGCCATTATGCCCATGGGATTCAGTTACCCTACTGAGGTATCCAAGTTACCCTACCTTCACCGGCAAAGTCATCCTAGAACTTAGAGGTCGATTGCCTCACATTGTATGGGCTCTTAGATGTTCATGGACAAACAGGCATCTGCGCAAGGAGGCCCCACGCCTGAGTAAGGGTGGCCCGAACATGCTATTGAACTTGGGCAGGTTTTGCTAACACCACCATCTGGGCCCAGCGTTGGGACAGCGCGTCATAGGCAGACGGCTGCATAGTTGCTCGTTTGCTAGTAAAAAGAGGTCATTGGAGCAGCTGCCATAACACTGTATACATTGTCGCCGTCCTTCAGACTGAATGTCGTTCGCAGGATATATAAGGGGTGTATGGGCAACCGCCAATATGGGGGTCACCCATATATGGTCTCTCCAAAACCTAGGAGTCTATCTTAGCCTACGGGTAGTAGGGTAGTCTTCCTAATAGTAGTTAGGTAGTCCAAGAAGGCCAGGATGCTTTCCGGACAAATACTTCAGTAACTAGCCGGGACCTTCTCCCCTTGATTTGTAGCATTACTATTGGTTGTTAATGGACTCTAGAGGTATGAGTCTTATCATGGTAGAGTATGTCCCGAGAGGCTGGCTATGGGTAGCACCCACTTAGCCAACGATCAGCTACATCTCACCAGGGGAGCTTGCATGTCAAATTAACATTGGATAGTCGCATAGATTAAATGATGGACTGCATAGCTTATAGGAACAAAACTACCACTGGGCCAGTGAGTCCACCACCTAGGTATTGACTCCGGTTGTTGTCATAACCAATAGCCACTGGTATGACTTCGATAGAAAGAGTTTTTCCACCTGCAGTTGTATTGGAGATGCATTGCAGAAACTCATATCCTATTGACGGAGTTAAGTGTACCCGAGTTGGTCTGATACTTTTGACAGGATAATTCCTGATAGAGGGTAGACCTTGGACAAGCCCTGAGTAGGACAGGGTGCTCACACAAGGTCAGAGTAGTGGTGAATGTCAAAAGCATAAATCTGATATCTACTTAAGTTTAAGCGTTTGGCATTCTACTTCAACAACCAACTTTTCCTCAAGAGAACTAATTGAGTAAAGCTTCGAGCTTAACAATATTTAGTTTTACCATTTGATTCTTGTGAATTATTTACCTCATCTTTATCTTCTACTTTGAGTGTTTGGTGCGGTCGCAACCTTAGAGTTCACCTCTCTATAGGGTTCTCCCGTTACACTTGTAGTTTCTGCCCGTAGATCAAAAGTACAAAAGTGGAGGCCACTCAACAACTATCACTCAGATAAGGTTGGGAGGTACTATTTTGGAATCCGCACACTGAGAGGAATCGAATAGTATAAGGTTCAAAGCATAGGCGTACCTGTAGCAGTCAGCAGGTAGGAAATGGTATATAGCTCCCCAGGCAGATGTCCGCTAGACTCACGGAGTAGCTTATTGTAATCCGCTCACTAAGAGGAATCGCATGGTATACAGCTTGAAGTGTGGGCAAGCTTGTAGCTATCAGCAACTAACTATCTGGTTGTACCTACCCAGAGAGCAATCACAAAAGTACAGATCCCTTAACAACTAGCTGTCAGATAGGGTCAAGGAGTAGCCCCTTACTATCAGCCAGTTAATGGGACTTGAATGGTATACAGCTTTAAGTTTGAGCATGACTGTAGAGGTTAGGAGATAGAAATATGTAGATAGCTCACCAGGCAAACGCCCACCACGGTTGGAAAGTGGCATAGTAGAATCTGCTTTGTGAGGAAATGCCTGTACCTGTCAGTAGTTAAAGAAAGGGTGCTGGTAGAGAGAGGTCAATATCCTATTAACTAAAAGTCAGCCTGGGTCCGCTCACAAAGGGGGAGGTGATGCAGGATACGCGTTAAAGTTCATATATATATAGATTCCGATATGAAAGAACTTAGCGCGATCAGGTCTGTTCCAATAAGGGGTATATTGTGGGTTGTTGGTTACCGGGACAACAGATCCTTAATCGGCTTGTTTATATTGGTGATTTCTGTTTAATAACATTCTGTGAATATGTGAATCTTGGAATACATCAGGAAGATATCTATTGAAACTATAGTCTCCAGGTGGATAATATCTCTGTTGATTTGCTAGATGTCATCCTGGTGGCCAGAAGATAGAATTAACGATCAGGGTGAACCGAACATAAAGGATAGAAGTAAAGTTGCGCCTGACGCATCTGAACGTGACCAGACACAACTGCCGTAGTTGAGCCCTCTCTGGGCGGGCCAGACGTACACAACGCTCTGGGTGGATTTGTTGCGTCCGGTCACAAAGGCCTTGTGTCCGATGCGCACTGTGTTTTTGCAAATCCATTGTGCCCTTTTTATTAGACAGGAGTCAACCTGTTACAATACGCATAGCAGTGTCCATGATTGAATCAACAAAGAGGCCAGCTCTGTTATTGAACCTGGAAGCTCTGCAGTCTGTATTTGCATCCGACAGCTGCAAGACATTGAATAGACTTCTCCCGATAATCGAACCAATTAGCGATTATCTCTTTCAAGTCATATCGTTATTGTATGGTTCAATCAGTAACTGGTGATTACTATTGACACCTGTGTGCATGAGTATGTTTGATTCCCTTCCTGAACCAAACTTCTTCTTCCAATAACACTATGCACTTCTGCGACTCTTGGCATAGGAGTGAGGAGTATTGAATAGCGTTGCTTGACTATTGTCTGTAAAACGTCCCCTGCATCCCCTGCGTCCTGTGCGTCCTGAGTTACCTGGCAACCCCCGGTCAAATTCCATGCATCTGGAGTCTAACTAATACACCACCACATCCCATCCTGACATATAAGACAAAGCAACTCTGCCTCCTGTGCATCCAGACTCCTTCCTCAACACATTGCACATCATGATTTACTACTGACTGATGCTCACTTCAGGGGTACCCCTGAGTATTTCTTGGTGTAGTTTATTGTAGTTTCTTCGCACTTAGCCTCACACGCGACGCGACTAACAGTGCTCTCATGATCATCACTCTCAAGATCCCTATTCCCAGGCATCCTGTATAATACTCCACCATAACCACAAATCTGATCCTGAATCTGACACTGGGAGATTGTGGGGTTCCACGCCAGCTTCACACCGGTATAAGGTACGTCCCTCTCGCATCAATACTCATAAAGTCCCTCTCTACTCTAGGGGGGGTCCTGGGAAGGCAGAGAGGGGATGCTGGCGATCCCAGGACTCTATGGCAGATTCCTGTACAACCTCGCCACCAATTTTGAATCTGTGAACTGGACGTCATTGGGCTCAATGCCAGCTACACGCCGGTATAGGATACGTCCCTGTTGTATCAATACTTATGAAATCACTATCTACTCTGAAGGGGTCCTGAGAAGACTGGGAGGGGATGCTGGTGATCCCAAGACCCAATGGCAGATTCCTCTACAGCCACTTGACCGATCGTGATTCTGTCACTTGGCCGTCATTGCGCTCGATGCCAGCTACACTCTGGTATAATGTATGTCTCTGTCGCATCAATACTCATGGAGATCACCTACCCTTCTGACAGTAGTCTTTAGGAATCTTAATACCCCAGCAATCCTGAACTCAATGGCAGATTCCCCCACAAACAAATCGACCGATTTTGATTCTGTCACCTGGATGTCATTGGGCTCGACGCCAGCAACACGCCGGTATAAAGAACGTCCCTGTCACATTAATCCCCATGAAATCACTATCTACTCTTGGGGGGGTCCTGGGAAGGCTAAGATGACATGCTGCCGATCCCAGGACTCAATGGCAGATTCCTCTACAACTGCGACACCGATTTTGAATCTGTTAGCTGGACGTCATTGGGCTCAACGCCAGCTACACGCTGGTATAATGTACGCCTCTGTGGCATCAATACTCATGAAGTCGCTATATACTCTAGGGGGAGGGGGTTCTGTGAGGATTAACAGGGAATGCTGGAGATCCCAGGACTCGATGGCAGATGCCTCCACAACCATGAAACCGATTTTGGAGCCGTCACCTGGACGTCACTGAGCTCGACGCCCGCTACATGCCAGCATATAGAATGTTCTGAGGTGGTAATCTTCCATATAGTTATATGCCTCTGGGGGGGGGTGTAGAAGAGGGTGGGTGGAAGAGGGTGGTGGGTGCAATAAGCTGTATATTAGAAGAATAGAAGACTCTTAGTTGTAAATTTAATACTTTTTCATGATGTGAAATATATTGTGACCTGGGTGACCAAGGTCAGAAACAGGTAAAGGGGAGACGCTTCACTTATTTCAGTTATCTCAGGAAGAGTAAGTACTGCGTCTGGTTACGTCCTGGAGATTAGGTTCAGTCTCTGGTTGCGTCCTGAGGATTAGTTGCTACATCTGGTTGCATCCTGTGTATTAGGTGTGCACCCAGTGCGTCCTGAGGGTTAGGTGTGCTCCCAGTGTGTCCTGAGCGTTAGGTGTGCACCCGGTGCATCCTGAGAGTAGGTGTGCACCCGGTGCATCCTGAGAGTAGGTGCTACCTCAGGTTGCATCCTGATTCGCGATTGATGTTCTGTGCGTCAGGTGCGTCAGACGCACAGGACCCACAGGATGCAAGCTAGTACTTTTGCTAATGGGTTCTTGCTCATATATCCTACATATGAGATCTGGTCAGATGGACGGCTGCAAGGTATACCGGGGTACAAGAGGGGTTCCAAGGACCTTGTCTTTGGTGAGGGGATGCAACTACGGCAGTGTCTGCCAGCATAGTGCTGTCCCAATGCTGATGCAGGAGGTGGGTGTTAGGTTGACACCTTTGAACTCTGAACCCAAGGTAGGGTAACCATGGGTCTTTATCTACTAAGGGAAGGCCGAGCCCTCCAGTATGCCTAACAGCAATACCGTAAATTCTTTTGAAATTAGCCATCTCACAACTTGTGCAAGGAATGACAAAAACTACTAGCTCGGTCTTGGCTTGCCCTATTGAGTAATGATCAGCAATGACGAATAAGCCATGTATTTGCTTTATGATCTACTTTAGACTTCAGATTAGTTTGTAGAGTAGGATAAATTTAAACAAATTCTATCATATTATCATCATCATTATCTACAGGAATGTCAGCTGTTGCTTCTACTACTTGGTAGTCATTATGCCAATCCCCAATTTCCAAGCCCCTAAATCCCTTAATGTCCAACTCAGAGTCACAGCTCCCATCAGCGGGAAGCGAGAGTCCCACCTTCCGGAATACACGACGTATTAATTCACCTTTCTCAAGGTGAAACCTGTAGTAAGCATCCCCGACGCATGTGGTGGTGAGGATTCAGCGATCGCTAACACTCCATCGGTGAACGTCTTCCGCACTTTCAGCTTCAAAGATGGCCACATCGGTAAGCTCTCTCATGATTTCTTTGAAAGGCTTATTAACGGAGACGTCACGGGGGTGAACGAGGCTGGTACAGCCACCAGGAATAAGGGAAGGTGTAATGTGATGTAAGCATAGCTTCTCAAGCACCGCAGGTGTCTTATGAGACCCCATCAGATCTAACGCAAAAAGGGTGGGCCGCCCGCCCAAGACTGGTATTAGGTAGGTATCAATGTAGCGTAAGAAAAGCTGATCATTCATATAGGCCTTGTCATTAAACTCCACCTCTACCCCAGGATGATAGTGCTCCCGCTCTCGCCTTAGCCGCTCTCCCTTTTCATGAAAAATGATCATTGGTGACACTCGGGGCACCCCATCGGCAAACACACAAAGAACCAATGATGCCTGGCGCTTGTCCCAGCCATTTTGTGACTGTTTTGCCCCGATAGTTTTTTCCCCCTTCACATCGTAAGTTTTACCTTCCAAATACTCATATGGGATAGGCGTTTCATCGAGATTGACTATATTCGATTCTAAAAAACGACTAACTTGTGGCTGAAGGACGGTTTCCAGAAATGGGGTCAAGCGACGCTGTGAATTCCTTCGATTAAATCGGAGCCAGTTGAGTACCAAAGTTTGGTACTCAAGCGGAACCTTTTGCGCTTTTTTTGTTACGCTACGTAGACTAATTCGATGTCGACCTAGGAAGCCGGTAAACCACCCAGTACTGAATTGAAAACTAGGTGGATCCTTCTCAGGATAGAGCTCGCGAAACTGAAAACCCGCTTGAACACAAAACCACCCCCTCCACACTATCCTGCCCTGTCCTCACCACTCAAGAAAGTCACCAAGCAATTTCTCCTTGAGCTGCGGCCACCAGTATTGGCTATGATATCCAACATCTGGGTCCGGAGCTCTCCCTTTGGTATTGATACCTACCTTCTCAATTCCCCTCTTTTTTTTACCCAATTGCTCATCATTCTTCGTGGAATTTGGAATTTGTCTACCGCTTCTTGCTAGGCTGGCTTGCGGAATTTGCCTTCGTTCTGGAGGGCGATTTGTTGATGCTCGAGATAGGCAAGGATACGAATTTTCTGCCGGTGGCTATATGTTCGCTCTACTCGCATAATGGGCTTGATGCTTCGCTCGTTCAATATTCTTTCGCTAATTAATTTAGGTTTTGTTTCCCGCTTTCTCTTCATAATCCGCGTTGAAGGCATTATCGATAAGACTTAAAGTCACAAATCAGAGTTAAAGAAACTGTAGAAATATCCTATTAGTCCTTTCTACTACAGTTCTATGGTATGTTGTTCCCTTTTATCTTATATTCACTTAACTACATTAATCTTACATTCTCATGGTTCTTGTATTTGGAGTCATAAAACTCCAAAATCAATCGCAATTTCCTCTACTCTCAAGCCCCTATCACCTTTGCGTTTACTCTTTATCCTAGAGTCATGGCGATTCTCCACGACTCATTCTACTCACTCATTTTTAAACTTTCGCTTCTCAGACTTCAACTAATTTCATTCTTGTATACAGGCTCAATTTTATATCACGCTAAGCCAAAACTTAATTTCCGTATCACATATTATCACTCGGCCCCCATGAGTCATACCTCGCTTAACCCCCCCTTGTTATTGCGGCATTCACCCGAACATTCACCTTCTTCCTGAAATGGCCAATTTCAAAAGAATTTACGGTACCTACCCCAGAAATGTCACAGATCCATTACTAATCTCACGGTGGGGGTCTCAAGTCCTGGGAAATATTTTGCTATCATACAATGCTATCATATATGTACTTGCTTGCAGGGAGCGTACCCCCCCCTGGCAGACACGATGCATCCCTGGAAAGCTGGACGGAACGCAAGCAAGAAGGAAGAAGAAGAAAAAAGTGCAATAGTACATATACAGGGATCCCAGGCTTGACCGGCGGTTGATGGGGATGCTAGTAAATGGTGTACCAGGGGGTTCATTTTTGTAATACCTGTCTTTTATTAGGTTAAAGAGTTATATATCAAAACGTTTTTTGAAGCACAGCAGCTCAATTCCCAACTCTGGCAATATTTCTCATGTAATTTTTATGTCTAATATAATAATTATTATAATACAGAGAATAACATATTTAAAGCATTTAAATTCCTTCCTTCCATGTCATGAATGAAAAATGAAAATATATAAGACCAAAAAACTGAAAATGAATGCCAGTTGAACACAGAACCTCCAAATTGATTTTTGCCATTTATAAACCCTTTACCCCTACCAAATAGGGGCATTACAAAAATGCACCCCCTTGGTACACCTTTTATACGCTTTGCACCATATATGTATGGTTCTTAGATCTGTGAACTTACTATCCCCATTCTTTTCGGATCCGGACGAAATTTAGAAATCTGATTACAAATCAGGAACATATCCCCTTGTTCTAACTACTAAGGTTACTCGGAGCGGGCGGAAAGTATGGGGAAAACAGGGGCTGTGGACTTGTATGGGAGGCCCAGATCCTCACAGATTCCTTTTCCATATTATATTTAGCGAATCCATGTTTTTAGGTACCCTACTCGCGACGAGTACGGGAATCATTTGTGAACATTCCCGAACTGCATGATATTGTACGGTACAGTAGGGTACAGTACCAGTACTCGAGTACTCGGGTATCAGCAAGCCCCAAACGTAAAAACCTTTCTAGAACAAATCCTTACCACCAACCCCAAGTTTTGCGCGAACCCTTCAAAATGCTATCTTTCGTCCGAGCCCAGGCCTGGCGATGAAGGGAAACATTCGAGCACAATTGCGTTTTAAGAATAGAAACGTGTGGCGACACCTTGGTTCACCTCACGAACAAGGAAGGAGAAGTAAGCGGCGGAAGATAAGCCCCGGTTCGGCGTTTTTGTGCTTGATATGGTCATATCGCTAGTGCTGACATGATTGCGAAGGAGGGCAGGCTGTGCCCGTATGGTGGGGGACATCTGTAGCCGGAGTACTTTGCCAAGCAAATATCGCCCATCTTCAACCACCAAAGGATTTTCAACCACCAGTCCAATGAGAATTATGGCTCTATTAGGTAGTAGGGTAGGTGGCTATCTACACATTAATAGAGAGAAAATAGAAATATCTCAAATTTTCATAGAGATATTAGGGTTTAAAGGTGGGTCAAAATTTAGTAGGAGGGAGGGCAGTGTCCGGGATAGGTTAATTACTGTTAATTTCCTTGGCAATGACTGTTAATCGATATTTGCCAAGATATTAACCTTGAAAAAGGCCAGTCTTGGCAAGTTAACCTAATGTTAATATGGCAAAATGAATGTCCGCCTATTCCGGTCACAGAGGTCCCCCACCATACAGCACGAGTACGGTACCATACCAGTAGCGTACTCGAGTACTAGGTACTGTACCCTCCAGTTGGGTTCGGTACTCGAGTGCTGCGATTCCACTTGTTTTCTGCCACAGCTTGGCGACAGCCCTCTGATGGATTCTAACCTACGGTAATACACTTTGAAGTTATATGACTCTCTCTCTCACTGTGGCGCTCACCCTAAGACACGTAACCGGAGGAGGGTCGGGAAGTTACCGTATTACAGGTAGCACCCAACAACGGAACCTTCCCAAGGCTTGCTTCTGCAGAACAAGATTGACGACTGCCCTCCTGGTGCCATCAAATGGTACCGGTATGTTAAGAGATGGCATTAACCTTCGAAAAGGAAATTCTGGATTCAGTATCACCGGTTCTTGACACTGCTACCAGAGTTGTTTCGTTTACCACTGTACCCTCATCTATAGTTGAAGCGTTTACCATTCGGGGCTGGTGAGGTTCACAAGTATTCCGTAGCTAAGCTTTGAGAAACTCGGTCCTCAAAGCACAAGCTCTAGACTAGATAGCCCAAATCCCAGATCAACAAGCGAGATTACATTTGTGCCCGTCGAGTGGGCGGCTAGCTTCCCTTCCCACCAAATTAGCCCGACTACCGGTATACTAATAAATAAACCTCAAACTCTTCTTTAGGAAAAAAGCACACCGCTCACTCATTAACGATCCGCACAGTACCGTACCCTTAACTCTATTAATTGCTACAGCACAGCCTGCGCCTCAAGCAACCAAAGCGACTGGCCTGGGCCATCAGGAAATCCCCCAGAACAAGCCACCGCAAGGCACATTTTTTCCCCACTGCCTCCCATGGATCAACTCACAACCTGACAAAAGTACCCCACATATGCATGCAGCCGAGATCCCTTTTTCTTGCAGAGGAAAACCTCCTGTTTCAGTTGGAATCTTTGGAAAATGTGCGAGAGCCATGGGTTTTCAGAAGATGCTGTATCAAGATGGCAGTGCACAGTACTCGAGTCCGGAATTAATGTGATTTTAGATCGTCTACCGGTAGCGGTACCGGTATGCTTAACACTCGGGTGGCGACTCATGAGCACCACAATCCTCAACTATTGCGAGAAGGGCAAGCCTCACGTCACACCCGAATATCAAGGTAAGCCTAATGTGCGATTTGCTTTTTTCCTTTTTTTTTCCCTGGCTTGTTGATGAAACGGGGGGAGGGAAGGTCAACAGATGAGTGATATCAGTACGTAGAGTACACTCATGTCGCCCTACGAGTCATCCTCGAAGGGTATATAACTTGGAGAATCCCCCCCGCCCCCCCGGTGGTGCTTGATATCGAACACACATACCCATCATACTACTACTCTGCAAACCACGATACGAACAGAATCTCGCATATAACCACAACTAAACACCCAAGAAGAATAACCCATACCTTCCTCAAAGAACGGTACACGACCGAGAAAACACTAGCAAAAGAATCATCATGGTCTTCATCCTAGGCATAATCCTAGCCTGCCTCTCCATCCCGCTGGTAGTCTACGCCGGCGAGCGCACAACCGGCCGCAAAATCCCGCGGCCCCGAATCTTCCGCTCCATCTCTGCTCCGAGCTCCTACACCAAGCAAGAGCGCGAGTCCTCACCCGCCCCACCAGCAAGAAGACGAACGATGGACTCGCCCAAGCGGGCAGACACTACTCGCTCCGATGCGTCGTGGAAGACTACAAGCACCGGGGAGACATACATGAGGGGGGTACCGTTGGAGGTTGACTAAAGTGGTCAGGTGATGAAGGGGAGTGTGAACAGGGGTAGGGGTAGGGGTTGTGGCGCATGATTGGGGAGGTAATGACTAGAATGGAGGCTTTAGAAAGGGGAGGGAGCGGGGGGAGGAGTTGAGTCATTCTTTTGAAGGGTTTTCTTTTGTATGGGTTATTCTTGGCGATTGGCATTGCTTTTGACCAATTTCATTTTGTTTTGTTCGGTTTTACTTTGTTTTTTGTTTTTTCTCGCACAAGCTGACTGTTTCTTTGATCATCAATTTCCCAAGATCTATATGTTTTTTCTTAAGGTTTTGGTACTGTACCTCCCGCATCGTTTTGGTTAATTTGGGTGTTATCCCATTTATTTTTCTACATTTTTTCCATCACAATCTATGATATCACACTTCTCTTTACCTTGTATTCCTATTTCTCATCATTTCTTCTCACTCACTCCGCACGTGGTCAATATTCCTCCTCCTCCGCCATTTTCATTTCTCGCTTGCTTGCATCTTAGATTTCCCATTTTGCCCACTTGAGCTGTATACCTTACGCTTGGTTTTTGGTTCTTTATGTGTATTGCATTAACTCCCGATGCTTTTCGTATTATAATTCCACTTTCTTTTTCTTTTGTATGTCAGCTGTCCCACCGCGCTGTGACCTGGTATGTGACCATAGTATCAGTAATCTACTCTTTTAGGTAAGAAGTTACCGTTCGGAAGCGGTGATTGCCCCTTCCACTACTCGTAATGTCATGACGCTCCTGAACACGACTACTATTGCATAGCCGAAGCCTTGTTGGTGTGGGTAGGATAAAATGTATTGAATTTTTCAGGCTCCGGCCAATTTTTTTTCCCGTAGGCATAGCAGTTGTGTTCACAAACGCCAGGATATTAGGAATACTGGGGAGAACTGATAGCTCAATACCGTAGGGCTGTACACGTACAGTAGTGATCTGTATAGGACCGCGAGGAGAGTGACACACTGCCGGTTGCCTGGGGACATCATGGGGTCCCTCGGTGTGACAAGAGTGGTAGGCAGAAGGTGGCGGTTAGAGAGTATCGAAAACCTCTTGAATATAGCAGGTAGCATCACAATATAGCTCAACATAGTGCTCTATGTTCAGCAAGGTATCATAGCTATCGGGTGAGTCGGCCCCCGGTGAGGACTCTGCTGTGCGAGGAATCTGCAGGAACGATAGAAGGGTATCATAGTTTGAGATTTGAGGTTTCTGTCCTGCTACCGTATCTTGCAGCGTTACCTGGTAGAACCCTCCTGTGCTCGAGTATACCCTGGTAGGTGCCTTGGTGCCATCCTCACAGAAACCCTTGTCGTAGGCCTTGAGAGTCGAGACACGACGACCACCAGAGCCCCACACGAGTCATGCCCCATGACCCACCACGTGACAACTGCGCCAAGCATCCCTCAGAGCCTCCTCCACGAACTCCCCCCCTCGGGGTATTAATCGACCCATACAATAACAACCCCACCATGCAACCAACCAACCACCACCACCACCACCACCACCATCACTCAAGCCAACGGAAAACCTCAATTTCACCAAAAAAAACTACATAATATTATTACGACGCACAACCACAATGCCACTAACAATCCTCCGCCAACCCCCAGACCTCTCATCCTACACCCCTCTCGAAACTCACCAATCCTCCACCCCGGCCTCCTTCCAAACCCCAGTGCTGCACTTCCATGCTCCCTCCACTACCCTCCTAATCGCACCAGAGCACGTCTCCCTCCTCCCTATATTCCCTGACGTCCCCACCCCTTCCTCCACCACACCCGACCAGCTCCAAATCCCCCAAATCGAACTCCTGATAGCTTCCCAAACCCTCATCCTCTACAACGCTCCCTCAAAAATCGGCATTAGTCTGCCTTATCCCTCCATCACCCTCCACGCCATCCAGAAGACCCCACACGGCCCCGGAATCTACATGCAGATATCGCTCTCCCCTGCGAATGCTGCGGCACACACGAATACGGATGAGTATGACCAGGATGAGTTGCTGGAGGTCACAATCCTGCCGGGTCCGGTCGGTGAAGGGGAGAAGGAGGAGGGAGTGGTTTCGGAGATGTTTGATGCGCTGAGTGTTTGTGCAGGATTGAATCCGGATGAGGTTGGGAGTGATTATGATGATGATGAGGAGGAGGATGGGATTTTGTGGGAGGGGGATGTAGAAGGGGAGGGGGAGGGTCTGAGGCTTGAGGGGTTTCCCGCTGGTGGAGGGTGGATTACGGCGGAGAATGTGGGAGATTTCAGGTTTGATGATCCGGTAGAAGGGGACGGACAGGCGGATGGAGGGGTTGTGCTGGGCCCGGGGGCGGGGACAGTCAGGTTGAGGGATGAGGTTGAGAGTGGAGAGGTGGGGGGAAACGGAGAGGGGACGGAGGAGGAGGCCAAGTGGAGAAAGACGGGGTAATGGATAGATTATCTAGCTATTTCCTCATTATTGGTGTCCAAAAGTACTTGTAGTACTTTGATATGCCTTTTTATTGGCATTGCCACCATAAAATTATGGAACCCATTTAACCATGTCTCTTTCAGCTTATTACATTATCGCACTAGATTAATCGTTACACAGCGCAGCCCATAAGAACTTAATCTACACTCTCCGCCCTCTCGCCCCTCCCTTCACCTAGGCTCACACCCCCATCCAGACAATCCTCCTCAACCCCCCCGTCATCAATCGTCAACACCCCCTCCCCATTGGTGAAGAACCTACTACTATACCTCCTTCTCTTCCTGCACCTCCCGTCCATGATCCCAAGCCCCCCCTGCAAGTCCAAACTCCCTTCGCCAACGGTAGTAATTGACTCCAAACCAACAGATATTGGCCTAGTCTTGGGCGAGTAATCCATAACCAACGATTCTCGAATAGAACCACCCATCTCAACACTCATACGCTCAAACCTACCCACCGGCGAGCCTATAGGCGAGAACGTGAACGTTGCGGGACCAGGAGGTGAAGGGAAGGTGAAGGGCGAGAATAGATTGACCGAGGAGAACCGAGTGTCCGCCGGATTTCTCGCAATGGAGGAGTAATAATTCACCATTGATAGCGTCGGGGAGTAAGTGCTTTCTACACTGCCGAGCATTCTGCGAGAGGATTTGACCGGGAGGGCACCGAGGGGTCCGAACTCCAACTCCGAAGCGGGGTTGGGAGTTGGCGGGTAACCGTTGGATGGGGATATCGGGGAGCTCGAGGCGGTAGGAAACAATACGTCGTCAGGGCTGCCTTCAGGGCTCTCTCGGAGTGATGGGGGAGATTTGAGGGATAGGAGTCTAGGCCGAGTAGGCATCGAACAGGAAAAGTGGCGGCTGGACGTTACATCCTGGCCCGAAGCTGTGCTGTCGAGGGACGGTCGGTCAAGGAATACATCGCCCGTCCTCGCTTTATCAGACAATGCGGTATCGTCGAAAAGGTTACTGGGCAGGGACGGGGACAAGGCAAGTCCAATATTTCCCAATTCAGCACCATCGCCGTCAGCGCCTCCAATACTGCGATTATTCTCTCCCTCCAACGGCGTATCCGTGCCCTGGAATAAACTCCTGGGAAATGGAACCTCCCCGCCACGCCGTGAATGCGGAGACGTGAGTCCACCAGTAGGTGGAGACTCGAGCGACGACGGCGGCGACGACGACGAGTCATCGACACCCACAACCGCCCCCGCCGCTATAGCGGTCGTCTTCCTCCCCTGGAAGAGTTTCTGGGGCGTATTCCCAACAGTGTAATTCAATATCGAAGAGCCCGTTGAGGAAACGCTAGATATAGAGGCCGAATGACCGGACGTTACCCCGAACGTACTGAAGCAATTGTTACCATAGTTACTACTTTCACCGGGTTCTTGACCGTCACAGTGCTCGCTCTTTTTTGAGAGTTCACCGGTGTGGGCTGGGCGGAAGAGCGATGGACTGTAAGCCTGCACGTATCCGGACTGGCGAATAGAAGACCTCCGCGCCGGAGTGGGTGCGCAGGGGCCCGGCGTCGTGAACGAGTCGGATAGCGATCGACGACCGCCCCCTGGGAGGAAGGAGTATATACTCGTGCACAAGACTGCCGGCCCCTGCTGCTGCTGCTGCTGCTGCTCCCAGGACAAATAATGAGGATGAGGGAATTTTGGGTCTCCGCGGAGTGAGTGCACATGGGTTGGGAATATACACCCTGGCAATGGAGAGATCGTGGAACAGCACCCGCCACTGGCAGAAACGTGGCTCGCCAGCACAGGGGATGAGAAAGAGCGATAGGCTAAATGTGCATTTGGAAGACCGTGCGTAGCGCCCACCCTGCATGTCTCTGTGTGTTCCTCCTTGTCCCTCGACGCCCCCGAGCTTCGGGACCACAGCGAATGATGCGTGGTGAAGGGCTCCTCGGGGCAGACTTGGTCCTTCCACGTAATATGCTTGATGCTCTTCTTCGAAGGGCCACTTGCATCAGACGGGACATCTAGGCTTGACGGGAGATCGCCCTCTTTTACTTCGGTCGTCAGAACGGGCGATTGACTCGGTGCCCGGTCTGCACTCGCGATCGAGCTTTGCCGGACACGCCCGATACGACGGCGGCGCTTGAGCACCATGAATGCCGCTACTAGTGCTATGCCCAGGGCTATCACCCCGCCGACGGCTATACCCGCTATTGCCAAGGGCGGGACCCCGGCCCTCTCCCGTTTTGCCACAACCCCCGGGTCCGGAGATTGCTGGAGCGGCTGGGATATCTGCTGTGTTGGTGATGCGACTACCATCGGTGGAGTGCCATCTGGAGTAGGTGATGCTCTCGCATCGTCCAACTCGAGACTGAGAACTCCGGAAGGAAGCACGCTGGGGAGTATCACAGAGGGAATTTGAGGTCGGGGACTTGCGACGGTGGCTGGCGCCCCATGGACCTCTTCAGTCGCTATCGACCCCGAACTCTTCCGGAAGTATGCCGAGTAGATGTGATCTGCGACAGTATACGTCGGCAGGGAATTCATGCCTACTTTTCGAACAGTCAGCCAAAGCACTACCTGGACACCCTCCCCCCACACCACCACAGATGCAAAAGAAGTTATATAATACCCACCTCTCACTCCCCCGAACACCGATCAAATTATTAAAGTAAATAGATGGGTAAATAGGTGAAAAATTAATCCAAGTCCCAAAAAGATACCAACAAAGGGAAGAAAGAATCAAGGAAAGAAAGAAAGAAAACTAATGATGCCAGTCAGGCGACGAAGTTACCGATCCCAAAAGAGTGTGTTGGTACTACAGTACCAGAAATAAAAGAGCGAAAGCCTGTAGACTACGGGCGTGAAAGTTTTTTTCTTCTTTCTATTCAACGAGAAGGGAGGAGAAAGAAGGGGAAAGCAGGGAAATCTAAACTGCGTGTTGATTATATCAATACCCCCCCTCCCCCCCTCCCCCTTTCCCACTACCACCACACAGAAGGTGTGGAGTGAAGTGGATGGAGGAATGAAGATCTTGGAATGCCTGCATATATGGATGTAAGGGGTGAGTGAAAGTATGCTTGTATCCGTTTATCTCTATATCCGCGGCAGAATTGTGACTCGCTTTGTATTGCATTGTATTGCATTGTATTCCCATGTCATGCGAGAAGTCATGTATGTGTGTTGCCATGACGAGAACCATTCAATCATAAGATAGCGGGATTGGTGGGGAACATACTTCCTCACGCGGATTTTGGACCCACAGTTACCGTACATCACTCTCCCGAGGCGTGCCACAATAGCCAAAAGTACCGTAGAGCACCGGTACTGCAGAGTACAGAACAGGACATGAGATGCCCGTACTCGAGTACTCGAGTACTGGTACAACAGAACCTCATCACCTGCGCCGAATGTACTCGAGTATCCTGCAGCGTGCCTGCATGCCTGCCCGCCCACAATGAACTCCACCACAATTTCCAGCCCCCAAGCAAGAAACAAAGAATCCCGTACCCACCCACACATACACACACACACACATACACAAACATTCCCACATAACTTAACGACCACCCATAGGGTACCTTGAACAACAACAACACTCCCAAAACACGATTCCGGGGAGAATCGAATCGTCCAATTCGCACTTACAGAACCTTCAGCTGATAACTCAACGCCCAGCAGATCGGGGCTACTACGATACTCCACCGCAAAAATGAAAAAAATGAAAAAAATGAAGAAAAAAAACATTAAATCAATATTCCACAAATTCGTTCCGGAAACCAAGCATCATAAGTGAAAAAAAAAAATGAAAAATGAAAAATGAAAAGAAAAAAAAGCCAAAGCACATGCCAATCATGAGTTGCTGTGCCTGTGGACGGCCGACAACCACCCCCTTACATTCCCGGCAATAACCGTTTCTACCGGAGCACGCACGTTCATATGATATTAGACTACCGTATTACAGTATAACCATTTGAGTGGAGGGAGGGGCAATGCGTGAGTGTGTGAGTCCAGAGCCGCCAGTAAGTGAGCTGGCGTCGGTTATGGCGGGGGATAGGAGGGGGGGGCAGAAGGGGGGAGGGGAGGGGGCTTGGTAGTTCTCAAATTCCCAAGATCATGGAAGGTCACTCGGATGCGGATGAGAGGGTTTTTTTTCTTTCTTTCTTTTCGTTTTTCCCCCCAAAAAAAGAGCCGACTTACCTGCCGAGTTAGGACTGGTGGTGGCATCATTCTTGTTCCTCTTGTTCTTCGCTGTCCATGTGGATTCATTAGGGGTCCTCAAGGTAGGATCGCAACGGTCGTTCCACTACTTAGCGGGGATTAATTCTGGCCAATTATGTCTAAAATCATTGATGGAACTTTGAGTACCCTTCAATCGTCATCAAGCAATGGTCTAGGCCAAGCCAGAAAAATAAAAGTGGTGTTCAGACCGTATCCTCCAGTCTTCACATCATGAAGCTAGCATAATCTTTCAGAAAAAGAAACCCGGTGACGGCATGGAGAGGCAACAACAGCGCGTATTGGAATCCTCACCAAATTCTTCAACAAAGGGTCCGGCCAGTAGCAGTAGGCTTTCTGGTCAGTCAGAGGCACCTGCACAAAAGGGTACAGCAAATCTGGAGGAAAGGCTCAAGCGAGGCGAATTCCGATCATTCAATGGACAACTCGGATATGCAACTCCAATATTACCAAAAGCTACCACCCAGGTTGGTAGAATCAGTGGACCAGCTGGCAGCTCTATAGCTAAATTTTCGGCAACCACTTCTGGTCTGATTGGTCAACTGGCCTACAATGATGAGGATTCCGCTTCGCATTTCTCAAAATCAGGGCTTATCTCCACCAACAGGCCTAGTATGAACCCCAACCCTACCATCTACTCAGAACCAGGTTTGCATGTTAGTATATTTATAAAAAAGGTTAAGCTATCTATAGAAACGGTTTCTGATTAAAAGATATTTTAGTCACAAGCACGAAACCCATCGAATACGATAGATGTAGCTGATGAGCTCCGAGTCTATATATCCCAACCTAATTCACCAAAAGCTTGCCCAAGTCTGGAGAGCAGAGTTTGGCCGTTAGGAGATGAATTTATACAGCCTGAAGCCCTCAACCTACTAAAAGGTAATACCCCAAAAACAGTTCTTAAATGAGATTTGATTATCCTGATATGGGCTTGCTGTTTGAGTGATCAATAGGGCTAACTTATAAGTTGGAGGTACAGAACGTAATAATTTACCTGCGGACCTTATTATTCCGACTTCTAAGATAGGAAAAAGAAAAAAAGGTAATTGGACGGCTGAGGAAACCGAAGCTCTGCTTTGCTATCTCGGAGTTGATGAGAATTATAAGGCTTTTAA
>Ga0307509_10004178_pt1 | contig 21090 bp, 13 predicted proteins | sample 10_EM_MG_FD_202245 | JGI IMG/M metagenome (GOLD analysis project Ga0307509, IMG submission 202245) | Populus trichocarpa ectomycorrhiza microbial communities from riparian zone in the Pacific Northwest, United States - 10_EM | ecosystem: Host-associated > Plants > Roots > Unclassified | place... | reverse complement strand
TTCTACTTCGATAACCAACTTTCCTCGAGAGAACTTATTGAGTGAAGCTTTCAGCTTAACGATATTAAGTTTAACTGTTTTGATTCTTCGTGAATTATTTACTCTATCTTTATCTTCTACTTTGAGTTTTGGTGCGGTCGTAACCTTAGAGTTCACCTCTCTATAGGGTGCCCCGGTTACACCACCTAACCTTCTTCCAGTACCATGAAAGATCACCATTGGTGGAATTCGAGGTACCCCATCAGCGAAAACACAAAGCACCAGGCTTGCCTTCCTTTTATCCCAGCCAGAGCGAGTTGATTTTGCCCATACTCTCTTTGCTCCCGTAGTTTCATAGGTTCAGCCATCCAAATATTCAAAAGGAATAGGGGTTTCATCTAGGTTGCATATGTTACTGAGTTGAAATCGACCGACCGGGGAGGTTGGATTCATCAGAATTGACCAATGGGCTTGAGAAATTGAGCTTCGTTTAGGCTGAGAGTTCCTTCTATTAAATCGAAGCCAGGAGACTATAAGATTCTGGTATTCTGCTGGGACACATTGGGCTTTTTTGGTTATACTGCACAAGCTAATTCGATGGCGAGCTAGGAATCCAGAAAACCACCCATGGCTAAACCTAAATACTTCACCCCCCTCTTGCCGTTCCTCTCCTTCTAATATTCCATCTTCTCTGACTGTTTCTTCCCTTTCCTGTATCTCTTCTCCGCCATGTCTTTCCAGTGAAGCACTTCGGCCCCGCCCTAAATACAATTGCCGAAAGAGAAAGAGGGAATTGATTCGAAACCAGCTTCGACGAATCGTTTGTCCCCTTTCCCGGCGCTCAAGGAATACCTGATAGAGTTGTGACTTGAGATCTGGCCAGGAGACAACATTGACCTCCCGTACAGTTCGATCCTTCGATCCATTTCCACGCTGCTCAATCTTCTGCTCATTTTGGACCCATCCACTAATGGTCCTTTGGGGTACACAAAAGACTCTAGAAGCCTCCTGCTGTGTCGGGCTCCGGTATGGGTAACACTCATCACCTGTTTGTATTCTATGCTAGGAAAGAAAAACCAAGGTACGGATCTTTTGACGCTGGCTCCAAGAAATTTCCTGTCGACGGATTGGCTTGATATCAATGTCGCGGAGTACTCATTCCGAGATTCGCTTTGGTGCAGGCCCACGTCGCTTTTTCATCTTTTTTCCGCCTCTCGATCCTTGTCGAATGGTATTTCCGGACATTGAGCTTATCAGAGGACTTCTGAACAATTCTGATATTTCGAAAAGAGACCTTTAACTTCTAAGGTCTCCTATTTCATACTTACTTCTACCCTATTCTACTTTATAGTAACAAACTGGCCAATTTCTCCTTCACCATGTTCCAAATTTCACCGCTCTTACTGACTCAATTGCTTATTATCATAGGTGACTCTCAACAATCACGATATTTTCTGAGTCTGTAAACAGCCAGAGTCATATTCAATACGGGTGCTCTGATAGCGCACCTCCAGGGGGGCATTTCCGGAACTCCTAAATTCGGCTTGGTCTATACCTAATATTATCCCGAATGACCGACTGCACGGGCCAGATTCTCCCAATTCATGCTTTCAGAAATGGCCACGAATGACTCTCTTCTGTTGATGGAGACCGGGAGATGAAAGATTAAATTTTATATTTGAATTTCTTTTTTCCTGATGTGTCATCAACCATCACTCGTGCACGGGCCAGCCAAGACCGCCACCGGAGCTATAATCCCTGGACGGAGATAGCGAATTTGTCGAGATAATACGGTATGCGATATGAAAGCCCCCCCCCCATGCCGCAGTTCGTAGATAGTAAATGCAAATCAGAATAAAACCGCATAGTGGAACCTCACAGCACAATTTATAAAACTATGATAGGTAGATAAGACATCTCAAGAGCGAGATCTAGCAAAGGCTCATATCCGCGAACTCCACCTCACTACGAATCCGGTATTCTTTTTCATATTTATTCGCCATATCTCCTTGTGTGGGAGCCAATGTGTGCGGATGTTGCTAGCTTTATGAGACTCCCTCTTGTTGAGTTGCGCACTAAGCCCCGGCACCCGCAATTGCACGAGGTTTGAGAAGATGACAATTTTTGGGTGACCCCAGGATCTCGGGAAAAAAGCTCTATTTTTCCCGATGCAATGGTATGTGTGTTCGTAAGATCACTCAATTCGCAATTATGAAAAGCCTTGAGATCGAATTTGTTTGGACGTGATTTTTTTATCATTCACAACCGCAATGAGGAAACAAATAAAATAATATTCTAAACTAGACCCTACTATACCCGAGTAGGATGGAAAAAACCTCCAGCCCGACAAAAAAAATCAACTCTCGTCTGGCCCACCCCATACTGTTCTACGATATCGCAACTCTTCAAGCACTCCGACATTGTGGAGGCAACAAGAGCGGAGCACGGGCGCGATTCCTCAGCCACTTCACTCGCAGCCACTACCTCAGCCCTTTCCTTGGCGCATGGTGGCGGCTCTTTCTTCACCCGACTGCGCTCCCGCACTCAGGACTGAAGCAGAGGTCAATGTGTAACCTTTTCAGTGCTCTTCTCTTGGCTAGAAACCCTGCGGGATACTATTGACCGAGAAATATGCCACCTAGGGGGTGAAATGAAACCTGCGCAAAGAACTGCCTTGCCTCTGGTCCACCGTAAACAACCGCCCCTTATCACTCATTATGGCAAAAAATTCTGGAGAAAATCCATAAAATACCTGCAGTCCTCCGGTGATCCTTGATTGTTTAGCTATATTTTTGCATCGCTTGGTGAATAAAAAGACCGGGAAAACTGTTGAAACTGTTTGAATGGGCAAATATTTTGTTCCTCATAACATGAAACCTCCTGATGGTACCGGATGTTTCCACCAAGAATACCGGTAGTATTCTAAAGGTCCCCCTCCCGCTTTCCATTGTATTTTAAAGGTTTTCTCAAAGATAAACGAAACAGGGGATGACGCAAGGCCAGGCAACCAATATTGTCAGGCTTGATCAAATAGCGCCGACATTCAAGTTCTTGAGGGGATGTGGGAACTTGCGGCTCTGCTGCTGAGGTGTCAATTAAGGTGGCAAGGAGGGTTCGGTTGCAGGGAAGGCAGCCGAGCCACAGTGATTTGCTCCGACCCAATCGGCATTGCCCTGCGGCGCCAGGGTTCTTCCAGCCTCATCACGTGCTGCAGGGGGGGGAGCGAAATGAGGAATCTTTCCCTTCTGGTTATTAATATCTGGCATGGTGGTGCGAACATCATGCAGCTCCAAAAGAATCTTTACTGTGCTCACACGAACGGGTATGATACGGTACGCATATCGGGGCCGACGAAAACAACATTCTACCATATTCCGTATCTCTATGGTGAAGGCTCATATTTTGGCGTCCCAAAAGCATCCTTACCTTGATATCCTCTCCCCCCTGCTGCCACCTGCCGGCGAGAGCGGGGCTTGGCAATATTTGGTGCTCCCCCCCGCCGGGATTCACACCCCTTCGTCCAGGAATCCTCATTATCACTCCTTTGCGCTTCTACTTAGCGACTAATGAGTGTACTTGTTGTGTCCGGTTATATTTGGTAGCTGCTTGGTTAGAGTCGATGTTCTCTGGTCCAAGAACTATCTTTACTGGCTCCTCACACGGCACTCTCACTAACGTACCCAAGGTAGAAGCGAGACACAGGGTAGAAGCGAGACAGGGTAACACAGTTGCAACACCATAGTAAAAACTGTAACAACCCACTCAATTCTAACCCAAATTGGACCAAACAGAATGAACTCAATTGAGAAATTGTAGGTGAATCACACCAATTTTAAAAGAAGAAGAAAAGGTAAAATAAATGTAAAGGAAGCAAGGGGGAAAGTGCAAATCACTAGTTAATATTGAGAGAGGAGTAAAGTAATAATTTCAAGAAGCACAATTATGAAAAATGATAGGGAAAAGATTTGTAAGTAGTATTCTAGTTTGTGGAATGATTGGGTATAAAATGGGAGATGGGTAATGAAGGCGAGCTGTCACAAATAGGGTAAAGTAGCGGAAAATATGACAGGAAAAATCTAAAGAGTGATAATTTGGATTTTCAATAGTGGGAACATATTAGGTATCTTGTAATCAATAATAGTCAAATGACAGACTATATATTTGTTTAAAAGGTTCAAATCAGCATAGTTTGTGAAAGATTAATAGTAATAGTCAAGCATATCTTCATCTTTATATACTTATCTTGTACAGATAGTTATATTGTAAATTATAAAGCCCTCATCACTATTTTGACTGTGTGTAGTATCTAGAGTCTTCCTATAAGACATATTTAATATTTTAACAATGGTTCTAGTTTTTGGATATCTAATTTAAATGTATTTCTTTATTATTCTAATAGAATTCTAAACTATTATGTCAATGTACCAAAATCAAGTATTAGCTTGTTTCTTTCTTGTCTAAGAGTAAAACTTTGCTTATATTAGGATGTAATACTATATTGGAGTTCTGATAAAGTATTATGCATGTATTTTCTCACTAAGAGGGCATTATTGTATAAATAACTGTGTATTAAGATTTCATATTCTATGAACAGTACATGAACTGAATTAGACAAATAGTTGATAAAAGTTGGTCAAACTTGAGGAAAAAGATCATATTTGAACTAGTAAAATAGTAGAGTATGCATTTGTATTAGAAAATCAGTAGTAGGCTAATTGTGGAAACAACTCTCTATAATAGAAGTAATTTGGAAAGACAATTTGTTTAAATATGATATTATATAAGTCAAGTTCGGAATTAGTTACCATATAGTCCCTTGTTGTTTTAAATTTGTAAATAAATCTTGTCTAATGATTCTTTGAATGATTGATTAAATTATTCTAGTATTTGGCTCTTTCTGGGTTTGAGATAAATGATAGTGTATACTACTTACAATATTGTCCATTAAGCACTCAAGATATTCCTAAATCTTTGTGAAAATACTTACTATCCAATCTCTTGCATCTCCCAACTTTCTACTAGCTTTTAATTGCCTTCCTTTAGTCTAGTCATATCACGTTCTATTGTATTAGCTTTATAATCATTTGTTATAACAATACAGTTCCTATTGCCTGCAATTACACCTACTTTACTCTCAGGAAGATTCTCCTGTCAGAGGTTATTATGATTCTGACTACTAGAATACTTTTTTGATACTTCTTTAATGTGGTTTTTCATTATCTTCATTTTTTATATTGTCACCTTGCTCTTTTCTCATATTTTTACACAATCTCTACATTTCCTAATGCTTTCTTTACTTTGATTTTGCTTTTTCTTGTCATTTTGTACTCAAGCTGATTCTCCTAAACTTTCTCTATTGAAATCATTTTGTTTGGTTCAATTTGGATCAGAATCGAGTGACTTGTTATGGGTTTTACTCTGTTGTTGCCACTGTGTTACCCTGTCTCGCTTCTACCTGGTGTCTCGCTTCCACCTTGGGTGCGTTACGCATACAAGAGCCGCAACCCCCTTGTGAACATCTTGGTAACCTTTCCTTGGGTTTGTGATAAAGTTTGCGGGCTCGGTTTGAACGCGGGAGAGATTAGACTTAAGGAGGAATCTCCACGTCTGCCTTATCTAACTACAGGCAAACTAAGAATCCTCCTCTATACACCCCCCCTAATGCCACCCAATAGACAACGCCATACCTAAAAAAACATCTACGATTCCTATAATCATGGAGGTGTCGCGCAGCTGGCGCACCTCTCTAATCGTACGAGATAGGAACCGCTATTTTTCAACACAGTGCAATCGGTTGCCATTCCCTCATCTCTAACACAGCAGCAACTCTCGCCATTGCCCCAATATATCTGACCCCGTGGAGTCCTATGAACCCCCCAGCTTCCTTTCTCCCTCCAGTTATACACCGTCTCTGAAAGTAGATCTGGGTTATGTGGCCATAAGACTAGTCGAGTAGATATATGCCCATCAAATCTATCGAGAAGCCGGAGTGTGATTCTTGCGACATTGTTCGCCATCGCCCTTGTGTTATCGTTCGGGTAGAAAGAAGCAGATTATGGAAGCTGTCGGGTTGAGGGGGCAGAGTGAAGAGTTGGCGAAAGGCGTCTGACACATCCGAGGTTCTGATATGTTAGTAAACTTTAGTATAATAGTTAAGCGGAGACTATTGAATAGGGTCAAATCACCCGAGAGGTGCTCTCACGGGGCAAAGTGCGCTACTTCTAGTCCGAATATGGACGAAGACTTCTCGGCTCTGGCAAGACTTAGACAGAATGGCAGGAGTGTCCTTAGCCTTCTAGTAGAAATGGGTTCCGGATTCGGATTTGCAAATACTATCTCCACTGACCTCATATATTTAGAGAAGGGGGCCCAGCTAGTCGCTCTTGTGCTCCGGCATTTATTGACCTAGCGCAAAAATTTGTCGGCATTAACAAGGTATTATGTATGATAAATAGCGTTAGGGTTGTGCTCCTCCGCTTGGGACAAATCCCAGATAGCGTGTTGCAGAGGGAGTGTTGGGGTATGGCGCCGGCAGTCCACACTCGTATTCTCCTGACATTTTCTAAGATAACTGTTAATAAATACTGGCAAAAAATCTACCGGAATGCGACGATTCTGTTGGTAAGCGATAGCAGCCGTGTTTACAAAAGTCAGGATATTGCGAGTAAAGGGGCGGAATGTTGATCACTTGGCAGCGGTGTGAGGAATTACCGCGAGGAGATAAACTAGCGGATCACCAATTTCGGACAGCCTCCTACAAACGCACCCTTTGTCTATCCCCACCAAAGCTTGTAACGGGCGGCACTGTACAAGTACTGTGCGCCTATCCACAATAAGACAAGTACTTGACCAAGAACAGAATGCCAGGAATGAAGAGTAAGAATAATCCACAGGACCCAGTCTGACCAGAACTCCGAAGGAATAAACACATGAATGAAAAGAAGAAAAAAAACAGAATGCAGATAAGTAGTGATAGCCAAATAAACCAGAAGAGTACCCTCCCAAATGCCAATTTACATCAGAATCTTGCCCACACCAACCGCCGACCTAGCAAGTACCTATGGAATCAGAATGGATCTAGTAACAAGAAATGAAGGATGTGGAGGAAGAAAGCGAATAAGCGAACAAGAAAGGTGACGACAGAACACGGTCGAACGTCAAACGAACGGATTGGATGGGGAGTTCTATGGCTAGCCTCAGCACCCCCCCCGGGCGACGTGAGAGATATAGGGGCCAGAGACAAAGGGGCCGAGACCACCACGGATGTCTTTGTCTGAACCAGCATTGCCCCGTTGAGGTAGGATCCGGGAAACTCCATTATGTCAGCCATCGTTCCGTTGCAGAAGCATCTTGACTACACCTTCATGCCCGTTCCTAGCGGCCCATACGAGTGGCGTGCGACCATCTTTGGTGTCTGCTCGTCTGGGATTAACGTCCTCTCGTTCCAAAAGCATCTTTACAACCTCCTCATGCCCCCAAGCAGCCGCCCGAGAGAGAGGCGTTTGGCCATATTCAGTGTCTGCACGGTCGGGATCGACGTCCTCTCGTTCGAGGAGCATCTTGACTATACCCCCATGCGCACTCACGGCTGCCAGCAAGAGTGGCGTTACGCCGCATTCGGGGTGCGCATAGTCCGGATTGACATCCTTTCGTTCCAAAAGCATTTTTACTATCCCCTCGCTCCCGGTGATAATAGCCCACATTAGTGGGGTTCGGCCATATTCGGTGTCTACACGGTCAGGACTGACGTTTTGTCGTTCCAAAAGCATCTTCACTATACCCCCACACCCATTAACCACGGCCAGCAAGAGTGGAGTTACGCCGCTTTCGGGGTTTGCATAGCCCGGATCGATGTCTTTTCGTCCCAAAAGTATTTTTACTACCCACTCATGCCCTGCGATAATGGCCCACATCAGTGGTGTTCGGCCATATTCGGAGTCTGCCTTATTTGGATTGACGTGCCCTCTTTTCAAAAGCATCTTTACCACCCCCTCATGCCCTGTGATGATGGCCCACATCAGTGGCGTTCGGTCATATTCCTGGTCTGCACGATCAGGATCGACATCCACTCGGTCTAAAAGCACCTTTACTACCTCCTCTTGCCCTGTTCGGACTGCCCAGATGAGAGCCGTACTCCCCATACAGTCGGTGGCGTTAACGTCACATTCCCTCATTTCCAATAGCGGAGTAACTATTTCCGAGATTCCAAGGAATGCTGCCCCATGCAGTCCTGTAAACCCAATGGGTCCTCCGGCCGCCTGGCTCAGTAATGATGCCGGGCCCGTACACCCATTGTTGCACCGCAGCAGTAGTTGGGCAGATATATGCTTATCAAATCTATCGAGAAGCTTCAGTGAAAGTATTTTGGCTTCTTCAGTCATCTCACCTCTTGCGTGTTCTCCCCAGTAAACAGAAGCATATTCTAGAAGGGGCATTGTTGAGGGGGCGGAGTTTAGAGTCGGTGAAAGATCCTTAACATATCCGATATTGAGATATTTCAGGCAAACCTCCGCAATTAAAGAGTGGGGACGATCAGGTAGGAGAGGATCCCCGGAGAGAGGATCGTCGGAGAGATGTTCTTTCAGAGTGAAGTGCACGAATCTGACCGCTGAAGATGATGGCTCAACCGTGAGAAGGCCCAGGGAAAATCGAAGAAATTCATGTGTCCTATAAATGCTTTCCGAGCCAATATCCGTCACTCCTACATCCACCATCACGGCATGACGGAGCTCCTTCTCTCGTAATGGCCTTTTGGAATACAGCACCCACATCAGTGCTCTCGATCCGAAGAATTTCCCACCACCGTCCTGCTTCCTCAGCCGGGTTAGGGTTGCCGCGTAGGCGTGGCTCAGCCCTTTGCCCTCCGAGAGCTCTTCAAGCTTGATTCTCCTTTGACGAATTGTGTCCTTCCCCAGGATACCATCGAGGCTCAGTGAAACAAGCAGGAAGCTAGAGCGAGTTGCTAGTAAGTATACACCTTTACACCTTTGATACAGGGGAAAACATCAAATGCTCCTGCCCACCTATCAGACATCTTTGCCACAACAACTTCCCCAATATCTACTCGTAAATCATTGTCCATCGCCCCTGGCTTGTCATCACTGTCTAACCTCATCTCCAAGTAATTCCGGATGTCGCTGGGGTTAGGACAGATGAGTATCGCAACCGCTTGGGTGAAATATTTTTGAACGACTTCCTTAACATGGGGCCTCCCGGTAAGGAATATCCTCGTCCTCGGGAACTCCTGGACAATGCTTCTTAGCGACGCAAGAAGCTCTGGAAGATTCTTCTGTGGGCATTCGTCAAGCGCATCAATACAGATGAAAACCCGGGGTAACGAAGCAATCATGGCTCTCAAAATTTGCATCGGATCCGGAAGTTGTGGTAGTCTCGCTTCCCAATCCGCCACCTTCCGTATATCCTCGAGGACCTCCCTGCTTACCAGCGGCTTCAAAATCGCTCCTATCATGTTGTGGACTGTCTGCTCATCCTCGGTATTGTAGTCGCAATATAACCATGTAACGGCCTGATATTTCGCCTTTTCCCAACCACGTAGGCTATCGATCACGAGGGAACTAGTATCTCTGGCCGTTAGTGAAATTTGCTTCTTTCGGTGATTCTCGCCTCTTACGTTAGATACGTCTTGCCCACTCCCGGATTCCCGGAACAAAACAAGACAGCCTTATCATCTCCACCCTCCCCGCTCCTCCACTCTCTAAACTCTTTTGTTTCCAAAAACCAACCACCCACGCCTTCAAATCTGGTGGTCCGTACGCCACGATGTCTGGTAGCTGGCTCTAGTGGAGAGAGCCTCCGTATAAGATCGGTATCCGAATCACGATTTTTGAGCCAACCGATTGTACTTCTGAAGTTGGCAAAGATGGCATTATTGTTTCTAGATCTTGTCGAGTCTGTGTTGGAAATCTGTGCCATGCTGCTCTATCAAAAATTGCGGTTTTATGTAGAAATAATGGAGAAATTCAAAAGGCTAATGGGAGAGTTGGCGAAAATTATGTTCAGGGGAGGATAGCGGGGTTATCTACGGAGGTACAGGGCCTAAGTTTTGTACGCCCCATCGGGGTAAGGGGAGCGAACCTCGCTTGTGGAACCTACAAAACTTAGTCCCTGTACCGGTGTGGGACAATAACTTAACCTTCCCTTAGTTGGATGGTGTGTCGCGCATGCCGTATCCCTCTCCTGTGGTGTGGTCGTAACCTCTGAATATATTGGACAATAGGTTGATGTGGAACTGACTTGCTTGTGGATGTGCTGTGTGTGTGTTCATGTTCTTTTTTGGTAAATACATGAGAGAGGGGCCTTTTATAGGATGCACTATCCTTGCACCTCCTTAACTGGGTGGCCAAAAACAGAAGCTCAACCCTTTCAAACAACCCTAGTACCAAATTGTGCCCACACCGGTACTTGTGCCCCCGTTGTTTCTTCTGTGACAATTGATTTACACCTCAGTCATTTTCATGCCAAGGAAATAGGAACAAATTTGAGGTTTTTACGAATTGCCGGGACATGACCCTGGCTCAGAGATAACTGGTATGGGAAAGCACAGTGTCGTGCGAGTATACGACACAGTAGTCTATGCAACAACCGCTCGACTGAAGCCTTTGCGACAGGAGACTTTCCCCTCCCCACTCTGATTCTTGTATTTTATAGTCATTGAGTGCGAATCAGAAGAACACAATAAAAATGGTCAAGCCCCGCACCCCAATCTTCGGAATTATGATAGGCTAATAAGACATTTCAAGGGAGAGATTATCTTAAGCCCTCGCACCCGCGAAATCTATATCACTGCAAATTATGTATTCTCTAACAGGTTTGGTCTCCATGTTCCCTTATTTTGCGTGGTTTGTGGAGAGCCCCTCATTGACATTGTTGGCCCAAGAGACCATTCTTCATTCAGCTGCACACTGTGAGCGATCGAACCGATTCACGCAGGGATCCTTTTCTATCACTATCCACAATAAAACTGGATAAAATCACAACCTAAGATTCTAAACAGGGCCATCCTACAGAAAGGCCCTCAGCCTGACAGAAGGAAATTATTATTATCATACATGTATTTTCCTCCCTCACCACTTTGGTTACTCCCTCGAGCTGAGCCCGGACGATTTTGAAACACCTACTTGAGTAGAACTCCCTAGCATAGGAGTCACTGGACGCAAGCACAGCAGACGAAAGATGACTTGGGTGGGGCGATAGGGCGCGAGGTTGCACTCACTACGAGTACGCTGGCAGCCGCTGCCTCGCCTAAACCTGGCCCCTCGCGTATTCCGGCAACTCTCCCTACCAGCAATTGAATGGTGCTTGTGAATGCGACCACTCTTGCATGATGCTGAGATCTGCAAAAAAAATTGAAATCTGCCGGTATGCAATAGCAGCTGGCAGTCATGTTCACAAACATCTTTCAATTGTAACTAGACCTCACTAATGCACCCCACGCACCTGAAACCCCAGCAGGAAGCATGGGGATCGCGCTCGCGTAAACCACCATCATGCACCTAGCCTATTTGCAGCATGCAGGACGCTGATAGGCCCTGCACATAGTATTAGCGGCATAGAACCCGTTCGAGATCCAATGGGGGACATGCCCTAGAACGATTGCATACCCCATCCTATTATCGCTAATAACATCCAGGATTCAGCTCCGGGTGATAAAGTTCCTGGAATGATCCCCTGGATAGACGTCTGGCCACACTTAGTGATAAACGTTTTCGTAGGCATCAAGGGATTTTGGCTCGGGGATGCCTGTAAAATTGCAAAACTATTTCTTCTAATCCCACACAGCCCGCTACGCAGGTAGGGATTTAGTTTCTCTTGCTTAATGAACCCCCAGAGTACCAGTATATCGCTCGTCACACAAGCCAATAGGCAAAGTAGTAGGACAGCATCAATAAAGGAGAGAAACAGAGCTACTATTAGGATTTTTATTTATTTCTTTATAGACACGCCTAAGGCTACCCCGCTTGACTCGGATTATTTCCTACTCGAGTAGGTCCCAGTGTCCCAAGTTGTCCAGCCGATAGCCGACATATTTGTGTTTTCTGTGACAGTGGAGGAACGCTTCGGGCAGGGTCAGAGCGAACACCTCAAGAAAATGTGTGATCTACTGTATCCGCTATACCAAAGCCCCCTCGCCAAAGGGCTACCTTTGGACGCTGCGAACAATGGCCTTCTTTCTTTTCACAAATGCTTGATCGTTTGGAGTGGTGCTTTATCACGTGACAACAATGATTATGACCAGCAACCGAGCATACCGTAAGCAACGATCGACCACAACTTCATTATGATAACCTTTCGCTCTCTTCTCCTCCAGCTGTTCTGTTTTGTTCAATGATTAGATCGGATTGTCTGGTAAAAGTACGGAAAAATTCCGGGAACACCCCGAACATCGGCCTAGAAAACTCAATTACACAAAAGAAGTTCAAACGACCCCGTACAAAACCAATAAGCAATAGCAAACATCATCAAGTCATCACTCAGAATAATCTTACTCCATGATAATTTCGCAATAACGCAATATATATAACTGTCCTAGTCCCGATGCATACAACACCGGGAAGCTATTCACGATAAAAAAGTCGATGGTTGCCGTACTTGGATAGCAGGTGTGAGGCAGGTATCACGCTAACAGAGCGGGGTGCCAGCGCCGGTAGGTTAACCCCTGCCGTCCCTGAACCTGCAGGGTAAGATGGTCTCACAGCAGAGCCAACCGAGGAGAGGCTCCCGCTCCTGGTAGAACACAACCATCTCAATCCTTGTATTACGGATACCGGTATTTGATTTAAACACAATATATGATAGTTTATATCTAAATATGCATTCCCGTACTTGCGCTATTGAACTATATGCTAAACGCAGGGAAATTCTGCGCTATGTATACACCCCCCCAATGCCACGGGATACACAACGCCTTACCCTAAGAAATATCTATGAGTCGCATAATCACGGTGTGTCGTACCGGATAGGAAATCCGAGTATTCAACGCCATACATTCAGTGAATTAACATCTCATCCTTTATCTCCAGCAAAGCAGTAAATGCCTTGCATAATCCGGGAATGTGCAAGCCCGAGGAGCCCTGTAAACCCCCTAACCGAAGATCCCGCACGGGCGATTTTCATTGTAGTGCGAGAAGAGTCAGTGGTGGGGCGGATAAATGCTTATCGAAGCTATCGAGAAGGTTAAACACGAGCGTTTTGAAAATTTCCGCCATCCCCTTGGGTGTCTGGTCGCTTTAGCAAAAAGAAGCATATTTTGGGAGCGGCATCGTTGAGGGGGGCCAAGCGAAGAGTTGGAGAAAGGACAGTGACATTTCTAAAATTAAGTTCCATCTAGAAAACCTCCGCAATTGTTGAGTCAGGATTGTGGGATAGAGTAGAATGACTCTGGAGGTACTCTGGATGGGCAAAATTCCGTAGTCCGACAGTGGGCGAAGACGACTCTCGCGTGACAAAACCTTAATAAGACGATAGGAGATCATTAGCCATGAATGTTCTCCAGATCCAGATCTCTCAATCTTATCACCACCACTAGGGCATGGCCGCCCTCCTCCGCCGGGAACGGCGGTTCTGAATAGAACCCCCACGCCCGCACCTCCATCCCGAGAGCCTACCTCCGCGCCCTCGGTCAGATAAGAGTTGCCGTGTAGATATCGCCCAGGCCATTGCCCCTCATCATTTGTTCAAATGTCTTTCTTCTCTGGGAAAAAGTGAGTTCCCGGAATAGCGCCGATGTTTAGCGAAGAAAGAGGGGATCTGCAAACAATCTTTCGTAAGTACACATCACTGATAGAGATAGCTGCCAAATTCAGCCAACAAACTGATCCGACATCTTTTCGAAATAATCCTCAGAAAATTTACCTGTGAATCATCACTTATCCCTTATGGCCCACTATCCCATTCTAACCTCGTCTCCAGGTAATTCCCGATATCCCCTACTCTTACCCATCAAGGAAGCTATAGGACAAACACGTAACGGAGATATGATGCTTCTCTACCTCATTGCTCAGACTGTCAATTATTAGAACACTAGCTCCTTTCAAAGAGCCCACTCATTGCAGATAGGTCTTGCCCGCCCCGGGATTCTGACAACGGAACGAGACAGCTTCACCGATTCCACCCCGACCTACCCTCCGTGCCCGAAACCAGCTAGTTACCCAAAGCTTGTATCCGACGCCGCCAACTCGGGTCGTGCTCACACCATGATATCCACTATCCGACTTTGTTCGAGAAAGCCAACATATAACCAGCGCATCCTAGTGGGGGCCATGGGGGTCTTTAGGTGGCTCCTTTCAGACATTGCTGTTGCCGAATTTGATCGATCGTGTATGTGTGCTCTGGGCCATGATGTATTCAAAATTTTGATTGAGTGTGGGAATGGTATACGACAGCAGTGTGTAGGGTTAGTCGATGGGGGGGGGGTTTACAATACTTTCTATGGGCAAAGCTGAAGAAAAGCGGGGAGATGTGGATGCTCCTGTGGCAAAAACCCGACCATCCAATCATTTCTATTCCGAGGAAATAGCCGCAGAGTTTATTAAACAACAATAGGTAGCGGTGCACAGCGGATATAATCCTTAGTTACTGTACGACACAAAACTTTAATTGGTACGAACAATGTAGATAGATAAAAGATATCAAAGAACAATAAAGAATAAGAAGAAACAAATCGTATGCGAAAACGAATGACTTTGACAGATGATCGTAGAACAGGCAGTGAGATGCAATGATAGACTAAGTAACAAACAAAGGGAATAACAGGCCCTCTTATATCCTTCTCGAATGTGAACCTTCATTCCAGGCATACTTCCAGCGCATGCCAAAACTCTCACTTCCTTTCCATCGCAGATCATCTTTCTGCCGGTTTCTCCAGAGTACTTCCGAGGTTCAGACTTCATGGCCGAGGATAGGGATAGGTCACCTGCCTCGGGGATCGGTAGAGAATATTGCCGTAGACGAGGTTGATTGTTCGGCAATCATTCTGCGAATTTGGTGTTTCATTGTGGGTGAATCGGTGTTTGGATAGTCTCGCATTAGATATGCAGGGTCCGGTGCGAGATGGTAAGAAACTAACAGTAGTGGAACGTGTGTGAGGCAACGATGTGTTTCGAGTAGGCGTAGTTCCGTTTCTCGTCCTGCGGGAATGGGAAAATATGTATGTGGTGAGCAGTCTCGAATGTTCCATTTCCAACAGAGTTGAGGCTCTGATGCATCGTGAGGCTTGGATCCGCATTAAAGATTACTATGAAAGACGGTGCGGTGCAGTATGGCGGGCAGCATTATTTCCAACACAATACGGTATACTTCATGCACCCGCTCATAGGCCTGCTAAAAAATAAAGAATTCAATAGCACAAGATAAGATCCGGTGAATAATTTTAACTCCCATTCTATCCTCAGCTCCCTAGAGAAAGACCTGCATCAATATCAAATGCCAACCATCGTATGCTGGATGTACCGAACCCGGCGCCCATGATATTTAAACCAGAAATAACCCATTGCAGCCTAGAAAAGATTCTACTATCCACACTTAACTAAGGGGAAAAACGCTAAAAGCTCTAGTTAGGCGTAGACTAAAGATTGTCACAAATTGACATTGATATTTACACGTTACCATTCATTTTGTTTATCCCACTATCTAAACTAGGGTTCGTTAGGGGGCCTCCGGGGCCCCGAAACACCCGGGCCCCCGGCCAAATCCCCCCCCCGCCCCGCTCAAAGACCCGAGGCGTGGCGTGTTTTTTCGGGGTTCCCTGCCCCTGCCCTCTGCCCCGCCCATGTCCCAGACGGGTCCCCGTAAAAATGGGTGGGCAGAAACGAGGCCCCGTCCGGGGGATGAGCGGGAACCCGCCTCTGACAGGGGCAAGGCGGGGATTACCCTAAAATTACCCCCCCTAGCCCCCTGTAACGGCGGGTCTGGCGAGTGAAAACCCGCCCCGCCCCGCCCCGTAACAGACTCTAATTTAAACTGATAATCTCCACCCAAGCAATAATTCTTAATCTTTTAATCATTTGCCATTCTACGCACCTATATACTGCACAGTTAGAACAATACTCGCCCATGCTTATTCGTTCCATGGGGAGGACTCAACACGGTCTCCATGTCCCTTAATACAAAGGAAGGCGGCCTATGAAAACAAATTTCGCATAACTGATTAGCCTTACTTTATCCGGGAATTCCTCCTCCCGTCCTTACATATTGGGGGTGGGGGTAAGGTACAGCACGGCACTATTCACTGGCTTCTAAATATCCTATATTATTGAAATTTTTGAATTTTACTCTTAAATCTTTAGGGCGCACCATGCCAACACCTACGGTGGCCAATCGTGACCCAAACTGCCATCTCGTGAAAAACGTAAAACTTAAAAAGTCAAAAATGTAAAAAGTCCCCGGCCATCAGGATTTCAGAATCTGTTAAGTTATTATAATTATCTTTATTTGTATCATTGAGTATTGAGCGATGCTGAGGCAATGGGGAATCAAAAAATGATGAATTGAGACTAACTTAAAGAAGCAGGGGGAAACAGAAGGGGTAAAGTGAGAATTTAGAGAAAATAAGAATGCAATTAATATGAAAATATACCTTAGAAGAACAAGAATACAAAAACCTTGAATTTGATGGTAATATCAAAGTGAAATTCAGGAATCCAAGTTCCCATTGATGCCTCCGACTTGTCAAGTTTTACCTCTAGAAGTGTTGTTATGAGGTACCGATTGCTGAGGATATGCGACTAAGAGAGGGAGAAAGAAGGTGCAGTGGAGGTGGAGGAACTCTGTATATTCGTTGCTTGCTTGTCTATCTACCTATGGAGGAACAGTTGGCTTATATAGAAAATACAAAGGATTTCATCGCACTCTCTCCCTTGGTGGGTATCTCTCCGTTCCTCCGTTTACGGTGATCATTCCTCTCACCGATTCGCCATATACACCGATCCACCTCGCTTTGCTCCCCGAGTATCATGATGGCCGGTCTTGTATGCGAATCCTCCTAACAGGTATACGAACCAGGTATACCCATGTCTCCAAAGCGATTGATAATGAATGACAAAAGAAACTAGCAACAAAGAAACTAACATAATAGGAAAGGGACAAAGTAAACTCGCCATCCAGGTGTGCGGAGTGATCGCCGGTGACTTTCAACAAGTAGAGGAAGCAAACGGGATGGAAGGGGGGGATCGAGTGAAGCCAGATGGGAAAGGAAGGAGTGCACCTCATGTTATCATGAAAGTGGAGAGGTTGAGAAAATAAGAAATTGGAATATAGAAGTTTTTCTTAACAATGTATTTAAGGACTCCTATTTTCCTCTTTTGTGCAAGTAAAGAATCAAGATCAAGACATTCTCCTCTGCTATCAAGCTTCGAGTGGCGCATATTTTTTATAAAGTTACTTCAAAACTCTCAGTTCTGGAGGGCGGTTAAAGGGGGAATAGCCTTACTGTAGATTCTCAATTTTGCCCTATTATAATATTTCTTTCTATTTTGCCCTTCTTTTATAACTTAAGACTCAAACCTGTTTTCCGCACTCTTGCTTTATCGGGGTTTTTCTTCGTTAATGCCCTATTTTTTTAAACTTCCTTCCCGTGCCTCTCCCTGCATACTATTTGTTTGTATCCGGTGATGTCTATGGTGATAGTTAAGGCTGTTCCTTGCAGGGTTCTAGTGGTTGAGGGACTTTTTACATTTTTTGATTTTTGAGTTTTAAGATTTGGGCGTGTGGCGGTTTCGGTCGCTATAGGCCGCCGTAGTATCATGCCGACACCCAATATTATACATCACAAATACTCCCACCCAGGTAATCGAATTCATGACCTCGTCAATTTAGAGAACCCAGCCTAGCCACCGGCTCTCCCCCCTCCAGCGTTTATTATACCAGCGCGAATAATTTGCCGGTATTTAAAAAGCTGTCTGGTAAGTTAGTGGTGCTTCGTGATTTGGGACGCATCGCTGATAATGTGTGGCAGAACCAGTGTTGGAGTACGGAAGTCTATATTGGCAATTTTCTAATACAGCTGCTATTGCATACCCTGCAAAAAATCAACCGGAGCCGCAAGATTTTGGTAGTAAGCAAAGCAAGAGTGTTTGCAGACACCCGGATATTACGAGGGAAGATGCCGGGTGTTGATCACTTGGCAGCGATGAGAGGAATTGCCTAGAGGAGACAAACCAGTGGCTCGCCAACTTGGGGAGGGCTTCTTTAAGCCGACCATATGTCTATTCCTGCCAAATTGCATGTAACGGGTAGAACCATGCTATGTGATTATCCACAAAACGAAAGACAAACCCCTGACCAAGAAAAGAATACTAGGAATGAAGAGGAAGAATACAGCGGGAGGACCAGTCTAACAAGAACTCCAAAGAAATAAACGCCCCAAAGAAAATAAATCTGAATGCAGCGTAGATAAATGGTGATAGCCAAAAGAAACTAGGGTAATCCCCTCGCTAAGTCCTATTCACATCGGAATCTTGCTCACAGCGACCCCCGTTTAGCAAGTACCTATAGAAGAAGAATGAATCTAATAACTGGAAAGGGAGGATGTGGAGGAGACAAGTGGAGAGAGAAATAAGGGAGGTGGTGAGATAAAATAGATCGAGAGAAGAGGAGGGGAGGAGGGGATAGGTTAGGCATTCTCAGACAGCAAGAACTCAAATACGCTCATCGAACCTCGATCCAAGACATCCGAAATCCCCCTCTTGCGTAGGGAGGCAAGGGCGCGGGGAAAGATGACCCTCTTAGATCGAGCTTGAGATAAAAGAAAGGAAAAAAGAGTCAGACCTTACGAGCAAAGGTGACTTTAAGGCCCTATCCTCTGTTTCAATTATTCAAGCTCTTAAAAATTTCGCCTTTTGACCCCGACCTCGCGGGTCACAAATAATATCCTTTCTTGGGGCGTGTTATCGCCAGACCGAGGCCCCGAGTGGGAGGGAGGAATGGCCACCCTGATTGGCTTGTTCGGGGTTAGCATTGTCCTGTTCGAGTACTATCCGTGCAAGTCCATCATGTCCTATATCCTGCCGTTCCAAAAGCATCTTGACTACCCCTTCATGCTCGCCCCTGGCAGCCCACGCGAGTGGAGTGCGACCATCTTTGCTGTCTGCGCGGTTGGGATCAACATCCTCTCGTTCTAAAAGCATCTTTACAACCTCCTCATGCCCCAAGGCCGCCGCCCGAGAGAGAGGCGTTTGGCCATATTCAGCGTCTGCACGGTCGGGATTGACGTCATCTCGTTCCAAAAGTATTTTCACTATGGCACCATGCCCACTCACCGCCGCCAGCAAGAGTGGTGTTACGCCGCTTTCGGGGTGCCCATAGTCCGGATTAACGTCCTCTCTTTCCAAAAGTATCTTAACTGACCCTTCCCGCCCTGCGATAATAGCCCACATCAGTGGCGTTCGGCCATATTCGGGGTCCGTGCGGTCGGGATTGACGTCCTTTCGTTCCAGCAGCATTTTCATTATGCCCTCATGCCCATTCACCGTCGCCAGCAAGAGTGGTGTTACGCCGCTTTTGGGGTGTGCATAGTCCGGATTGACGTCCTCTCTTCCTAAAAGTATCTCTACTGACCCTTCGCGCCCTGCGATAATGGCCCACATCAGTGGTGTTCGGCCATATTCGGGGTCCGTACGTTCGGGATTGATGTCCTCTCGTTCTGAAAGCATCAGTACTATCCCTTTATGCTCGGACTCGGCTGCCCACGACAGTGGTGTCCTGCCATATTCTGTATCTGTCTTGTTGGGATTGACGTCCCCGCGTTCCAAAAGCATCTTTACTACCCCCTCACGGCCTGCAATAATGGCCCAGATCAGTGCCGTCCGACCATATTCATGATCTACATGGTTGGGATCGACACCCTCTTGCTCTAAAAGCACCTTTACTACCGCCTCGTGCCCTCTTCGGACTGCCCACATGAGAGCCGTGTGCCCCATGCAGTCAGCTGCATTAATGTCCCATTCCTTCATATCCAATACGGCAGGAAATATCTCCACGATCCCGAGAAATGCTACCCCGTGCAGTCCTGTAAACCCGATAGGTCCTCCAGCTTCACGGCTAAGCATTGAGGTCCACCCTGTATATTGACGATTGTGCAACAACAGTAGTGGGGCCGATATATGCTCATCAAACCTATCGAGAAGCATCAGTGCAAGTATTTTGACATTTTCTGTCACTCCCCTTCTTACGTGCTCACCCCAATAATAAGAAGCGTATCCTAGAAGGGGAATTGTTGAAGGAGCCGAGCTAAAAGGTGGAGAAAGGGCCCTAATAGATCTAAAGTTGAGATACGTTAAGCAGACCTCCGCAATTGTTGAGTCTGGATGAGGGAATAGGTTTGGGTGCCTGGTGAGATATTTCTGTAGAGTGAAGTGCACTAGTCGGACTGTGGACGAAGGCGCCTCAACTGTGAGAAGTCCCAGGCAGGATGAAAGGACTGCCTCTATCGTAGGAACATTTTCCGAGTCTAGATCGATAGATCCTATCTCCACTCCCAGGGCATGGCAGAGCTCCTCGCTCCGTAATTGCTTTTTCGAATACAACACCCACATCAGTGCTTTGAGCCCGAGTGCTGATTTGACTCCCCCCTGCGCCTTCAACCGGGTTAGGGTTGACCTGTAGGCTTCGCTCAGCCCATCGCCCCCCATGAGCTCTTCAAGCTTCATTCTCCTTTCAAGAACCAAATTTTTCCTGATGATAGCATCACGGACACTCAGAGAAACAAGGCGGAAGCTAGATCCAGTCACTCGTAATTAAATACCTATACACTACGAATAGAGGGGAAACGCCAAATGCTCCTACTCACCTGTCAGCCATCTTTCCAACAATAATTGTTGGAATATTTTGGGCTGCTCACGACATACATATTTTCCCATCGCCACGAACACGGAACACCACAAACACCGAACACCACAAACACCGAACACCACTACCTCCACCCGCGACACACTATTCCTTACGAACCGTTTCACTACCATTAGGTTCAGACTTGTTCAAACACCAACCCTGCATATCTAATGCGACAACATGAAACACTGGTTCACCTACAACAGAACACGAATATCTCAGATGCCGAATAACCACCATACCCTCGGTCAACTGCAGAAGAACGAC
>Ga0307509_10004177_pt1 | contig 21091 bp, 26 predicted proteins | sample 10_EM_MG_FD_202245 | JGI IMG/M metagenome (GOLD analysis project Ga0307509, IMG submission 202245) | Populus trichocarpa ectomycorrhiza microbial communities from riparian zone in the Pacific Northwest, United States - 10_EM | ecosystem: Host-associated > Plants > Roots > Unclassified | place... | reverse complement strand
GGTGAAGGACACGCTGACGTACGCCAAGAAGTTGCGGCACCGAGTCGGAATGGTGTGCAACGACGAGGGTGAAATCCTGGCGCACTGGCAGTCGCTTCAGAGCAGGGCCATCTGGCAGGTGTCCGCTGGTGTTGCGTACGTCACCACGGGGACGCCGATTCCTTCTTACCCGCGCGATCTGCTGCCCATTGGCGCGTACGCCATGGGTGAGGGCGTGGTGGGGCAGGAATACGGGTTGCGCAAGCCGCTGTTGACGGCAGCGAACGCGAACAGCATGGAGTTTGCTGAACGCGGGATTGAAGCGTTCGCGGACAGGCACGTTGTTTGTGAGTGGACGACAAATATGTTCGCAGAGACGCTGACCGAAGGGGCCAAGCGCGAAGTGCCGCGCATCAACCAGGTCGAACGGTACCGGGACTGGGCTTCACGGTTCGTGAAGCGCCGCGTTCACCGAGAGCCGGAGGTCGAGGCGTGCGTACAGATTCCAGACCCGATCCTCAGGACGGTGACGGTTGACTGGGACCGTGCGCACTTGTCGTACTACTTGAAGACGGCTGACGAGTTCGCACAGTGGTACCGCAAGACGACACCGCAGGAGCGCATGTCCAACTTTGCGGTGCTGTTGGCGAGAATCGGCGCAGTCGAGGCGGCAGCGAACATCCCGCAGCGCCAGCGCAAGACGGGCTCGACCTGGACGGGCGGGATGACCAGCAAGCAGCGGGAAGTGGTACGGCTGGCGAGTGCCGAGGTGGCGGATGGGCGCAAGGCGGTCGTGTTTGCCACATCGCCGCGAACGCTGGAAGTTCTCGAGCGCGGGTTCGCGGCCGAAGGACTCGAAACGTGCCTCTACCACGGTGAACTCGACCAGGCAAAGCGGAACCGCGATCTGGACCGGCGGTTCCGGGAGGGGCCGACGCCACTCCTTCTCGCAACGCTCGGATGCATGCAGAGCGGGTTTGATCTTTACCAGGCATCTCGAGTTTTCTTGGCCAACAGGTCATGGTCGAGCCGGACGGAGGAGCAAGCAATCAGAAGGCTGCTTCGCCCGCAGACCAAGGAGGATGTAATCGCATACCGGGTGCACTTGAAGGGCGGGATCTGCGTCTATCAAGACCAGCTTGTGGCCTTCAAGAAGTCGGCTGCGGATGCAGGCCTCGACTGGGGCGCACCGATGCCGGCCGACGTACCGTTTCATCACCTGGACACCCTGCTCGGGCGATTCGTAGAGGAGTTGGCGGCGTTGCACGGGATGAAGGGGCACGAGTTCAGGGAAATGATCAAGGAGGCGGCTTGATGGCAAAGACTGATGTCGTGAAGGCTGAGATTCGCGTTGGGTCTGGCGTGCTTTCGATTCGCCGCAAGGGCAATTCGGACGTGACGACCGCCCGCATTCTGGGCTTCGAGCTGGCGGACGACGGCGAAACAGTGTCGCTGTGGTTGGACAGGCTTCTGCACACGATGTCCGAGGACAAGATCGGTGACGAGGCAGACCCGTGGCGCGTCGACGGCTCCTTTGTTTCTGTGCTGAGCAAGCGCTTGTCTCAGGATGAGCTGAATGTTCTGCGCATGGGCACGGGGATCGGCGGGTCCCAGACGACAGATGGCGCTGTGTCGGAGCCGTGCGACCACGCAGGCTGACAAGAGTGGATTCAATGGAGGGTTTCAGAATGATCGAGTACGGTCCCGAGAAGGTGCGAGCACTGGCGTTGGCCGCTGGGTTCAAGGTGTGGCGCGACGGGCGGATCACGGCGGCCGACGGCATGGTGTCGGGCGCGGCGAGTGACTGCGTGACAAGCTTGATCGCGTTGGTGCGTGCAGAAGTCCTGAAGGAGGCGGAGCAAGCAGTCGACGCACCGATGTCCGTGGAGCAGGCGGCAGAACACTTCGGCTGGAGTGAGGCGGAGTTTCGCCACGCCCAGGACAACGAAGACACGGAGTACGGCAACGAGACAGTGATCGTGCTCGCCAACGGCCGAGCGATCCATTGCCCGAGCTTCCCGGCTCCGTGCGACTACGTCCGAGTCGTCGAGGGCGGCTACGAGCTGGGGTACTGGAACTGCGATGAATGGGAGATGGAGCCGACAGACGTGATGGGAGCGTTCATTGGGCTCGCTCGAAAAGGGCTGCGAGATACGTTGGTCACGCAGAGGGTGCCTGCTTAGCAGCGTGGTCGCGCCTGGCCCAATTGGAGCTACAGGCGGATGAGACCAAGATCATGGTGATGAAGCTGGAGCGTTGGCTGCGCACCTTCCAACTGCCGGTCCCGGCTGGTGCTTGATGGGGTCTTTGCGAATCACTAAGTTGCGTACGATCTGAACTGAAGTTGTGACCAACAACAAGGAGTGGCATGGTGACGCAAGAAGCAAGGATTGGTGTGATCACAGAAGCGCGGATCACGGCGATGCCGAAGACGCTCTTTGACCCCATGCCAGTCATCATGGTCCGGATCGACGGCGGGGCCGAGGAGCGATTGTTCGACTACTACCCTGACGAGATCTCGTTCTCCGCGGCGGAGTTCGTCGGTCTGACGAAGTCCGAAGCTCTGAAGCTGAAACACCAGAAGGACCTGAGCTACCTGCGGTCGTAGCGAAAGCACCCATGAAAGCATGGACGGACCTGGACGCCCTGACGACGCCGCCGCGTGTCGCGAGGCTGAAGCGCGACGAGCGCGGGTATCCGATACCAGCGTGGGCGATGCTCGACGCCAATGGCAAGCCGGACTTCCATGTCCTGGACATGGCGAAATGGGTTCGCTTGGCACAGCTTCGCTTTTGCGGGATCTGCGGCGAAGCGCTCGGGCGTCACCTGGCGTTCGTGGGTGGCCCGAAGTCGGTGGAGCGAAGGGTCTTCAAGGACCTGCCGATGCATCACGACTGTGCCTCATACGCGCTGCGCGCGTGCCCATTCCTGGCGGCGCCCAAATTTTCCTTTGCGGCGGTGGGGCACCAGGTGGATGGGGTGACCACCGACACCTCGACCATGGTGTCGCCCGAGCGGCCGGAACGCTTCGCACTGGCCATTGCACGAACGATGGAGCTCTGCCTCCTGCCGGACGGCAGTCCGGGGCTGATCGCCGGCGAGTTCACCCACTTCGCATGGTGGGAGAACGGTGCGCCGGTCGCTAGAAGCGACCACCCACCCGCTTGACGGGGAGCTTGTGGGTATGAACGCGGTCAGCACCATATCAATGTTCAGTATCAAGGAGTTCCGATGAGCGTAGCGACGTTGACCCACAGCATCCACGATAAGGACAGCCGCGGATGGCACGTGGTGTTCGAACAACCCATCACCGGCGGCAACTTTCTGGCGGCGTGCAACACAGCCATCGGACTGGCAAAACGTCACTGCCCCGCGATGGAGGCGTGCGCGATCAACTTCGTCGCCGAAGGGGTGGAGGTGCAAGTCGTGGAGTGCTCTGACGCCGGCGTTCAGCACGCGCTGTGGGCGCGCAGCGTAGAGTGGCGAAATCGTTGCGCACTCGCGTGACAAAGCGAGCTTCTAGTCCGCGATAATGGTCAGTCTTTGCGGCGACTTACCGTCGCAAATAGCTCGACTTTATGCGGACTTTCGGCATCACAACGAACAGAGGCCTTGCGGCTGCCGGCGCGACGGCGCCGCGGTCCTGCGTGACGGCTCGAGGTCGCGATGTCTGAGCCGGGTCAGCAAATCGACCGCCCAATCCTACTGAGCGAGAACCCTGCAGATCGGATCTCTCGTTCGTACAAAGCGATCGCTGAAGCTACAGCCGCGCTGACCCAGCTGATGGGGGTGTCGAGGAATCCCGACAACGTGGCGCGTCTGGAGACCGTGGGGCGATCGCTGGGAACAGTTCTAGCGAATCTGAAGGGCCTGTCCGCGGACTATCGCATCCTCCTAGATCACTTGCCGGCTGAACCTGAGTTCACGGCCGCCAGCATGGTGAGGGCGTCTGAGGAGAGTGAAGCTGCGCCGAGGGCAGTCGTCAGGGCGATTTTCGGCACGCAGGGATCGATGGATCTGTTCGGCGCGGGCGACCAGACGTTGGCTGGCGCTGGCGCCGGTGAGGTCTCGAAACTGCCGAGTCGGACGGTAGCACAGGCACCCAAGAGGGACACGGAAGAACAGACCGCCATCGTCGCATGCAACGCCAAGAGCGTGGCAGTGTCGGCGTTGGCAGGAACGGGCAAGACGTCGACTCTGATCTCCTATGCCAAGGCGAGACCGCGCCTTCGACTGGTGTACGTCGCCTTCAACAAGTCCGTGGCAGAGGAAGCACAACGGCGGTTTCCCGGGAACGTGAAGGCGCGGACTTCACATTCACTGGCGTTCGCGCAGTGCGGGCGCAAGTACAGCAAGAAGCTGGGTCTGCCTCGTGCACGCGAAGTGCTGGAGTTGCTGGATACGAAGCTGAGGCTGCCCGTCGACAGTTCGCATGACCGTTACCTGTTCGCACAGTGCGCACTCAACAGGCTGAAGGAGTTTTTCGCGTCGGGGTCGATGGAAGACGAGGTGCCGTTGAAAGGGACGCCGGAGTTCTATCCGATGCCGAGCGGGATCAAGGTGCCGGGAAGGCTTGTCGTGGATGCGGCGCGCTTTCTTTGGGCGGCGATGCTCGACGTGGACAACCTCGGGGTCCAGTTGCCGCACGACGGCTACCTGAAGCTCTATCAACTATCCGAGCCCGACCTGTCGCGCCAATTCGACGGCGTGCTGCTTGATGAGGGTCAGGACACCAACCCGGCGGTGCTGAGCCTCGTGGAGTCGCAGGACATCATCAAGCTGCTGGTGGGTGACGCCAATCAGTCCATCTATCAGTTTCGCGGTGCCATGAACGCCATGGGCAAGCTGAAGGACGCCTCGCACTTTGCGCTGACGACGAGCTTCCGATTCGGGGAGAACATTGCGAGCGTGGCCAACGGGATCCTGTCAGTCTTCTGCGGCGAGACGTTGCGGCTAAAGGGGGCTGGTGGCAAAGGAGGACCAGACAAGCCGACGGAGGCGCACCTCTACCGCACAAACGCCGGCCTGTTCAGCGGCGCCGTGGGTTGGATTCTGTCGCAAGGAAGGGAAATGGCCGGCGCGTCTGATCGGACGTTGCAAGGCCTACCCAGCGAGCCCGTCACTGGCCTTCACTTCGTTGGCGGAGTCGACGGCTACCAGTTCGATCTGATCGCCGACGCATGGCATCTGCTCGACGGTGAAGTTGAATTGATCGCAGATCCGTTCCTGAAGAAGTTCGACAACTTCGAACAGTTGGAAGCGTATGCCGAGGCAGTGGACGACAAGGAACTGCTGGCGCGGATTGGGATCGTGGAGACCTACGGGGAAATGATCCCGGAACTGGTTGCCAAGGTAAAGGCCGCGCACGTTCCGGCCAGCCGCGCCAGCCTTGAGATGACGTCGGGACACAAGTCGAAGGGGTTGGAATGGGACACGGTCCAGTTGGGGAACGACTTTCCTGCGCTGCTCAACGACTGGGGGTTGCCCAGAACGCGGGCATACGCGGGCGACAAGGTCGATCCTGAAAGCCTGCTGGACCTCCAGGAGGCTAATCTCTACTACGTCGCAGCGACGCGGGCAAAACTGGAACTGATCCCGAACGAAGCATTGAAGTCGTTCAACGAATGGTGCGCGGCCAACCCGGGCCAACTGATGCCTACGCCAGTTGGAGCGCACGAAACGGGTGATGCCCGACCCTGGGGCTGAAGCGCTCCGCCACAAGCCGAATGAATGCCTTGGTGTACCTGTCCCTGAGGGAGGAGTCAGGCTAACGATTGAGTGGCAAAGCGGCAAAGTCAATGCATGGGAACGCCATCGACAGCAGCTGCTTCTTCAACGGTTCGCGCGCCAGCAGCGAGTGCGTCGGTGCAGCAGATGGTCCGGGCTGCGTACGAACAGCTCAAGTCCACCGTTGGTGCCAGCTTCAAGGCGCGTCTTGGCCAGCGTCAGATGATCGGTGCAGTCGCTTCCGCGGTGGCCGCAGGAGTGCAGCAAGGCATCAGCGCCGGCGGCGCCCGGATCATCGCGGTCCAAGCGCCGACGGGAAGCGGCAAGACCCTTGCATATGGCGTGGCGACGGTTCCGATCGCCATCGCGGCGGGGAAGAAGGTCGTCATGAGCACGGCGACTACGGCGCTGCAGGCACAACTGATGGACAAGGACATCGTCACACTGCAGCGAGCCATCCCCGCGATGAAGTTCGCAATTGCAAAGGGGCGTGCACGGTACCTCTGCCCCCTTCGACTCGAGCGGTCGCTGTCCAAGTCTGCGGTGGACAGTGCGGAGGCTGGCGCTTTGAAATCTCTCGCGGACGGCTTCAAGGCTGGATCGTGGGATGGAGACATGGACAGTCTGAAAGACCCGGTGGATCCGTCGGTGTGGCACCGCGTCACCAACGACAGCAAGGGCTGCTCGGGACGCTCTTGCGGAAGCTTCTCGTCCTGTCCGTACTACAAGGCGCGCAACGCGATCTCCCAGGCCGACGTGATCATCGCGAACCACGATTTGGTCCTGGCCGATCTGCTTGGCTTCGGCGGCATCCTGCCCAAGCCAGAGGACACGGTCTTCGTGTTCGATGAGGCACACCACCTGGCTGAGAAAGCGACAAAGACGCTGGAGTCCAGTCACCGTCTGTCGGACGGCATCAGATGGGCTGCACGCGGCCAACGCGTCATGGCGACGGTCGGGCAAGTGGCGGCAGACCGTTTGCTGGACGGGATGGTCGCCAAAGCCTCGTCGACCCTTGGTGACTTGCGGCAGTCGCTGGTCGAAGCGGAAACAATGCTCAGGGCTTCGCTCGGCAGCCACCAGGTCGCTGACGGCGTCCGTTCTGTCAAATTCGACGAAGGAGAGTTAAGCCCGGCTCTTACGCGGACCGTACGCGGCTGCAGTTCACTCGCAGTGATCGCCTACGACGCACTGCTGGACTTGCGAAGCGAGCTGAGCGGCGAGGCTGGCAAGGCGCTGCCACAGGCTACTCGCGAAGGCCTTCTGTCTGACATCGGCGAGTCGATGACTCAGATGGAGACGGTGCGCGACACCTGGGGCCTGTTGAGCATTGACTCCTACGGTAACGCACCGGTGGCTCGATGGGTGGCCTTCGAGCGGTCTGGAGGTGTTGATGACGTCCGTGTGTGCGCGAGCCCGACAACCGCTGCGGAAACGCTGCACAAGGTGCTGTGGTCCCGCGCGTGCAGTGTGGTGGCGTGCTCGGCCACGCTCACGAGCGTCGGCGGCTTCAAGCCATTCCTGAGCGAGTCGGGCCTGGGCATGACGAAGGGTGTGCATACCATCGAGATTGCTTCGCCCTTTGACTACGCCGCGCAGGGCACCCTCGTGATCCCGAAGATGCGCGCGGGCGCCAAGGATGCGGCTGGGCATACCGCCGAGTTGACGCGGCTGATCCCGCTGGCGCTCCGCTCGATGCGCCCGGCCTCTGGCTGCGTAGTGATCTTCTCCAGCTGGGCGCAGTTGGAATCAGTTGCGGCCGCGATGCCTGAATCGGTGAGGGCCATCATGCTGGTGCAGCCGCGGTCAGGTGGGAAGACCGCCATGGTCGGACAGCACGTCCAGGCGATCAAGTCCGGCAAGTGCAGCGTGATGTTTGGGACGGCCACCCTTGAAGAAGGGCTCGACCTGCCCGGCCAACTTTGCCAGATGGTAATGATCGCGAAGCTGCCGTTTTCAGTGCCCACACATCCAGTGGATGAGGCGCGGAAAGCATGGCTCGAGCGGCGCGGCGGCGACTACTTTGCAGAAGTCGTGGTACCGCTGGCGTTCAGGCGTCTGGCGCAGGGGATCGGTCGGTTGATCCGAAGCGAGAGCGACACCGGCACGGTGGTCGTATTCGACGAGCGGCTGCGCACGACGAACTACGGTAAGAACATGCTCAAGGCCTTGCCCCCGTTCACAGTGACGGACTTGCTGCCTGGCCACATCCCGGCGCCATGGTGAGAGTTGGGCTTCGCGCAGGCGACGCGTGCGGGACGATGGTCTCCGCCGTGGGTCGATCTTCTCTCGCGGCGTCCCACGACTAGGACGAGCGCCCGATGCATCCTCAACTGATCCTGGACTTGAGCCACGAGCTCATCGTCGACAACTTCTGCGGTGGCGGTGGTGTGTCGACGGGGATCTACGAAGCGTTGGGGCGACACGCTGACATCGCCATCAACCACTCGGCAATCGCGATCGCCATGCATGCGATCAACCACCCACAGTCGACGCACTTGCAGGAGGACGTGTTCTGCGTCAAGACGAGGAGAGTGACGAACGGCAGACCAGTTGGACTGGTCTGGCTCTCTCCTGACTGCAGGCATCACTCCCGCGCGAAGGCCGGGAAGCCAGTCAACAAGAAGATACGCGGCCTGGCGTGGGTGGCCTTGAAGTGGGCCGGCGTGGGCGCGCGGATCATCATCACCGAGAACGTCGTTGAACTCCAGTCGTGGACGCGGCTGGTGGCCAAGCGCGACAAGGAAACTGGCCGGGTGCTTCGCGTCGATGGTACGGTTGCGGCCGTCGGGGAGCACACGCCGCTGAACATGCAGCAGCTCGTCCCAGACACGTCGCGCACCGGCGAGTACTTCGAGACCTGGAAGCGGGAGCTGAGGCGCCTGGGCTACGCTATTGAGCACAAGGAGCTTTGCGCCGCAGACTACGGCGCACCGACGTCACGAGTGCGCCTGTTCGTGATCGCGCGGAACGACGGCCAGGCCATCGTCTGGCCGAAGGAAACGCACGGCGACCCGCGCAAGCTCAAGGCGCAAGCGCGAAAGGTGTTGCCGTGGCGCACGGCAGCCAGCTGCATCGACTTCACGATTCCCTGCCCGAGCATCTTTTTGAGCAGAGAAGAGGCCCGGCCCTTTGGTGTCCGGCGGCCTCTCGCCGAGGCGACGATCCGGCGCGTCGGTACGGGTGTCGTTCGCTACGTTGTGAAGACGGATAGGCCCTACGTCGTCACCGGGCAGGAGGGGCTCCGCATCGTCCCCACCTTGATCCAGACTGGCTTCGGCGAGCGAACCGGGCAGTCGCCGCGGGCGCCGGGCCTTGGCAAGCCGATCGGAACGATCGTGGCTGGTGGCGCAAAGCACGCGGTAGTGGCGGCATTCCTGGTCAAGCACTTCGGCGGGGTCGTCGGGTACGGGCTGCACGGTGCCGCGATGCACACCATCACAGCACGCGATCACCACGCGCTCGGGGTTGTCGAGCTCGTGCCGATGAATCTGGCCGAATCCGTGTGCCAGGAGCGGATCGCTGCCGTGCGTGCGTTGCTGAGGGAATGCGGCGCGACCGATCCAACGATGGACCCGACGGTCGCAGAGATCGACGGCGTCGCGTATCGGATCGTCGATATCGGCATGCGAATGCTCAAGCCCCGCGAGATGTACGCGGCATCAAGCTTTCCTGAGAGCTACATCATCGGAGACGACGAGACGCAGGGGTTGAGTTTGACGATCGAGCAGCAGATCGCACTGGTTGGAAACGCGGTGCCGCCGCTGATGGCGAAGGCATTGGTGGCAGCCAACTGTGCAGACATGGCAGTCAGAAAGGCGGCGTGAGATGAAGAGTTCAACAGGAGATGTCGTTGTTGCCGTTGAGGACGGGACCTACTTGCTGTACAGGCTGCACACCTGCGGCGATGGTCAGGTCCATGGCACATGCGAGACCAACGACAACTACAACACTGGACGGCCAGGGATCCTGGAGAGGTGGGCGGTGACCTTCACGAGCTTGGCCGAGATGAGACGGCAGGTGCTCCCGCAGCGTGAAGACGACGGATTCCCGGCGGTCGTGGTGGTACTGGACGGCATTGAGCAGTGAAGGTGCCTAAGTGCCAGCGTCGGCGATCCGACAATAGGCCCATGTGCAGTAGCAACGAAACGACGGACGTGACATGGAACAAGCAGTGATGGAACTCAGCCAGCGGTTCTTCTTCTCCGCGGCACACACGCTCGAGCGCGAAATCGATGCGGCGGGGTCGGCGCGGCCGCATGGGCACACCTACCACGCCGAAGTCACCATCGCTGGCAAGCCAGGTGCAACGTCAGGCATGGTGGTGGACCTTGGGCATGTGCGCAAGGCTCTTGGTCTGCTGCACGACAAACTGGACCATCAGTTCCTGAATGACGTGGTCGGGCTTGGACCCGCGACGCTCGAAAACCTGTGCGCCTACATAGCCCGTGACATCCGCGAGAGCTCTCCCGGGCTCGTCGCTGTCTGTGTCTGGCGCGAGGCAAGTGGCGACCGCTGCACGATGCGCCTGGCATGAGCGCGATGAGAAGCGCCATCGATCGACTGAAGCTCCTGGCGGCTGCTGGCGAGGTCAAGTTCTGCATCAACGGCCCACGGTCCTCGCCACGGGTCGATCATTCGTCCGGTCGCGTGTCGTTCGGCCCGGTGATCTGCGATGGGTCCGAGGTTCCCCGCTACTGTCAGATCTCGGTCGACGGCGTGGCGGTCCCAACGACGTACTTCGCGCGGGCGGGGGATGCTGCCGGTGGCGCCGGTCTGGAGGCTGGTTACGAACACTTCCTGGCGCTGTGCGCCTCGTTGAAGCTCTTGCCGGGCGACGCTGGCGACATCGCGCAGGAGCCGAACTGGCATGAAAGGGCCGGTGTCGAAGTCACGTGGACCGCCCAGGAGCTGCGAGACTACGCAGCTGGGTATCGATCTGACAACGACGACGGCAGCCGCTGGTACTTCGACCCATCGGCCGATGAGTGCGTGTACGAAGAGCGCTACCCGCTGGAGCGTCTGCTCGGCACGGCCGTGTTCGAATCGAGGGCAGCCGCGGCAGAGTGGCTAGGTCAGGAAATTCGAGACCTATATGCCGACGGGTTCGATTTCCGGGCCCAGGGGTACCTGGCTCTGGTGCGGGAACCGATTGATGAACCCATCGTGTTGTGCGATGGCGAAGAGGCGAGGTTGTGGGACGGTTTCCATCGTGTGGCAGCGAGCCTGTGCAAGGGCGCGCGAGAGATTCGCGCTATCGTGGTCCGGCCCAATGCATCGAGAGGCGGGCAACGTGCTCGCCGGCGGCGGTTGGATGTGGTCAGCGAGAAACCTAAGGACGCAAGATGCAACGTGTGATCCCCATCCAGGCAGGCGGCAGACCCATGTCCGACGAGACGTCGGCCCTCTCTCAGGAGCGCGTTCTGGCCATCACGAGCTCGAGCCAGTGGCCAAGGAATCTTGACCACGAGATCGAGGCGATTGCTGCTGCTGGCCTGTCGCGCAAGGCAACCTATGAGGGCTTTCGGGCCGTAGCTGTGCGGATGCAGTCGGCGATCGAGCCCAACTCGGCATGCGAAGGCCGAGGGTGCTCGGCGTGCTGTCACATCAGCGTGGCGATGTCAGACGTCGAGGCGGAGGTCCTGGGCGCCAAGCTGGGCGCATCACCTCGGCGAAAGGTTGCGCAGGAACGCCGAGAGGACGTGGTCGACGAGTGGTTCGGCGTGCCGTGCACCTTCCTGCGCCAGGGTGCCTGCAGCATCTACGACAGCCGTCCGATCGCTTGCGTCTTGAACCACAGCCTGGGTCCTGACCCGAGCATGTGTTCTACGGATATCGCGCCAGACGAATCGTGCGTCCCGCGCATGAACCTGATCGGGTTCTGGGTCCAGTACAACGCGGCGCTGAGACCGAAGGGTTGGGGCGACATCCGCAGGTTCTTTCCACGAGAAGTTGTGGCGACAATGCCCAAGAGGCGGGCGTAGCGATGGGCGCTACAAGACTGCATGGCTGGCCCAAGATCTGGGATGAGGTACTACGGGTGGTGCGGGCTGAAGGTCCGCGCGTGACGAGGCACAACAAATGACGACAGCGGGATACAGGGTGGAAAAGGTCAAGGACCTGCAGGGCACAGCGTGTGCATGCTCGGGCTGCGCATGGAAGGGGCCGGCGACTCTGCTGAAGGAGGTCGTCAAGTGCACGCTGACGCCAGGAGACATGTCGCCGGCGGGCCGTTGCCCTAAATGCGACAAGCTGGCCTACCCGGACACCGAGCTTCACCGCGCTCAGGCCAATGCAGAGGGCTTGGAAGTCGTGCTGCGACGACTCGTCGAGTTGGATCGCAAGTTGCGCAACGGCAAGCCCGGGAACCCGGCTGAATACGAGGAAGTTCTGAGGAGCGGGACGACGCTGCTCAGAAAGATCCGCGGTCGCAAGCGGGGCGATGCCTCTGGCGACGCCGCGGATGCGGCGTGATACAGAAGGGTATCAGTGAACCGTCACGCGCTGCGCCAGCAACTGGTCCACAAGGCAGACCGGCATTGGCATGCTCGTGATGTGCCCCAGGCTGGCCACGCCGTCGATCAGCTGCAAGCGGGCCATCTGGAGTTCGCGCCGGCCGCTGGCGTTGGCGAAGGCGACGACTGCGACCTGCTCGGTGTGGCCGCCGGCAACAGGCTGGGCGGACACCACATCGCCGGAATCGCCAACGGCACTGCGGCCGACCAAGACTGCCTGGTCGAAACTGACGGTGCGTGCAAGCTCGAGCACGCGGCGTTCGAAATCAGCCATCGTGACGGTGCCGTCGCGCACCACGCGGATCGTGTCGGCCTGGCTGTCCATCAGCAGCACGGCTGGCGCCCGCAGGGAGTCTTCGCCGAGCCAAGTGCCTACGAGTTTCCAGGCGTCGTCGATCGCGCGTACGACGGATGGCGGGAGGTCTTGCCGGTACTGGCGGCTAGTCGTGTGCATGGCGGAGGTGGTGATGAGAGTCTTCCGGAGCTTCCTAGGGGGCGATTCTCACAGGATTTGCAACATCGCGGGGCATTTGGGCGCTCATTTGTCGAGAGACCTGAGGTTTTCCCCAACGTTTGCAGCGACTTATGAAAGACCAGGAGGGGATCGGATGTGGAGAAGTGTTGGGCGGGCCTGCGGAGATGATGAACGTGCCACAAAGTGAAGAAACGTTGGCGGATCACCATCCGGCGTTCGACGTGCAAGTTTCAGGCTGCAACAGGACTGTCTGGGTCAACGCCGCCGACGGCTCATGCATAGGCCGCTTCTCCAAGGTCTTCGGCATCGATGTGCACCGGACCGGATCGGAACAGATGGCGGGAGAACGTGAGTGTCTGTTCTGCACACACACCAAGGCAGGGCCGACCGAATGGGATCAGTTTCGCGAGGCAATGCTGCACCATCATGGTGTCGCCCTTGCAAATGACCTCTTGAGTTGGGGCTGAATTGGGAAGTAAAACTAGAGAAGAAGTGCTTTCTCTCAACTGGTATTAGGTATCGTAAGAGGTGATGGACATGAATAATGACCTGGAGAAGTCGGTGAACGCGCAACTTGACGCTCGCATCTACAAGCCGATCGTGGCTGCTTGCCTGCAGGACGAGCGGGACCGCGCCGTTGAACTGCTGTTGAACGCTGCGGAGGGGCTGCACCTGGCAGATCCCAGGCAGCACCCGACTCTGGCCGACGGCCTGGCGACTTGCAAGGCGGTGATGATGTCCCTGGCCTTGCGGATGGACGCAGGCCGGTATCAGAAGGTGACCGAGGTGTTGGGCTTGGCTCAGTCCCTGCCGACACCTTCCTTCCAGGACCGGGGCATGAAGGCAGCGATTCAGCTGTTGGGGCCGTCCATCGTGGACCCGGTCTGAAGAATGGCGCGACGGGCAGCCCACGGGAGCTTTTAGAATGCCTGCGAAACATGTCGAAGGCGTTACCGCAGGGCCCGGGTCGGAGGCTGTTCGAACTCGATCCGCATTGCAGAAGGTCGAAAACGACTGCGAGGATCAGGGCTACAGCGACGTCAAGGACGGGTGTAATCGCTGGCCGTGCAAGCGCGAACCTCTGACCAAGTCGGCACTGGGATGGCGCTGCACGAAGTGCGGCGGCTCGTACTGAGCGATGACAGCCATGGGAAGTACGTCAAGAGCGGAAGCGGAGCGCTACAGCGACTCGAAGCTCGATCGAGTGAACGCACTGCTTGCGGCCGCGACCACTGCGCAATGAGCCGCACGTATCACGTCGACCGAACCATCCCGGCCCAGGGGGCTGTCTGGGTGTTTGGCTCGAACCTCGCCGGTCGCCACGGGAAGGGTGCGGCCGAGATTGCTGTCAATCAGTTCGGCGCGAAAAGGTTCGTTGGCAAGGGAAGGGTCGGTCAGTCGTATGCGATCGCGACTAAGGACGGCCGCAAGTACGAGAAGCCGATGGCAATCCTGTCGCTGGCGATCATCAAACCGCAGATCGAGGAGTTCATCGAGCACGCGCGATCGCATCCGCAGGATCAGTTCTTCATCACGAGGGTAGGTTGCGAGCTGGCTGGGTACGACAACGATGAGATCGCACCCTTGTTCCGGGACGCACCGTCGAACTGCTCAATGGCGGAAGAATGGCGGCCATTCTTGGAACCGGACCAGCCAGGGCCAACTACCGGTCAAAGCGGGGAGCAGCAGCTTTTGTGGTGAGGCGCCATGCGTAGATTCAACGCATGGACAAAAACGACTGCGGGACCATTGAACTGATCGAGCGTGCGCAGGTCTCTGAGCAAGACATTCTGCAAATGCTGCTCGACAAGACCTACGATCAGATTCGCGCCGCGACAGGCTGGTCGCGAGGTCGCATCTACAGCACCGCCGTGAAACACGGCGCCCGCAAGACCGAGCATCGCATCGCGATGCGGCGAGCCGAGCGCAAGGCCTTGCAGATGGACTTCCTTCGCGAAGTCCTCAACCAGACCGTCAAGGCAGACGTGCTGGACTACCTGGCTGGCATGCCTGACGACTGCGCGGACCTGATCGTCACATCGCCGCCGTATCGCTTGGGCAAGGCCTACGGAGGCACGAGCTCGGCCGACGCAATGCGCTTCTCCTACTACACCGGTTGGCTGACCATGGTGGTGTCGGAGATGGAACGGCTGCTGAAGCCGGGAGCCACGTTGTGCCTGCAGGTCGGACAGACGATGGACCGTGACGGTTGCCTGTACCCACTGGATGTCCTGCTGTTCGAAACGCTCAAGAAGCTCGGGTTGACCTACCAAAGTCGGGTCATTTGGACGTTCAACCACGGCTTGACGCCGAAGAAGCGCCTGGCAGAACGATACGAGACCCTGCTCGTCTTCTCGAAGGGCCAGCAGCAAATCTTCAACGCCAACACTGCGCGATTTCCCCAGAAAGAGCCGGGAAAGCGGTCTTTTAAGGGAGCAGACCGCGGACGTCTTTCAGGGCATGCTTACGGTGCGGCGCCGACCAACGTGTGGCACTTCAATCAGGTAGGGCACAACCACCCTGAAAAGGTAGCGCACCCTTGCCAGTTCCCGAAAGGGCTGGCCAAGCGTGCCGTGATGCTCTACACGAATGCGGGAGCAATGGTTCTTGACCCGTTCTCTGGGTCTGGAACGACGCATGCGGCGTGCATCGAGACGGGGCGAGGGTTCAGCGGTTGCGACCTCTTCTACGAGGGAGAGCGTCAGGCGCGTCTGGCGAAAGTGCTGCCAGATCTGGTGTCGATGCTGCCAGGGGTGACGGACGAGTCGAGCGCGATCTGGCAGGCAGAAGCGCGCGAAGTGCGGGCGCCCGCGAGAAGGGTGAACGAAGAAGAAGAGATGGACCTGTTTTCGCAGGCAATGGCGTGACAGATGAGACGAGCCGGCTGATCTAAGTGCGCCGGATTAATTTGAATAAGAGACAGGCTTACCAATGCTGATGCAAGTCCAGAAACTGCGAGACTTCCGACTGCTCTCGGCAATCGACTCGCGAGTCGGATCGCTGGACGAGGTCTATTTCAAGGCTCGGCTGCGCGTGAAGGCCGGTCGCAAACCTCTGTTCCATATGGGCTGGGGGGACAACAGCGTCATCGATGCCGTCGACCAGAGGTGGGACGCTCCCGGCGTGGCACCGATGCCGACGATCACCTGGAATGCCGACTGGAAGACTTCCGGCCCGGCATACGTGAGATCAGGGTCCTTCGAGAGCACCGTCTACGTCGACCAGCTGCCCGACGAGTCCAAACGCGTGGGCATCTTGCTGGTAAGACCCGAGCGCGAACGGGCACGCTATGGCGTGGTGCTCGCCCCGACATCCCGCGAACTGGACTTCAAGCGGCGAATGCGTACGGCCATGGAGTTGGCGCGCAACGGCATCTGGAGCTTGCTGCTCGACAACCCGCTGATGGGCTCGCGCAAACCTGAGGGCCAGTTCTCAACGGTGGTCTCGAAGTTCTCGGACTACCCCCTGCTCACGGCGGCATGCGTTGAGGAAGTGCGCATGGCTCTTGAGTGGATGCGCGGACAGGGGTTCACGCGTCTGTGCGCTGCGGGGGTGAGTCAAGGCGGCTACACAAGCGCGGCGGCTGGGATGCGTCTGCAGTTCTCCATCAGCGTTGTTGCGGTTGCGACACCGCACAGCGGAGGCCCGGTAGTCTTGGACGGAATCCCTGGCAGGATGGTCGACTGGGCGATCCTGGACAAGACATGCCCAGCTGGCGCCACGGCGCGAGAACACATGGAGGCAGTGTTTGAACGAACTCGACTCGATCGTCTCCCGGACCCGGTTGCACGACCGTCGATCACGCTCTTTGCTGCGAAGCGGGACCGGTACGTTCCTGAGTACTCCTACCAGTTGCTGCAGGACCACTGGGCCGACATGGCGAAGGTGGTGTGGACCGATGGTGGCCACGTAAGCACCATCCTGGAACGCACCAGGTACGCGAAGGAAATCGAGGAGTCGCTACTCTGCGGGGTGGACTTGAGTTGACGTCCTTCGCGTGAGGCTCCGCGGCTAACGATGTTCGAGAGTCCTTGGACAATCGGCTCATCGCTGCACTGTGCAGGACCACCAGTGCGCCCCACACGCGGAAGGAGACAGCCTTGCAATGCCTACTGACGCCCCAGCTCAGCGCGGCCGACATCGGCAATCCCGCAAGGGTTGGAATGGCGTTCGCGTTGGCAGATCGCGCCATGGTGGAGTTGCTGAGAGACAGATGCGTGATGACTGTCGAACTGGGCGACTGCACGCTGTTCCCGGCGTCCTCGACAGGTGACGAGGTAACCTGCGTGGCCGACTCTGCTCCAGAGATCGTCGAGGCCGTAGAGTGGCTTGGTTGGCGCGGTTTGGCAAAGATCGATCGGGATGAGGATGGCGAGCTCATCACGCTACTGCTGGTGACGAGCAACGAGGCGGAGGGGCCACATGCAGCGCACTGATACCGATGCAATCTGGGGAGTTCTGGCAGCCGGTCAGGCTCTGTCTGTGGAGGCAACAGCGGACCTGTTGCGAGATCTGGAACGTTGGCGAGACCTCGCGGCCTACTTGGCGTCGTGCCAGGCAGCGACCGCGGAGGGGTTGCCAAAGTCGGCCAGCAAGAGCAGCAGGGCTCGGATGGCCTCCATCTGCAAGGCTGCTGCGGCCGGGCTGGATGGCGACCTGTCGCACATCAAGCACCGAACCGAAGTGGAATGGGCTCGCAAAAGATGCCTGGACGCAAGCAGTGACCAAACGAGCTGACAAGGCGTACCACCACGAATGAGAAATGCCGCTCGCGGGGCATTTCTCTTGTCGGCCGGTAGCTCAGGCTTTGGTCTTGCGGACGGCCTTCGCGGGCACCGGCTTTCCGGCCTTTGCGGCCTTTCGAGCCGCAGCCTTCGGGTCAACGGCATCCTTGAAGGCAGAGCCTGGTGAGAACTTGGGCACCTTGCCGGCGGGGATCTTCAGGCTGGCACCGGTTGCCGGGTTGCGACCCTCACGTGCTGCGCGTTGAGCGACCTTGAACGTACCGAAACCAGGGAGCGTGACAGAGCCACCGCGCTTGAGCTCGCCGACGACGGCCTCCTGGACGGTGGTAAGAACTCGAGCGGCTTCGGCCTTGCTCAGGTCGTGCTTCTTGGCGATGACTTCGGTAAGTTCAATTCGGTTCATTTGGATTTGATTCTTGCGCCCGGGAGTTGGGTCGCTCATTGTGCATCGATTGCCAGCGTCGCGAAAGTGAGAGCGTGGTCGACGACGAAGACGTGCATTGGTGGGATAAGAGACAAAGTCTTCCTGAGAATGCGCGTATTGGCGACGGGGGAATTGATCTTTCGGCCAAGCCGACACCACTTTGATATTCAAAGCAGGTGGGCACCAACCATGACATCGTAAACAGCTAGGGAGCGCCGGGCTTTCGGCGAAGACGACAAGGCACGTGCCGCTAGCTGCGCCATAAGCGCCGAGCCCGCGCCTGGCACTCAGCGCCGCACCGCGGCCTCGCCCGCCCACAGCGTCTCGAGGTGCGGGAAGTTCCACTGCGCGCGCGGCTCGCGTGCAAGGATCGCGTCGTTCGCATCCCGGCGCGCCAGATCGATCTGGCTGACCGCGATCGGCATGTTCGACTTGGTCGAGAAGAACACCTTCACGGTCGGCGCCGTCAGGTTCTTCGAATCCTGCTTGACGACCACGGCGAGACGACCCGAGCGCAGCCGCACCAGCGAGCCGGTCGGGTAGATGCCCAGGCTGCGCACGAAGGCGGCGAACAGCGGCGGGTCGAAGTGGCCATCCCACGATGCCATGCGAGACAGGCTGTCGGCCGGGTCCCACGCGGCCTTGTACGGGCGCGTCGAGCTGACCGCGTCGTAGACGTCGCAGATCGCGCCCATGCGCGCCGCCTGCGCGATCGCGTCGCCCCTCAGGCCATGCGGGTAGCCGCTGCCGTCGACGCGCTCATGGTGGTGCAGGCACACGTCGAGCGCGGCCGCACCGGCGCTGCCGCCCTCGACCAGCAACTCGTGGCCGCGCAGCGGGTGAGAACGCATCACCGCAAATTCCGCTTCACTGAGCTTGCCGGGCTTGTTCAGCACGTCCAGCGGCATCAGCGCCTTGCCGACATCGTGCAGCAGGCCAGCCAGACCGGTCTCGCGGCACGCCGGCGCGTCCATGCCGAGCTCGCGAGCGAGCGCGATCATCAGCGCACAAACGGCAACGGAGTGCATGTAGCTGTAGTCGTCCTTGGTCTTGAGGCGCGCCAGGCTGACCAGGGCCCCAGGGTTGCGGAATACCGATGCGACCAGCTCCTCCACCAGCGGCTGGAAGGCCTGCGCGCTGAGTGCCTTGCCCATGCGCACCTCGGTGAACAGCTGCTGTACCGCGAGCTTGGACTTGCGGCACAGGCGCACCGCCTGCACCATCTCTTCCTCGAACGGGGCGCTCGCCTCAGGCACGTGGTCTGGGACGGCACGCGCCAATACCGGGTGGGCGGGCAGCACAGACTCGGCCACCGGCGCCGCGCGGGTGACGACATCGAACCCCTTGGACACGTCGATCCAGCAATGGCTCAGCCTGCAGCCGAGCACGGCGCGCAGGTCGGCCTCGTCGGCAAGCAGGAACTTGCTGCGCCAGAACGGATGCGCCAGCCATGTGCCGTCCAGCGCATGCAGGTGCATGCCCAGGCGCAGGTCGGAAATGGCGATCTTCTTGAGCATGGGCGGTTCGGTCGCGCCTGGTCGAGCCGGCGCTGCTCTACCGGATATCGGCCGCCGCCGGTTCGGCTTGAACGGACAGGGCGCGGCGGCCGGTCATGCGCCGGGACGCAGTGGACAGCACTGTCGAAGGTCAAAGAGCATGGCTGACCGTGTCGCTTTTTTTCACTGTCCACCCCTGAGTCGAGGGATGCGAGCGTCCGACGTCAACAATCTGCACGACAATCTCACATTGCGACTGCAGACTGGGCTCCTTGTCGGTAATACCAGAAGAAGATGCTCGAAAATGGCGCATTCGCTGATGTTTTTGGGACAAGACGACAAGAGGCTGAAGACCCCGTATGGGTGACGTAGTGTCGATGGTCGAGCGCGGAACGCAGATTCTGGAACGCAGAGGAGGCTGGGAAGCCCTTTGCGCTGAGGCTCTGATCGCCGGCGGTATGTGGCCTGAAGAGGCCGCAGAAGAGGTTCTTGGCCTTGAGAAGCGCCTCGGCCGCGGCATCAGTGCGGAATCTGCAGCTCGGGTCATCCTCGAGCGTAAGGGACTGGTGAGCACGGCAGACGACGGCGATCTGGAGTAGCCGCGAAATGCTGGTGAAGGTCGGCCAAGTCTCCAAGAACGCTACGTTCGGCACGTTGCTTCATGGGTGGACAGCGCTTGCGGTGTGCGCAGTGCTACAGGCTGTCGACTTGCGTGCAACGGCGAGCATGTTCGAACTTGGATTCCTCCTGGTACTCGCGGTAGCGGGTGCCGTGATGGCAACGCGCCACCTGATGGCGACACCTTTCGGTTGCCGAGGTTTTCGAAGGGAGTGCGCAACACTCGCTCCGCGCAAAGTTTCTTGCGAGCAGATGAGACGCCTTGGGGCCTGCAAGCAGGCCTTCATGGGGCCCCTGAACAGGCGAGAAGTCATCACCGACCCGGTGCCCGAGCCAGAGCGACGCCGACGTGCGAAGCGCGGGCCGATTGAGAACCTCCTCTACTTCGTTCGGGCTGGCGCGATGGCGACAGTGTTCAGGTACTCGCGCTGGGTACTGAACAAGCGCCTACCGTACGTAAACGCCTTGGCAACGATAGGGCTTGTCGTATTGGCAATGGCAAGCGCGGTCATCGTGACGCAGGATTCGGGAGCTGACTTCCTGTGGCTTGGCAACGCCTTGCGACGGGCTGTTCTGATCATGGTTGCGCTGTACGTGTGGCGACTAGACATGGTGGGGCGCATTGCAGTGATCGGCGCGTCATTGGCGTTCAATCAATGGCTTGGAAACATCGTGCAAGGCGGTGTCTGGCCGATCAACGATACGCTTGGGTTTGCTGCAAATGTCGGTGCCACATGGTTGGTGCTGGTGCTCCAAGACACGGTCGACAGCCTGATCGACGGCGGCCTGCTGTAGGTCGATTTGCGCTGCCTGGCGGTCAGACCGCCAATTTGGCCCCCAAACTGCCCCGATTGAAGGGCGTTTGTTCTAGATAAGGGTGCTAACCCGTCGCAATACGGCAGCCATCTGGAGGCGAATGCAGCGTAGCCTATCGCTTTGTTTCCTCGACCGGAAGTGAGCTTTGGCATGACGAAGAGAATTGGACTGAATCGCGCGGGAATGGGCTGGGCGGTGGCAGTGGGAGCGGTATTGGCGATGCAGGCAACACATGCATTCGCTGGGGAGCCGGAGATTCGTCGGGCCGTGGAGGGCCTCTACCCCACGGCGAAGGT
>Ga0307509_10004176_pt1 | contig 21098 bp, 17 predicted proteins | sample 10_EM_MG_FD_202245 | JGI IMG/M metagenome (GOLD analysis project Ga0307509, IMG submission 202245) | Populus trichocarpa ectomycorrhiza microbial communities from riparian zone in the Pacific Northwest, United States - 10_EM | ecosystem: Host-associated > Plants > Roots > Unclassified | place... | reverse complement strand
AAACCACCCTCTAGTTACCGTGCTAAGTGGGTGTATTAAAAGGGCCGATTTCTAACTCCATGCACCGTCCAACCTTAAGTGACGCAAGTCTTGGCGGAAAACCGGATAATAGGAGATAATACGGTATCGCTTTGCAACTTTATTGCTGTACGAGTACAAGTACCGGTACTTGCACCCTACGGACGGGACAGGGGATGCAGCAGGTTTGGAGGGAAGCTACGGGTACCGATACGGTACTCGAGGGCAGTACCGGCACTCGTAGAAGTACGCGGCTCCCACTCTACTCTACTACCGGTACCGGTACTTGTTACCAACACTCGTTGTTCGGGGGCTCGTTTTATTTTGCTGAGCATGTTTCGGACTAATTGGGTAAAACGCCAGTGAGCAGGTTCTGGCCCGATCGGGGAAGTGTTGTCAAGGAGGCTCTCTAACGTGGGGTTATTCCCTTCTTTTTTTTCTTTCTTTTCTGCCTGTGCTTGGTTTCTTGGGAAAAAAAAAAAAAAAAAAGAGTGGTTATGCGAGGTTAAAGTTTATTGGGTGAATACTGGGTTCAGCTGGAATTTTGGTTGGGCGGTTATTGATTGACTAGGGTTGTACTCTACCACAGAGTGCTGGCGTAGTGAAGGTATTGTGCTATAACTGGTTTACGACGGTACAGTACTGGTACTCGCACAAGCATTGAACAGGGTAGATGAGAGGGTTGAAGGGTGGGGGGATGATGGTGATAATGAGGAGGCAAGGCTCGAGTGAGGGAGAAAGATAGAGGTAATTATTACGCTTTCTTCCTCCCTCCGCCTGTGCCTGCGCGGCCTGTTTGATTGATATTTCGAGTAAAGAATGAATGAATGACTGAATGAACGAATGAGGGGTGTAGGTGATGGTTCTCCGCCTTGCAGAAAAAGATTTTGATGTTATGATAGTTCATTATTCTCGCCTCCTTCTCTCCTTCCCTCCTCACTCCCTCCTCCCGCCTAGCATCCGGAGTCTGTGATCTACCCTAGGAAACACCCTTGCCTTACTACCCTAACGTCTGCCTTCCTCGTACATATGGAGCCGTGATTTGAGGAAAGTCGTCTTACCTGCCCGTCCCCATTTCAATGTATACACCCACTCCGTCTGACCTTTCCCACGCCTTCTGGTTTGGGTCTCCAGCTGTCCCTACTACTTACTTACCCACTCCGTCCCCCGTTATCTAACAATAAAATCATATTATACTCGAGGACGGTTCATCGCCTCCTGAGTTTCCTCGCTTCATTCCCCCGTGATTGGCTGGGCAAGCCCCGCCATTGACACCTCAAACATGTCACATTCGGGGCATGGTGGCGGAGGGGGCGGGCTCTTTCCTATCCCGGGAGACCCCTACTTCGCGAAGATCTACTGGATGTTCGTTGGCGGAGCTATAGGCGTCGGAGTACTGGTGCACCTTGGAGAACTATTGCTCTACCGTCACAGGCTTGTTGACACTCTGTTTGTATCAAATTTTCCTTGGCTGACCTGAATGCCTCAAGAATCTCGGCCGCTTCTAAGGCTCTCCCCGAGCCAGCCAGACCAAAAAACTTTCTTGTGAGATGGTATGCGACTCTCACTGCGACAACCCGTGAAGCGATATACTATACCGCCCCGTTAATAGATGCTCGGAGAATACCATCAAGCGCGGGCTCGAGGATATTGTGGAAAAAGGCCCTGCCATTGAACTTGCCACAGTTTGGTCATGTCCTGCTCATTGCTGCGAATCTCGCCCTGCTGCTGTCGCTCGTTTTTTATAGCTGGGATGTGGAGGACAGACGGAATTGGGAGGCCTTGGCTGTGCATACTGGATGGATTACTCTTGCTCAACTGCCCTTGGTATTCCTGTTGGCTGGAAAGAGGAACCTAATTGGGTACGCTACTGGCACTTCTTACGAGCGATTGAACTGGATTCACAGATGGGTCGCACGGTGCATGTTCATCACCGCTACAATCCATTTGGGCTATTTTTTTCGGACATGGGCCCAGTATGACTATATCGAACGCAAGCTTGAGATTGATATCATATCTCGTAGAGGGCTGGGTGCCTGGTGCGTGCTGCTGTGGATCGTGTTGTCGAGCTTCGCACCTATCAGAGGATGGAGATACGAGCTTTTTGTTGCCCAGCATATAATTAGCTTCATTGGCTTTGTCGTCATGGTTAGGCTGCACACTCCGAGTGATGCGCATGTCTATGTTTGGGTACCGGTGGCGGTTTTCTTCTCCGACCGTGCTTTGAGGATAATATATATGCTCTACACAAACCTAGCTATCTTTCACCCAGGAAGGCTACCGAGGCCCTCCGGACCCTTCACCTGCAACGCAACTTTTCATGCGCTATCGGACAAAGCTACAAAAGTGGTAATACTCAACCCGCCGTTTAGTTGGAGTCCGGGACAACATGCGTTTGTTTCCTGTCACTCGCTGGTGCCGCTGCAGTCCCACCCCTTCACAATTACGACTTTGTCATCTGATAATTCCCTAGAGTTCGTGATCCGGACCCAGAAGGGTGGGACTGGGAAGCTTTTTGATTATGCGTGTGTGTTGCCGGTCAATAAAGATAAATCGAAGACTGTTATCATCGATGGTCCCTACGGCCAGGTTCGTCCACTGGAGCAATTTGACACAGTTTTTCTGTTAGCAGGAGGCGCTGGCTCTACTTTCATCATCCCATTACTGAGGGACCTTGTACGGCTGAGGAGGGAGTCCAAGCCGATGGTGACAAGAAAGATCAGACTTGTCTGGGTTGTTCGGAGTAGTACACAGATTAGTTGGTTCGCAAAGGAGATTGCGGATGCAATAGCGACCCTTGGGAAGTTTGATGGGCTGGTTCTGGAAACGAGTGCTTATGTCACTTGTGGTGTGTTATCAGCGTCATCGTCAGGCTCCCCCAGCAAGAATGGATTTCTTGATGAAGCAAATCCAAAGGCAATCCCTGACGAGAAGACTGAAGATGCGGTAGTAGAAGAGAGCGAACTCCGCGGTGGCGACCGCTGCTGTGGTCTGTTCTCAGCGTTATCACCAAGTTCCCCTAGCAAGAATGGATTTCTTGATGGAGCAAATTCAAGAGCAATGCCTGATGAGAAGACTGAAGACATGGCAGCAGAAGAAAGCGAACTCTGCGGTGGTGACCGCTGCTGTTGTCAGGAGGTTCTCGAAGATGAAGACGCCATCATCGAGGCCAACAAAGCCGATAGGGAGAAGCAAGTCTGCTGCTGCTGTTCGCAATCCACCGTGCCTCACCCAAAGATACCGAAAACGATAGGAGGTGCAGGCCCCGTCGGGGCGCGGACTCAGGATTCTACTTCTTCGCAGAACAGCTTTGCCGCATCGCTTCACTTATCGCCGGAACATATATTTTCCGGTCGTCCTGCTATCAAAAGTCTTTTGAATAAAGAGCTTGAGAAGGCGCTTGGGGAGAGTGCAGTGGTGGTATGTGGCCCGGCTGAATTGATCCAGAAGACGAGGCAGGCCGTTGTTGCGCTCAGTGATGAGAGGGCGGTGCATAAAGGGACTGGTGCACAAGGCGTAAGTTTACCCCCATCTTCGTTTGGTTGGCTGGCTAGGGGCTAACAGGGTTTAGATTTATTTGCATACCGAATCGTTTTCCTGGTAGGATAAGTGTTGCATCTAGCGGGTGGGCGGTTTCTTGTGTATATCATCTAGGGCTATCCGGAGTCTGGGCCCCGTGTATATATTATGATACCTGTTTAGCTTGTTGGGAGGCAGGACTGTTCGGCATTGGTCATTGTGATTGTGCTGGTTGTAATATGTGGTTTGGTGGGGTTTGTTTGTATGGAGTACGTCGATGAGAAGAGGGGTTTTTGCAATGCCTGTTAGACCTATGATATGTTTTGAGAAGGATGGGTTTCCATTTCCGATGGCAGGGGGTGATTGACTCATGAATAGCCGGTAGAGGGAGGGATAAGAATTTCAATTTCTTAATAATCAACTCGAGCTAAAGATTTCTCTTGTTTGTTTTTGGGTTCTCTGCAATTTCAATTCTATGTGCTGATTAGGAGCAGTGTTGCGGGACGCAGTGATCCTACGGGTACATTACGACCAATTTCGTGGACAACTTTCGCTACATGGCCAGTAGGTCCCCGTCCTATATTTATAGACCTTTATATCAATCGAAAAAGGGGAGCGCTACCACCAGGGCAGTCTTCCAAAGCACTTTGCCTAGTATTCTCTCCATTACCATCCTTCACAATATCTTTCACCCTTCCCTCACGACAGAAGGCCAAAAAAATCATCTCATCACAGAGCATCACTCGCTACCCACCGTCTGCGGTCCTGCCGCCCACAACTGACTCATCAAGGGATCCAATGTCACCGGTACCACTATCCCCGTAAAATCCCCGCAAAATCCACCTGCTACACCCCACTACCAACTCCCAACATCCTTCCCTCAACCTCCCCCCTTCCCCCAATTTAACCCAATTCCCCTAACCCCTCACCGCGCCCGAACAACAGAACAAAAAAAAAACGGAACAATGCCATCCCCACCCTCAGACCCCCCCACCCTCCCCAAAACCACCCTGCTCGACCACCTCTTACACAACCGCTCGGAAATCCGGACCAAAAATCCGCTCGACGAATCCGAGCCCTTCCAGAAATTGTAACCCTTCCCTCATCGCCTGTCCCCGATTCCACCATTCCGCTTCGCGGGGAGCTAGTCTAATAAGAATGATATAACAGGTGCGAAGCCTGCCGCCGTGGCGACCTAGAAACCGTGCAGGGCTTGATCGCGTTCGAAGGCGTGAACTTGAACGCCGTCGACCGGTTTGATAATCTTCCCTTGACTTTGGTACGTATTTCGCCATTTCTCATGCGCGGGAGTGAGTGAGTGAGTGGTTGGGGTGGCTGAAGGGGGAAGCGACAAGGCTAGTCTGTGCGGGCACTACGAAGTTGTCGAGCTGCTGCTCGAGAGCGGCGCTCTATGCGAGAGGGACACATTTCAGGGCGAGAGGATTTTGTACAATGCCTTGAATAATCGGATTAGGAATTTGTTGGTGCGGTATGATGTATTACCCCCGCTCGCTCTGCCTACTCTCACCCTCCATGGCTGATGTTGAGGGGATAGTACTCGAAAAGTGTCGATCCGGCGCAGCCGTGGGCTGCCCATATCACCTCCTTACTGTCGCGGGAGCCGTTGGATACTACTGACGTAGTTGTGACCGTGACTTCCGCCGCTGGCTTGCAAACGGCCTTTCACCTGCACAGGTTCATGCTCTCAGCTCGCTCGCCGTACTTCCGAAGGAAATTCTCTCTCCCTGCCGTCCCCTTGGCCGCCGCCGGTGACCGCGAGCTTAAAAAGACCATCCGGCTCCCGCAAAAATTCTTCTTGCGCGCGTTCGAGACTGCGGTGAAATATATCTACCTCGGCGAGGTTTCTGCGGACCCTGATTCGGACGGGGAGGTGATGGCGAATATAGAAAAGTTGAGCAAATATCTGAAGATACCGGAGCTGTGGAGGTTTTTGCTAGCGGATACGCCAAAGTTACGACGGCAGCTACGCAGTGAGGGGCTGAAGAAGGCACAAGAGGGAATGGAAGAGTGGGTGCAGGAGAACGTGCTAAAGAAGAGGGTCGTGGTAAGGAAGTCACAGGTCGGGCGAATCAAGATATTCCCGGAAAACGATAGTTTCGCAGACGTGCTCATCCGCTCCGACGAGCCGGACTGGCACGACGCAGACGCAGACGGAGAAGCAGAATCAGAGGAAGAGGAAGAGGAAGACCACCTTGTACACATCTACCCAGCCCACAAATCCCTCCTCCGCTCCGAATTCTTCACGACAATGTTCACGTCCCCCTTCCTCGAGGGCCTGCCCACAACCCCCACCTCGCCCCTCCCCATAATCCCTCTCCCCCTGCCTGCGCCCACCCTCCCATACCTCCTCCGACACCTCTACCTCGAAACACCGACCCCGCCCCCACTCCGGCACTCGCTCTCCCTCCTCTACACCTCCGACATCCTCCTGCTCGACCGCCTAAAGTCCAAATGCGCACAAGTCATCGCCACTGCGTCCAACGATCTCCCCTTCCACATCTACGACGTCATCCGCGCAGCATGGGCCACGCGCGTCCCGCGCCTCGAGGCCTTCGGCGCAAAGTACATTGCCGAGCGGCTCGAAGACTTTCTCCCCGACCCGGAGTTTGCGGGGCTGGTCGCCGAGAGCGCGGGGAGGATCAAGGGTCGGCAGGAGACGGATACTATTGAACTCGTGGACGACATTAGGTATTACCTTGACGAGAGATTCAGGATGAGGGTGGAGGATAATCTGGGCTTCTGTGGGAATGGGGAGGAGGCGGCGGCGGCGGTGGGCGAGGTGGACGAGGTGGACCCCAGTCTGAAGACAGGGAAGGGTCATGTTTATGAGGAGTTGCTGGGGAGGGTTGACACACTTTTGGAAGGGTTGAGATTGGATGCTTAGATAGTCAGAGATGTGCACACATACATGTTCGTTCGCTCCTTTGTTTATTCCACCCTCATTTTCGCGAGGCACATTATGATACCAGGGCAGTTATTCTTGGGGATGAATAGAGCTCTAAGATTTCTCATAATGGTAGATTTACAATAACATAGGCAGGCTATCAGACCGATCAAGTAGTAGGTGGCGGGAAAAAAGCCCGCTTCCAAGTCTATGTAGTTGGGATCATCCATATTTGGCTTTCAATCCATGAGAGGGGGGGTAGCATGAAAATAAAAATTTAAAAAGATGGAGATACGGCGAATCGAACGCCGGACCACCTCTATGCTAAAGAGGTATTATACCACTAAACCATATCCCCATAATTTACCATTTCCGTCGCTTTTGACAATATCAAGCGCTTTTTCTGTAAGCTTCAGTAAAGACTATCAAACACAAGGTACCGTATGCTACAAACATAAACCTCCCCCTGCCATCTAAAACCCATGTTCAGTACTATCCCCTCCTATCGCGCTCGTCGCCGCAGAGCTGGCCACAGCCTGCAGCACCCCATCCAAATAATTCGCCCCGCTCCATTTCTGGTGTGTGAGCACGTCGCATCCAATCTCCTTCTCGCGCCTCTGCACAAGGTCAACGTACGCGAGCATGCCCTCATTCTTAAACCGGGTAGCGAGCTCACACGTAGCGAGGGCATTCGAGTGCAATCCCGCGAGGGACACGAGTTGCAGCACGAAGCCCTCTTTCGCCAGGTCCCAGATGAAGGATTTCAACTGCTCCGGCGTGAAGCCCTCTGCTAGCCAATTGAAGCTGGGCGAGAGGTTGTAGACTAGGTGTTTACCCGCGGCCGGGGAAGAAGGGGAGCGCAGGAGGGTACGGGCGAAGGAGGTTGCCTGCGGGAGCGACGGACGTTTGGTCTCGAGCCAGAGGAGGTCGGAGTAGGGCGCGAAGGCCTGCGTGCGCTTTATGGCGGCAGGGAGGCCGGCGGAGTAGTGGTAGTAGCCTTCCCGGGTGCGAGGGAGGTCCCAGGAGAAGAAGATTTCGTGGCCGAGGAGTGCGCCCGCGTGTTCCCGTGCGACGGTGTTGCTACGGGTTGATGCGTTCTGCATGTACTCTTCGATCTTGGCCTGGGCGTTGGGGAGTTTGGCGAGTTGGGACTTGACAGCGTCGTCGAAAGTTGTTAATTTGTGCTCTGCGAGCCAGGCTGCTTCCGCCCTGTTGAGAGCTCCGGTCGAGGCACCGGTAGATTCGAGGCTTTGGAGGACTTCGCTAAGAGGGGTAGTTTCGGTGGTTGTGCCTAGAATGAATTGGTGGTCGCGGGTGTCGACGGTGCTGTTGATGAGCTTTCCACTCTCACTATCCGTTCGTGCGATCAAGAGGTTCTCCACGCCCATTAGGTCCCACTGGAAGCGTGTCGCAATGAGCCGGTTTATGTGCTCGCTGATAGGCACAAGGACTTTGCCCGACAGGTGCCCGCACTTCTTGCCACCATGCATTTGGTCCTCCAAGTGTATCGCTGCAGCCCCGTTCTCGGCAAAGAGCTTTGCTAGCTTCATTACGGCGGATAGCCCCCCATGTCCGGTGTCCCCGTCTGCGATTATCGGGCGGAGATAGTCTACCCACGGCGTCTCCTTGCGCTGTTGTGGGGTCATGCTCCGGCGCTCGTCGTAATGCTTTCGGTCATGGAGTTGCTGGGCTTTGAATAGCCGCTGAACCTGGTTTGGTACAGTATTGTACGGGTAATCCCCGAGATCCGGTGATACTTCATTCGTAGTCGTGAGAACACTGGAACAAGCCCATCCACTCACGTATAGTGTCTCGAGATGCGGTGCTTGCTGAGTCATTTGCACGGGGTCAATAGCGCCCACTAATACCTCCTCTTCATTAGCCATCCCCCTTCCTGTGCCATGCCTCTAGAAATGGTGTGGAGGGGATACTAGTATGCACCGGCAACTCCTGTGCCGCCCGCTCATTCAACAACTCGAACAGCTTCCTAGCCGTCTGCGAGCTTGGATAATGCTGCTTCAGCGTGCCTCGCTTGCTAACAACGTCCTCGGCGGAATACGGTCGAGTAATCCCTTTCCATCGTGGTTCCGCCCACCACCTCTTCACCCCCTCAACCTCGGCAGCAAATATCGCGTCTTCCTCTTCGGGTTTCGGAGGGTGTGTTGAGAGCATTCTCAAGGTCGAGTTGGGAGTCGTTGCACACAGGATTCGCGGGAGGAGCTCGGCCGGCCGCAGGACTGGGTGGCGAAGAAGAAATTGAGCAATCATTTCGTGTTTGGTGTTGAGAAGGTGGAATTGACCTTGCAAAGTCAAGGTGGGGTGGACGGAGCGGGTATCTGAGGCAAGGATGCGACAGTTTAAGTTCTTGGCTCGGTAATGGCGCAACACATGATTTCGGAGTACGGCAGTGGGGAAGCTACAGGGCCCATGTTGCGGTTTTCGCACCGTAGAGAGGGCGAGACAACGTAAGAAAAGGAAAATACACAGAAAGTGACAAGATCAAGAAAAGGAGAAGAAGCCACACTATTTAAGGAGAGCAAACAATGACTACGAATTCTCACGCAAGCAAAGCGACAATTATATACGCACCGAAATGCATAGACAGTCCACAAAGGCACGCATTCCCACCACAAACATTCAACACCACACAGCAGCGCAGCCCCAATTACGCGAGCGCGATAGAACCCTAAATCCAGGCAGCCTCGATTCCACTTTCCAATTGGTTCGCACACATTCAGGAAGAAGATGGCCCGGCGTCTGCCATTGTCGAGTGATACTATGTGAAGAATATCATATAATAAAAGCCCGGTTTTAGGATTTCAGGCAGAGTACAAATGACTTATTCTGCCAGCTTCGCTCCAAGACGGACTGCCTATTACATACCAGATGTGTGCGGTACCTAATCCCAAACAAAAGGCCACTAAGGAATGGCAAAGAAGAACGGCCACCCGTGTTATGGTAGGTATTATATGTACTGCAGGCCGTGACCTGCGATTAAGGTGATATCGCGATCGAATAGTTAGTTGGTATAAGAGTAGAGAGACAGTAGCAATGGTGCGCGGAATGGAGGAAACGAATTAGAAAAGAAGAAAGAAACAATGACACGAATAACCTGATACGGGTAGGTGTGAATGATGCCTAGGGAGGAAATTTAAATATATATATATGATTATAATAATATAAAGGTACTCGCACATTATGGTACCGGGGCAATTTTTTTTAATTCTTCCTGTTTACCATACATGCTCATGACTGCGATAGGTAACTTGAGTTCATGCACCGTGACACCAACCGGAAGGTATTACTTTTCCAATGGTAGGGTAGTACGTATGTCCAGTGCGAAGAGCGTAAGTTAGGTTCTTTTCATCGAGTGCATTTTTTGGTTAGGGGTTATCCACAAAATTGGAACCCGCTGCTCATAGTCCCGATATAAATAGCCATTATACCACCGTCCGAAGCTACCGACATCTCTTTTACCCGGCGGCCCATGATAGGCTTAACAATGAGTGAACGCCTCAACATCCCCATCCCACGCATTAACTTCAAATGACACAAGGTTTTCATAATGTAGCAACACGCGATCGTTTCAACTGAGAAGTGACAATAGCAAACAGTCAAGATCATAGATTGCTGCCAACTACCTCGACTAGAATGATAGGAAAGATATAGACAAGCTATATAGTGAGGTGGCTTGGTTCCGCTGCTACCACTAGGCTTCCGCAACAAAGAACAAAGGCATTCAAAGAAAGCAGATAGGGACAAAAGGAATAATAAAGAAAGTGTAAAGAAGTCCGAACTTGTACCCGGCTTGAGAACAAAAATACAGAGAGTCAAAGGAAACCATATTCCAACACATAATGTTGTAATTGTGCCTCAATATGTGAACGCGGGACTGTAAAGAATTCGCACAACTTCTGCTCGCCGTATCATTCTTACTTATTATCCAAAGAGAAGGGCCAAAAGGCCAAACATATATAGGGAATGTAAGTGACCTCATCCGTCATGAAAAGTAACCGGTTTCCTGTCTTCAGCCCCGAACGCATCATCATGATGTGTTTCAACTGAGTGTACGCCTCCAAACCCGGAGAGCGCAACAAAGCCTAGTAATCAAGACCCAACTGATGATGTCTCACCACCACAAAAGATGCAACCCAATAGAGCGCAATGATATAGGAAAGAAATGCTTTAGACAAAGCCGTTGTTTGAGGACAATGGAAGACTCAGACAATAATCAGAAATTCAACACATAACTAAGCCGGAACACCGAGTGACATTCTATGAGGTCACTTTTTTTATCTTTTATTCTAATTAACCAGCTTAGCCAACTTAACTTACAAGGTGTCTTGTCATATCGGGAAAAGAGGTCAAGCCTCAACGGCCTTAAAAATCGCCTCCATGGAAAGGCTTTTGGGCCTCTCGATCGGCAAGCCAAGAGCTCTGTCCCATATTAACTGCGCCAGGGGGCCTAAGCCTCTCGACACGCCGAAGGTAACGGTGTAGTAAAGGTCTTGATTGATCCTACCGCCGCCCGGACCATTAGCCTACACCCCATAGGGAGAACAGGAGGGAGGATATAAAAAAAATACCCATAATGATGAAACAAAACGCCTGAAGCAGAATCCACGTTCGGATGTGGGTTCCTGGTCTTCCCGTGCTTCGTTAAAATCCTCGGCGCGATCTCGCTATTCTTCTTGACGAGTTTGAACACAGCTCCTTCCGCGACTTCGGGGCGAGACTTGGCAAAGGCCATGAGCGCCTCGAAGCGAGGATCAGGCTTACGAAGGACGGCATGGCCGTAGCCGGGGATTACCTGCCCGCTGTTGAGAAGGGACCAAAGGTAGATTTCGATATCTTTGTCCGAGTAGTTGTCACCAACTACCTTGCGCATTGCTTGGATAAACCGAAGGACTTCCTGCGCTGCCAAACCATGGAGTGGCCCCGCGAGACCCTGGAGACCAGAAGAGTATGAGAGGAAGGGGTCACTGAGCGCGCTACCGACGAGGTGAGTTGCGTGCGCGGATACGTTACCACCCTCGTGGTCGCCATGCAGCGCGAGGTAGAGTCTTAGGAGGTCTACAAAACCAATGTTGTCAGATTTTCCGAGCATCGCAGCATAGTTATGTGACCAATCCTGCTCCAGGTCGACAGAGGCCGGGAGAGGGCCGCCGCCGAGGTAGGTGTTTTGGTAAATCTTTGCGGCAATGGTGGGGAGCTTGGCTAGGAGGGCGATGGAGTCATCGAACGTGGGTTCCCAGTAGTCGGCTTTTGATAGGCCTTTCTCGTATAATTTGGCAAACTTGGAGTCGTGGTTTAGAGCAGAGACAGCGATTGCGACTATCACAATTGTAAGCTCGAATACGTAGCTGTAGGGGGAAAAGAGGACGCACACTGTGTCATAGGATGTAGAGTAGTCGGCATATTATCCAACATCTTCTCAACAAAATCCGGCAATCCCGAATTCTCGGCCAATGTTCTGCTTAACCCACGGACCTGCTCGACAGTAGGAACCTGTCCAGTCAACAGCAACCAGAACATCCCCTCGGGGAGCATCTCCTTTCCGGAAGTCCCCTTCGGCAAGACCCTCTGGCAGTCCTTGATCGTCTTTCCATGGAACCTAATCCCTTCATTGGCATCGAGAACAGAGCCTTCCCAGAGCATACCCTTAATACCTCTATTCACCCATCCCATTAGAAAATCATTATATAGGTGGGGGTGCCGTGAAGGAAAAGCAAACCTCATCCCACCGATAGCATTCTCAACTCTAACTTCCCCGAGCACCTTCCGTCCATGTTCCGCCTTAAGCTTCTTCAACATCTCACGCTTCACGGGAATAACCTCATTAAGCGTCTCCTTGAGGTCTTTCTGGGCCGAAGTGGAAGCATTGCGCTGACCAACGTAGGCAGGGCGGATGCGAGAAGCAATTCCACCAACGCTGCGACTCAGCGCTCTAGCAGACATTGCGAATTGAGAAGAAAGGTTAGTGTCCGTACGTTTTTCGCAAGGAAAGGGGGCGCGGTATACAGGTGTGGGAACAGATGAGAGGAATAGAAAAGAAGGAACCCGGACGAGCCAACGGATCTGATGAGAGGTGAATATTGTCTGTGGGTCTGGCTACACTCGGTTCCCTAGTTGCCTTACTTTTAGCTACTATAGTTGGGTCGGACCTCGGGCCCCCGTCTCCACATACACCTCCGCTTATCTGATCCGAGGTTTGTTATCAGAGGCCAGCCCCAAAGATCAGTAGTGCACAAAATGCTTACTCGACCTTAGCAAGTCAAATAATGGTAATAATAATTAATATTTTGGTTATCATGAGTATGATAGTATAATCAACGACTGAAGGCAAGGCACGGCTCCGTAGTTCAATTAGATCGACAGAAATTGAGGTACCCAACACCTAATTCATCCAATAGAATTCCAAACAGCAGAGTAGCACAAACAAGCTACCACTCACTTAGAGCTCACCCAGTGCGGGCACCGGTAGACCGACTGTCCTAAAAACCCCTAAACCACCACCTCAACCTCCTCGGCACCATACCTGCATAACACGGTAACTTAAACCCCTAATTTATGATATTATACACAACAAACCATTCAACCGCCCAATCCAGAGCTCATCCTCTCATCTCAAGCCCAAAACAGAAAACACAATCCCCCCCCCCCCACTAAAAATAAAAAAAAGAAGCGCTTTTTTTCTTTCGCAAAAATGGACACAGACTTAAAAATACGAGGATAAATTAGAAAGAAAAGAAGAAAGAAGACATGACAGTCCAGAGGAGGAAAGAGCTATCCAAACCCCGCAGAGCCCGACATTCTTCTCCAAGATCAAAGCCCTCTTAATCCAGCGGAATACCATCGTATTCCCCATACCCGAGAGCTAAGTTCATGTTCTGGAGACATTGTGTGGCAGCTCCCTTAAGTAAATTGTCGATAGTTGCGCAGACAACTACTCTCTTTCCGGAGGAGTGGACGCCGAAGCCACCGACTTCCTGTTTGATTGTTAGCAAAGCCGCCCCTTAGTGAACATAGGAAAATTTATACAAACTCACCACGCCATGCTTGCCAGAGATGTTCTTGACGAGAGGGGCCTCCCCAGTAACCTTGATGAGCTTCTCCCCGGCGTATCTATCCTGGTACAAATTCCTAATCTCCCGAGAAGTCATCTCCTTGGCCAGGGGGATGCTAACAGTGTGATGAATCCCCTGGAACCAAACTGCGACGTGAGGAACGAAAGCAACAGGGACACCTAGTTGAGCTCCAATCTCACGTTCGTGGATATGGTCAGTCAAGCTATAAGGCATCAAGTTGTCCTTCAACTGACTGACGTCATTCTTGGAACTTGGCTTTGTCCCAGCCCCAGAATAACCAGATACACCAAATATGGTGGGAGAACCGGTGAGGTAAGGCACTAAAGGTGCGATAGCAATCTGGGCTGCAGTAGCATAGCACCCAGGGTTGGAGATACGAGATGCCTTGGTCAGGGTCTCCCGTGGCACAAGCTCTAATTCCCAATTTATCAACACGATCGCCCGATTCCATTACCGCAAGAATATACATACCAGGCAATCCATAAGTCCATTTGCTATCAAACCTGAAATCGGCACTCAAGTCGACAATCACGCTCTTGTCCTTTCCAACATCCTCGACAGCATCTACAAATGGTTTGCAAACGCCGTTAGGAAGAGCCATAACCCAGCAGTCGACTTCACCATTCTCCTCCATCCTTCTAATATCCTCAACACCCAGGTTCTGGTAGACGATTTCCTTCCCATCCTTGGTATATCCCTCAAGCTTCTTTCCAGCCAGCTCCCGAGATGAAACATGAGTAAGATCGAAATGTGGGTGAGAATTGATGAGACTTATCAAAGCTTGCCCAGTGTAACCCCTAGCACCAATGAGCGCTACCTTGGAAGGCTTGCCGTTGGTTGCGTTGCTTGAGCCTAATGGTGGGTTGGGGTTTGTAGAGGCAAACCCTCGCCGCTGTTGACGAAGAACAGGTCCCATTGAAGCAGCCCATCGTGAGCCCGGAATTGTGGATGTACAGAAACTCCTAGCCTGTTGCTTGATACTAGTAACAGCTCCCTCAGACCTTCCGGACTCGCGGCTACCAGCATCAGCCAAGAACCCCCCGATCAAAGACCTAACTTCCTCAGGTCCCTCATATCCGTACCAGAAGTGGACCTGGCCCCCATGGCTGAAGCTCCCCTGGGACCTGTCGAAATGCCAGCCCAGCTGCCCATCGCCCTGCCTGACAGACCAAATCAGCCTGGGGTATTCCTTCTTGACCGAGTTGAAGACGTTATCGGCAACGTTGCCCAACCACCCGGCCTTGGTCGACGAGAAGAAATCCAGCCTTGCAGGCTCGTCGGGGCTCCGGCCCGGAAGGACAATAGCCAGAACCTCAAGAGGCTCATCGGCGTACGCCTTGAATTTAGTTGTCTGTAAAAAGCTCAAATATTCAGATGTGTCGTTTTTCTCTCTGCTCAATACCTCTTCCAGCCGTGCTCGATCTTCGAACCCCTCAATACTAGATATAGTGGTGAGCTTGTTACCTCTCCTTATGAGAGTCCCAGCACCGGTATCGGTGAAGAGCTCCTTTTGGAGATCTTCGGTAGCAATAATAGCAACACTAGAGGTCCTAGGTAGTCCATCCAACAACTCCTTAATCTCCTTAATCTTCAGCCTTGTCCCGTACCGGCACCACCACTGCTCCATCAAACCAGCGTACTCCTCGTCCAGGTTGATAGTGGAAATCTTCTCATTAGTCTCGCCATTGAACAAGCCACCCCTCTCAGACAAATACACGATCTTCAGGGGCTGGAGGGCCCGTGCGAGTTCACCAGCCGCAGTATCCGCATTGACGTTCAGCAGCTGCCCCTCGGCAGTTTCTGCCGTTGACGTCAGAATCGGAAGACACCCCGCCTTGATAGCGGCCTCGATAGGACGTTTGTCGACGCTCGTGATCTTTCCTACAAGGTCGTACTTCTCGCGGTCTAGGTAGTCGGCTTGAAAAACACCGCCGGTGATGGGCCTAGCCCGAACTCCGAGCTTCTCCAATGCTTCGACAAGCTTTAAATTCTCATCGAGGAATAACTGTCTCGCCAGAGCAAGGGTCCTTCCATCCGTAACCCTAATCCCGTCCTCAAACTGGGGTTCCACACCCGCTGCCTCTAGCATCTTGTTAAGCTGTGGGCCCGCGCCGTGAACGACGACGGGGAATAATCCGACATGGTTAAGGAAGGACAAGGAGTTTGATAGCGAATCCAAGTGCTCCGTAATGATTGCCCCGCCCACCTTAATGACGGCGAATTGCTGAGATTGAACAGATGTGAAATGTGACAAGTACTGCTCCACTTCCCTCTTGGACCCAATGTTATTGAGCAGCTGGATAACGGTGGACCGTGTGGACAACGGCGACGGGGAGAGGCTGGCGGTAGCATATGACGAGGCAGTTACGCAGAGTGGGGAGGGCGAAGAGGTTGGGGGAATTGCGGCAGCAGGGCGAATCACACGCAAGTTCCTAGAAGTGGGTAGGCGAACAACCCGCCTGGATGAGTTGCGGAGCCCGAGCAACATAATTGTCGAGAGCAATTGGTGAGAGGGGAGTAGGGAGCCGCAGTGGTACGGAAATGGAAAAGTTTATCAACGAAAAAAAAAAGAGAGAAGAGGGAAAACAGGGAAAAATCAACCCATATACCGGAGACAAGAATAAGCAAAAATTAAGAGAAGGGAAAAAAGGTTGCCAGATTCCCTCACCAGCCAAGTGATGGAAGGGTTCGTGATTCGAACGGGCACACTTATAGGACCAGGCAGGACGGTTGGATTGAGGTTATGTCGGCTCCAAGCAAGGTCTGAATGCCCCGGAGAAACAAAGGCACAGTGATAAAGACGATGGAACTATTATTACCAAGGGTATGGTAGGAGGAAAGAGGGTAAAGAGAGGTGTGAAGGAGAACAGGAATTGAGCGATCCAACAAAACATCACCGACAAAACACAAGGATTTATTCCCTCTCTCTCACACACAGGCAGTCTCAGAGGGTCATTCCATTCACTCATCTTGAGAAAATCACTTCATGCGGCCATCCTTCTCCCCCACCTGCCTGTTTTTTTCCCCCTCCATCCACATGTCTTGGCAATTGACCATCGACGCCCCCGAACGCTGCAAGAAAATTTTTATCTCATCATGGGGCTAGAGGTGCAGGTATTCAGAGTCAGGCAAAGTGATGATGGCCGCAGGCTCGCAGCAGCGATCCCCAACCCAGGGCTCAACTCTCGTGTGCATAAACCAAAACTGAAATTCGCCGCCAGAGCTCCTCCGGTAGTCAGTCCACGCCACGGATAGCCACTCCTTCCCTTACCGCACGATAGCCTTCACTAAAATATCGGATTGTTCCATTTACAGCACCCCGCGATACGAGCCGCTATCGCCCCACCGCAAATAGGGCCTGCAATCGAGTGACCGCCAAACCCTATCTCCCCTATCTCCCACCCTCGTTAAAATATACTCACGTGAAAGATAGTCTAGGCAATGATATATTGTCCTATGATTTTCATGGGTGATTGGAAAATTCAATAAAAAATTTAAATAAAAACAAGAAATGCAACCATGACATCAGATTAATAATCTCCAATAAGGATATTTAAAGTGTACCGTATTCACCATCCTCTCCCTCAAGTTAGTTCTCCCATCAGTTTGCTTGACCCCGGACTAGGTCAAAACAAACAGAAGCTACCAGACAGTATAAGAAAAAAGTCAAATTGGCTGTTCAGGTTCCTGATTATTGGCTGGTCGAGGGGAAAGCAAAAGGAGAAGACGAAAAGAAACGAGAATACCTTTGAAATTACAGTGAAAACCGTTTCCATCAAAACTAACTGCACATAGGGAATTCCAGCAGATACACAATAAAGAGAAGAGAAAACCAAAGAAAAAACAGGAAAGAAAACATGAATTTCGCCGGTTCCACAACCCAAAGACAGCAAAGCATCCCATTGACCTAATTCCAAAAAACCCAAGAGTTATATTGAAAATTGGCCTATTTTTTGCCTGCTTATTTTTGTATTGTTTCATTTGAATATCTCTCGTCGTGATTCTCATGTCCATTCATTGTTGGATTGCCATTAGACATGAAGCTTGATTCCCCACCACCACCCCAAACCAGGACTTCTTAACCACGGTAAAGCCAAGTTGCCCACTCCTCCGTGTCTATGAAAACCGCTCCCGCGCCAGAAAAAACCAAACAACCTCTCCCACACAGCTCGATTATTTTTGGCTAGATCCAGTGTACAGTCAGAGAGTGTTTTACGCATATATCCACAGTTAGGGGTTGAGGGAAGTTGAACGAACGTGATAACGACCGGGACAATGATAATCACCAAAAGAATGATGATGCCAACGACTATGCACATGCGCATCTTCATGTCCTTCCACCACATTTGCTTTCGGACCCTGTTGGCCCCGCGGCGGAAACCCAAAGCAGACACAGCAAGATTGTCTAAGGATGAGTATATTATGTCAGCATTTCCCTTCACAGGGCTGAAATTCCTCTTTCAGGAAAAAGAGTGAATGGTTACTAACCAGTCTTATCTTGGAGGCTGTCCAATCTGGCACCACGGTCAGCGACCTTGTTGATGTTCTCCCGCATGATTCCGACGGTATCGTCGATTTGCTAAAAAAAACACATGTCATCATCATCAGCGAAAGCACCCAATATTAGGCGGGCTCATATAAAGGTCTAGTATGGAAGAAATTAGGGAGAGAAAAAGAAAAAAGGCCATGAAACATCGCGCGCGAGATAAACCGAGAGAGCTAGCTATGCTACAGTGAGTGCGACTGGGGCTGAAGTGACCTCACACCAACCTTTCGTCGCACCACTGGGACCAAATGCCCAGCTGCCCTCTTACGAGAAACGCAGGGAACAATGAGGGTTCGTGAAAGTAGAAAATCAAACATGGCGAGCCAAGATCGCGCAACTTTATTGTTGCCGAGAACGACTTCACCTTCCCCCCTGACATACGCGGCTTTGAGGTGATCGCCCCCCACAAGAGCTCAAAGAGCCAGGGGAGCCAGGAACCAGTCGGTCCGTCCCGTACTCGAAATAACCAGATAGGTAAAGGGAAAGGGGAAACCAACCGCTTGAATAGCCGCAGTCCTCTGGTTTCCGGGACCTCCAGGCTGTCCTTGACTACCTCCAGCACCACCGCTGGGGATATAAGGATCGTACGGCTGGTCAGACATTATGAATTTTGTGAAAAGTGAGTTCGGTTAGCGTGAAAAGGATTCGATAAAGGTGAGCGATGTGAAAAAAGCGGGCTCGTGAACAAGGAGGTTGTAGTTGTTGTAGTTGTCAGGCGTACAAGTTTCGATGGAGGGTAAGTTGAAGGAGGTGGAGGGATGGGAGGTGGTGCTGATGATGAGAGGATGGTCGACTTGCTCGGTCGCAAACAAGGATGGGAGATTGGGCGAAGGAGGCAACCGGAGCTGCGGTACGGTACCCTATGTTTGAGATATGTACTCAATGTAACGAAAGGTTGTTGTGAACTCGGATGATGACAGAGGCAGTATGATCAAATCAATATGTATAAAGGTATATTCTCATAGAATTAAGGAGCGATGGGAAAGTATCATAGTCTAGAGAGCCACAAAGAAAATGGTTGCATTTCATGTTATGGTGGGGGGGGGATTTTTTTTTCTCTTGAAAATTCCATTCAGGTGCAGTTATTTCTGGCGCGCGGCCTGGGCTGGGAGGCTCAGGGGCGCAGCCACGAGAGTGGCACATCCAGTTTCTTGGTGGTTAGTGTGATCGTCACTGCCTTGGAGGCCGAAGCCAGTAGCGAGTTCTCGCAGCAAGCAGCGACCGCAATAACCATACGGTACTGGTCTACCGCAATACAGCACTAGTACAATAGGAGCCTTAGAAGTGCTCATGGTGAAGGCACTTGATCGCATTTTATTTCTAACCCGCGATAACTTCTCCAAGATTATTTAACCACTTATCCAAGATGATGTCGGCGAAGATAGCGATAGCGAACCGCTTCTGTCTTCACACGATCAGAGATGGGGAAGATGCGGGGACGCCATAGTCTTTGGGACTGAGCACAGGAGGATCTCTAGCCCCAGCAACCTAGCCCGACCGTTTCTCCATCTAGCCAGCCCCTCCGTCCAACATTTTTGACGCCCTCCAGAGGGAGAGCCGAGCCAAGATCTGTGCTGCAGCGCTGCAAATAAACCGGCTCAGCAACGAAAGCTACTCCACGAGCACCGTTACTGTACTCGAGTAGTGAATTGTGTGCACCCGAACTGGCAAGGTGGCCGGGCGCCATGGGGGTCGCTATTACCATGAACCCCTTTGACCACAAGACCAGGGTTGGCAACCTCCCTCCTTGGCATTTGGGATGGTAGTGGGGGGGGGGCAGGCTGTTTATTTATTTATTTTGGACTCAGGATGAAGCAGGAAGACGTGGTGGGTGGGTGCCCAATTTATTTGAGCACTCTTACCGGTATCTCTTTGCCTGGGGTTCCGAGTGTGCCTGAACTCGTGGTATGGGACAGTGCTTGTATTTATTTTGCACTTTACAAGCCAAGAAGAAAAAAGAAAGCCAAAATGAAGTTACTGCGGGCCAAGTACCGTAACTTGCCGGTATTCATAACATCGTGTCATAAATAGCTTTATCATTTTACTGGGGGATGGCTGGGGATCTGGAATCTTTGGGTGGGGTGTCTAAAATTCCATGATATCGATCGTGTTCACCACACTCTGCTCACAGGAAACCATTGACTGGAGTACACAGGGATACATTTGGCTGGCCAGCCTCAGACAGCTGTTCCATAGCATCTTGCTGGGCAATGTACCGTACTGTACTCGAGTACGGTACTCGAGGATTATTGTCTTAGGTGCGGACAGGCACCAAGGGCTGATTGGGCAGGCATCGACGGTGATCCGCCACATAGGAATGCTCGGAGAAACGGTGCCGGTAGAACTGGCAAAATCACAGAACGGCACTCACTCAATCACAACAAAGTGAAAAATCTGCTGGCACTGTTCTTGCACCAGCATGCACCCGGGTGCCGACATGAATAGGAAAGCGCCCCAATTAAGTATAAATTTCATATATTATCCCGGATATACCTGACCATTGAGTAGGGAGCCACCCGAGAAGGCCGAGGGAAGAAGTAGGGAATGGAGTCTCACATCTTGAAGTCGTTCCCTCTCCATGAACGATGGTTTGGTCAAAGAAGATCTCTGAGAAAATACTTGTCCTGCACACGAGAGACTTTGAGCGGGACCATCCCGGAGTCAATCGAATTGGTTACGCGGCATTCGTCATCGTGTGCCCCCGATCCAATGGGAGATAAGCCAACCAGCCCTCCAGAGAGCAGGAAAGCAGGACGAAAGAAAAACAAAAAAGTAAAAATAGCCCGATTATAACAAAAGCATATCCGCACCCAGACAATCGCAAGGTGGGAGGAACGAAGGGAAAGGAAAGGTGTGAATAGGAGAGAAAAAAAGTGCGAGACAAGGCGAGACGAGATACCGGTGTGGGGCAGGGTTTGTACTAGGGTAGTCTGATGTGATGGGTAGCATATCTGGCAGCGGCCAAAATTCATGTACTAGTGGGTCTTGGCACAGAGGTGCTTTGCCTATAAATATCTCCTTC
>Ga0307509_10004175_pt1 | contig 21100 bp, 17 predicted proteins | sample 10_EM_MG_FD_202245 | JGI IMG/M metagenome (GOLD analysis project Ga0307509, IMG submission 202245) | Populus trichocarpa ectomycorrhiza microbial communities from riparian zone in the Pacific Northwest, United States - 10_EM | ecosystem: Host-associated > Plants > Roots > Unclassified | place... | reverse complement strand
GCGGTGTCTGACCGTATTTATTCGGTTTGTTAGGATTGACGTCGTTCCGTTCCAGCAGCATCCTCACCACCCCCTCATGCCCCCCCCAGGAAGCAAAACAGAGCGGTGTCTGACCGTATTTATTCGGTTTGTCAGGATTGACGTCATTCCGTTCCAGTAGCATCCTCACGACCCCCTCATGCCCACCCAAGGAAGCCCATGACAGCGGTGTTTGACGGCCTTTATCTGGCTTGTCAGGTTTGACGTCGCCCCGTTCGAGCAGTATCCTCAGCACTCCCTCATGCCCATTCTCTGCAGCCCACAAGAGCGCCTTTGATGCATATTTGGTACCAGAAGAGTCAGAATCGGCGCCGCTCCGTTCCAGTAATACCCTCAACACCCCTTCATGTCCCCTCTTTGAAGCCCAAGCAATTGCTGTGTTACCATGGAAATCGGTTGCCTGCGCATCCCCGTTATTCGTTTCCAATAGAGCAACTACTATCTCCTGACACCCGAGATATGCGGCACCGTGAAGCCCGGTAAATCCCGTGGGGGAGCCATCTTCGCCAAATGGCTGCTCCTCAGCTCTCACACCATGCATTAAGAGCACCTTTGAAGATATGTGCTTGTCGTATCCATCGAGTAGCTTCAATGCAAGAGTTTTCACACTTTCTGTGGTTTCTGATCTAGCATGTGCACCCCAGTAACAAGAAGCATATTGGACAAAAGGGGAGGTTGGTGGGACGGAACTAAGGGCAGGCGAAAAGCTCCTCACGTGCGGAAAATTGAGGTAGGTTAAACAGACCTCGGCAATTATCGAATGGGGGCTAGGAAACAAGTTGGTGTTATTGGAGAGGTACTCTTGTAGAGTCTGGTGGAGAAGCCGGACCGTAGAAGAGGATTTCTCGACCGTGACAAGTCCTTGAGAGCATGCTAATAGTGTTTGTAGGGCTGGAATATTCCCAGTATCCAAGTCGGTAGACCCTTCCACCCCCAGGGCGTGGCATAACTCATCGACATGTAATGGCCGCTCCACATGTGAAACCCACATTAGAACTTCCATCCCGAGTTTGGCCCTGGTTCCGGGCTGGGCCTGTATCCGTGATAAGGTCCCGGTGTATGCATCCCCCAGACCCTCCCCCTTGGTAATCTCATCAAGTTTGCTTCTTCTCCGAGAGAGAGTAATCTCGTCCAGGATTGCATCCATATATAGAGAAACGAGAAGGAAGCTAAGAACAGACTGTTAGCGAATTACATCTCGGATTTGTCTTGAGAATGTATTTAATATGGTTTCTTACATTTCCGAGATCTTCTCGGGGATGATTTTCATAATATCCACCCGCAATTGATCGTCCATTGCTTTAGGATCCGTGTCACTGTCTAGCCTCCTCTCCAAATAACTGATAATATCCCCATGGGCAGGACTGAGAGGTATCCGGAAGGTCTCGCTAAAACATGTCGCAATCTCGTCGCCGATGTGGGGCCTGCCGGTAAGGAAGACTCGCGCGCCTGGTAATACTCGAACAATTTCTCGTAGTGACTTAATGAGCTCCCGTCGGTGCTTCGGGGTGCATTCGTCTAATGCGTCAATGCATATAAACAGTCGCGCTAGTGATAGGATGGTCTTTTTTAGTATGTTTAATATTTCCGGAAGTTGGAGGCCCCGACCACCAAACTCATTTTGGGCCTTTTTAAAAGCCTTTCGTATATCATTGGAAATTCCTCTGCTGGCAAGCTGCTTGAGCATAGCGCCCAACATATTTGTGGTGGTCTGTTCCTGTTGTGCATGGAAATCGCAGTATAGTCCCACGACCGCTACGTCTTTCCCCGTAATCTGATTGCACAGACTATCGATAACTAGGGAGCTGTTATTTGCCGACGGTTAGCAACATCTGAGTTATCTTTCTCCAGAGCCCTTCCTACCTGACATAAGTTTTCCCCACTCCCGGACTCCCGTAACAGAACAACACTTGATCCACACAACCATCTTCCGCGTCACGCCATCTTCTGAACTCGCTGGTTTCTAGTACCCAGTTTCCCACGCTGTCGAGTCGGTCGGTCCTCACACCCTGTTGGTGCCGTTGCTGCGGTTCAAGTGGCGATAGCCACTGCCGAATTTGACGCCCTTCCTCGTCCAACCCGGTGATGAAGTTGACAATATTATTGAACGAATTATTATTGTTTGAATTATGATTGTTTTGCGAAATATGAGTGTTGGGCGAACCATAATTGCTAGAGCAATTATTGCCGAAAGAGCTGCTATCGCCGGTAACCTGTTGGCCTTCTTGCGACATCACGGCTATCGAGTTTGGTCTAAATTCCTTTTCCCGGGAGTTAGGGAGTGATCGTGTGCAGTGAGAATAGAACTTTGCTCGGAACCAGAGAGGATCTCTAACGCTTGAAGAAAGCGGGGTTGGTATAATAATTTATGAGGCCCTGGCGTTGCACACATAATATGCGCTGACCTAATCATTATCGGCAGTGCTCACAAGCCTGGCGGTGTAAAGCTCTCGATACTGGAGTCGACAAAGGTTTACCGACAAGCTTTGCCTCCTGAGCATCCTTTCTCAAATTTTGGCCTGAAAAATTCGCTTTATCACCACCACACCTGGCACTAGTAATTTACTGTTTTGTAGAATGAGGTATATTTTTACAACGGTACTCACCTTATTCTCCAAACACAACCACGGATACACAACTATTTTTCGCCATGTCAGAGCCAAGCTCCTTGTTTTTCTAAGGTGCGCGCAGGACTCTGCTAGCGAAAATTTGTTTTTGTTTTTTCTTTCTTTCTCTTTTCATCCCATTGGTCCAAAATCGGGCATTGACCAAACAAGATTCTCGCCAGCACCTGCATTACCTTAATGGGGTGAGCATAAGTGAGGCAAACTTGAGTTTACACAAACTAAAGGGTGCGTGAGCATAAGGAGAGCCAACCATGGCTCAATTTTCCGGAGCAGAAAAAGTCATGTATCATACGGTACTCGAGTAAAGAGTTGGCAGGATTGGTTTGCGATACTCAAGTCCCAAGAGCCAATTAGAGGAGGTTGGCTTAGACATAGCCCTAGCCACATATCTCATTCCCGGGGTGGCACTTTCTTTGGAACCAACGCTGCGACTTGGTTGCTGTAGCACAAAGTACCCCCACCTAGAGCATATTTCTTCTCACTTTGTTCAATTCCTTTCCGCCTCCGGATCCCCCCCATCCTCCCATCTTGTATCCCGTTCGACAAAATGCGCGGTTTAGCTCACCGCCAATCGACTTGCCCTTTTGAAAGTACGCAGCACCAACGACCGCGCCGCAGTCAAAAATGTAAAGCCATTTACTCGTAATTTTCTGACGTTTGCACACACGACTACTACTGCATAACACCAGGATCCTGAGGCTTTAACCGATTTCCTTCCCATATGGAATAGCAGTCGTGTTCTCAAACCTCAGAAAATTACGAGTAAAATCACCTCCGGGATCTGCTGAACAAAAATACGCGAATCTCGACTAAAGTACGATAGGAAATAGGCAACTTTATCTCAATTCTCGAATTGCCATCTTGCATACGCGAGGGAACCCGAATATTGGAATAGCCGAATATTTTAGGGCTGTTTAACAGGGTATCTAGAGTTTCATCACATTCTCCACGACAATTAATATTTGGGGGATGCTTGGTGGAAGAGATAAACATGACCTCCCACGCAACACAACCCCATCTTCATGTGCTCTGAAAACGTTATGGTACAAAATTTAATAAAATTCCCGATTCCCTTCCGTAACTTAACCCTAAAACCAATCATAGCACATCACTCAGCGAGGAATAGGGTTCGAAAGGTAAGGACTGCAGGAGCACGATACGGCACCTTACGGTGACCCTTTTAAAACGGATTAACGTAGCGACAACGACGTTATCCTCCTATTCTTCCATGCATCGCCACACCCCGCCGTTTGTTCCCCTTTTTCTTTTCTATCTCTCATGCTAAGGAAGAAAAGACAATGACTCCCACTGTTTGTAGCTCCCGCGCATCCGTCTCTCCCCGCACTCGGCTGTGCGTACATCAGACTCTTTCGTGCTTCTTTCCGCCTTCCTTCCAGCGCTTGTGTCATGCGCATTCCCGAAGTCAAGCAATAAAACAACTATCCCGAGAGCCGAGCAGTATCTCACGCTTTCCGACAAGTGTGCAGTACCGTATTTACTCGAATATAAGAGAATGGCGCTAGGATGTGATCTTTCCCTACTAAGACTACACTAAGGCTATAAGAAGGCTAAGGCTATTCCGTTTTTCCACCGGACAACCTCACCTCAAGTCTAGCGTAATTCTCTTGTATTCGAGTAAATACGGTAGTAAACCTGCCAGGTGTCGTTTCCTGTCTTAAAGCTTCGCATGATAACAATGAATCTTAGAGTGATACTGATATCATTGCCGAGAATACCTAGCCTAGCGGATATTTTGTAGGAGCTGTCACTCTTTCATCAATTCTTCAGTGCCTCCAATCCATTTTCTCTCCGTGAGGTTAGGTTCGCAGTGTAAATGTAGGGAATGAGGTTTGCATGGAAGTAGTCGATATACTAAGAGATTTTACATGGAACTTAGGCACTTTGGAGGAGGAAGGATATGGAACGTAACTCTTTCCGCCTGTAAACCGCGTTCATTCGTTCACACTCTCAACTTCCCTCTAATTAAACTAAAATCAAACAAACGGTAAAGACTAGTGTATAAGTAAAACATAATACCACATCGCAATCCTCCTATGGATCACCACGTTTATCTCTGTGTTTGCCGCATATGCATATTTCTCCGTGCGCTCCCTTGAGAACGAAGAAAAGACATTGCCGATAAAATCCTTTATAGAACCATCTCCTGTAACCGTTCACTCTGCATATTATACCTCCTGGACTATCCTTCCCACTCGGTTGGAGGAAAAGCCAAGTACGCTACATCCGTCTAACAACACGCAGAGGTATTCACAAAAAGGAGACAATGGAGCAATGTCATCGCTGGGGATCTGTGACATCGAGTGGTATATATGAAGTGTATCCAAATTTTGCTATGAACTGTTTTTAACTATGCTGAATGCTAAATATTTGTCACACGAGGGAATACCTGGAAGGCTAGGGATTACATTACATTCACTCGATCTAAATGCATAGGGTGAAAGACTGGATTCCCTAACATTAGAATTTAAAGGAGGAAGATTCCGTTTTCCGGTATTTTATCTGCCTAGTGTAATTTATGGAAAATTTCCATCCAGTATCAACCGGGTAGGATGCCGCCAGCACATAGATGGACTCATGGGCAATTGCACAGCTGCTCGCTAAACATCCTGAATGTTTTGATGTAGGGAATTCAGTAGTATTGTACGATAGACAAAGCTGTATTTAAGGAGGGGAAGCGAACATGGAGATATCACCACGCACCCCCCTGAACAATAAATTTTTATTTTATTCTTTCCTTTAAATTCATCTCGTCCGCCCGAGGCTCGAAATTGCAACAGGCGAACTGACTTTACTTGTCTTCGGAAGTTGCCATTATCCATCAAAAGAACGCCTTTAGCTTAGAGAACCTCCGACAGTACGGTAAGGTATGATTCCGTATTATAAGAGAGTTAGAACCCAATTGTAAAGTTACATCGCCTACGGTATCATCATTCTATGATATGGTGCGAGGCTGGCGACAAGTAGTGTTCGTTACGGGTGCTCCGGGGCTCCGGGACTCCGAAAAACACGGGCCCCCCACCCCGTTCCCCGCCCCACCCCGCTCAACGGCCCGGGCGGGGCGTGTTTTTTTGAGGTTCCTTGCCCCTGACCCCCGCCCGGCCCATTCCCCAGACGGGCCCCCGTTAAAATAGGTGGCGAGAAACGGGGACCCGTCAAGGGAATGAGAGGGGACGCTCCCCGGACGGGGGCGGGGATCACCTCAAAAATATCCCCCCCGGCCCCGTGTAACGGCGGGCCTGGCGAGTGGAGACCCGCCCCGCTCCGCCCCGTAACGAACTCTAGCGACAAGAATGGCGAGCAGAATGGCGTTTAACAACCCAAACCATGCTACTTCACGCTTTCCATTCAACACATTCCAGGGCTGTAAAAAATTTCAAAAATTGATATTCTGGTCTAAAGTTCTTTCAAATATCTCACCAAGAATTCACAGATTATTAAAGAATTTATGGACACTTTTGCACATAACATTGTAAAGTTGAAGATGAGAACACCACCAAGCCTTGCCATTTCCCACACAAAACAGTCAGAAATTGCGCCAAGACCAATGTACCAACTATAGCTCCCTCGACAATTTCTCGACCAGTCTGGATACAGTTTTAAAGGGTTGGAAAGTAAAATCTAGGGAATTGTTGTACAATTGGGGGAAGATTTGGCCCAAATTGCTTTAATAAATCCGTGGTTAGAAGGTTGTGAACATGGCTATTCTCAGTGGGAAACCCTTGCACTGCTCATCACTTTTGTCGCCAGCCTCGTACGGTCTTCAAGTACGGCAACTTCCGAAACGATGAATGGATCCACCGCGACAACCAAACGAAACGCCAAGAGTTCACACAACTCAAATATGATCGCCAGCGACCAACCGAAGAGTGGGGAAGTTCGCTCGTTCTCTTCAACCGTGCTATCTATCGCTCACTCTATCGCAACTAACTTAACTAATGGTAGAGACAGGAGTGTATACAATCCACAATGAAGCCCTCCCATCATCCATCCATGGATCGCCCCCATATCCATTCTCTTAGCCGTATGCCCCCCTCTCCCTTTTCCGTACCCCTTTTCTAACAAAGACAAAGAAAAGTCAAAACCCCCCCACTATTCATAGCCCGCTGGAATCCATCTCCTCCACGCGCCTTTCCAGCTCTTCCTCTTTCCCTCCGGCGGATTCACCGATCTACAACCTAATGGCATGAAGCCTCCAAACATTTCCCGAACCCTTAGCGCACCCCCGAATACTAGTACTGGTATGCGAACAATGAAACCATAGCACGCGCCCGTGCCGAGTACCGATTTCCAACACATCAAACGCCATAACTCGGGCCGGAATGAAAAAGCACTTTTTGGCAAGGAATTGAGGTGCAAGAAAGGGTGGTTGGGGGGGGGTGTCACACATGGCCTACAGGGAAAGAAGCGAAACCTTAATTTTCGGGAACACGGTTAAACGCACAAGGTTAGATAGGGGAACACGGATCTCACTTCTCCCTCAGTACGATAGCATCCTCCTGCGAAGCCGCCCGACAAATCTGTTGTGAACTTGTTATCCCGAACCCACTTGGAAATCGAGTGGCTTACATAATCAGCCCTATCCGTTACCGAGGCCCCCCGCGGCAATGGGTTAAGTTAAATCCACCGATATCAAGCCTTTATGGGAGTTACGCCCCTAGAGATTGTACCATACTCTGAGTCCCGATATCAGTAGTATACAATATGGTAACTTCCCCACCCCCAACCCTTCATCCGAACCCCATGTGGGGTTACTCCGGAGCTGTGGATTTACACCTTGTGGCTTATCAGCACGATACCATAGCATAATATTGGTTACAGTTTGTCAACCTTCGGTTTTAGGATGGCGCTGGAGCGGTAAGAGGGTGTTAATAGGAAGGGATATATATCTAGCAATTGGTGAACGGGTGGGGGGGGCGCGAACGGGTGGCGGGTGGCGCGGGTGGGGGAGAAGGGGGGGATGTGAGGGAGATAGGATTAGGCACTTGGGTCATATGCACGAGGCCGGGCGCAGGGCGGCGGCCAACAACAGAGCAGAGATCATATGCGTGATTAGCGGCATTTTCTTCGTTTATTTCTCCTTTCTATCAATCTATATATATGGGGCTTTCATCCATGCTTCTTAGAACCTAATCCGGTTGCCATCCAAGTTCTAGTGTAATACAAATGAAGACGGGGCTAGTGGTAGATAGAACCTAGAAAACTCAACACGATGAGAATGAGAAAGAAAGAAAAGGCAAAACAAAAGGGTGCATATAGAGGGGAAAAGGGAGTATAAAATGGGCCAACGGGGCGTGCATATGGGGAAAATTAGAATATGGTAACCAGTAGGGAAGAATCTTGAGTGATTCGGCCGAGCGAAGGATTCCAGGCAAATTATAAAATCGCGGGGGAGGATTGCTCGGTTGACTGTACTCGAGTAGGCTTACTGCATATCCGGGAGTCAAACCCGTTGGTTAGGCTTACTCGCCTGGTTGGGATTGAGGGTCTTGGGAGTCGGCAGGACCCGGCGATGTCCACCAGCGCAGTGTTCGCCGCCACCCATGTTGTTTGTGGGGATCGGTATCGTTCTGTTCTAGCAGCATCTTTACCACCCCCTCATGCTTATTCCGGCGAGCCAACGACAATGGTGTTCGACGGAACAAATCCCGTTGGTCAGGATTGACGTCGTTCCGTTCCAGCAGCATTCTCACCACCCCCTCATGCCCACCCCCGCAAGCGAACGAGAGCGGTGTGCGACCCAACGGATCCTGTTTATCGGGATTGACGTCGTTCAGTTCCAGTAGCATCCTCACGATCCCCTCGTGCCCATTCCTGGAAGCCACCGACAGTGGTGTTTTGCGGGGGTGACTTGGTGTGTCGGGATTGACGTTTCTTTCCAGCAGAATTCTTACGGTCCCCTCATGTCCACCCTCTGAAGCAATCAAGAGCGGTGTATAACCGTATTTACTAGGAATGTCAGGATTGATGTCTTCCCGTTCCAGCAGCGTCCTGACGACAGCATCATGCCCTTTGAAGGAAGCACACAAGAGCGCTGTGGAACCCACTTCGTCCGGGTTGTTGGGATTGACGTCGTTCCGTTCTAGCAGCATCCTTACAACCCCCTCATGCCCACCCAGAGAAGCACACATGAGCGGTGTTTTTCCATCTTTATCCGGCTTGTCGGGATTGAGGCCGTCCCGCTCCAGTAGAATCCTAACCACCCCCTCATGCCCATTGATAGAAGCCGCTAAGAGCGGTGTTTGACAGTATTTATTTTGCTTGTCGGGATTGACGTCGTTCCGATTCAGCAGCATCCTCACGACCCCCTCATTCCCACACGTGGAAGCCAACAAGAGCGGTGTATAACCCGACCTATCCTCTTTATCAGGGTTGACGTCGTTCCTTCCTAGCAGTATCCTGACGACCCCCTCATGGTCACACCCGGAAGCCAGCGCGAGCGGTGTTAGACCGGTGTCATACGGCTTGTCAGGATTGACGTCATTCCGTTCCAGCAACATCCTCACCACGCCCTCATGACCACTCCCGGAAGCAAAAAAGAGGGGTGTTCGACCGTGTCTATCTGGCTTATCAGGATTGACGTCGCTCCGTTCCAGCAGTATCCTCGCCACCCCCTCTTGGCCACTCCCGGAAGCCCACGAGAGCGGTGTTCGACCGTATATATCTGGCTTGTCAGGATTGACCTCGTCCCGTTCCAGCAGCATCCTCACCACCCCCTCATGCCCATCCTCTGCAGCCCACAGGAGCGCCATTGACGCAAATTTGGTGTCAGAATTGATACCGCTCCGTTCCAGAAGTACTCTGACCACCCCTTCATGCCCCCTCTTTGAAGCCCAAGCAATTGCTACGTTACCATGGATATCGGTCGCCCATCCGCTATTCGTTTCCAATAGAGCAGCTACTATGTCCTGACACCCGAGGTATGCGGCACCGTGAAGCCCTGTAAATCCCGTGGGGACACCATCTCCATCGAACGGCTGCTCCTCAGCCCTCACCCCATGCAATAAGAGCACCTTTGATGATATGTGTTTATCGTACCCATCGAGTAGCTTCAATGCAAGAGTTTTCACGCTCTCTGTGGCTTCCGACCCAGCATGTGCGCCCCAGTAACAAGAAGCATATTCGATGAAAGGAGAAGTTGGTGGGACGGAACTAAGGGCAGGCGAAAGGCTCCTCACGTGCGGAAAATTGAGATAAGTTAAACAAACCTCCGCAATAATCGAGTGGGGATTAGGGAACAAGTTGGTGTTATTGAAGAGGTATTCCTGCAGGGTGTAGTGGACAAGCCTGACCGTACATGAGGACTTTTCGACCATGACAAGCCCCAGAGAGCATGCCAATAGCGTTTCTATCGGTGGAATATTCCCAGTATCCAAGTCCGTGGACCCTTCTACCCCGAGGGCATGGCATAACTCGTCGACACGTAACGGCCGCTCCGCATGTGAAACCCACATTAGAACTTCCATCCCAAGTTTTGATCTAGTTCCGGACTGCGCCTGTATCCGTGATAAGGTCCCCGTGTACGCATCTCCTAGACCTTTCCCCTTGGTAATCTCATCAAGCTTGTTTCTTCTCCGAGAGAGAGTAGTCCCGTCCAGGATCGCATCCATATATAGAGAAACGAGCAGGAAACTGAGAACACCTGGTTAGCAAATTACACCTCTGATTGGTCTTGGGAATATATTTAATATTTTTTCTTACATTTCCGAGATCTTCTCGGGGATGATTCTCATAATATCCGCCCGCAAGGCGGCGTCCATTGCTTTAGGCTCTGTGTCATTGTCTAGTCTCCTCTCCAGATAACTCGTAATATCGCCATGTGTAGGACTGAGAGGTATCCGGAGGGCCTTGCTAAAACATGTCGTGATCTCGTCGTCGATGTGGGGCCTCCCGGTAATGAATATTCGCGCGCCCGGTAACACTCGAGCGATTTCTCGCAGTGACTTAATGAGCTCGCGCCGGTGCTTCGGCGTGCATTCGTCTAATGCGTCAATGCATATAAACAGCCGCGGCAGTGATGCAATGGTCTTCTTTAGTGCATTTAACATTTCCGGAAGTTGGAGGCCCCGACCGCCAAACTCATTTTGGGCCTTCTCATAGGCCTCTCGTATATTCTCGGAAATTCCTCTGCTGGCAAGTTGCTTGAGCATGGCACCCAACATATTTGTGGTGGTCTGTTCCTGTTGTGCATGGAAATCGCAGTATAGTCCAACAACCGCCACGTCTTTCCCCGTAACCTGATTGCACAGACTATCGATAACGAGGGAGCTGTTATTTGCCGACGGTTAGCAACATCCGAGTTATCTTGTTCCGGCGTCCTTCCTACCTAACATAAGTTTTCCCCACTCCTGGACCTCCGTAACACAACAACACTTGTTCCACACAACCGTCTTCCCCGTCACGCCATTTTCTGAACTCGCTGGTTTCCAGCACCCAGTTCCCCACGCCGTCGAGTCGGTCGGTCCTCACGCCTTGGTGCCGTTGCTGCGGTTCGAGTGGCGATAGCCATTGCAGAATTTGGCGCCCCTCGTTGTCTAACCGGGTGATGAAGTTGACAATATTGTTGAAGGAATTAAAATTGTTGTGCGATCCAGTATTATTGGAGAAATTATTGTTGTAGGAGCCGATATCACCGATAACCTGCTGGTGGTGTTCTTGCGACATCTGGGCTATAGGGGGTGATCCGAATTTCTCTTCTTGTAAGCTAGAGAGTGATGGTGCGTAGCGAGAATATATGACTTCCCTCGAGAATAGAGAGGATATCCAACACTTGAGGAAAGCGGGGGATGGTATAATAATTTATGAGGCTCTGGCGATGCGCATATATGATATGCGCTGGCCCAATCAGTATCGGCAGTGCTCGGAAGCTGCAAGGTTCTCAACTTGTACCACCCACTAATTTTGCTTCCAGAGCATCCTTTGATCTCGGCTATCAGAGTTTCGCCGGAAAAAATTCCATTTATCTCCACCCCACCCAGCGCTACTAATTCACAGCTCCCTAGAATGAGACATTTTTACAACCGAGCATAATGCCTCAACATACTTGCCTTATTCTCTAAACACAACCGTAGATACCCGAGCACTTTTCACTACCTCTCAGTAGCCCTAAATCCGCTATTTTTCTAAAGTGCGAGTAGTAATGTTTTAACTGAAATGAGTGCTTATTTTTTCTTCTCATCCCAATCTTCCAAATCAAGCATTGGGCTAACGGGATTCCTGACAGCACATCCATTACTTTACGAGTACTCGAGTACGGTAGGGTACTCGAGCAGGGGGTGAGCATAAGTGTTCGGATCGTGAGTTCACGACACTCGGTTCGGCTCCGCCGGATTAATCAGAACTGGTTCGCTTCGCTTAGGCTCAAACCCAGTCGATGTGCCTCTTCGCCGGAATGCCCCTCCGAATGTAATGGAGTACTTGTCCCAAGTACAGTCGCACCTCGCTATAATGGAAATTCTTATAAGGGAACCTCGCTGTTACGAATGAACCCTCTAGGAATTTATACCCCTGCTCCCATACAAACAGACCTCGTTATAAGGAATTTCCTGAATTTTCTTCCAAAACCTCGCTATAACGAAAGAAAAATCCTGAACTCTTGGCGTTCGTTATAACGAGGTGCGACTGTACCTGTATGTGAACCGGGATTGATGTTGCCTTTTCTTAATTTAAATATTTTTCCCCTCAACTGTCTTACCGTACTCGAGTATCGGTACTTGAGCAAGAGAAGACCGTGCCAACACATGGATCCGGCTATCATACCTACCGAGCTGCGATCCCGTGGCGCAGTGCACCAGCTCAACCCTCCTGGGCACCACCTCCACGGGGGGTAGGAAATCCACCACAGGCATGCGAACATCTGCCTAGAACACGGCCATCAACCAAAAACATAATCAAACACTTCTACCGGTATAGGCAGGCCTGTCCTTCAACGGCATCACATACTGTACACAATTTAAAGAAATATCCAGTCAAAAGACAAATTCCTCCAACACAGTATCGAAGCGTGCCTTCTCCCCATTTCCGTGGAAGTGTTGCATCAAGCTCCTGGTATCCGCCTTTCGAACAAGTGAGACTAGGTTAGAAAGTACGAGGAATGTCTAGTCAACTCTGGCCTGGTTAGTTGAAAATTAAGTGTGCGCAACGCGGATTATGCAGCTGAGCTGGCCATCAGACGCTAATTTTGGTAAAGGAAAAAGTTCTGCTGATCTCCCGGTTTCTAGCTAGATAGGGCCCGGTCCTCCGAGTAGGCTTGAGGCCAGTCGGCCAACCGGAGGAGTTTGGTAGATAAAATCTTGATACCCTGTACGAGTACTTTTAATTGAACGGTATTCGTGGCACGTGAGCACCACCACCATGCATGATATCTACTCGAGTAGATGTACTCGTCCGAGGCAAGAAGTACCCGGAAACAAGGGGGGTCCATTTTGTATGGGCGCTCAGATAATTGCAGGGGTTTTACCATACAAAAATCTAATCCCTGTTTCCGAGTACTTCTTGCCTGGGACGAGTAAAATATCTGAATATCGGAGGTATGGAATAGCAGTCGTGTTCACAATTCTTATTCGATGGCCAGTGGAGCGGTAAACTAAGTGGCTAGAATGCATGAAATGAACTGTACCGTACGAAAATACCTCCAGGGGATCCCCTAACCATAGCGAACACACAGGCATTTGACAAAGTTATCGCTTAACTTAGACTTCTTGGACATTCCTAAAGAGCACGCAGCCTGAGTTTGCGGCGGGATACCGTAGCCCACACCAACCTACTGAAAACATCTAAATTAGTTTTTTATCGCACTCGGCGTCTGAAGGACGATCCGTAGGCTAAGCGAGAATAGAGTGACGGCGCCCCGCTGCGATTCAAAAGTTAGAAGTTGGAAGTTGGAACTCTTGGCAAAGAGGAGTCCAGGGTATCCCTGTTGCAGGATGGAAAACAGGCTGGGGTGTTGTGTAAGGAGAACAGAATTATCGGATTGCACAGGGTAGGGTAACAGAGTAGATTGCATCATGAACACTGGCGGTCAGGATAAATAATCTTCGAAGTATGGGTACTATGTAAATCTTAATCACAAGAGAAATAACTACTACAATGTCTCCTTCAATACTACCGCCTATATCGAGCAGAGATGTGGACCTTTCTAATGCAAGTGATGAGGAAATATTTATACGCCTTGTCAGTTGTGTTGAGTTTCACATTACAGGTCCCCCGAAACGAAACCCAATCAATTTCCACCTGATGACGGATACCGAATTTCTCTATCTCTGTCGCTTTACCTCACAAGATATACACAGTGTTCGCAACGGTCTGGGGGCCCCGGCGGCCCCACGGCGAAACTGCCAAGAAGACTGGACCGGACCGGACGACAATTTTCACTCAGTCCCGTCCTGGGACATTTTAGGACTGCAGGTTTGAGTAAGGACCACAAGCCCGACAAGGTGAGACACTATTATGCCGTCCTAATACAAAGACGATAGGGGACGGTAGTAGACTGCAGATTCCCTGACCAAGACATTAGGGATCTGCGGGGGTCTGTGGGGATCTGTCTGGCCACAAACTCTGAGACATTCTGAAACCTTGTTGTGGGGCCCGGCGTCTTCCCCCGTCCTACGGCCATTAGCCCCGGGCAAAATTCTCTCCAGGACTGGACAGACTACGATTCGTAGTCCATCCTGGTCCTACCCTCAGGACGGACAGACTGCCCCGTTGCGAACACTGGATATACATGAGATTACACAACATCTGGGGCTACCTCCTGTAATATCAACAAGGTAAGATACATAACTACTATTGTGGTTTGGCAAAAGTCTAAATATGCATAGAAATCGGAATAGTTTTACTCGTGAGGAAGCCTTTTTCCTCTTTTGTGCACGATTGGCATACCCCCAGCGGATAGAGCAAATGGCTATTGCCTTAGGCTATTCTGCAAAAAAGATTGGTGAGAGTTATGGGCGGATGCTAGAATATATATGGAAATCAGGGGATCATCTTTTATGTGATTTTCTGTCACCCACACAACATCTTACTCATGAGCGACTTGAGTATTTTGCAAGAAAAATCCTTGAAAAAGGTGCACTATTAACTACATGCTGGAGGTTGATTGATTGCACTATTCGACCTATTAGTCGTCCAGTGAAATGGCAGCAACGCGTTTACAATGGACACAAAAAAAAGCATAGTCTCAAGTACTCCGCAGTTAAATCACCGGAAGGGCTCATGTATCATTGCTACGGTACTTATGAAGGAAGAAGAAATAACAATCATCTTTTGGATTACAGCCACTTACTAGTATAATGTCAAGAATTTGGAAAAGGCTATCATCTCTACGGAGAACCTGCCTACAGAATTAGCTTTGCCATAATTTCATCATATGAAAAATACAAAATCACAACGGAACAAATGGCTTTCAATACAAAAATGGCCAAATATGAGGAGTGTGTTGAATGGGGCTTTGCTGATGTAACTCGTCTTTGGGGAAGTTTGGATAATTCTCTAAGCCAGCATTTTCTATGGTCACTGCTTGGAAAGCAATATCATGTTTGTGTTCTTCTTACAAATATTTATATTTGCTTCTATGGATCAGAAACATCATTTTACTTTAATTATACTCCATCTCCATCAGCAAAAAAACGATTTACGTCCGGCGGAGGCAACCCACGTCCGGAGGGATTGCGTCCGCCCTATGCGTCCCGTGCGCCCTGACCGTCCGCCGGACCTTCTTTCTCATCCCATGCGTCAGGTGCCTCCCAACGCCATTATCCCCCCTCCCATGCACCCAACGCGCTTGTTGCGGCCGCCCTCCATCCCGACACCCCCCTCATCCTTCCCTTCTTCTACTGCTCTCGTCTGATGGCATCCGGCGTACCCATCCCCAATTCCCAGCACCCGGACCACCTGCCCTCTACCTTCTCCCTCTGGCGACCTAAATCCGCCCCGTGGCATCTGAAATCGTCCGGCTCCTTTCGACGCGGATGCCCTCGAGCCACTTTTATCTTTTCCAACCGGCGCACCACTTATAGATGTATCACAATCATCATTCTATTTCTTTTCACTACCGTAGTATTATCTACTAGTACAAATTGCATATAGAACAGTTCAATATATTTCATTAAATGTCCGCAGATTCACTCTATAGAGCAATTCATGACACTACTACTCGCGCAGCCGAATTGAAGCCAGACCCTTAAGGTGGTATCACCGAAATGAAGGCTCAGAAGGTTGGGAAGGTGTCAGGTGGAGGAAGGTAGAACGTCCGGAGGAAGGTAGAACGTCCGGAGGAAGGGTAGAACGTCTGGCGGACAAAATAGGTAGGGAGGAGAAACAGAAGGGAGAACGTTCGCCGTATAAGGGAGGATACACAAAGGGGGTCCGGCGGACGTATACGGATGCGGAGGGTCTGGTTTTACTTCGGCGGCGGACCACTCCTCAAACGTCCGCCGATTAACCAAGTTTTACTCATGCGGCCGAATACGCAATCCTGTAGAATAACTTAATATATCTCATTAAACGTCCGCAGATCTATCCTGTGATTCACTATCCCTTGCCTCTCCCAGGGGGTAATTACATGCGCCTGCCCAATCACTGCCCCTATACCGAATATTCCCATATCTCGAGCATTGGGCCGCTTGCTGACTCGCATATGTCCGCTTCTGCGGTGAAATCCACCAGCGCCGACGGGATCGAGTATGTGTACCAATGCCAGGCGATGGACATCTCCGGCCCCGCTCAGGACGTTTCTTATCTTAAAGACTGCTAATAATTGTGCTAATACCCGCCCTCGCAGATCCATATAACTTTCCTCTCCGCCAGCCTGGACCCATATCCAATCCTGTCTAGGATCGCCGTTGCGGAAGGCCTTTGTTCCGGTGCAGCGGGCACTATTGATCTGGAAAACCACAGCTTCCTGAAAGTCTGTAACCGGAATATCAAGGTGTGTAAATTGCTCTATTGGAAGTGATCCCAATTCCGTGCGGTCAAAAGGCAGCCGCTGGTCGTCCGCTATTGTCTTCCTGATAAAACGTAGCATCTCCTCAATCATGTCGGAATAATCGATGTTGAGGGCTCTGCATAGCTCAGTCAGAGTGCCGATGTTCTCCATCATGCGGCCTTTGAGAACTCGCCGAGGCGCACTCCGGCTTGAGGCCGGTGCCACCATCCCGCCATTTCCCATTACGAACGCATTCTCGGCTTGCGAAAGTGCTTCTATCGTCTGCAACCTCATTCCCAGGGCGTGCATGCGGCCATAGTACGACAAGATCTGTCAGGCAGTGTTATTCCCGTTTGACCTGCGGTAACCCTCTTTAATCTCTTCCTTATGAGCCAGCTCGCCCATCGCAGTAGAATACATCAAAATAGACCCAAAACGTCGCACGTGGGAGACAAAGTGACTAAGGTAGTGCATCTTGATGAAGTTGAAGTGGTTTTCTCGCTGGTGCAAATCTGCCTGCCGGTTAACCCTCTGAAGTCTGTTTTGATCAGCCTGCCGACGGCGTTGGGCAGCAGAGATATGGTGGGCATCTTGAGCAATCAGATTCGCCATTAATCTGCTTAACTCCCGGTCCTGACGATTTACCTCCGCGCGTGTAGACTTTGAAGTGCGGAACTCAAGAAAAATGTGCTTCATCTGGTGAAATGTCTGTAGGTACCTTTCCATATAGGTAAGTGTATCCGGTGTATGACTGCGATATTGAGTCATTAGGGAGAAATCAACCAGCGCACCAACACAGTTCAAGGCGATGTTGAAATCCTGATGCTGAGAACTGTCCGGATTTCGCAATGCGGACGCCAATACTGTTGCAATGCATCGACCGAGGTTGCGCATTTCGTTTCCCTGCTATTGTATGACTTCACGATAGGCCCTTTTTGGTACACAGAATCCGGGATAAGGCAGAATTTCTTTCCAGGCATCGTCGAATGCCTGCTGCCGTTTATGATTTTTCAGGAACCCTTCCACCCATTCCATCATATGTTTGAATAGGCCGATATAAATGTTGTGTAAGAGGTCCGGCTTATGTAGGTCCGCTGGGTTTACTCCGTAGAGTATAGTGACTACATTGTGGCATATTTTCACGCCCACCTGCTAAAAGTATTCTGCGATCCCAGCCTCTCCAGACTCTTGCTCCCGTGCTTTTTCCCAATATACAGTATAGTCGCGGGCCTCATATATCTTCCGCAGATTCCCACCAAGCTCCTTGGATGGAACCTCACACTTTGGGCATGACTTGCTACCTATTCCATGCAAAGCTGCATGTTCCGCATGATCCGCAATCCAGGGCGACAAAATGGGAAAACACAGGCGTGTTTTGCCATCTGCACAATCCATCACAGTGCCTTGTTGGACAACCTCCTGTAATGGGGCAAGGACAAGATCGAAGACAGCCCGTAGAGCATCGGTGTTAGTCTTCCTCTGGGCTTTGTCTGCGCGGCCTGAATCACCCATTCAGTTTGGAGAAACAGGCAGCAATGCCAGAAGCACTATCGGCATTTTGGCAGGGCTGTTTCTAGTCCGCGAAAGGATATTGCCGATCGTCAGGTATAGCGGCCAGGCTTTCTTATCTCCCGAGAAATTGGTAAGCTGAGTCTGGTCTGACAATCTGATAATGGGTACGATGGTTGACCCGGGTGGAAGAGTTTGCTAATATAGAACAAAATGAGAGATTAGCATGGGAAACGCCTAGCACTTAAAGCCTGTCAGAACCTATTTCATACCTGTGTATCCCACCACCAGTCCGCCGGATGCATCTCAGAGTATAATGGCTCTCGACTAGAATCGTATTCCCGTATAGGTGCGTAGACCATATCTGATCTATATGCGACCTGGCGGACAAGGTAGCGGACGCAGTCGAGGGCGTTCCTATAATAAAAAGTAGTGGTAGGTTGACCATCGCCAATCACGGCTTCCGTCCACGTCAGATATTCACCAAAAGGGTCCAGTACATCGAGGTGCTGCTGCAAAGTATATGCAGACCGGAATGGCCGGGCATCCATGCCACCCAAACCTTCTGCAAAGTACGCGTCAATTTGGGACTTGGATACTGTAATGACCCTACGAGAGGTAGCTACAATCACTATCACCTTAGCCCAAATGGTATACCAAGAGGTAACCAGAGGTGGTATGGTCTCGTATACATTATACAAATAGCTGGTAAACCTAGGATAAGGCCTAGGCAACTGTTGAGTAGCCTTGAGGTACTCTACTAGGCAGGGTAACCTTTCGGGAGGACATTCACATAAGGTCAAGAGAATTATGGGAATGTTACACGGACCTCCGAGACGACTTCTGTGGTCGCCTGGAGGACTTCCTGAGCGGTTAAAGGCATAAGAAGGCAAAGTTACCCTACCTTGTGAATTTGGTCATTATGCCCATGGACCCCAGTTACCCTACTGAGGTGTCCAAGTTACCCTACCTTTACCGGCAAAGTCATCCTAGAACTTAGAGGTCGATTGCCTCACATTCTATGGGCTCTTAGATGTTCTTGGGCGCACACGCATCTGTGCGGGGAGGCCCCACGCCTACGTAAGGGTGGCCCGAACATGCTATTGAACTTGGACGGGGTTTTGCTAACACACCCCTCTGGCTCCAGCGTTGGGACGGTGCGTCATAGGCAGACGGCTGTGTAGTTGCTCGTTTGCTAGTTAAAAGAGGTCATTGGAGCAGCTGCCGTAACACCGAATAAGTCGTCGCCGTCGGTCCGACTGAATGTGGTTCGCAGGATATATAAGGGGAGTATGGGTAACCGCCAAAATGGGGGTCGTCCATATATGGTCTCTCGGGCATCTAGGAGTCTATTCTAACCTACGGGCTGTAGGGTAGTCTTCCTAGTGGTACTCAGGTAGTCTCAGAAGGCCAGGGTGCTTTCGAGACAAATACCTCAGTAACCAGCCCGGACCTTCTCCCTTTGATTTGTAGCATTACTATGGGTTATTATTGGACTCTAGAGGTATGAGTCTTATCACGGTAGAGTATGTCCCGAGAGGATGGCTATGGGTAGCGCCCACTTAGCCAACCATCGGCTACATCTCACCGGGGGAGCTTGCATGTCAATTTATCACATTTGATAGTCGCGTAGATTAAATGATAGACTGCATAGCTTGTATAGACGAAACTGCCACTGGGCCAGTGAGTCCACCACCAGGTATTGACTCCGGTTGTTGTCATAACAGCTAGCCACTGGTATGACTTCGATAGGAAAAGTTTTTCCACCTGCGGTTGTATTGCAGATGCATTGCAGAAACTCATATCCTATTGACGGAGTTAAGTGTACCCGAGTTGGTCGGACACTTCCGGCAGGATAAATCCTGATGGAGGGTAGACCTCGGACAGACCCTGAGCAGGACAGGGTGCTCGCACACGGTCGGAGTAGTGGTGAATGTCAAAGGCTTAAATCAGATATCTACTTAAGTTTTAGCGTTTGGCATTCTACTTCGATAACCAACTTTTCCTCGAGAGAACTTATTGAGTGAAGCTTTCAGCTTAACGATATTAAGTTTAACCGTTTTGATTCTTGGTGAATTATTTACTCTATCTTTATCTTCTACTTTGAGTTTTGGTGCGGTTGTAACCTTAGAGTTCACCTCTCTATAGGGTGCCCCCGTTACAGCGAAGAGGAGGAGGATAATGAGAATGGCGAGAATGATGAGAATGTATTAGAGCCGGGAGCGGATGATCAGTATCTGTCACCAGATTGGGGGGCACAGAGACTAGTCGAGAATGAGTTTCTTAGCTCGCAACCATCGATAATAACAATCACGCCCGGGCATAGTCAAACTTCTGGCGGGAGGGCTATTTACCAGGAACGGAGAACACTTGCCCCAATACGAGTGAGCTCAAATCGTACGCCTGCCTTCCTCTTCCGGTTGCCCGCAGCCTTGAATCCGCGTGCAATACCAGTCTTAACTCAAACCCAGACGGATCCAACAATGGGACAATTTGATAACGGAAGTGGAGAGCGGACCAGTAGTAGGCGGAATGTGGCCATAGGGCTAGAGTGTAGCATCCTGGTCAAAGCCCGTGACCTGATTTGGGACTGGACAATCTTCGTGAAACCGTTTCCGGACCCAATCCCCCTGACGGAAGAAGTCCGCACGTGATGGAGGGATCCCCGGAGTGAATTGGGCTTTCCCGACTTTGGCGATGCTACTCTACCCTCCATTGAGCAGGCACGTTACCCTTAATTGATAACCTGTGTGTCATCCCTGACTAAACAGAGCGGCCGGCGGCCACTTGGTTTTAGATCCGGTCGAAGCACAGTTCGTGCAGATCTCAGTATCTGCATACTGCGAAGTGCGCTATTACAGAACTCTATAAGCTTGACATTGAGGATCCTGCGGGCTGTGCACGAAGGGTGGCATACCTACTGGAGGAGGATAGGTTCACTTGCCCATCTAGCAACTATGAGGTAGTCTTTCGACATTCTCAG
>Ga0307509_10004174_pt1 | contig 21103 bp, 20 predicted proteins | sample 10_EM_MG_FD_202245 | JGI IMG/M metagenome (GOLD analysis project Ga0307509, IMG submission 202245) | Populus trichocarpa ectomycorrhiza microbial communities from riparian zone in the Pacific Northwest, United States - 10_EM | ecosystem: Host-associated > Plants > Roots > Unclassified | place... | reverse complement strand
AGGACGTGCTCAAGCAGGTCGTCTCGGACGAGTTGGCCGAGGTGGCGCGCGAGTTCAGCGCGCCCCGGCGCACCACGCTGATCGACGGCGACCTCAAGGAGGTGCTCGCGGCGAGCGCTCCGGCCGGGCCGCTCGAGGTCGCCGACGACCCCTGCCAGGTGATCCTCTCCGCGACCGGGCTGATCGCGCGGACCGCGGCCGAGAGCGAGGAGGCCACCGAGGCGCGCCGCCGCTCCGGCCGGGTCAAGCACGACGTCGTTCGTACGGTGATCCACTCGACCGCCCGCGGCCGGATTCTGCTGGTCACCAGCCGGGGCCGGGCGTTCAAGACCGACGTGCTGACGCTGCCGGTGCTGCCCGAGCAGTCCGGCACGGTCTCGCTGCGCGGCGGGATGTCGGCGTCCGAGCTGGTGCCGCTGGAGCGGGGGGAGCGGGTGGTCGGCATCGCGCCGCTCACCGAGGGCTCGCCCGGCCTCGCCCTGGGCACCAAGCAGGGCGTGGTGAAGGTGTGCGCGCCGGAGTGGCCGGTCCGGTCCGACGAGTTCGAGGTGATCACGCTCAAGGACGGCGACGAGGTCCTGCAGGCGACCTGGCTCACCGACGGCAACGAGTCGCTGGTGTTCGTCACGTCCGACGGGTCGCTGCTGCGGTTCCCGGCCAAGACGGTGCGGCCGCAGGGCCTCAAGGGCGGCGGCATGGCGGGCATCAACCTGGCCGGCGACGCCGAGGTCCTGTCGTTCAACGTGGTGATCACCGCCGACACCGAGCACGGCGAGCCGATGGTGGTCACGTCGACCGGCACGCAGGTGAAGGTGACGCCGTTCGCGCAGTACCCGGCGAAGGGCCGGGCGACCGGCGGCGTGCGGGCGCAGCGCTTCCTCAGGGGCGAGTCGCGGCTGACGGTGGCCTGGGTCGGCCCGCGCCCGGTCGGCGCCAGCACCACGGGCGACCCGGTCGACCTGCCCGACCCGGACAACCGCCGGGACGGCTCGGGCGCCGCGGTGATGATGGGCCCCCAGATCATCGGCCACCAGATCGAGCGCGGCTGACGCCACCGGGCCGGCCACCCTCGAGCCGGCCCGCCCGCCGGGTTTGAGTCCCGCCCGCCGGGTTGAGCCGTGCCGTCGGGCTGACGCCTCGGCGCGTCGCGGAGTTGCGTTGAGCCTATGGCGGCGGTCGTTGGTGGTCGGATCGCCGCCTCGACGGTGCCCCACGGCGCGGCGCCGCGCAGAGCTCTGGGCGCTGGCATGAGATCAATGAGCGAGCAGGCGGCTGCGTAGCGGCGGGCTGATGCGCAAGGGGGCTGGCTGCGCGTGGCGGCTGCGCGGCGGGCGGCGGCTGATGCGCACGGCAGGCTGGCTGGGTAGCGGTCGGCGGACGTGCGAGGTGGGTGGCTGCGCGGGGCGGGCGGCTGCGCGGGGCGGGCGGCTGCGCGGGGCGGGCGGACGCGCTGGGGGGTCGGTGTGTGGCGGTAGGCGGATGGGTGACAGTGGACGGAGGCGTCGTTTAGAGATCGACGGGTCTGGGGTATCTGGTGGGCATCCCCCAAGACCGAGGAGTTCCCCGATGCGTTCCGGATCGATCGGCGCCGTAATCGTCATCATCTGGCTGGTGCTGGGTGCCGTGGCGGCCGCCCAGCGTGGCTATTTCAAGGACACTGGCGACGCCAGCTGCGCCAAGGCCGGCACGATCGTGGTCACGGTTGTGGCCGGGCCGCTGAACTGGATGGGCATCAACCCGAAAGTCAAGTGCGACATCCCCCCTCCGAGCAAGTAAATCCCCCTCGTGTACCGGGCGGCGGCGCAGGACCCACCACCTTCGCCGTCGCCCCCACACCCCCCCAGGCAGCGGCACGAGATCGACCAGCCCGGCGGCCACATCGTGACGACCCGTCGCCACGTCCGGCGCATTCCCGCGCGGGACCGCTGGGCGCGTCGCGGGCCACACCCCGACCGGGCGGTCTCTGGGCCGCTGGGCGCGCCTCCGGCCACACCTCGACCGGGCGGTCTCTGGGCCGCTGAGCGCGCCTCCGGCCACACCCCGACCGGGCGGTCTCTGGGCCGCCGGGCGCGGCTCGGGCCACACCCCGACCGGGCGGTCTCTGGGCCACTGAGCGCGTCACGACCGGAGGCTCTCTGGGCGCTGGGCGGAACGTCGGGACACCCGGAGCGCAAGTAGGCAGGTCAGCCCGGCGGTCGCGGCAGAGCCTCGCGTTGCACCCAGCTTGCGGGGGAAGGCGGGTTCGGCCGCACCGGCGGTTGTCCGGCCCGTCGGCCTCGTACTATATGGGGGTTTTGATGGCTTGAAGGGTGTATGTCAGCGGGAGCCGGTCGGGATCGTCGTTGAGGACCCACTCGCCGTCGGGCTGTAGGCGCATCTGGCCGGGTAGCGCCTCCCAGGGGACCGAGCGGTGCTCGATCAGGCCGGTCACCGTCATGCCGGCGTCGAGGAGTGCGGTGAACAGCTCGCCCAGGCCGTGGTTCCACTCGTGGGTGGTGCTGCCGCGGAGTTCGATGTCGGTTTCGACGTAGGAGCCGTCGGAGGTGAAGATCTGCGGCTCGGCTCGCTCGAAATACGGATATTTCACGACAAGGGCGTCGGAGCGTTCGTCGTCCAGCGTCCAGAGCATCGGGTGGCCCTCGCGGACGAACAAACGGCCGCCCGGCCGCAGCAGCGACGCCACCACGCGGGCCCAGCGGGCGATGTCGGGCAGCCAGCAGAGCGCGCCGACGCCGGTGTAGACGAAGTCATACCCATCCCCGGCGACCGCGAGCGCGTCATCAACGTCAGCCTGGACAAATCGGACGTCGGCGTTGGCTCGCGCCGCGATCTCCCGGGCCTCATATAGTGATTTGTCGGAAAAGTCGAGGCCGGTCATCGTGGCGCCCAGCCGCGACAACGACACCGTGTCGGTGCCGATGTGACACTGCAGGTGAATTCCGCGCTGACCATCAAGAGAGCCGAGCAACGGCCGGTCGAAGGCGACCACCTCGCTCAGCGCCGCCGGATCGGACGACAGCGCGGCCACCGGATAGCCGGGCGAGGCCGCGTGGGCGGCGGCGCGCTCGTTCCAATGGGCCAAGTTGACGTCCCGATAGTCGCTCACGGGGGCACGATAGACGCCGCGCGGCCGGCGCGCCGTAGAGTTTCGAGCGGGTTGGTGCGAGCAGAGGAGACGCTGGGTTGGAGAGCAGGCGTACGACGGTGCGTGACGTGCGCCGGGCCAACCGGTCCAGCCTGCTCACCGATCTGTTCCGCGGCGGGCTGCAGAGCCGGCAGCAGCTGGCCGGCACGACCGCGCTCAGCCAGGCCAGCGTCAGCAACCTGATCGGCGAGATGCTCGAGGAGGGCCTGGTCGAGGAGGCCGGCCTGGTCGGCTCGGACGGTGGCCGCCCCCGGGTGCTGCTGCAGGTGCGGCCCGGCTTCCGCTACGTGGTCGGCGCCGACGTGGCCGAGACTCGCGTGCTGATCGAGCTGTACGACCTGTCGATGGCCCGGCTGGCGCAGGCCGAGTTCGAGCACGACGACGACCCGGCGCAGGTCGCCGAGCAGTTGCTGGCCGGCCTGGCCGCGGTGACCGCCGACGCCGGCGTCGACCCGGGCCTGGTGCTCGGCTACGGCGTGGGCGTGCCCGGCGTGGTCGACCAGGACGGCGTGGTCGACTCGCAGTCGACCGGCTGGGACGCGGTGCCGCTCGGCGCGATGCTCCGGGCCGGCACCGAGGTCCCGATCTTCGTGGAGAACGGCGCGAAGACCTTCGGCCAGGCCGAGATGTGGTTCGGCGCGGCCCGCGGCGCCCGCCACGCGGTCATCATCATGATCGGCACCGGCGTCGGCGCCGCCGTCGTGATGGACGGCCGCAGCTACCGGGGCGCGAACAGCAACGCCGGCGAGTGGGGCCACACGACGCTGGTCTACGACGGCGAGGTCTGCCGCTGCGGCGCCCGCGGTTGCCTGGAGGCCTACGTCGGCGCGGGCGGCATCGGTCGCCGCCTGGCCGCCGCGACCGGCCGCCCGTACACCCCGACGCTGCTCACCGAGATGCTCGCCTCGACGCCCCCGGCAGCGCGGGAAGTCTTCACCGAGACGGCCGGCTACCTGGGCGCCGGCATCGCCGACCTGATCAACCTGTTCAGCCCCGAGCGCATCGTGCTGGGCGGCATCGCCGGGTCGGTGCTGGGCGAGCGCTTCCTCCCGGAGATCCGCGAGGCGGCGGCCCGCCATGCCCTGCGCCGCCCCTATTCACAGACCAGCATCGACCTGTGCACCCTGGGCCCGGACGCGGTGGCGATGGGCGCGGCGACGCTCCCGATCGCACAGTTGCTGGCCGACGGCGGCCTCCCGGAGGCGGAGGAGCCGATGATCGCGCTCCCGCCGAAGTCCCGCCGCCCGCAAAGCTCAAGAAGGTAAAACCGACGCAGACGTACGAGGCCGACGGCCCGCCCAACCGCAGTCGTGGCCCCCTCACCGCGCCGAACGGCCTCCCCGCAACGCAAGCCCCACCGCTCCGCCGACCTGGCCGGCCCCCACCCCCCGCGCCCCGCCCACTGATCACCGCCACCCCTCCCAGATCTTGGAAAGCGAGTGTTCACACCGAACCGATTCTCACCACTCGCCCCTCCGGCGCGGGCAATCTTGGAATGCGAGTGTTCACAGCGCCGCTCGCACCGCGAGCGGCGGACACTCCGTCATGCCTCCCTCGGGCGTGACGGGTCACACGCCGTCGAGCGGCACGGCACCCGTCAGGTGCTGGACCGCGCGGCGTGACCCCTGGCCGCTTGCGGGTGGCGAGAGGGTCTGTCGGCCGGCCGAGGCCCGCCCCGCCGTCAGGTGGGGAGTCGCTCGTCGCCGATACATGTCGGCGACGAGGAGCCGCAACGCCACCGATACCCGGCGAACGTTAGTGGCCACGGGCTAGCTCTCGAATCGCGGCTGTGGGGCCTCGGATTCGGTGATGGCGCGTAGGTGGTTCTCGACGCGGGCGGCGAGCGCGGGAGCTTGGTCGCTCTGGTCGAGCAGCAGGCCGACCGCTACCCGCAGCGCACGCCTGAGCTCGGCCGTGTCCAGGGAACGCACCAGCGCATCGGCGAACTTTTCGCGGGTCTCCGCGGGCAACAGGTGTGCTCCGCGCGCGTGCCAGTCTTGGACGCCGGCTCGTCTGCTTGCCAGGGCGAGCGTCTCGTTGCGGAGACTGCTGATCCAGTACTCCGCTTGAATGCCACGCCCGCGCTCGATGCATACGCGAGCACGGACCGCGTGGTGAACGGCATGACCATAGGTGTCCGTGCTGTCGCGCGGACCCGCGACGACGGGCTCGTTCGCAGCCCCGAACAGCAGTCGGAAGGTGTCGCCCCGCGCTGCGAACTGGCTCGCCGGCGTCACCGAGACGTCGACCTGCAAGGCGCCGGGCAGCAGGAACACGCGGTAGGTGACGACATTCCCGCCGCCTGCCTGGTCAGCCTTCGTGCCGCCGCCGGGGGCTACACCTGGTGAAGGCACGTCTCTTCCGGCTGTTGATGGTGCCGTAAGGGTGAGTGGGCAGGTCAGCCCGGCGGTCGCGGCAGAGCCTTGAGTTGCAGCCGGCTCGCGGGGAAAGGCGGGTTCGGCCGCCGCTGCGGTTGGGGGAGCGGCTTCCTCGTACGGCAAAAGGAAGTTGAAACCGCCGACGGCCTCGGGGATCGGCCCGTGAAGCCGCCGGCGGGGATCAGGCCGCGCGGGTGCGGGCGATGGTGTCGCGGAACCAGAGGGCGCTCTGTTTGGGTGTGCGCACCTGCGACTCGTAGTCGACGTGGACGATGCCGAACCGTTTGGCATAGCCCTCGGCCCACTCGAAGTTGTCCATCAGGGACCAGGCGAAGTAGCCACGCACGTCCGCCCCCTGCGCGCGGGCGTCGGACACAGCCGCCAGGTGTGAAGCCAGATAAGCGGTACGGGCGTCGTCGGCGACAAATCCGGAAGTGTTCGGAAGGTCGTCGAACGCCGCGCCGTTTTCGGTGATCACCATCGGGAGGCCGGGGTAGTCGCGGTGCAAGCGGACCAGCAACTGGGTAAACCGAGAAGGGGTGATCGGCCAGTTCATCGCGGTGCGTGGCGTGTCCGGCAGGATGGCACGCACGATCGGCTCCCCGGCGGCATCATGCGTATTGCCCGACTCGTCGGTACCGGCGAAGTCCTGCCCGAAGTAGAAGTTGACCCCGAGCACCTCGAACGGCGTCGAGATGATCTCGAGGTCCCCGTCGTGGACGGGGAAGGGCACCGCGAGCTCGGAGACGATGTCCTCGGGATACCGGCCGTATCGGAGCGGGTCGAGGTAGATCCGCAGCCCCATCCCGTCGGCGCGCCGGGCGGCCTCCTGGTCCTCGATCGAGTCCGAGACCGGATCGGCCGTGCCCATGTTCAGGGTGATCCCGTACGTGTGCGGCCGCGTCTCCGCCGCGCGCATCCGCTGCGTGGCCAGCCCGTGCCCGAGCAGCAGGTGGTGCACCGCCGCGATGGCGTCGTCGAAGTTCCGCCGCCCCGGCGCGTGCACCCCGACCTGATAGCCGAGCCAGGCCGAGCACCACGGCTCGTTCAGCGTGGTGAAGGTCGCCACCCGGTCCTGCAGCTTCTCGAACACCAGCTCCGAGTAGTCCGCGAACCGGTACGCCGTGTCCCGCACCGGCCAGCCGCCCGCGTCCTCCAGCTCCTGCGGCAGGTCCCAGTGGTACAGCGTCACCCACGGGTCGATCCCGGCGGTCAGCAGCTCGTCGACCAGCCGGTCGTAGAACGCGAGCCCGGCCGGGTTCGCCGGTCCGCGACCGCCCGGCTGCACTCGCGGCCAGGACACCGAGAACCGGTACGCGTCCACGCCCAGGCTCTTGATCAGCGCGACGTCCTGCGGCATCCGGTGGTAGTGGTCGCACGCGACGTCGCCGTGATCGCCGTTGTGCACGGCGCCCGGCTTGCGGCAGAACGTGTCCCAGATGGACGGTGTGCGCCCGTCTTCGGACGCCGCGCCCTCGATCTGATACGCCGAGGTGGCGACGCCCCACTGGAACGTGGGCGGCAGGCCGGCAATGGGCGCGGCGACGAACGGTGCGGTCGTGGTGGTGGGGTTCATGTCTCTCCAGAGTGGGGATAGAAAAAAGAGGGCCGGCCCCGCGGTATGAAGGACCGGCCCCCTGTCGTCATCCGACGGTTTGCTCGGCCGGATGCAGCCAGCACGCGACGGAACGGCCGGCCCCATCCGGGGTGTCCGGGCGGCCGAGCACCGGGATGGCGCTGGAGCAGGGCTCGAAGGCTCTGGGGCAACGAGGGTGGAACGAGCAGCCCGCGGGCATGGCCGCGAGGTCCGGCGGGGAGCCGGGAATGCCGGCCAGCTCACGCCGGGCGCCGCGCAAAGCCGGGAAAGAGCCCAGCAGACCTTTGCTGTACGGGTGCAGAGCGTCCCGATAGATGGTGGCCGCCGGCGCCTCCTCGACGATCCGGCCGCCGTACATGATGGCGATCCGGTTGGAGAACTCGACCAGCAACGACAGGTCGTGCGTGATGAAGATGACCGAGAAGCCGAGCCGTTCGCGCAGGTCGATCAGCTGACCCAGGATCTGCCGCTGCATCACCACGTCGAGCGCGGTGGTCGGCTCGTCCATGATGACCACCTGCGGCTGCAGGATCAGCGCCATCCCGATCATCACGCGCTGCCGCATGCCGCCGGAGAGCTGGTGCGGGTAGGCGTCCATCCGGTCGGGGGAGATGCCGACCAGCTTGAGCATCTCCCGGGCCCTCGCCCGGCGGCTGTGGTCGCTCAGCTTCGGCTCGTGCGCCTGGAGCACGTCGGTCAGCTGGGTGGAGATCTTGTGCACCGGGTTGAGCGAGTTCATCGCGCCCTGGAAGACGATCGCCGTCTCGGCCCAGCGGAACTGCCGCAGCGCGCGGTCGCTCAGCCCGAGCACGTCGTACGGTTCGTGGTTCGGCGGGTGGTAGATCACCTCACCGCCGGTGATCACGCCGGGCGGCGCCAGCAGCCGGGTCAGCCCATAGGCGAGGGTCGACTTCCCGGAGCCGCTCTCCCCGGCCAGGCCGAGCACCTCGCCCTTGTGCAGCGTCAGGCTCACCTCGCGGACGGCGTGGACGGCCTGGTCGCCGAGGCCGTAGTCGACGTTCAGATTGCGGATCTCGAGAACGGGCTCCATCACTTCGCCTCTCGTGTCACGGGGGTGACCAGCCGGGCCGGCTCCTCGATCAACGGCGCGCTGCCCAGGACCGGGGTGAAGCCGATCCGCATCCGGACGGTCCGCCCGCGCGAGGTCCGGAGCTTGGTCTTGCCGACGCTGCGAAGCCGCGGGCTGACGAACTCGTCGATGCCGAAGTTGATCAGCGAAAGGGACATGCCGAGCAGGGCGATCGCCAGGCCGGCCGGCACGAACCACCACCACGCGTCCTGGCCGAGCGCCTGCTGGCCCTGCGCCCAGAACAGGATCGTGCCCCAGTTCCAGCCGTTGTTGACGACGCCGATGAAGGCCAGGGTGATCTCGGAGAGCACCGCGAAGATGACCGTGCCGACGAAGCCGGACGCGATCACCGCGGTGAGGTTCGGCAGCAGTTCGAAGCCGATGATCCGCCAGGTCCGCTCGCCGGACGCCCGGGACGCCTCGACGAAGTCCCGCCGGCGCAGCGACAGCGTCTGCGCGCGCAGCACCCGGGCGTTCCACGACCAGCAGGTGAGGCCGATGATCACCGCGATCAGGGTGTCGCTGACGTTGTCCAGCGTCGAGGTGATGATGATCATCAGGGGGACGGCCGGGATGACCAGGATGACGTTGGTGAAGACCGACAGCGTGTCGTCGGTCTTGCCGCCGATGTAGCCGGCCGCGACCCCGATCAGCACGCTCAGCACGGTCGCGATGATCGCGGCCAGGAAGCCGACGTAGATGACGCTGCGGGTGCCGACCAGCAACTGGCTGAGGACGTCCTGCCCGAGGTGGGTGGTGCCGAGCCAGTGCGCGGTCGACGGGCCCTGAACGAGGTCGTTGCCGCGGGCGCTCGGGTCGTACGGCGCGATCCACGGCCCGATGATCGCGAAGATCACGTAGACGGTGAGGATGGCCAGGCCGACCGAGGCCTTGCCGTTGCGCAGGAAGCGGAACCGTTGCCGCCGGGCCTTGCCGGGCCGCGCCGCCTCGGGCTGCGCCATCGAGCCCTGGCCGGGAATGACCTGCTCGATGCTGGAGGTGGGGATCGTCATCGGTCAGCCCTCCTTGCGGGTGCGCGGGTCGAGCAGCAGGTACGCGACGTCGGCCAGCAGGTTGGCCAGCAGCACGGCGATCGTGATGATCAGGAAGATGCCCTGCATCAGCGGGTAGTCCTTGGCGCCGACCGCCTGCAGCAGCGTGAAGCCGAGCCCCGGGTAGGAGAAGACGATCTCCACCAGCAGGGTGCCACCGACGATGAAGCCGAGCGCCAGCGCGAAGCCGGAGACGCTGGGCAGCAGCGCGTTGCGGGCCGCGTAGGTGACCGCCACCCGCCGCTCGGACAGCCCCTTGGCGTGCGCGACGGTGATGTAGTCCTCGGACGAGACGGTCACCATCATGTTGCGCATGCTCAGGATCCAGCCGCTGACCGAGGAGATCAGGATGGTCAGCGCCGGCAGCAGGCTGTGCTGGATCGCGCTGGGGATGAAGTACTGGTCCCAGGCCGGCACCAGCTCCGAGTCGAAGCCGCCGGACGACGGGAAGAAGCTGTCCGGCCCGGCCAGCAGGTAGATCGCGATGATGCCGAGCCAGAAGTACGGCACCGAGGAGAAGAACGTGGTGACCGGCAGCAGGCTGTCCGCCCACGAGCCGCGCCGCCAGCCGGCCAGCACGCCGAGCCCGGTGCCGAGCGTGAAGCTGATGATCGTGGTGATGCCGACCAGCAGCACGGTCCACGGCAGCGCCTGGCTGATCACCTGGGAGACCGGCGCCGGGAAGAAGGTGAACGACAGGCCCAGGTCGCCGTGGAAGATCTGCTTCCAGTAGTCGATGTACTGCTGCCACAGGCTCTGGTGCTTGTCCAGTCCGAACAGGACGTACAGCGACGCGATCGACTTGGTGGAGAGCTGGCCCTGGTATTTCGAGATCAGCGACTGGACCGGGTCGCCCGGCACCAGCCGCGGGATGAAGAAGTTCAGGGTGATCGCGGCCCAGGCCGTGAACAGGTAGAACCCCATCCGCTGGAGGAAGTACTTCATTTCGCCGCCTCCTTCGCCGACAAGTCGTAGAGCCAGCAGGCGGCCCAGTGGCCGGGCACGTCGCCGATCGCCAGCGGCACCGGCAGGTCGGTCGAGCAGCGCGGCATCGCGGACGGGCAGCGCGGGTGGAAGCGGCAGCCGGACGGCGGGCTGATCAGGCTGGGCGGCTCGCCGTTGCCCTTGTCCTCCTCGAGCGGGTCGAGGTCGCCGGTGAGCCGGTCCGGGTCCGGCGCCGAGTCGATCAGCAGCCGGGTGTACGGGTGCGCCGGCGTCTGGGTGACCGTCTCGCTGTCGCCGCCCTCGACCATCCGGCCCGCGTACATCACCAGGGTCTGGTCGGCGAAGTAACGGGCCGACGCGATGTCGTGGGTGATGTAGAGGATCGCCAGGTTGAGCCGCTCCTTGAGGTCGCGCAGCAGGTTCAGCACGCCGAGCCGGATGGAGACGTCCAACATGGACACCGGCTCGTCGGCGAGCAGCGCCTCGGGCCGGGCGCCGAGCGCGCGGGCGATCGCCACCCGCTGCCGCTGGCCGCCGGAGAGCTCGTGCGGGAACTTGTCGAGGTAGCGCTCGGGCGGGGTGAGGCTCACCCGGGTGAGCAGCTCGTGCAGGGCCGCCTCGAGGTCGCCGCCGTCGTTCTGGTGGATCCGCAGCGCCCGGGTGAGGTGGTAGCGGATCGTGTGCACCGGGTTCAGCGAGGCGAACGGGTCCTGGAAGATCATCTGGACCCGGCTGGCGTAGCCGCGGAACTGGCGGCCGCCCTTCACCCGGGTGGACTCGCCGTGCAGCTGGATGTCGCCGTCGGTGCGCGGGTAGAGCTGGGCGAGCAGGCGGGCGACCGTGGACTTGCCGGAGCCCGACTCGCCGACGAGCGCGACGACCTGGCCGCGCCGGAGGGTGAGATGCACGTCGTCGACGGCGTGCACCGCGTTGCGCTGCCGGCGAACCAAGTCGCGCATTGTCCGGCGGACGGGGAAGTGCTTGGTCAGGCCGACAGCCTCCAGCACCACCGTGGCGTCCTCTGTAGACGTCATCGGAATTCCTTTTGCGAGGGGTGGCGCCGCTCCCCGCCCGGGCGGGGAGCGGCGCGACGCGATCAGGAGTTGGCGGGCTTGAGGTGCAGGACGACGTCGAGCGCGTACGGCTGGGTGGGCTGCATGCCCGCGTACGGGTCGGCGTCGGACGGCCAGCCGATCCAGTTCTTGGTGCTGTAGGCGCCGCCCACATTGTCGGAGCCGACCGGCAGCATCGGCGCCTGCTCGACGAAGACCTTCTGGATCTGGTTCATCGCCGTGGTGCGCGCGGCGTCGCTGGTGGCGTTGGCGTATGCCTTGAGCGCGGCGGTGGCCTCCGGCGACTTGAACCGGCCGAAGTTGCCCTGCGGCGCCGCGGTGCCGATCGGCTTGAGCAGGTCACCGTCCATCACCGTCTGGTAGATGTCGTACGGCGTGGCGCCGCCGTTGGTCCAGCGCATGGCGGCCTGGAAGTCGCCCTTCTGGACGTTCTGGTCCCACTTGTCCTGGTTGGCCTTGTCGACCGTGGCGGCGATGCCGATCTGGGCGAGGTTGGTCTTGATGATCTCCAGCGTGGTCTGGTAGTCGGACCACGGCGCCGGGTCGGTCAGGGTGATCTTGACCGGCTTGCCGGACGGGTCGGTGAGCGTGGTCCCGTTCAACTGGTAGCCCGCGCCCTGCAGCAGCGCCTTCGCGCCCGCCACGTCCGGCGTGAGGGTCTTGCCTTTGTACTCGGGCGCGATGAACGCGTCGCCGGCGCCCGCGGGCAGGCCGGTCACGCTGTCGATCTGCGGGTGGAAGTAGCCGGCCTCGGCCTGGGTGACGATGTCCGCCCGGTTGACAACCATGTTCATCGCCTGGCGCAACTTCGGGTCGTCGAACGGCTTGATCGTGGTGTTGATGTACAGGCCGTGGATGCCGAGCACGCCGGGCGCCCAGATCTTGTGGTTGGCCGGGTCCTTGGAGATGAAGGTAGCCTGGTAGTTCGGGATGAAGACGAAGCTCCACTCGGATTCGCTGTTGGCCAGGGCGGTCGTCTGCGCGCTGTTGTCCGCGTAGGACACGTAGCGCAGCTCCTTGATCTTGGGCAGGTCCTGCCAGTACCCGTCGGTGCGCAGGTCGAGCACGACGCCGGCCTGGGTGAAGGACTTCAGCGTGTACGGACCGGAGCCGATCGGGTTCTTGTTGATGTCGGTGGCCGGGTCGCTGATCGTCGACCAGATGTGCTTCGGCACGATCGGGGTCTGCGACATGATCTTGACCTGGTTGACGAACTGCGACGACTTGAACGTCACGTGCACGACGTTGCCGTTGACCGTGACCTGGTCGAACGGGATCGCGTTCTGGTTGAGCGCGTCGTTGCCCTTGAGCAGGGTGAAGGTGTACGCGACGTCGTCGGCGGTCAGCTTCTGCCCGTCCGACCAGGTGGCGTTGTCGCGGACGGTGATGTCGGCCGACTTGTAGTCCGACGCCCACTTGACCTCGGTGGCCAGCCACGGCTTGGCCGGGTCGGCCGGCTTGACCGGGTTCCACATGAGCAGCGGCTCGTAGATCATCCACTTGTAGCCGAGCGCGTTGGCCGACGAAGTGCCGGCGAACGGGTTGTGGTTCTCCGTCTGCGTGCCGTTCGGCATGCCGATCTTCAGGTAGTCGACCGACGTCTTGTCGGCGTTCTTGGCGTTGTTGGCGTTGGGTGAGTTGCCACACGCGGCGAGGCCGCCGGTGGCGAGCGCACCCGCCAGGGCCACCGCGAACAGTTTCCTTCTCTGCATCGCAGATGCTCCTTGCATGAAATGGGTGAAGAGGGGTGCCCGGGGGCGTGCGGTGTCGCGGCGCCGGCCGGGTGGCCGATTCCGGGAGACCGCGTGGTGGTGCGGTGCGGTGCTGGTCGTCGGGGCGCGACGACGTGAGCGGAAGCTATGGGTCAGGCGACCGTGGAGCCGCGGGTCACGAACGAGGTAGGGATGACGGTCGGTTCGCTGGGCAGGGGTGTGCCCTCGAAATGGGCCAGCAGCGTACGGGCCGCGGCCTCGCCCATCTCGCGCAACGGTTGGTGCACTGTGGAGAGCGGCGGCTGGGTGTGCGCCGCGGTCGGGATGTCGTCGAAACCGACCACCGCCACGTCCTGCGGGGTGCGGCGGCCGCTGTCCAGCAGGGCCTGCATCGCGCCGAGCGCGGAGAGGTCGTTGTGGGCGAAGACCGAGTCGAACTCGACCCCCGCGGCGAGGGCGATGTGCACGGCGTCGGCCCCGCTGGCGACGGTGAAGTCGCCGGGCGAGACCCGCTCCGGCGGGATGGCGAGGCCGGCGGCCGCGTACACCGCGGCGAAGCCGGCCTTGCGCTGGTCGGTGCAGCCGAACCGGTCCGGGCCGGTGACCACCAGCGGTTTGCGGCGGCCGATCTCGAGCAGGTGCCGGGCGGCCGAGCCGGCGCCGTCGTGGTTGGTGGTGCTGACGCTGGGAATCTCGCCGGTGCTCTGGTCGCGGTCGTCGATGAGCACCACGGGCAGGCCGCGGCGGTGCAGGGTGGCGATGTAGTCGAGGGTGCCCTCGGGCTCGATGACCAGCAGGCCGTCGAAGGACTTGGCGGAGACCTGGGCGCCGAACTGGCGCATCGACTCCTCGCCCCGGTTGCAGGTGAACAGCAGCAGGCCGTACCGCTCGGTCTCCAGCACGTCGACCGCGCCCTGCAGCACCTCGCCGATCCACGGCCAGGTGAGCGAGGGCACGAGCATGGCCACCACGCGGGTGCGGCCGCGGGCCAGGCCGACGGCTCGGGAGCTGGGCACGTAGCCGAGCTCGTCGATCACCGCCCGGACCCGAGCTGCGGTCGACTCGTCGAGCTCACCCTTGCCGTTGAGCACCCGGGACACGGTCGTCTTGCTGACCTTCGCCCGGGCCGCCACGTCGGCTATGGTGATCGGCACTGGTCCTGGCCCTCCTGTCTGCATGCAGGCAATTCTCGCCCACGCGGCGCAACGTGCGTCGGCGATGTCGCTCCGACCCGCCTTTGTTTCAGGAAGATGGCGGAACCGGTTTCGGTACCGGTTCCGGCAGTTAACGGCAGTGGCCCCGGTCACGTCAATGAGAAACAAACTTTTATTTGTGTATCGAGACGATAACCGCAGTGACAAATCCGGATTTATACTGGCAACAAGGTGGCAACATGGGGGAGCACGATGCCCAATGGGGCATCGATGAAGAGGCTTGCGTACGGCTCCCCGCGAGTCACCCCACGATTGACGATCGCCACTCGAATCCCGTGCTTGACCGCCCGCAACACGAACCGGCGGCCCGACATCACGGTCAGGGACGAGCCGAGAACCAGCAGCGTGCGGCAGTTCTCGACCAGCTCGAAACCGCGCGCGACCCGGTCCGGCGGCACCGTCTCGCCGAAGTAGACGACGTCCGGCTTGAGCATCCCGCCGCAGTCCAGGCAATCCACCACGGTAAATCCGTCCAGCGGCTGGTCCGCGAGTTCGGCGTCGCCGTCGGCGTTGAACGCCACCGCCACCCCGGCGAAGGCCGGGTTGGCCGCGTCCAGCCGGGCGGCCATCGCCTCGCGCGGGGTCGACGCGCCGCAGGCCAGGCAGGTGATCCGGGCCAGGTTGCCGTGCAACTCGACCACGTCGCGGGCGCCGGCCGCCTGGTGCAGGCCGTCCACGTTCTGCGTGACGATGCCGTCCAGCGCGCCTCGTTGCTGCAGCCGGGCCACCGCCCGGTGACCCTCGTTCGGGCGGGCCTGGCCGATCGTGTGCCACCCGAGGTGACTGCGCGCCCAGTAGCGGCGGCGGGCGATCGGGTCGCGGGTGAACGTCTGGTAGGTCATCGGGGTGCTGCGCCGCGCCGACCCGGACGGCCCGCGATAGTCCGGAATTCCGGAATCCGTCGACAGCCCGGCCCCGCTCAGCACCACCACGCCACCCTCGGCGATCCACTCGCCGAGGGTCGCCACCTGCTCCACCACCTGAAGGTCCACCCCGCAATGGTCCCTCTTCGGGTGGACTACGCCACCCGCACACACCTTCGGCGACTCGTGCACGTTGCATCCTGATTCGGTAAGTTGATCCCTGTGACGGCTGTGGTGCGTGTGCTCCGCGGTCACTGGCTCCCCAGTGACTGGGACACTCGGCGCCTGCTGCGCTTCCTGGCCGGCCTCGCGATGCTCGCCGTGGCGTTCACCGGGCCGGCCGCGACCGTTCCGGCGCCGGTGGCGGCGTCACCCGCCGTCATCACGACGGCGTCGGCCGAGACCTCGGTCACCCTGAGTGAGTCGGTTTCCGCGCCTTCTCCGGTACGCGTGGCCACCGGCCCGCGGCCGGCCGAGGTGCCCGCGACGATCGTCGTGGCGGGCCTGCTCACGGTGCTGACCGGCGCCGCCCTCCGGGTTCGCGGGGGACGCGCCCCGCCGACGGCCTGATCCGTCCGCCCGCGCTTTTCGCGTGCCGTCCGGCACGGTTCGCCACCCCAAGACACCACAAAGGCCGCGTCCGTCATGTGAGGTGTTCCGTGGAAAACTTTCTCGTCTCCGTCCCGCAGGCCGCCGCGCTCTGGGTACTGATGATGCTCGGCGCCATCCTGATCGCCGGCGTGCTGGCCCGCCGCACCCGCGCGGTCGAGCCGGTGATCACCGAGGCCGAGTCCGACGCCCGGCGCTACGCCGGCGAGGTCACCGTGGCCGCCGGCCGGGCCGCCGCGACCGCCGAGCGCCGCCGCACCGATTGGGTCGGCGCCGAGCAGGAGCTGGCGGCCGCCTGGCTGGCCTTCGACGCGGCCGACCAGGTGGCCCGGCAGGCCGCCAAGGCGCTCGCGTACCCGCTGATGAGCCGGCGCCGCAAGCCGGGGGAGAACGCGGAGCGTCAGCGTTATCTGCATCACGCGGCCGGTGCGGCCTGCCGCAACCGGGAGATCTCCATCGCCCAGCTGAACGACGTCTACGCGCACCGCGGCTGGAACCCCCGGCTGCACCCGGTGGTGCAGGAGCCGGCGCTCAAGCTGGCGATCCGCGACCACCGCTGGGCCGAGTACCAGACCGCCCTCGAGAAGGAACGGAACGCCTGGCGGGCGGCCGAGTCCGCGGCCGAGGCGCTGCGCAGCCTCCGGCTCGAGACGGCGGCCGCCGTCACCAGGGCCGGCGCCGGGCAACCGGCCGGCGATGAACAGTGGTGGGCCGACGCGTGGACCACGGCCGAGCTTCCGGCGGCGGCCTGAAAGTCCAGTGTGGAGGGGTCTCGCATTCCTCCTCGAGTGTCGTACCGGGCGGGTACCGTAACCGCACGGGACGACCGCCACACCTTGCAGACGGTTAGGGGGCCAGCGTGACGCAGACTCCGGGGGGCGCCTCGCTGCCCGCGGTCCGGATGCATCGTGCCGCGGTGATGGAGGACGCCCTTCACGAGGTCGTCGAGCGCCGGCTACGTAACCGCGGCTGGCAGCCGGTGATCACGGCGTATACCGGTTATGGCGCGCCCGGCTGGTGCCGGGTGATGGCCCGGGTCGTGCTCACCCGCCGGGCCGGCAAGCGCCGGCAGCGGGAAAAGCTGCGTGGCTGGCGCAGCTTCCTCACCTCCCCGGTCAACAACACCGTGGTGCGCATCCAGGTCGGCGACAGCGTCACCGAGACCCACACCGACCGCAGCGGGTACGTGGACTGCCGGGTCAAGGGCGACCTCGCCCCCGGCTGGGCCAGCGTCCGGCTGTCCACCGACGGCGCGGCCTCGGTCGACGCCCCGATCCGGGTGGTCGACCCGGCCTGCAAGTTCGGCCTGATCTCCGACATCGACGACACGGTGATGGTCACCGCCCTGCCCCGCCCGCTGCTGGCCGCATGGAACACGTTCGTCCTCGACGAGCACGCCCGGATGGCCGTCCCCGGCATGGCGGTGCTCTACGAACGGCTGGTCAACGCGAACTCGGGCGCCCCGGTGTTCTACCTGTCCACCGGGGCGTGGAACGTCGCGCCCACGCTCACCCGGTTCCTCAGCCGCCACCTGTACCCCGCCGGCCCCCTGCTGCTCACCGACTGGGGTCCCACCCCCGACCGCTGGTTCCGCAGCGGCCAGGAGCACAAGCGCAGCACGCTGAAGCGCCTGGCCGGCGAGTTCCCCGAGATCAAGTGGCTGCTGATCGGCGACGACGGCCAGCACGACCAGGAGATCTACTCCGAGTTCGCGCACGCCCACCCGGAAAACGTGGCGGCGGTGGCGATCCGTCGCCTGTCGCCCACCCAGTCCGTGCTGGCCGGCGCCGTGCCGGGCCCGGCCGGCAGCCCCGAGGCGGTCGGTTCCGGCGGCAAGACCTGGTTCACGGCGCCGGACGGCGCCGGGCTGTGGTCGCTACTCCGCGACACTGATGTCGTCTGAGGCGTCCTCCGGCTCGGCCGCCTCGGCGACCCGCTGGTGCAGCCGGTTTCGTACCTCGTCGGGCGAGTACGCCCGGCGCCTACGCTCCGCCCGGGCCACGACCGCCCCGGTGGCCGCGACTCCTGCCAATCCGGCCAAGCCCACTACTTTCCACCAACGCATCATCCGAGGATAGACACGTGGACGCCGCAATCAGCCTCGATCAGGCACTCGACCTGACGCGCACCGGTGACATCTGGATCTTCCGGGGCCGCTCCGGCCCCGACCGGGCGATCCAGACGCTGACCAACAGCCCGGTCAACCACGTCGGCATGTCGCTGGTGATCGAGGACATGCCACCCCTGATGTGGCACGCCGAGCTGGGCAAATCCCTCCCGGACATGTGGTCCGGCACGTTCCAGCGCGGCGTCCAGCTGCACGACCTGCGGGACGCGGTGACGGTCTGGGCCCAGCGCTACGGCCAGCGCGGCTGGCTGCGCCAGCTCGAGCCCGGCGTCACCCGGACGATGGAGGACAAGGCGCTCAAGACGGTGGCCCGATTGGACGGTACGCCGTTCCCGTCCTCGGCTCAGCTGGCGTGGCGCTGGGTGCGCGGGCGGGTGCCGCAGGTCCGCCCGCGCCGGTGGCAGCGTGTGCCGGGCGGCGATGCTGGATTGGAGACGGCGTATTGCGCGGAGGTGGTCGCGGTTACGTATGAGGATATGGGGTTGTTGCCGCGCGGCCGGCAGCCTAATTGGTACGACCCGGGGCGGTTTTGGAGCGGGGACGAGTTGGAGTTGTGCGCCGGGTTCGACCTGGGTGAGGAGATCGTGGTCGACATCCCTGCCCCGTAGAGCCTTTGGGGGTTAAAACCTTGGGGCTCCGCCGCCAAACCCCGGCCGAGCGCTCGGAGATCCAGCGCGTGATTCTTGCGCTGGGGGTGGGCTTTTTGCGGCTTCGCCGCTCATACGGCGGCTCTCGTGGGTGCCGCTCTCGTGGGTGCCGCTCTCGCGGTGCCGCTTTGCGGATGCTGTTGGTGGCGCGCCGGGTGGTGGGGCTGGTTGTTCGCGGTCGGCGCGGCTTGCTCGATCTTGGAACGGGTCGTGCTGGTGCTCGAGGACCTGCACTGGGCCGACCCGGCCTCGCTGGCCCTGCTGGCGGCGCTGGCCCGGGAGGTGTCCGCGAGCCGGATCCTCGTGCTCGGCACCTCCCGCACCGGGCTCGACCTGCCGGAGGCGACCGTCCTGCCGCTCGGCCCGTGGGACGTCCCGGCGGTGGCGGCCTACCTCGGCCGGCTCGGGGCGGCCCACGGCACCTGGGCGGCGGTCGTGCACGAGCTGGGCGGCGGCAATCCGCTCTACACCCGCGAGCTCGGCCGGCTGCTGGTGCGTGAGGGCCGGTTGGAGCGCCCGGCCGGCGACATCGACCTGCCCGACGGCCTGCGCCGCCTGGTGGCCCGGCGCACCGCCCACCTCACCCCGGCCGGTCGCGCGGCGCTGGGCGCGGCCGCCGCCTTCGGGGCCGAGGTGGACACGACCGTGCTGGCGATCGGGGAGTTGACGCCGGCGGTCGAGGCCGGCCTCCTCGTCGACGACCCGTGGGCGCCGGCCCGGCTGCGCTTCGCGCATGAGTTGGTCCGGCAGGCGTGCTATGCCGACCTGAGCCGGGACGCCCGGATCCGGGCGCACGCGCGCATCGCGGACGCGCTGACCACCACGGGCGCCGGGCCGATCGAGATCGCCCGCCATCGGGTGCGAGCGGCCGCCGATCCCGCGTCCCGCAGGCTCGCCGCCGAGGCCTGCGTGGCCGCCGCCCCGGCAAGCGACCACCGCCCTGGACCACGGCGAGGCCGTCCGCTGGCTCACCCGCGCGCTGGAAAACGCGCCCGCTACAGAGCCGGCCGACGACCGCCTGGAAAATGCGTCCGCCACAGAGCCGGCCGACGACCGCCTGGAAAATGCGTCCGCCACAGAGCCGGCCGACGACCGCGTGGCCGCCGTGCCTGCCGCCATGTCGGCCGCCGCGATCCGGCTCGAGCGGGCCGGGGCCGCCTACCGCGACGGGCAGCTCGACCTGGCGGTGAGTGACTGTGCGGCGATCGTCGACGAGGTCGGTGCGCCCGCCGCCCTGGTCATCCGCGGGCTGGGCGGGCTCGGCGGGCCGTTGGCGCCCGCCCTCCTGCGCCTCTGCGAGCGCGCCCTCGCCCACGACCTCGACGACGCCGACCGGGCCCAGGTCCTCGCCCAGTACGCCTTCCTCATCGCCGAGATGCACGACGGGCCGCGGGCCGAGCCGATCACCCGGGAGGCGATGACCCTCGCCGAGCGCTCCGGCCACCCCGGCGCGCTGGTCGCGGCGATCCACGCCCGGCACGAGATCGTGGACCCGATGCTCGGCGTGGACGAGGTGCTCGACCTGGCCCGCCGCGGCGCCGAGCTGGCCGTACCGGGCGGGCGGCCGGACGCCGAGCTGTGGAGTCGCACGTGGCGGCTGGACGCGTACCTCTGCCTCGGTGATCTGGCCGGCTTCGACGCCGAGCATGCCCGGCTCGCCGAGCTGGTGGATCGCCTCGGCTGGCCGGTCGCGCGCTGGCATCAGCTGCGCGCCCGGGCGGCCCGGCGGATGCTGTCGGGACACGTCGCCGAGGCGCTCGCCACCGCGGTCGAGGCCCGCGACCTGGCTCTGCGCGCGCAGGACACGTCGGCCCGGCTGCTGCTGATCCGGGCCGGGGTGCTGGTCGCCGCCGAGGGCCTGGACGACCCGTCGCGGGGCGTGGTGGTCGACTTCTCGGGCGAGACGCCGACGACCCGAAACGCGACCGGGACATCCGCGGCAAGCGCTTCCTCGCCGTCGCCGACCACCCGGTGATCGCCTTCCGCAGCACCGGCTGCGTCCGGGCGGCGGCCGGCTGGCAGGTGACCGGAGTGCTGTCGGTCCGCGGCACCGACAGCGAGGTCACCCTGACCCTCGACGCCGTCGAGCCGGCCGCCGGCGGCTACCGCTGCGTCGCGAGCTGCACCCTGGACCGGGTGGCGGCCGGCGTGAAGGCGGGCCGGGGCATCGTCGCCCGGCCCGTTCACCTGGAGTTCGAGGTCTACTTCCGGTCGTAGATCAGGCAGATCGCGCCCGACTCGGTCGTCGACATGTCGGTGAGCGACCAGGACGCGGCGGGCAGGCCGTCGTCGAGCAGGCGGCGGCCGCCGCCGACGATCTCCGGGCAGAGCGTGATGCTCAGCCGGTCGAGCTCGCCCGCCTCGAGCAGCGCCTGGATGACGCTGGTGCTGGAGAGCACGATGATGTCGCCGCCCGGCTGCTCGCGCAGTTCGCGCACCACGCCGGCCGGGGAGGCGTCGGTGATCCGGGAGTTCTCCCACGGCGCGTCGGTCAGCGTCGTCGAGAAGACCACCTTCTCCACCGTGTTGAGCCACTCCGAGAAGGCGCGGTCGCGCGGGTCGGCGTTCTCGTCCTTGGCGACGGCCGGCCAGTAGCCGCCGAAGCCCTGGTAGTTCTTCCGGCCGAGCAGGGCGGTGGTGGCCGGGCCGG
>Ga0307509_10004173_pt1 | contig 21106 bp, 18 predicted proteins | sample 10_EM_MG_FD_202245 | JGI IMG/M metagenome (GOLD analysis project Ga0307509, IMG submission 202245) | Populus trichocarpa ectomycorrhiza microbial communities from riparian zone in the Pacific Northwest, United States - 10_EM | ecosystem: Host-associated > Plants > Roots > Unclassified | place... | reverse complement strand
ATTGAAAGAGAACATACCGGTATTTTACATATATAATGACATGCGAAGTTTGCTTCTCTCAAGTATTAGAGATCAATTTAATAGATTTGAACAAATTTGCTACCTTTTCTAACAGTGCCTTCGTCATGAATTATAGTTTCAACATGGACTCCAAGCTTGACCGGTCGGTCGAGGGGCTGCTAGTATTATTGAAACGACCAAGTTTGGAAGAATATTTTCATTTTAAGGATTAAGCAAATATGGATTTCTTTTTATTTATTTATTACAAAAATGATTTTTATTTGTTTATTTAAAAAGTATTTTTGTGCCGTACTTGTATAATTTTGGTAGTACAAATTGGAGAGCTGAGATTCTCGCATAGTTATCTCTGCTGAACTCCGGGATAGTACAACACCATGATATTGGAACTTGAACCTAGTCTGGCCAACATGTGGGAGACTGGCTCTTACAACAGAGGAATATTAGAGTTGGCTCAATAGCGTGTGCTGTGAGGAATCCAATAATTCAGCCTTGTTTTGCTATAGAAATCAGGGGGTTAGTAAGGCCTATATCATCTAAGAAAGCACAGCTTCTATGAAGAAAAAGTATTGCTAACATGTTGTATCTGCAGTCCTGACCGGTCATCTCCAATCCTCATCGGTCTTCTGTAGTTCTCGCCTGTTATCTGTAGTTCTCGCCAATTACCTGTATGGTCTGCAAGTCACCAACAGGGCCTGTCCATTATCCAGAGTTACCCACAAAATTACACCACCTGAGACACCTGCAGTTCCTCCCAGGTTATCCTTAGCTGTCTTCTGGACGGATTTCAAAATACCCGTAAGTCTTGTGGGCTCTGACAGATACTGCTGTTCATTTGGTCCTGACCCGAAGATGGACAAACTTGATACTTAGGAACATCGATACTAGCTTCTTGATCGCGAATAGGATGTGGGATTTGGCAAGTAGCCAAAATGCTGTTATTGCATGCTTCTACTTTGACTTCACTACCCAGAATGAGTACTTCCCCACTACCTCCATGGTTCCTCCTCAAACAGCTTATTGGAGGACTTGAAAATATTCCGGTAAGGATTGTAGAGGTCTTCCAATGCCAGAGGCCGCCAGAGGGCAGTGTTCGCAACCGTCCTATAGTCCGGTCCGTTCCAGGCAGGGTTCGTAAGAATGGCCGGGCACAGCGTCCGTCCCCTATAAACACCGCAGGACTTTAGGGTGACAGACTGGCCCTGCAGTCTTTTTTGGAAATGGTATCTTCGGGGAGGTACCTACCCTCCTGAGTCAGGACAGGAGTCATCTCTAGGTTACCTACCATCCTGCATAATAACGAGCGTTACCTGTAGATTACCTACTGTCGTGCATAAGGACGGGTGTCCCTTGTAGGTCATGGAATGAGGTCAGGGTGCTCAGAACCAGGATCAGATATCACTGGAAGTATTGGTTGATTGATAGCGAAATTTGATATATAATAATAGAGCCTAAGCTTCTCTTCATTAGAATAAAAATGTTTCACATCCAGATAACACTTATCTAATGCTCATGAAATTTGAAAATGAAATATAAACTAAGAGACCCACAGGGTCCAGCCATCCATCCCGGGCATAGGTTACGATGGACTGCAACTGGATATCCGTCCGGTCCAAAGGTGACAAACATGATGTCTGTCTGAGTCGTGCCCTAGGCTAAAGACGGATGGACTAGACGCTTGGGAACGCTGTCAGAGGGTGGAGACCGAAACTCGCCCAAGTTATAGAAATATTACAGGATATCTCATCCTCACAGCGTACCTTTTTATATATTGATAACTGCAACCAATACATAACTGAGTACCAGGTGTTGGAAATAGCAGTTGATGGCCACACTTGGTACGAGATGTGCCTGCTCTCTGTGGCCGCAGAGGCATACTTACGCACTAGTCAAAGGACACGCAAGCTCTCCAAATGTTTTCACACCACTTGTTTTTCCTTCCTTCATATCTTCTCCACGCAACACACCTTCCTTCCTGTACACAACTTTCCTCAAGTCTTTCCTTCCACCAAGTTATCATCAATCAATCATGATTCTCATCTCCACCTAAGCGGTTTCAGTCCACTACGTAAAATCCCCACCGTAAATCATTACCTCTGCAACCAAGATTTTCAACACCAGGTCAAGCTGTTTGATTCACTTCAGCAAATTCTACACACATCTGCAAGTTGCCTAGTCCCCAGATATTCCTGCCCGGAAGATTGCATAGCTGGGATGTAGGAGAGAAACATCTTATTTATTTATTATAAAGAGAAAGAAATTCTGAGTACCATATTGATGAGATGAAATAAGAGATTGCAAAAGCATTTGAATAGATTCATTTGTCCTCTGATTGCTTTCAATCAATAAATCCATTTTCCTTCCCAAGTCTTGCTGTACCTGAATATTTTCTTGCTCTCTCACATCTCGTTCCTCTATCCTCTTTCTCAAGTCCGCTGCCTTCTCATGCAACCCTTCCACTACCCATGCCACTTCCTTTGCGAAATGGTTTTTCTCTTGCTTTTGCCGCTTTGGTGGTGGAATTGAGTGATCACTCACACTATCACTCACTCCCTCTGACCCCCTCCTCTCCTTTGACTTTTCTAAGGTTTTCTTCAAAACGAGACCTTCCAAAGAGCTTTGTCGAACCTTCTTTCAATCTTCCATCTTCCTTGCCATTCTGATCCTTGCTGATTTCTTGATATCAGCATTCTTTGACAAAGACTCATACCGGAGCAGAATATCGTCGAGTCGTGCAATATGATCTGTTACTTCTTCGTTGGTTCCCGTCTTCTGCTTTGAACATGTTTCTGCCTCCTATTTTACCAATTCAATTAGATTAGATTTTATGTACAAAATACTAAAATAATATTACTAACCTTATGCCATGCAACTAGTTTGTCCATACAGTCCTTGCAGGAGGACCAGGAACGGCTTATCCCATAGTGAGTAAGATTGTTGGAAACCTCCACCCAACGGTCCTCCTTTCTTCCAACCTGACTCAGGATCGGGTCATCAGCTTGGACTTGACGAGCCAGTGCCCGATCCTCCCATGGCTGCCATGCAGCACCTCGCTGGCGCTTTTCTTGTCGTGGAGTAGACCCCTCTTCAAGCCTCATGCTATTTCGGCCACTGTTGCCAGCTGAATTTTGTGAGGACTCGGAGGATTGGGTTGAGTGTAAGGGACTTGAAAGAGAGGCTTGGAGTATGTGATTCGAATTCATTGTGAATTGTCTTGTTTGAATTATTTTGTGCATCTCATCATTTCACTTCTTCTGTCCTATTTCTTGGTCTGACATCATCATCCCTTTAGTTGCATCTACCGCAAAGTCAACTATCTCTCCAGCTCCAAAAACCCGATTCTTGGCATACAGGGATCCTCGATACATCTACCGCAAAGTCTCTAATAGGACTAACAAACATGTGTGCGCAACTAGTGGTTTACCCTCAACGCCGTCTTATCTTCTCCACAACACTACTAGGGTGGTTGCCCGTACCCCACTACACTCAACAGCCCTAAGGCATTAGGCCGTGCCGGCAGTAGCAAACAGGGAGCGCTGTAGCAGCGCAATCGCTCGAGCATAGAGATAGTTAGCAGCCCACCAGAGGGGTGTTCTGCGGTCACTACTTGAATTGTCGGTGTTGGTGTCACCCCGCCCGAGCAGTAGTTTGACCACCCCCGTGTGCCCATTCTCAGCAGCGCCCCAGAGCGGCGTTTGGCCGTAGATATCCAGTGTGTCGGGATTGACGTCGTCCCGCCCGAGCAGTATTTTCACCACTTCCTCGTGCCCATTCTTAGCGGCACCACAGAGCGGTGTTTGGCGGTAGATATCCGGTGTGTCAGGATTGACGTCATTCCGCCCGAGTAGTATTTTTGTCACTGCATGGTGCCCACTTTCAGCAGCCCCCCAGAGGGGTGTTCGGCCGTCGCTATCCAGTTTGTCGGGGTTGACGTCGCCCCGCCCTAGCAATATTTTGACTACTTCCCCGTGACCACTCTCGGCAGCGCCCCAGAGCGGTGTTCGGCCATTGATATCGGGCATGTCGGGGTTGACACCGTCCCGTCCAAGTAGTATTCTCACCACTCCCTCGTGCCCATAAAAAGCCGCGCTCCAGAGCGGCGTTCGTCTATAAATACCCCTTTTGTTGGGGTTGACGTCATCCCGTTCGAGTAACCTTTTCACTACCCCCTCATGCCCTCTCTCAGCAGCACTCCAGAGCGGCGTTCGACCATCCTCATTTAGCCTGTCAGGGCTGACGTCATCCCGTCCGAGGAGCATTTCGACCACTTCCTCGTGCCCATTCTCAGCAGCGCACAAGAGTGGTGTTCGGTCCTTCCCATCCGGTTTGTCGGGACTGACGTCGCCCCGTCCAAGTAGTATCTCCACCACTCCCACGCGCCCATTCTCAGCAGCGCACAAGAGTGGTGTTTCACCGTTATTATCTGTATTATCAGGACTGACGCCTTGTTCAAGTAGTATTTTCACCATTCCCTCGTGCCCATTCTCAGCAGCACACCAGATAGGTGTTTGGCCGTAGATATCCGGCGCGTCGGGATTGACGTTGTCCCGCCCGAGCAGTATACCTACCACTCCCTCCTGGCCATAATAAGCCGCACCCCAGAGCGGTGTTTGGCCATAGATATCCGGTTTGTCGGGGTTGACGTCGTCCCGCCTGAGTAGTATTTTTGCAATTCCCTCATGCCCTTTCCTAGCAGCACCGCAGAGTGGCGTCCGGCCGTTGATATCTGGTTCGTCGGGGCTAACCTCGTGTTGCCCGAGCAGTATTTTCACCACTCTCTCGCGCCCATAATATGCAGCGCTCCAGAGTGGTGTCCGACCGTATACACCCCGTTTCCCAGGGTTGACATCTTTCCGTCTGAGCAGCATTTTTACTACTCCTTCGTACCCCATCTCAGTAGCACAATGGAGTGGCGTTTGGCCGTAGATATCCGGCGCGTCGGGATTGACGTTGTCCCGCCCGAGTAGTATACCTGCCACTCCCTCCTGGCCGTAATAAGCCGCACCCCAGAGTGGTGTTTGACCATAGATATCCGGTTTGTCGGGGTTAACGTCGTCCCGCCTCAGTAGTATTTTTGCAACTCCCGCGTGCCCATTTTCAGCAGCACCCCAGAGTGGTGTTCGGCCGTTGATATCTGGTTTGTCGGGGCTAACCTCGTGTTGCCCGAGCAGTATTTTCACCACTCTCTCGCGCCCATAATAGGCAGCGCTCCAGAGCGGCGTCCGGCCGTAGACACCCCGTTTTTCAGGGTTGACATTATTCCGTCTGAGTAGCATTTTTACTACTCCTTCGTACCCCATCTCAGCAGCACGATGGAGTGGTGTTTGGCCATAGCAACTTGGTTTGTCGGGGTTGACGTCGTCCCGTCTAAGGAGCATTTCTACCACTCCTTCGTGCCCATTCGATACAGCAGAGAAGAGCGGCGTTCGTTTACTCCAATCCGGTTTGTCGGGGTTTACATCGCCCCGCTCGAGAAGCATTTTCATCACACCCTCGTGACCATTCGATGCGGCACACAAGAGTGGTGTTTGACCGTAGTTGTCTGGTTTGTCAGGGTTGACGTCGCCCCGCCCGAGCAGCATTTTCACCATTCCCTCATGCCCTTTCTTGGCAGCCCACCAAAGTGGTGTTGCCCCCTCGCTATCTGGTTTGTCAGGGGTGACATCCTGTCGTCCAAGGAGCATTTTGACCACTCCACCGTGCCCACTCGCAGCAGCACACCAAAGGGGTGTTTGGCCGTAGATATCAGGTTTGTCGGGGCTCACGTCGTCCCGTTCGAGCAGTAGTTTCACCACCTCCTCATGTCCATTCAAAGCAGCACACCAGAGCGGTGTTTCTCCAGACTCACTAGGCTTGCCGGGGTCGATGTCGTCCCTTCTGAGCAGTATTTTCACGATCCCCTCGTTCCCATTCACCGCAGCCCACCAGAGTGGTGCTTGGCCGTCGATATCTGGCTTGTTGGGGTTGACGTCACCCCGTTCGAGTAGTATTTTAACCACACCCTCGTGCCCATTCAAAGCAGCAAACCAGATTGGTGTTCGGCCGCGGATATCCGGTCTGTCAGGGTTAACGTCGTCCCGTCCGAGCAGTGTCTTCACCACACCTTGGTGCCCATTCAAGGCAGCACGCCAGAGCGGTGTTCGGCTGTACATATCTGGTTTGTCCGGGCTGATGTCCTCCCTTGCAAGCAGTACTTTGATCACTTCTTCGTGCCCATTCAAAGCAGCCCATGCGAGAGGAGTGCTGCCTGTACAGTCCGTTTGATTGACATCGCAACCTTCCACCCCTACAAAAATGTCTACAATGTCGACAATTCCGAAGAAGGATGCACAATGCAGGCCACTGAAGAGTGAAGGTTCACCAAAATCAACAGGGAGGAACCGCGATTTTTCTCCATCCAAGAGGGTTTTTGCGGATATGTGGTTGCCGTAGTCGTTCAATAGATTCAGCGCAAGCTCTTTGGCAACATGTGAAAGCTCTCTTTTGGCGTGCATTCCCCAGCATAGAGAAGAATATTCCAGAAATGCGGCGCCCCGGAGCTCGTGAGAGCGACTTGGCGAAAGAGCCCTAATCTGATGGGAATTCAAATAACTTAAGCAGGTCTCGGCCATTGTCGAGTGAGCGGCACCGAAAAGCTCGGGATGTGCCCGGAGGTACTCTTGAAGAGTAAAATGGATTAACCGGATCGTGGAAGCCTCCCTGTCTACAGCAACAAGTCCTTGGCAACAGGCTAATAATGTCTCTATTGAAGGAACATTGTCATCATCAAGATCCGGCGATCCTATTTCGACTCCTAGGGCATGACACAATGCGTCGACCTTCAAGGGCCGCTCCGAGTGCGAGATCCACATCAAAGCGGCCATGCCCAACCTCGATTTCTCCCCTCCCTGTCCCTTTATCCGACTCAATGTCTCACCATAAACACCACCCAACCCCAACCCCTCAGTCATTGCATTAAACTTTCGTCGCCTGCGGCTGATTGTAGTTTCTTGTAGAATCGCATCGACATTCAACGAGACCAGCAGGAATCTAGAGATATTTCTGTCAGTGGATGACTTGAGGTAGCTTCTCTGGTACACTCATTTCTACCTACATTTCAGAAAGATCTTCAGGAATTTTCTTCAGGATATCTGCCTTCAGACTTCTGTCCATGGCCTCGGGCGTTGTGTCTTCGCCCAGTCTAACGTGAAGATAACTGATGATATCGTGTCTCCGCGGAGTGATGCATATAGTCACTACTCTTCCAGAAAGATGCTTCCCCACCTCAGCCTGGATGTGCGGTCTCCCTGTCACGAATATCCGTGTGCCTGGAGACCTTCGCAGAGTTTGGTTAAGCGAATCAAATAGCTTGATTCGATATGTTGTCTCGCATTCATCCAGGGCGTCGATGCAAATGAATGTCTGTTTCCTGGTAGCGGTCGTCTGCATCATCTTCACAACATCGGAAAATTGTGGTCCCCGCCCGCCAATGGCACTTTTCTGCTCTTGGTATGCTCGAAATATCTCCTCCGGGGTCTCGTCTAGCCCGCCGACCAGCTGTTTCACCAGCGCGCCCAGCACCCTCGTAGAGGACTGCTCCTTTTGGGCCGCGAAGTCAAAGTAAAAACATGCAACCGTGGCATTCTGTCCCCCAGCCTGATCGCACAACTTGTCTATCACCAACGAACTAATATCACAGTTTGTCAGCGCTTTCCTTTTCCTCTCCCTCCTCGAGGTTCACCATTTTTACCTAATAAAAGTCTTGCCAACACCCGGGTTTCCATAGCAGAACAAGACGGCCTTATCCGATTCACCTCTTGCACTATCAGAGTTCCACCTTCTATATTCCTCGGTTTGCAAGACCCATTCCCCCACATTTTCAACTCTACGGTCTCTGATATCCTGGTGCCGTAACTTGGGATCCAGGGGGGATAACCAGGTTAGGAGATTTGATCGGTCATCGGCCAGAGTAAAGTTAACATTCGTGTTCAGAGAATTAATATTGTTACTGAATGATTGAGACATTTCCTTTTTGCGGCTCAGAATTATCAAGTTGTAGATGAGCAATGATGGAGCGGTCGGCGATGGGTACTGTACAGTCCTGAAGCTCCTCGGGGCTGAAGAAAAGCGGGGGTCCTTGTGGAACCTACTATGATATATACGGCTGAAATCAGAGCCATACAATAGACTCCATGTGAGGCAGAGAATGCCACTCCCCTCCAAGTGCTGTCTTGTCGTGCATAGTGGTTTACCTTATTATCCTGTATTATTTAATCTTCCGCTAAGGCCGGGTGCGTATAAGCTTGGGAGATGCCGTGAGCGCGAAATCCCCTTCAGCCCCCATTACTAAATCAAATTGAAAATGGACACGCCTCAAAAAGGTGAAGCAGATCCTCGATAGAATCCCCGGTGCCAGTACTCTCTGCCGACCTCACTTTTTGACTGAGTGAGGGTTGCCTAAGAAGAAAAAGCTCTTATATCTTTCCACTACCCGTACCGCAACGGCACGAGCAAGCTTTGTTTTAGGCATCCACAATGATGCGGCTGAGGGTGCTCACTCATGTGTTGGAGGGCATATCCGGGGTGAGTACTCGTGCATCGTATCATATAAGAGTGGTAAACGATTGAAAAATCAGGATGACTTTTATAGTTTTCATACTATATATACTCCGTTCTTAACCGTCAGTTCAATAAGCAAGGAATAAAACAGACATTGCGTGCTGTCCACCCCCATTACCACTCGGAGCAGTACTTTCATCCTGTCAAATAATTCTGCGCTCTATTTTTCTTATAAAGTAACTTTTACCACTGTATTTTTCCCACGTCCCTTTCCTATGTCCTGCCAAAACCGCGGTCTAATATACTACCAGAACTGTAACAGGTTTATTCCTGTCTAACGAAAATACAATAGGACCGGCGATAGACCTGCTAGCACTGGTGCTAAGGGAGGCTTCAAGGGACCGGTAGTAAAAGGGATAATAGTTGAAGGACAAATTGGGCTTAGGGACTCAGGGATTGCCGTTCAACCAAGTGTATTCTTAGACTGAAGGTCTGTCGAAGTCTGCTGTCTCCTGCTAGCCAGGAGACTGGTTTAAATACAAAGCCCAAGAGCGATAGCCTTCCTGCAATCACGATCATTACCAGTAGCTGTGCACATACCAGAATCCTGTAATCCTGCAAGACCAAAGAAAGAAACATAGCTCAGCCTCCACCAGTGCTACATGACCATTCCATACCCGGAATCCTAAATATAAACTTCCAGCAAAGCAAACTAAACATAGCAATACGGTAGCATAGCCTATCTGACTCAGAGACAGTGGTGGCGCTGAAATCAAATAAAATAAACCAAATATAGTAAATCAACTAAACATAGAAGATCCTGCACTGCCCGCTCCTGTGTACCGTTACCGGAACATGTACACATGTTACAAGAACGCAGTCACAATAGAAAGTACTCGTGTACTCATCTCGGCTTCTATATACAAAATGTATATGATGAGGTCAACCACTTGTAACCAGATCCAGAGCTAACCCTTCTGACCATATACACTAACACTTGAACTTCCCACTCTGTCCTACTCTAGCTAAATCACATCTTCTCTTTTCTCTAGTCGTCCATGTCATACGTATAGAACCTTCGTGAAAATTCTAACAATTTTGTCCTCAATCTTTCACTTTGCACCATTGACGGGAGGTTTACCCATCATGCCATAAAATATAATGCTATAACTTATGGTAGGCTTACCAGTCACGATTAGCTGGACGAATATACAAGAAAACCCTCCTTTAGATCTCCATGGAGGTATATCGCGGTTTAGAAATAAGGTAACAGAGGAAGAAAAAAAACTTGGATTTTTTAAATGCACAGTCAACCCCTAGGATTGCAGATGAGGATATCATGGATAAAACTTGGCTCTCCCGTAAGAACCTTCTACTGTATACACTTCCTATATGCAGCGCCAGTAACAAAGCTCATATCACTGAATTTCTAGCCTAATGGCGGCCCGATCCTGGCACATTGACCATCCAAAATCTACTCTGATTATGAATGTGATTTTTCCACGGCCATTTTCAGATCCCGAGACCATCCACTTTCGGTTATGTATAGGCGTAAGAGATCTTGCCCACCATTGATGCAACCTTAATTAACTTACTGAACTTGGAAGGAAAGGATTATTATTTTATCAAGTGACTAGAAGCACCCAATACGCAGATCGGCAATCTAGAGTCCGCTTGTTATAATGGAGATTAGTGAATGGACTAGCGCTTCTAGCGATATGGGCTCATAGGGCAAAGGATACCAGTACCCGGTATTCAATAGGGGGATTTAGCTGGTTCGGCAAAGGAGGCGCTAGGGTAAGAGAAGTGGAATGGTCGCCAAGTAGGGCCTCAGGTGGACAAAGGGGATTTAGGCTGAGCATTTAGCTGGTTAGGCAAGAGGGACATTAGGGCAACAAGAGTGGAATAGTGCGCCAGTGTATGAAAGATTTAAGAACAATTGTCCATTTACATCATTTGGGCTATCTACAATCGCCTAGTTATCATGTGTGAAATTTTTAAATCACACTATTCTCAATTAGTCTCCTAACAAAAAATTTCATCTTCTCTTTTTCCCTTCTACCAGTGTCAAAATTACATCCTTTTTTGCCAATTCTACTTCAATAAATAGCCTAGTTATTTGGCTTTATATTCCACTTCAGATATCAATCACAGGACAATCCATAGTTTTTTGAGAAGTATTTAAAGACAAGACAGCTTCTGGGCGGAGAAATACCCGCCTAGGGGTGACCAAAAAGCCTTCGGGTATTCTCACTAAACTCTTTGCAGAGTTTTCTTGGCCTAGCGAACAATGCGCCGAACTAGCTAAACCCCCCCTATTAGGTTTTAGGGTTTTAGGGTACCCCTTTTTGGTATGGTATAATAGGTAACCTAACCATAATCTTCATCAAACCATGTCCGCAACTATAATATGACCCTTGAGTCGACAGGTGGCCTCCGATCTCTATCCACCTGTCCCTGAAATTGCTTAAACTCCATATTTTGTTCCGAAATCGCTTCTAAACAACCTTCATATCTACAGGTTAGAAGAGAGAGGGGGAAAAGGAGTCGGAAAAAAGATGGATGAATATATACGCGGGGGGGGATCCGAGACTAGAAAACAACAATATAGCTGGGCACGATGGAAACTCCAAAACAGCCATCGTATCCCAATGCAGTGGAGATAGTCCTAAATACTAAAGTCTGGATTATAAATGGAAATTGACAAATCCTGGTTCGAAAATGCAGAGGAGGCTTGGGCGGGTATGTAATAGGTCTGTGCATTCGCATTGCCAGTGATTCGAGGCAACCAAAGGAGAGTCATTTAATCTGAGGTCAGATGTCGGGCCTGCTGCGGAAGTGGAGAGCAGGCGGCGATTGCGGCTAGGGAGTGCTCCGGACTGTGGGGAGGGGGAGGGAAGGGGTGAGGGGGGGGGAAGAATTTTAAGGAGAGATTGCGGTCATCGGGGAAATGGCACAGAGATTATCAGGAGTCGAAAGCGGTGAGGGGAATAATGCTGGGTGGCCTTATGCGGTGCCGGGAGTCGCAGATGTTGAGGGCTGTGGTAGAGCCGTCGCTCCAGCATGGCCACTCTTAGCAGCACACCGGAGGAATGTTTGACCGTAGATATCCAGTTTTCTGGGGTTTACGTCATCATGTCCGAGGATTATCTTCAGCGCTCACAGGTCGCCAGGCCCGTCCCTGCAAAACCGGCCGAACTGGCCGCTTGTGAACAGTACTTTCACCTCCCCCATGTTGGAAATCAGCTGGCGCTGCTCAGCATGATCTGGCTGTAGTTTATTTTGTTTCATGAAGGTTTGGAAGCTCGGAAAGGTGTTTTCGTTGATAGACGGGTACGAGTATGGGTAGCCAAAAGGGATGCACGAAGACCACGGCGATGACGGTAAGACAAGAGCTCGGGATTAAACTAAAGATGTGGGAGAGCGAGTCTTTGTAATGCATTTCCCTTATTTAGGGATTACACAGAATGCTTCTTTCTTTTATTTCCATTGCGGTGCGGAACATGCGGGGAAGAAAGCTGATATATGTGATGATTGATGGAAGGATTAGAATATTTTAATTATGTTTTTTCATATATACTCCTGTCTTTACCGTCAGTTTAGCGAGCAAGAAGAATAGAAGAATTTGCGCGCTATCCACCCCGGTTGCCATTCGGTGCCGTATTTCAATTCTCGCAAATACCTCTCATGCCCGTTCCCAGTCGAGAGCTCAACGTGCTCCTGGATGGAAGTGATGGTGAATCAATCAGGCGCGGGTAGGAAATTATGCCGCAAGAGAAAGGACCGCGGGGGAGTGAGTACCGTAACAAGCCGCCGTGAGAGACCTAGAAGAAAGCGTGCAATAGGAAACGAAATAGGACGCTCATTGTTCGATGTAGAATTAGATATAGCTTCTGGCGGTCAACTTATGGGGTTCGCCCACTATCCTGCATCGCCGGAAGCGAGTCACCTGAGAGTACTAAACCCAGTAACAATCCATTAGTACACCCTTACTTGACATACCACAATGGGACCACTCCATCCGAGAGCTCTTTTTTAACCGTGCAGTCGGAAAGGGATCGTAGAACGGTGGAATTCTGTCAGCACGCCCTGTTCCTTCCATTAGTCGAGGTTCGTCCTTGTTACCAAGCACCGGTCCTACCAACATCTGGATCACTATACCGGTAACGAGGCAAAACTGCATTATCCGATTCGCTTCCCTAGCTACCAGCTTCTCAATTCCTAGGTCTGCGAGCACATTCCGCTACCACGTTGGCCCAGCCGCCTCGAATGTCCTGGTGCGGTTGCCTGGGCTCTACCAGTTATAGCCGGGTGAAGGGTTGACACTGGTCACCGGCAAGGGTATAGTTGTTCTATAGGAGCTGGTATTGAAGGAGTTGGTATTGAAAATGGTGCTGCTCGCCATACTCACGATACTTCCTTTGTTCAGATAACTTCCGGGAGCACGCTTGTTTGTGGCTTTGGATATGCACGAATACGGGCATATGGCTCCGGCTTTGGGCGTTTGGTTTGTATGTTCGGGAAAGCATTGCGAATGCAGGAATGCCCAATAGTTTTGGAATCGTGCAGCTTTCGGGCAAGCCGGGAGAAAGCCAGGAGAAAAGCCGAAGTACTGTAAGGCCAGCGTGAGAGGGCTAGAAGCCTGGAGGTGGGAAATGTGTTTGTTTTTCCCTTTAGTTAGCCGGGAGTCAGGATGGGGGAAGGGGACTCACACGGAGCAGCACTATGGCTCATAGATGGATATGATGTCTTTGCGTTTGATATATACTCCTGTGATCGCCCTTAGTTAGTTAGAGGAGAGTAGAGCATCGAGCATGTGGTGTCGTTGAGCGAGAGACTGTGGTTGTTGTTAAAATAGTGAAGGGGTTTTGCCCACTCATGGGTGCGATCGTTTAGGTGTGAGTTCCTTGGCGTTTATCGTTTCGTTTTCGTTTCGCTGTGTATCGTTTCGCCGTCCAAGTCCAAAAGTTAGTATTGTTATGGCAGCAACACCGAGATATCTTAATTTTTCGGAGACTTGTCGAAGATATGCCATTGAACTAGTGGGTTGATGAAATCGCGAGGAGGCTGGAGAAAAGGGGTGTCTTTGGTAGAGCTTCACGGATATCTCCGCACTGTCCAATCAATCTCTCCCAAAGTTTGTCAACACCCCACTATCAAAGAGGGAAATGAGGGTCGCACGAAAGTAGCCGATAGATTAAAAGAATTCACTTGGAACTTTTGGCACTTTTGGAGGAAGGATATGGAACGTAGGTTTTCACGGCCTATACTTCATTCATCCGCTCGCTAGCTCACTTCTTCATCTAACTAAAAAATCAAACTAACGGTAGACAGGTGCATAAGTAAAAAACAAATACCATATCCTGATCCTAGTTGGATCACCACGCACATCTCTGTGCTTTCCGCATGACCTTGTTCTTTCGTACTGTACCGTACACTTCCGTAATAGCAAAGAAAATACATAGCGGGAAAAATCTAAGGCTGAAAGTTCTTTGACTTCTCTCATCCTTTTTCTTGCCGCGACCACCCCAACCGCAACCATCGTGAGGAAGGAAACACAGAATAACAGAGGAACTGTTGGACTGTGGTTTGAGGAAGGAAAATTCGACCTGTATCTAGTTAGTTGGGCAACCTGTTAGGTTGGACTTTCTTTGGGGTGGGAATTTTCTCCCTTTCGTGCGGTTCTCCGGATCTGTTTTGTGAAGTAGTTTAGGGAGCTTGAATTGATTGTGACTTTGTTTGGTTTTCATTCTACTTGGGGTTTCTTGAAAGTGATAGTGGTTTGCCCGTACTTCTCCCATTCCACAGAGTAGATACTATTGTCCAGTTATTTTGTTTTCAATACCTAGGCTAACGGCTAGTTCTTGTTGGAGAGTAACCATTTTGGACTGCTCACCACATAAATATTTTCCCGTTCCTGCATGATGGGAAACGAAACTACTGTACGATAACCTTGAACAGAAGGTTGCTTATACAATATTCCACCACTTTTAGCTTCCTACCATCTGACACCTCAACCCTGCGTACCTGATGCGACAGTATCAAACACCGATTTACCTACAATGAAACACAAACACTGTCGATAGCCGAACATCTACTTCACCCAAGGGGATGTACTCCACCCGAGACAGGTGGCATAACTCTACCCTCAGCCATGGAGCTTCTACCTCAAAAGTGCCACAGCGAAGCGAAACGGAAGGATGACCTAGAGATGTAAAGTGGGAGGCAGATTTGGCACATGTAGGAAGTGTGCCGGGGCAGAATGTTCTCTGTTGATAAGGATATAAGGCGCCCTATTCTTCCCTCTGTTCATTTGTTATCTGCCACTCATCGCATTTCTCTTACGGTTCTACAGTCATATCTTGTCTTGTGAAAGTCATTCGTGATTGCACACGATCTCTTTATTCATTCTTGTTCCCTAATATATTTTGTCTATCATCGTTGTCCATACCAATAAAGCTTTGTGTAGTCCAGTAACTAAGGATTGGATCCGCTGCGCCCAACGAACAAATAGTTATTCAAAAGTTCTCGGGTCACATGTGGTAGAAATTACTCGCACTTCATATTTTTCATTCGCTATGCCTGCATCTAAACAACCTTCATTTCTACACCCCCAGAATGGAAGGAAAAACTAAAGAAAAATGAATCAATAAATGCGCAAGGACCCAGAACCAGAAATCAATAAATCAAGAACGATGGAAATTCTAAGCTACACTAGCCTATCTCAATTCAATAGAAACAGACCACAGCTAACCCCCAAGCCGCCTAGACCTCAAACAGAAACTGGCGAATCTTAACACAGATCCACAAGAAAACATGTGCATAGGTTTGGATGGGTGAGTCATGGATTTGTGCACATCGCAAATGGTTTCTTTCGGCCAGAGGGAAAATGATTAACCTAAGGTTCTATGGAGGGCTGACTCTCGGAGGCGAGAGTAGGCGGCAACCACGACAAGACAGTTCCTCAAGCCGCTAGAGATGGGGAGAGGACGAGAGGGGAAGTGGCAGGGACTTGTTGCTCTCTTTGAGGAAAAAAGCCTAGGTTAGGTTCTCCATAGTTAAAGGAGGGGCGAATGATCCCTCTAGGGCCTTGTGCCGTGCCGGGAGTCGCAGATAGTAGGAGTTAGAGTAGCGGTACCACCCCCGCATAGCAACGCCTGGAAGCCCACAAAAGCGGCGCCCAGCTACAGCCATCTGGTTAGTTGGGGCCCACGTCGTCCAGCCCGAGTAGTATTTTCACCACTCCCTCGTGCCCATTCTCAACAGCACTCCAGAGTGGTGTCCGGCCGTAGTTATCTGGTCTGCCGAGGCTGACGTCGTCCCGGCCGAGTAGTGTTTTCACCACTCCATCGTGCCCATTGAAAGCAGCACCCCAAAGTGGTGTCCGGCCGTGGTTATCTGGTTTGTCAGGGTCGACGTCGTCCCGTCCGAGTAGGGTTTTCACCACTCCCTCGTGCCCACCCGAAGCGGCCCAGTAGAGGGGTGTTTGGTTGTCCCCAATTAGTTGGTCGGGGTTCACGTCGCCCCGCCTGAGGAGTAATTTTACTATTTCCTCGTGGTAATTTTTAACGGCCCACCAGAGCGGAGTTTCACCAAATCGACATGGTTTGTCGGGCTTGACATCGCCCCGCCCCAGGAGCATTTTGACAACTCCCTCGTGCCCATTCTTGGCAGCACACAAGAGCGACGTTCGGCCGTGGTTACTTGGTGTGTCGGGGTTGACGTCGTCCCGCCTAAGCAGGGTCCTGACCACTCCTTCATGGCCATTCTTAGCAGCCCACCAGAGAGGTGTTTCACCGTACTGATTCGGTTTGCAGGGGTTGACGTCTTTCCGTGCGAGCAGTATTTTCACCACTCCCTCGTGTCCATTGCAAGCAGCACACCAGAGCGGTGTTCGGCCGTACTTATCGGATTTGTCGGGGTCGACATCGTCATGCGCAAGTAATATTTTCACCACTCCCTCTTGCCCATTCAAAGCAGCGCACCAGAGTGACGTTTGGCCATGTTCACTAGGTTTGTTTGAGCTGACGTCGTCCCGCCCGAGTAGAATCTTCACTACCCCCTCGTGTCCACTCTCAGAAGCACACGAGAGTGGTGTTTGTCCGCGGTTATCTGGATTGTCGGGGCAGACGTCGTCCCGTCTAAGTAGCATTTTGACCACACCCTCGCGCCCTTTCCAAGCAGCTCCCAAGAGTGGTGTTTGGCCGTAGCCATCCCGTTTGTTGGGGTTGACGTCGCCTCGTCCGAGTAATATTTGGACCACTCCCTCGTGTCCATTAGCAGCAGCCCAGAAGAGCGGCGTTTGGCCGTGTTCGCTAGGTTTGTCTGGGTTGACGTCGCCTCGTCCAAGTAGCGCTTTCGCCACTCCCACATGCCCTTTCAGAGCAGCGCCCGAGAGTGCTGTTAGGCCTTCCATAATTGGTTGTTCGGGGTTGACGTCGTCTCGTCTAAGTAGCATTTTGATCACACCCTCGCGCCCACACCAAGCAGCTCCCCAGAGTGGTGTCCAGCCGTAGTTATCTGGCTTGTCAGGGTTGACATCGCCTCGTCTAAGGAGTATTTCCACCACTCCCGCGTGCCCATCCCTAGCTGCCCACCAGAGCGGTGTTCGGCCGTAGTTATCTGGCTTGTCGGGGTTGACATCATCCCGTCCGAGTAGTACTACCACTACTCCCTCGTGCCCATTGGATGCAGCAGGTAAAAGTGGTGTACGACCTTTGATATCAGGTTTGTCGGGGTTGACGTCGCACCGTCCAAGTAGTGTTTTCACCACTGCCTCATGCCCATTCGAAGCAGCACACCAGAGCGGTGTTTGGCCGTAGCGATTAGGCTTGTTGGGGTTGATGTCGTGCTGTCCGACGAGTATTTTCACCACTCCCTCGTGCCCATTCCTAGCAGCACACCAGAGCGGTGTTTGGCCGTAGCGATTAGGCTTGTTGGGGTTGACGTCGAACCGTCTGACGAGTATTTTCACGACTCCCTCGTGCCCATTGGATGCAGCAGGTGAAAGTGGTGTACGACCTTTGATATCGGGTTTGTCGGGGTTAACGTCGCACCGTCCAAGTAGTATTTCCACCACTGCCTCATGCCCATTCGAAGCGGCACACCAGAACGGTGTTTGGCCGTAGCGATTAGGCTTGTTAAGGTTGACGTCGCACCGTCTGACGAGTATTTTCACCACTCCCTCGTGCCCATTAGATGCGGCCCAGTGGAGCAGTGTTTTGCCGTTTTCAACCAGTTGGTCAGGGTTGACGTCGTCCCGTCCGAGGAGTATTTCCACCACTCCCTTGTGGCCATTATCGGCGGCACACGAGAGCGGTGTTTCGCCGTAATAATCACGTGCGTCAGGGTTGACGCACCCTCGTCCGAGGAGCATTTCCACCACTCCCTCGTGTCCGTTCTCAGCGGCACACCAGAGTGCTGTTCGGCCGTACTCCTCTGGGTTGTCGGGGTTGACGTCTCCCCGCTCCAGGAGCATTTTTACCACTCCCTCGTGCCCATTCGAAGCAGCACACGAGAGGGCTGTTTGGCCATCGATATCCGGTCGGTCGGGATTGACGACTTCTTGTCCGAGAAGTAGTTTCACCACTCCCTCGTGCCCATTCCTAGCAGCATACCAGAGCGGCGTTTCGTCGCACCAATTAGATTTGTCAGGGCTAACGTCGTCCCGCCCGAGTAATATTTTCACCACTCCCTCATGCCCAGTCCTAGCAGCCCACATGAGCGGTGTCGCCCATGTGCTGTCCAGTTGGTTGATATCATAAGCTTGCACCTCCACCAAAAAAGTTACAATCTCAACAATTCCGAAAAAGGATGCATAGTGCAGGCCAGTAAACAAGAATGATTGATTGAAATCAAGACCTAATCTATCGAAACCGGGAGCTAAGGGATACTGTCTCTGTTCGTTCAAGAGGATTTCCCCAGAAATGTGGTCGCTGTAGTCCTCAAACAGCTTCAACGCAAGCCGTTTCGCACCACCCGAAAGGTCTCTTTTTGCGTGCACTCCCCAATATAGAGAAGAATATTCCAGAAATAGTGTGCCTCGGAGATCCGGAGAGGGATCGCCCGAAAGAGCCCTAATCTGGCGGGAATTCAAATAACTCAGGCATGTCTCCGCCATTGTCGAGTGAGGTCTATCAAAAAGCTCAGTGTGAGCCTCGAGGTACTCTTGAAGCGTAAAGTGAATTAACCGGATCGTGGAAGCCTCCTTGTCTACGGCAACAAGTCCTTGACAACATGCTAACAATGTCCCTATTGAAGGAATATTGTCACCATCCAGATCCGCCGATCCGATTTCGACTCCTAGAGCGTGACACAATTCCTCGATCTTCAAGGGCCGCTCCGAGTGAGAGATCCACATCAAAGTGGCCATGCCCAGCCTCGATTCCTCCTCACCCTGTCCCTTTATCCGACCCAACGTCTCGCCATAAGCGCCCTCCAACCCCAAGCCGTCAGTCATCTCATTGAGTTTCCGGCGCCTGAGACCGATTGTGGTTCCTTGAAGGATCGCATCGATGTTCAACGAGACCAGCAGGAATCTAGATACACATTTGTCAATGGACAACTTGAGCCAGCTTCGTTGATTTTACCTACATTTCCGCAACATCTTCCGGAATTTTCTTCAGGATGTCAGCTTTCAGATTACTGTCCATCGCGTCCGGCCTTATATCTCCGTCTAGTCGATGATGAAGATAACTGATGATATCATGTCTCGGTGGAGTGATGCGTAATGCAGTTCCTCTTCCAGAAAGACGCTTCCCTACCTCAGCCTCGATGTGTGGCCTTCCCGTCACGAACATCCGAGTGGCCGGCGACCCTCGCTGAATTTGGTCAAGCGAATCAAGAATCTCGACTCGATATCGCGCCACACATTCATCCAGTGCATCGATACATATGAACGTGCGCTTCATGGAAACTGTATTCTGCAGCATCTTCACAATATCGGCAAGCCGCGGTCCCCGTCCACCAATTACCTGCTTCTGGTCTTCATATGCTTCCACTATTTCCTTGGGTACCTTTTCCAGCCCACTCACAACCTGTCTGAGCACGGCCCCCAGCATACTCGTCGGGGACTGCTCCGTTTGGGCCGCGAAGTCAAAGTAAAAACACGCAACCGCTACTCCCTCACATCTGGCTCGATCGCCCAAGTTGTCAATCACCAACGAGCTATCACGGATTGTTAGCACTTGCCCACCTTCCCCCCTTCGTCATGGTTCGTCCTCGGTACCTTATAAAAGTCTTCCCAACACCTGGACCTCCATAGCAAAACAAGACCGCATTATCCGATCCACTTCCGCCATTGCTAGCGTACCAACTTTTAAACTCCTCGGTCTCCAAAACCCATCCCCCGACACCTTCGACCCGGCTTTCTTGGACGTCCTTGTGCCGTAGCCTTGGTTCTAGTGGCGATAACCAGGCTAGGATATTGGATCGCTCATCGGCAAGAGTGAAGTTAACAGTGTTCAAAGAGTTAACATTATTGCTGAATGATTGAGACATTTTCTTTTTTTTTGCCGCCTTGAGTGTTGTGGATGATGGATGATGGATGATGGAGGAAGTCGGCAAAAGGTCCTGAATTCTTTGGGGCTCAAGAAAAGGGGGGTCTTGGTGGAACCTGGTAGATACCGGTACTAGGGTCTATCATGAAAACATGGTACAGAGCCGGGGGGGTCGCTCTCCGTTGTAAAGGAAACTTTGGAACACTGGGGGAAGAATGTGTTCGGGCAATTTTACACTACAAATGGCCACTTATTCCAGCACCAATATTAGAATAAAAAATAGGACAACTTCATAGAATGTTCAGAAAAGATGTAGACTACCTGACTTCTATTGAAACCTAAAATGAAATAAATTCTGGGAATAGTAGTAGGGAATAAAACTCTCCCTAAAACTGTGTCAGGATGGTTGTTTTTGGTGGGAAAACCAAGTCTTGGCGAAATCCAAAGTTCAACTGCCTACTGCTCTTGAAGGGTTGGGAATCGAGTGGATGTTTTTATATAGGAATGGTGTCCTTACTATCTTCAGTAGTTCTATGGAGAGTTTGAACTTTTGTGAATTTTCTCTCATGTAATATCTTAGATTGAAAAGCTCTGATTTGGACAAGATTATGGTACACTCGGGCAAGTGCTGTACCACTGCCCTCCACCCTCTGATCCCTGCTCTGTACCATGAATTCATGGGAGACCCTTGTACAAGGGACAGGCATAAAAAAGTGGTACGCTGCAGGGGTAGGGTGAGTTGATTTTGGACAAAATTCTGGTACGCTGCAACCGAACCACACAGACAGAAAATATGTTGAGATGGTAAAGTACATCTTAAACCCCATCCTTTACCATACAGTTACCAACTCCAAGGGGTAAGTATTTTGAACCAACACTCCTGTGTGCAAGAAAATAAATGGGTAAGGATGACAGAGCAGAGTACCCTCTACACATAGATCCAAAAAGAATATTGATTTCTTCAATAAGCCACTGGGCTTTAAAGCCCACTTATCATAAGGCCAGCATTAAACATGGTCCCAGTTTAGAGGTTCAGGTGCCCCCTCAGCAGA
>Ga0307509_10004172_pt1 | contig 21115 bp, 17 predicted proteins | sample 10_EM_MG_FD_202245 | JGI IMG/M metagenome (GOLD analysis project Ga0307509, IMG submission 202245) | Populus trichocarpa ectomycorrhiza microbial communities from riparian zone in the Pacific Northwest, United States - 10_EM | ecosystem: Host-associated > Plants > Roots > Unclassified | place... | reverse complement strand
TTTTTCACGGCGAAAGCCTCGCAGGCCGAGGCGAGCCGCTGCTTTGCCCGCACTTTTGAAGGACCGCATCATGTCGAAAACCCAACCCCGTGCCCGTCGCCTCTGGGTCGCCGGCACCGCCCTCACCGCCGTCAGCGCCGTGATCACGGCCGCAATCATGCTGCGCACCACGCCAGCCGAGGCCACCCAGTCCACGGCAGCCCCGGCGACGCCGGTGTCGGTCGCCACCGTCGTGCAGAGCGAGGTCGCCACCTGGGACGAATTCTCGGGCCGGCTCGAAGCGGTCGAGCGGGTGGACATCCGCTCGCGCGTCGCCGGCACCGTGCAATCGGTGCACTTCCGCGAAGGCGCGCTGGTCGCGAAGGGCGATCTGCTGATCACGATCGACCCGGCGCCGTATGCGGCCGACGTCGACCGCGCGGATGCGCAGGTCGTCGCGGCCCAAGCCCGCGTGTCGTACACCCGCAGCGAGTTCGAGCGCGCCAAGCGCCTGCTCGACGAGCACGCGATCGCCCAGCGCGAATACGACGAGCGCGCCAACGCGCAGCGCGAGGCCGATGCCAACCTGCGCGCCGCACAGGCCGCGCTGCAGACCGCGCGCCTGAGCCTGGGCTACACGCAGGTGCGCGCGCCGGTGGCCGGCCGCGTCGGCAAGCTCGAGATCACGACCGGCAACCTGGTCGCCGCCGGCCCGGGCGCGCCGGTGCTGACGACGCTGGTGTCGGTGAGCCCGATCTACGCCAGCTTCGATGCCGACGAGCAGGTCGTGGCGCGTGCGCTGCGCGGTCTGCAGGGCCTGCAAAAGACCGCGTCCGTCAGCACCCCGGCGCAGCTCGAGAAGATCCCGGTCCAGATGGGCACCGCGGCGACCGCTGACACACCGTTCAGCGGCCACCTGCAACTCGTCGACAACCAGGTCGACGCGAAGAGCGGCACGGTGCGCGTGCGCGCGGTCTTCGACAACGCCGACGGCAGCCTGATCCCGGGGCAGTTTGCGCGCCTGCGCATGGGCCAGGTCAAGAGCAGCGCGGCGCTGCTGGTCAACGAGCGCGCCGTCGGCACCGACCAGAACAAGAAGTACGTGATGGTCGTCGGCGAGGACAACAAGGCCACGTACCGCGAAGTCACGCTGGGCGCGAACGTGAACGGCCTGCGCATCGTCACCACCGGCTTGAAGCCGCAGGAGCGCGTCGTCGTCAACGGCCTGCAGCGCATCCGGCCCGGTGCGCTGGTCGCGCCGCAGGCGGTCGGCATGGAGGTGAAGGCCGAGACCGCGCGCGCGGCTGAAGCCAAGGCCGACGCCGCGAAGACCTGAGCACGCCAGACACAGAAAGCTATTCATGAATCTCTCGAAATTCTTCATCGACCGGCCGATCTTCGCCGGCGTGCTCTCGCTGCTGATCTTTCTCGGCGGCCTGATCGCGGTGCGTGGGCTGCCGATCTCCGAGTACCCCGAGGTCGTGCCGCCCTCGGTGGTCGTGCGCGCGAACTACCCCGGCGCGAACCCGAAGGTCATCGCCGAGACGGTCGCGACGCCGATCGAGGAGCAGATCAATGGCGTCGAAGGCATGCTCTACATGGCGAGCCAAGCGACGACCGACGGCCTGATGACGCTGACCGTCACGTTCAAGCTCGGCACCGACCCCGACAAGGCGCAGCAGCTGGTGCAGAACCGCGTCGCGCAGGCCGAACCGCGCCTGCCCGAAGAAGTGCGCCGGCTCGGCATCACGACGATCAAGAGCTCGCCCGACCTGACGATGGTCGTGCACTTGTTGTCGCCGAACGGGCGCTACGACATGACCTACCTGCGCAACTACGCGGTGCTCAACGTCAAGGACCGCCTGAAGCGCGTCGAGGGCGTCGGCGATGTGCAGCTGTTCGGCTCAGGCGACTACTCGATGCGCATCTGGCTCGACCCGCAGAAGGTCGCGAACCGCGGCCTCTCGGCGAGCGACGTGGTGGCCGCGATCCGCGGGCAGAACGTGCAGGCCGCGGCCGGCATCGTCGGCTCGTCGCCCGGCCTCTCGGGCATCGACGTGCAGCTCTCGGTCAACACGCAGGGCCGACTGCAAAGCGAGGACGAGTTCGGCGACATCATCGTGAAGACGAGCGCCGACGGCGCGGTCACGCGCCTGCGCGATGTCGCGCGCATCGAGCTCGGCGCGGCCGACTACTCGCTGCGCTCACTGCTCGACGGCAAAGACGCGGTCGCGGTGCCGATCTTCGCCGCGCCGGGCTCGAACGCGATCGCGATCTCGAACGGCGTGCGCGCGACGATGGAAGACATCAAGTCGGCGATGCCCGAGGGCGTGAGCTACGAGATCGTCTACGACCCGACGCAGTTCGTGCGCGCGTCGATCGAATCGGTGGTGCACACGCTGCTCGAAGCGATCGCGCTCGTGGTGCTGGTCGTGATCCTGTTCCTGCAGACCTGGCGCGCCTCGATCATCCCGCTGCTCGCGGTGCCGGTCGCGGTCGTCGGCACCTTCGCGGTGATGAAGGTGTTCGGCTTCTCGATCAACGCGCTGAGCCTGTTCGGGCTGGTGCTGGCGATCGGCATCGTCGTCGACGATGCGATCGTCGTGGTCGAGAACGTCGAGCGCAACATCGAGAGCGGCCTGAGCCCGCGCGACGCGACCTACCGCGCGATGCGCGAGGTCTCGGGGCCGATCATCGCGATCGCGCTGGTGCTGATCGCGGTGTTCGTGCCGCTCGCGTTCATCAGCGGCCTGACCGGCCAGTTCTATCGCCAGTTCGCGCTGACGATCGCGATCTCGACGGTGATCTCGGCCGTCAACTCCCTGACCTTGTCGCCGGCGCTCGCGGCCCTGCTGCTGAAAGGCCACGACGCACCGAAAGACGCGCTGACCCGCGGCATGGACCGCGTGCTGGGCCGCTTCTTCCGCGGCTTCAACACGCTGTTCCTGCGCGGCGCCAATGCCTACAGCGGCGGCGTGAAGGGCGCGATCTCGCGCAAGGCGGTGATGTTCGGCGTCTACGTCGTGCTCGCAGCCGCGACGCTCGGCGTGTTCAAGCTGGTACCGCACGGCTTCGTGCCGGCGCAGGACAAGCAGTACCTGATCGGCTTCGCGCAGCTGCCCGATGGCGCCACGCTCGACCGCGCCGAAGACGTGATCCGCCGCATGGACGCGATCGCGATGAAGACGCCGGGTGTCGAACACGCGGTGTCGTTCCCGGGCCTGTCGATCAACGGTTTCACGAACAGCTCGAACTCGGGCATCGTGTTCACGCCGCTGAAGGCATTCGACGAACGTCGCAGCCCCGAGCTCTCGGCCGGCGCGATCGCGCAGAACCTGAACAAGCAGTTCGGCCAGATCCAGGACGCGTTCATCGTGATGTTCCCGCCGCCGCCGGTGCAGGGCCTGGGCACGACCGGCGGCTTCAAGCTGCAGCTCGAAGACCGCGCCTCGCTCGGCTTCGAGGCGCTCGACGCGGCGCAGAAGGCCTTCATGATGAAGGCGTACCAGACGCCTGAGCTCGCCGGCATGTTCTCGAGCTGGCAGGTCAACGTGCCGCAGCTCTACGCCGACATCGACCGCACGAAGGCGCGCCAGCTCGGCGTGCCGATCACCGACGTGTTCGACACGATGCAGATCTACCTCGGCAGCCTGTACGCGAACGACTTCAACAAGTTCGGCCGCACCTACTCGGTCCGTGTTCAGGCCGACGCGGCCTACCGCGCGCGTGCCGAAGACATCGGCGCGCTGAAGGTGCGCTCGACCAGCGGCCAGATGGTGCCGCTCGCGGCGCTGATGAACATCAAACCGACCTTCGGCCCGGAGCGCGCGATGCGCTACAACGGCTTCCTGACCGCCGACATCAACGGCGGCCCGGCGCCCGGCTATTCGTCGGGCCAGGCGCAGGACGCGATCAAGCGCATCGCCGCCGAAACGCTGCCGCCCGGCATCAGCTACGAATGGACCGACCTGACGTATCAGGAGATCCTCGCGGGCAACTCGGCCGCGCTGATCTTCCCGATCGCGATCCTGCTGGTCTTCCTGGTGCTTGCCGCGCAGTACGAGAGCCTGGCCTTGCCGCTGGCCATCCTGCTGATCGTGCCGATGGGCCTGCTCGCCGCGATGACCGGCGTGTGGCTCTCGCATGGCGACAACAACGTGTTCACGCAGATCGGGCTGATGGTGCTCGTGGGCTTGAGTGCGAAGAACGCGATCCTGATCGTCGAGTTCGCCCGCGAGCTCGAGTTCGCCGGCCGAACGCCGATCCAGGCCGCGATCGAGGCAAGCCGGTTGCGGCTGCGCCCGATCCTGATGACCTCGATGGCCTTCGTGATGGGCGTGCTGCCGCTCGTGCTCGCCACCGGCGCGGGCTCCGAGATGCGCCATGCGATGGGCATCGCGGTGTTCTTCGGGATGATCGGCGTGACCGCGTTCGGCATCTTCCTGACGCCGGTGTTCTATGTGCTGCTGCGCCGCATGACCGGCAACCGGCAACTCAAGCTGCATGGCAGCGTGCCGGTGCCTTCCGCGGGCGCGGGCTTCCAGATCAAGCCCACGCCGGCCGCGCCGTTCGAAGGATGAAAATCATGATGAAGAAGAAGACCTTGTTCGCTTCCAAGCTCGTACCGCTGATCGCCGCGCTGCTGCTCGCCGGCTGCGCGAGCACCGCGAACTTCACGCCCGCCGCGGCGCCCGCGGCACCGGCCGCGTTCAAGGAGCTCGATGGCCGCTGGGCCCAGGCCACGCCGGCCGAGGCCCAGGCGCGCGGCCGCTGGTGGGCGGTGTTCGCCGACCCGGTGCTCGACGATCTGGTCGCGCGCGCCGACCTCAACAACACCAGCATCCAGCTCGCGTCGGCGCGGCTCGCGCAGGCGCGTGCCTTGTTGCGCAGCACCGATGCGGACCGCCTGCCGCAGATCGGCGTCGGGGCGGGTGCACAGCGCGGCAACAACCTGGTTGCCGGCTCGGCGACGCCGACCACGATCCTGAGCGCCGGCGCGAACGCGTCGTGGGAGCCCGACCTGTTCGGCCGCCTCGCGAAGGCCAGCAACGCCGCGGCGCTCGACGCGCAATCGCGCGAAGCGCTGCTGCAAAGCGCGCGGCTGCTCGTGCAGTCGGACGTGGCGCAGGCCTACTTCGTGCTGCGTGCGCTCGACGACGAGCGCGTACTGGTGCGCGAAACCGTCAGCGCCTACCGCGACACCTTGCGCCTGACCGAACGCCGCTACGCGGCCGGCGATGTGGCCGAACTCGACCTCGCGCGCGTGCAGGCCGAGGTCGCGTCCACCGAGTCGCAGGCGCTCGCGCTCGACCGCCAACGCACGCAGCTCGAGCACGCGCTCGCGGTGCTGCTGGGCGAGCTGCCCTCATCGTTCACGCTGGCCGAGGCCGAATGGCGCGGCGCGCTGCCGATGGTGCCGCCCGGCATCCCGAGCACGGTGCTGACGCGCCGGCCCGATGTCTCGGCCGCGCAGAGCGCGATGCTCGCGGCGCAGGTGCGCGTGGGCGTCGCGCGAACCGCGTGGTTCCCCGACGTGGCACTGACCGCGAACGGCGGCTTCGCATCGACCGACCTCGGCGACCTGTTCAAGTGGTCGGCGCGCAGTTGGGGCGTGGGCGCGCTGCTGTCGCTGCCGGTGTTCGACGGCGGCCGGCGCGAGGCCGGCGTGCAAAACGCGAACGCGTTGTGGGACGCCGCCGCCGCAAGCTACCGCGAACAAGTGCTGACCGCGTTCCAGGACGTCGAGGACCAGCTCGCCGCACTGCGCCTGCTCGCCGACCAGGCGGGTGCGCAGACCCAGGCCGTCGATGCCGCGGCGCGCGCGACCTTGTTGTCGAACTCGCGCTACCGCAACGGGCTGGTGAGCCAGCTCGAGTTCCTGGACGCACGGCGCAGCGAGCTCGCGAACCGCCGCCAGGCAGTGCAGGTGCGGGCCGCGCAGTACCAGGCCACCGTCGGTCTGATCCGCGCGCTCGGCGGCAGCTGGGATGCCGGCAAGGCCTGACCGATGTCGACGCTGACGCCGATGCGCTGATCGGCTACGGCGTCGGCCCGGTCAGCCCGGCCTGCCAGAGCAGGAACGCGAAGGTGTCGGCGCGTTCCTCGTAGCCCTGCTTCTTGGTCGAGCCCATGCCGTGGCCGGCGTCGTAGTCGACACGCAGCAGCACCGGCTTGCCGCTCGCGGTGGCCGCCTGCAAACGCGCGGCCATCTTCGCGGCCTGCCATGAGTCGACGCGCGGGTCGTTGAAGCCGGTGGTCACGAGCACGGCCGGGTACTTCGTGCCGTCCTTGACCCAGTGGTAGGCGCTCATCGCATACAGGCCCTTGAAGCCGTCCTCGGTCTTGACGCTGCCGAACTCGGGGATGTTCGGCGGGCCGTTGGCCGAGAACTCGGCGCGCACCGCGTCCGACACCGGCACCTGGTCGATCGCGGCACCGAACAGGTCGGGCCGCTCGGTGATCGAGCGCCCGACGAAGATGCCGCCGGCGCTGCCGCCCATGATGGACAGCCGCGCGCTCGTCGTGTAGCCGTTGGCGATCAGCCATTCGCCGGACGCGATCGCGTCCTTCCAGGTGTTGGGCTTGGTGAGCTGGAAGCCGGCCTTGTGCCAGTCTTCGCCGTACTCGCCGCCGCCGCGCACATGCGCGACCGCGAGCACGCCGCCGCGCTCGAACCACGGCAGGAAGGTCGGCCGATAGAACGGCGTCTGCGAGACACCGTAGGCACCGTAGCCGTAAAGAATCGTCGGGTTGCTGCCGTCGAGCTTCAGGCCCTGGCGGTGCACGATGGACATCGGTACCAGCGTGCCGTCGTGCGACTTGACCTTGACCTCGGTCGAGACCAGGTCGCTCGGGTTGTCGTACGGCCCCTGCGGTTGCAAGTGGGTGTCGCTGACCTTGCCGCTGCGCGGGTCGTAGGCGTAGAAGCCGCCGAAGCGCGTCCAGCCGCTGGTCTCGAAGACGACGCCGGGCACGCGCACGTCGCTGGCCAGCGAGCTGATGTCGGCCTCGTATGGCAGCGGCACGGCGACCGGCTTCGCGCCCGGCGCATACGGCAGGCGCAGCAGGTCGCTGGTCGCGCCGTTCATGCGCCGCACGTAGAGCGCATCTTGCGCGGACGCGAGGCCGGTGATCACGGCCTCGCTGGCGGGGATCACGACCTGCGCCTTGCTCATGTCAGGCGCGGCCAGGCCGAGCTTCAGCACCTGGAAGCGCGACGCGCCCTTGTGCGACAGCAGGTACAGCGTGTTGGCGAACACCGCGAAGTCGGTGACCTGGTCGCCGGTATCGACGATCTTCTTCCAGACCGGCTTGCCGCTCGTCACCGAGTCGACCGGGGCGGTGTATAGCGTCAGCTCGCGCTGCACGCCGTTGACGACCATGCCGATCGCATGCGCCGAGCCCGGCACGATGCCGATGAAGGACAGCACGGCCGTATCGATGTCGACCCCCGGCGAGACGCCGGGACCGAGCAGCGCCACGTCCTTGTCCGGCTCGTCGCCGAGCCGGTGCAGGTAGACGCGGTTGTTGGCGTACTTGTCGGTCGCGGGCGCGCCCGGCGCCATAGTCTGCAGCCGGTTGTAGACGAGGCGGTTGTCGCGCGTCCAGCCTGGCGGGCCGAAGTTGGCGCGCGTGATCTGCTCGCCGGTCTCGCGCGCGGTCGCGACCACCTTGACGTGCAGCACCGATTCTTCCGAGCCGCCGATCGACAGCCCATAGGCCAGGTACTTGTTGTCCGGCGACGGCGCGAACCAGTCGATCGCCGCATGCGCGTCTTTCGAGCCGCCCGCGGCCTCCGGGTCGACCAGCAGCCGGTCCTTGCCGGCCGCACCCTCGCGCACATAGAGCTTGGCGATGTTGTCGTCGGGCAGGCGCTTGTAGAAGTAGATCGCGTTGCCATTGACCTGCGCGCCGTAGACGCGCGCCGCGCCGGCGTCGCCGTAGGTCGTGACCTCCTTCAGCAGAGTCGCGCGCAGCGGCAGCCGGTCCAGCGTAGCGCGGGTGTGGTCGGCCTGCGCCTTCATCAGCGCCGCGACCGCCGGGTCCTTCAGGTTCTCGAAGTAGCGGTAGGGGTCGGGCACCGCGGTGCCGAAGTAGGTATCGGTCACGTCCTTGACCGGCGCCGGCGGTGGCGCGGACGGCGCCGGTTGGGCGTGGACCGGGACGCTCGCGATGCCCAGCAGCAGGGGCAGCAGCGCCAGCCTGCGCAGGGCAGTGAGTGCACGATGCATGTCGTTCTCTCCGAAGCGATGCACACGACGATTCGCATGCGAGCTGCGGAATTTACCCCGACGAGTGCCATCATCGCGGCGTGCAAGCCGTGCCCGACCATTTCGATCACCCGCTCGACGCCGCCGAGTTCAAGCGCCCCGCGCACCGGCCCGGCGTCGAGCTGTACCGCGCGCACATCGTGCGGCATGCGTTCGAGCCGCACACGCACGATGCGTTCGGGCTCGGCGCGATCGAGTCCGGCGTCGAGCGCTTTCGCTACCGCGGTGCCGAGCACCTGGCACCGGCCGACACGCTGGTGCTGATGAACCCCGACGAGCTGCACACCGGCCGCGCCGAAACGGCCGGCGGCTGGCGCTACCGCATGCTCTACCTCGACGACGGCGTGCTGGCGCAGCTGACCGGCGAACGCGGCTGGTGGTTCGCCGACGCGCTCGATCGCGACGCGATCCGCGCGCGCCGCGTCAGCCGCTTGCTGCGGCAACTCTGGCATGCGCACGAGCCACTCGCGTTCGACGGCCTGTTGCTGGATCTGATCGACGAGCTGCGGCCGAGCGCGCGTGTCGCGCGGCCTGCACGCGATGAAGGCCAGGCGCGCTTCGCGCCGGTGATCGAGCACCTGCGCGCGCACCTCGCCGAACGCGTCACGCTCGACGAGCTCGCGGCAGTCGCGGGGCTGAGCCCGTTCCACTTTCTGCGCCAGTTCAAGCGCGCGCACCATGCGACGCCGCAGCAGATGCTGATGGCCTGGCGCCTGTTCGAAGCCAAGCGACTGCTGGCCGCAAGCGAACCGCCAGCGCAGGTCGCCGCGGCGGTCGGCCTGACCGATCAGGCACATCTGACGCGCGCATTTGCGAACCGCTACGGCGTCACGCCGGCGCGCTACCAGGAGCAATTGGGTACAAGACCGCAGCGCAGCGCGTGAGCGACACTCGCGCCGCATGTTCAAAGCTCCCTTGTTCTCGGGCGTCCTGTTCGCCCTCGCGGCCGGCTTGATGTGGGGCCTGGTGTTCGTCGGCCCGCTGCTGCTGCCCGAGTACCCGGCGACGCTGCAGTCGTTCGGCCGCTACCTCGCGTTCGGGCTGATCGCGTTGCCGCTGGGCTGGTTCGATCGCGACAAGTTGAAGGCTTTGACGCGTGCCGACTGGCTCGAGGCACTCAAGCTCGCGCTCGTCGGCAACATCGTCTACTACCTGTTCCTCGCCAGCGCCATCCAGCGCGCCGGCGGCCCGCTGCCGACGATGATCATCGGCACGCTGCCGGTCGTGATCGCGATCACCTCGAAGCTGCGCCGCGCCGCGGCCGGCGCACGCGTCGAAGCGCCGCTGACGTGGCGGCGCCTGTGGCCGTCGCTCGCGCTGATCGCGCTGGGCATCGCGCTCGTCAACCACGTCGAGCTCGATCGCTTGAAGGCGGACCCGCAGGCCGACATGGCGCGCTATGCGTTCGGCGCGCTGCTCGCGGTCGGCGCGGTCGCGTGCTGGACCTGGTACCCGATCCGCAATGCCGAATGGCTGCGCGCCCACCCCGATCGCAGCCCGCGCGGCTGGGCCACCGCGCAAGGCCTGATGACCTTGCCGCTGGCGCTCGTCGGCTACGCGATGACCTGGGTCTGGGCCGCGATCACCGGCGACCCGTTCGCGATGCCGTTCGGCCCGCGCGTGCTGGACTTTCTGCTGCTGATGTTCGCGATCGGCCTGTTCGCGTCGTGGCTCGGCACGCTGTGCTGGAACGAAGCGAGCCAGCGCCTGCCGCCGAGCCTGGCGGGCCAGCTGATCGTGTTCGAGACCTTGGCGGCGCTGAGCTACGCGTTCGTGCTGCGCGGTCGAGCGCCGCAGCTCGAGACCTTGATCGGCGTCGCGCTGCTCGTCGCCGGCGTGGTGTGGGCCGTGCGCACGCAACCGAGCGCAGCCGACGCGCACCCGAACTGAACGACTAGCGAACGTAGGGCGCGTCGGGTAACTCGTTCGGGTTGCCTTCACCGGCCGCCAGCGCGAAGTGCTGGCACAGCAAGGCATCCACCGCATCGATCGCCTGGTTCAAGCCAGCTTCGAACTGGCCGGCCTTGAAGGCCTCGCTCATCAGCGCGGTGATGCGCTGCCAGTGCGCCGCATCGACGTGCTTGGCCACGCCGCGATCGGCCACGATCTCGATCGCGTGCTCGGCGAGCAGCAGGTAGATCAGCACGCCGTTGTTGTGCTCGGTGTCCCACACGCGCAGCTTGCCGAACATCATCACCGCGCGCTCGCGCACCGGCGCCGCACGCCGCAGGTAGCTCAGCGGCAGGCCAGCCTCGACGCAGACGCGGATCTCGCCGCTGTGGCGCGACTCGCTCGCCGCGACGCGCGCTTCGATGCGCTTCAACGCGCCCTCGCCGAGTAGCCGCGCGGCATCGGTCTCGTCGAGTCGGCGGTGCTTCAGAAGCCGCATGAACCAGTGCGCCATCACCAGCTCCCCGACGCGCCACCGCCGCCGAAACTGCCGCCACCACCGGAGCTGAAGCCACCCCCGCCGCCACCGCCACCGAATCCCCCGCGACCGCCGCTGCCGCCCCAGATGACCGGCCCGCCCATCGAGCGCCCAAGGCGCCCGCTGCCAATGCCCATCACGCCGACCAAGAACAGCGCGATCAGCCCCGCGCCGCCGGCCACGAGCAGGCTCGTGGTGAGCCAGAAGCCAATGCCGCCGACCGCGCCGCCGGTGAGCAGCGCGCCGAGCTTGCGGCCGAAGATGCCGGTCAGGATCGCGCCGACGATGGGCACGCCGACGAACAGGAAGATCGCGAGGTCTTGCAGGTCGAAACCCGAGCCGCGCTGCTTCGTGCGCGCGCTGTTCGCATCCGGCGCCGGCAGTGCCTCTCCGGCGATGGCCTTGTCGAGCCGGTCGATCGCGGCGTTCAGCCCGCCGGCATAGTCGCCCGCCTTGAACGCCGGCTTGATCTGCTCGCCGATGATGCGGCCGGCGAGCACGTCGGGGATCGCGCCTTCGAGCGTGCGCGCGACCTCGATGTTCACGCGCCGGTCGTTCTTCGCGACGATGATGACGAGCCCATCGCCGACATCGCGCCGCCCGACCTTCCATGTGTCCGCCACGCGAAAGCCGTAGCTCGCGATGTCTTCGGGCTGCGTTGTCGGCACGATCAGCACGACGACTTGCGCGCCGCGCTGGGTCTCGATCGCGGCAAGCTTGGCGTTCAGCGCCTCGGTCTGCGCCGGCGTCAACGTGCCGGTCTGGTCGATGACGCGCGCCGACAGCGGCGGCACCGGCAGCACCGCCTGTGCGTGCGCCGCGCCGGCCGGCCATGCGCCTGCCGCGATGACGACTACGAACGCGAACAGGCAGCGCATCATCATCGTCATGATCGGCGCCAGATCACGGCCGACTACTTCGACGCCGGCTTGTCGAAGCTCACCGCCGGCGGCACCGAGATCTGCGCTTCGTTCTGCACCGTGAAGCTCGGCTTGGTCTTGTAGCCGAACACCATCGCGGTCAGGTTGCTCGGGAAGCTGCGCGTCAGCACGTTGTAGCTCTGCACCGACGCGATGTACTTGTTGCGCGCGACGGTGATGCGGTTCTCGGTGCCTTCGAGCGTGATGCGCAGATCCTGGAACGCCTGGTTCGCCTTCAGGCTCGGGTACTGCTCGGCCACCACCATCAGCCGGCTCAGCGCGCTCGTCAGCTGGCCTTGCGCGGCCTGGAATTTCTCGAACGCGGCCGGGTCGTTGACGAGCTCGGGCGTGGCCTGGATGCTGGTCGCCTTGGAGCGCGCCTCGATCACCTTGGTCAGCGTGTCCTGCTCGAAGCTGGCCTCGCCCTTGACGGTGGCGACGATGTTCGGGATCAGGTCGGCGCGACGCTGGTACTGGTTCAGCACCTCGCCCCAGTTCGCCTTGACCTGCTCGTCCAGCGTCTGGAAGTTGTTGTAGCCGCAGCCCGACAGCGCGAATGCCGCGAGCAGCGCCAAGCCGGCAGCGCGCGCACGCGACAAGGTGAGAGCACCGATCATTGTGTGGTTCCTCCGAAAGAATGGCGTGGCCATCCTACCGCGCGAGCCGCGGCGCGGGGTTGAAGAAGGCCACACAGCTGCGCGAGGTCAACGCGCCGCGTCTGCGCTGGTGAGCGGCCGCGCGAGCTCGATGTCGTCCGGCGGCACAGCCGTCCATGCGACCAGCAGCAGCGCGGCGAACAGCGACGCTGCGATGCAGACCAACACGCGGCCGGCTTCGGTGAGCGGGCGCAAGGGGCAGAGCTGACGCATCGAAAAGGCTCCTGGGTCATCGCACCGACGGGTGCGGCATGACCACAGCATCGCGCCGTCGTGCGAAGCGGATTCGAAGCCTGCGTGAAGTGGGTGGGGAGTCAGGCCGATGCGCGCGAGGCGTCGGCCAGCGGCAAGGACAGCGTCGCCAGCGCACCGCCCGCCGCCGCGTTCTTCAGCGAGACGCGGCCATGGTGCAGCTCGGCGATCTCGGCCACGAACGACAGGCCGAGGCCGGTGCTCTTCTTGTTCGAATGCGGGCGCGCCAGCGAATAGAACTTCTCGAACACCTTGCCTTCGGCGTACTCGGGGATGCCAGGCCCTTGGTCTTGCACGGTAGCGTCGACGCTGCGCCCGCGCCGTTGCAGCGCGAGCGCGACGACGCCGTCGCGCGGCGAGAAATCGATCGCGTTGTCGACCAGGTTCGCGAGCGCGCGTCGCAGCAGAAAGGCGTCGCCGTCGACGCTCGCCGCCTCGCCGCTGCGCAGCTCGACGCGCACCCCGCGCGCGGCACCGCTGGCCTGCGCGCTCGTCACGACCTCGTCCAGCAAGGCGCGCAGATCGACCGGTGCGGTCTGGTCCAGCGCGCGCCGCGACTCGAGCGAGGTCAGCTCCATCATGCGGTCCACCAGCTCCTGGATGCGCTGCGTCTCGCGCACGATGTTGCCGATGAAGCGCGCGCGGTCCGCCTCGGGCATGCTCTCTTGCAGCAGCTCGGCGGCACCGCGGATCGCCGACAGCGGGCTCTTGACCTCGTGCGTCAGCGTCTGCACGTAGTCGGCGACGTAGTTGCGGCCGGCGAGTGCGTCGCGCATCTCGTCGTAGGCCGCGCCGATCGCGCCGAGCGCGCGCCGGCCCAGGCGCGGCAGGCTGAACGAACGCTGCGCGCGCACGTAGCGCAGGTAGTCGGCGATCACGCCGAAGGGCCGCACCAGCCACACCGACAAGATCACGACCAGCAGCAGCACTGCGACCACCGAGGTCGCGCCAACCAGCAGCGTCTTGCGCCGCGCTGCGTCGATGAACTGGCCGAAGCTCTGCACCGGCTTGCCGACGCTGACGGCACCGATGATCTGCTCGTGCACGCGCACCGGCGCAGCGACAAACATCACCGACGTGGTCGGGTCGCCGGGCACATCGGGCGTGGCGCGCGCGCCGTACTCGCCCTGCAAGGCCAGGTGCACGTCGCGCCACTGCGAATGATCCTGCCCGACTGCGCGGCCCAGCGAATCGAACACGACGCGCCCGGCGCTATCGACCACCGTGAGGCGCAGCTCGACGCGGCTCTTCTCGACGCCGTAGATGTCGGCGCTGAAGCGCTTCGCGTAGAGCGCGTCGAACACCGGCTGCAGCGCCTCGGCGTGCAGCACGCCGTCGGCCGAGTGGCTCTCGACGATCGTGGCAAGCAGATGCGCCGTCTCGACCATCGACTCCTCGGCCGACTCGCGGTAGCGCGGGTCGATATCGGCGAGCTGACGGTACATCAGCCCGCCGACGCCGAGCGCGTAGGCGAGCAGGATGCCGATGAAGATGCGGGTGCGCTTCGTCAAGGCTGCGCGGGCAAATCTTCGGCCAGCGCATACCCGCTGCCGCGATGCGTGCGGATCGGCTCGAGCTGCGGCGCGATCAGCTTCATCTTGGCGCGCAGGGTCTTGACGTGGGCGTCGACGGTGCGGTCCAGGCTCTCGGTCGCGTCGTCCCAGACGCGCTCGAGCAACGCGTCGCGCGAGAACACGTGGCCGGGGCGCGAGGCCAGCGTCTTCAGCAGGCCGAACTCGTAGCGCGAGAGTTCGAGCAGCCGGCCGTAGAAGCGGATCTGGCGCCGGCCTTCGTCGACGCTGACCGGCACGATGGGCGCAGCCGCCACCACCGCAACAGAAGGCCGCGCCGCGCGCCGCAGGATCGAGCGCACGCGCGCCACCAGTTCGCGCGGCGAGAACGGCTTGGGCACGTAGTCGTCGGCGCCGAGCTCGAGGCCGACGACGCGGTCGATCTCGTCGCTGCGCGCGGTCAGGAAGATCACCGGCACATCCGCACTGATCGCACGCAGCCGCTTGAAGACCTCGAAGCCGCTGCTGTCGGGCAGGCCGACGTCGAGGATGACGAGCGCAGGCAGCTGCGCCTGCACCTGCGCCAGCGCGGCTTCGCCGGTCGCGACCCACGCGGGCTCGAAGCCATCGGTGCGCAGCGCGTACTGCAGCGTGTCGGCGATGCCGGGTTCGTCTTCGACGATCAGGATGCGCGGCTTGCTGGAAGACATCGACTTGGCTGTTCGTTCATTCGGCCGGCAGGAAGCCTTCGATCGACAGGTAGCGCTCGCCGGTGTCGTAGTTGAAGCCCAGCACCGTGGCGCCCGTTGCCAACTCGGGCAGCTTCTGCGCGATCGCCGCGAGCGTCGCGCCGGACGAGATGCCGACCAGCATGCCCTCTTCGCGTGCCGCGCGCCGCGCCATCTCGCGTGCCGCCTCGGCCTCGACCTGGATCACGCCGTCGAGCAGCTCGGTGTGCAGGTTCTTCGGGATGAAGCCGGCGCCGATGCCCTGAATCGGGTGCGGTGCGGGCTTGCCGCCACTGATCACCGGCGAGGCCGCGGGTTCGACCGCGAACACCCGCAGGTTCGGCCAGATGAGCTTCAGCGCCTTCGCACAGCCGGTGATGTGGCCGCCGGTGCCCACACCGGTGATCAACACGTCGACGCCGTCGGGGAAGTCGGCGGCGATCTCTTGCGCGGTGGTGCGCAGGTGCACGTCGATGTTGGCCAGGTTCTCGAACTGCTGCGGCATCCAGCCGCCGGGCGTTTGCGCGAGCAACTCGGTGGCGCGCGCGATCGAGCCGTTCATGCCCTTCTCGCGCGGCGTGAGCTCGAAGCGCGCGCCGTAGGCCAGCATCAGGCGGCGGCGCTCGATGCTCATGCTGTCGGGCATCACGAGGATCAGCCGGTAGCCCTTCACCGCGGCGACCATCGCGAGGCCGACGCCGGTGTTGCCCGAGGTCGGCTCGATGATCGTGCCGCCCGGCTTCAGCGCGCCCGAGGCCTCGGCTGCTTCGACCATCGCGAGCGCGATGCGGTCCTTGATCGAGCCGCCGGGGTTGCTGCGCTCGCTCTTGATCCAGACGTGGTGCGCGGCGCCGAACAGCCGGTTGATTCGAATGTGCGGCGTGTTGCCTATCGTGGCCAGGATGCTGTCTGCGCGCATGAAGCTCTCCGGTGAGGAGCGCAAATTATGGGCGCGATAATTCGCCGATGTCCGCCCCCCTTCAAAACGACAGCTTCCTGCGCGCCTGCCTGCGCCAGCCCACCGATCACACGCCTGTGTGGCTGATGCGACAGGCCGGCCGCTACCTGCCCGAATACCGCGCCACGCGCGCGAAAGCGGGCAGCTTCATGGGGCTGGCGACCAACCCCGACTTCGCCACCGAAGTCACGCTGCAGCCGATCGACCGCTACGCGCTCGACGCCGCGATCGTGTTCAGCGACATCCTGACCGTGCCCGATGCCATGGGACTTGGGTTCAGCCTCGACGCAGGCGAGGGACCGCGATTCGCGCACCCGTTGCGTGACGAAGCGGCGGTCGCCAGACTCGCGGTGCCAGACATGGACAAGCTGCGCTACGTGTTCGACGCGATTACGTCGGTCCGCAAGGCCCTGAACGGACGCGTGCCGCTGATCGGCTTCTCGGGCAGCCCGTGGACGCTGGCCTGTTATATGGTCGAAGGGGCCGGGTCGAGCGACTACCGCCTCGTCAAGACCATGCTCTACAACCGCCCGGACCTGATGCACCGCATCCTCGAGGTGAATGCCGCCGCGGTTGCGCAGTACCTGAACGCGCAGATCGAGGCCGGCGCACAGGCAGTGATGATCTTCGACAGCTGGGGCGGTGTGCTTGCCGACGGCGCGTTCCAGGCCTTCAGCCTGGCCTACACGCAGCGCGTGCTGGCGCAGCTCAAGCGCGAGCACGCGGGCCAGCGCATCCCGCACATCGTCTTCACCAAGGGCGGCGGGCTGTGGCTCGAAGAGATCGTCGCGGCCGGCCCCGACGTGGTCGGCCTGGACTGGACGATGAACCTCGGCACGGCCCGCGCGCGCATCGGCGACCGCGTGGCCTTGCAAGGCAACATCGACCCGAACGTGCTGTTCGCCGACCCCGCGCAGATACGCGCCGAGGTCACGCGCACGCTGGAGAGCTTCGGCCCGCCGGGTGCTCACATCTTCAACCTCGGCCATGGCATCAGCCAGCACACGCCGCCGGACCATGTGGCGGTGCTGGTGGACACGGTCCACGAGGTCTCGCGGCGAATGCGCGCGGCCGGGTGAGCCGAACGGATACGACCGGTATGCGCCTTTCGCAGGCAGGTAAGTGAGCGCTCAGGCCTTGACTTATCCCCAAAATCGGGCACCTGCTTTACACGCCACAAAGGTCGCTGCAGTGCAGCATGGGATTTCCACGAAACGATGCTAAGTCATTGATTTCATTGAGAGTGGCCGATTGCCAGAAAAGTGGGCAATCTTTTCCCAGGCAAGGCGCAGTCAGCGTTTCCGGCCATTTCAAGGCGGTTGCCCACAAAGTTATCCACAAGCTGAGTGGAAAAATCTCGAAAGCCTTATGAATCATCGACTTAGGCTGAGAACGTGAACCGAACTTTAGTTGTAGGCCATAACTTGGCAAGGAGCGTCGGTGCCTGAAGCGGTGGTCGTGAAAGTCGCCGTCGATGCACCGCAGCACACCGGCCTGTCCGCGCCACTCGACTATTTGAGTGAGCACACGCTCTCTCCTGGAACGTTGGTGAACGTACCGCTCGGCAAGCGCGACGTGCCAGGGATCGTGTGGCAAGGCGGTGTGGACACCGCGTCCGGCGTTGCGCTGCGGCCGGTGTCGCAGGCGCTGGATGCGCTGCCGCCGCTGGGTTCACCGTGGCGCGCGCTGGTCGATTTCGCCGCGGCCTACTACCAGCGCAGCACCGGCGAGATCGCGCTGTCGGTCTTGCCGCCCGAATTGCGCAAGCTCGACAACGCGCAACTGGCGAACCGGATCAAGAAGCTGCACCAGGCCCGCGCGAATCAACCGGCCGCAGTCTCCGCCACCGCCGCGCCGGCGTTGACCGACGCGCAGGCCGACGCACTCGCACACATCGCCGCCGCGATGGCCGCGCGCGACGCGCCCAGCGCGCCGACGCCGTGGCTGCTTCACGGCGTGACCGGCAGCGGCAAGACCGAGGTCTATCTCGGCGCCGCTGCCCAGGCGCTCGCCGCGGGCCAGCAGGCGCTGGTGCTGGTGCCCGAGATCAACCTCACGCCGCAGCTCGAGGCGCGCTTTGCCGAGCGGTTCAAAGGCCGCCACATCGTCTCGCTGCACAGCGGGCTGACGCCGGCGCAGCGCCTGCGTCATTGGCTCAGCGCGCACCTCGGCCTGGCCGATCTCGTGCTCGGGACGCGGCTGGCGGTGTTCGCATCGATGCCGCGGCTCGGGCTGATCGTCGTCGACGAGGAGCACGACCCGTCGTACAAGCAGCAGGACGGCGCACGCTACTCGGCCCGCGACCTCGCCGTCTACCGCGGCAAGCTCGAGCGCGCGGTCGTCGTGCTCGGCTCGGCCACGCCGTCGCTCGAGACCTGGCAGCGCGCGAACGAAGGCCGCTATCAGCGGCTCGCGCTGCCGGCGCGCATCGGCGGCGGCGCGCTCCCCACCGTGCGCCTCGTCGACATGACGCAGCAGCCCAAGCAGCGCGGCGCGAACACGGCGTTGTCGCCACCGCTGGTGGACGCGATCCAGCAACGCATCGCGCGCGGCGAGCAAAGCCTGGTGTTCCTGAACCGGCGCGGCTACGCACCGGTGCTGCATTGCACCGACTGCGGCTGGAAGAGCGGCTGCCCGCATTGCAGCGCCTGGCGCGTGTTCCACAAGCTCGATCGCACACTGCGCTGCCACCACTGCGGCCTGACCGAACGCGTGCCGCGCGCCTGCCCCGACTGCGGCAACCTCGACATCGCACCGATCGGCCGCGGCACCGAGCGGCTCGAAGAACAACTCTCGCAACTGTTGCGCACGCCCGACGACCAGCCCGCCCGCATCGCCCGCATCGATGCCGACAGCACGCGGCTCAAAGGCTCGCTCGAAGCCCAGCTCGGCGCGGTGCATGCCGGCGAGGTCGACGTGCTGGTGGGCACGCAGATGGTCACGAAAGGCCACGACTTTCGCCGCATCACGCTGGTCGCCGCGGTGAACCCGGACAGCTCGCTGTTCAGCAGCGACTTCCGTGCGCCGGAGCGCCTGTTCGCGCTGCTGATGCAGGCCGGCGGCCGCGCCGGCCGCGACGCGGCGCAGGCCGCACGCAGCGAGATGTGGGTGCAGACCTGGCACCCGCAGCACGCACTCTATGGCGCGCTGCGGCGCCACGATTTCGAGGCCTTCGCGGACAGCCAGCTGAAGGAGCGCGAGATGGCCGGCCTGCCGCCGTATTCGCACCTCGCGATCCTGCGCGCCGATGCACGCACGCCCGAGGCGGCGCGCGCCTTCCTGCAGGCCGCGGCCGAGCTGGCGCTGACGCTGCCCGGCGCCGACCAGGTGATGATCTACCCGCCGGTGCCGCTGGGCGTGGCGCGCGTGGCGAACGTGGAGCGCATGCAGATGCTGGTCGAGTCGAGCTCTCGCATCGCACTGCAGCGCTTTCTGGCGACGTGGTTGCCGGCACTGCACGCGCTGCGCAAGCGCAAGGCCGAGGAACGCATCCTGCGCTGGGCCGTGGACGTCGATCCGTCAGCGATTTGACGACGGCCCGCGCCGCCGCACCGGGCCGCGTGGCGCCGGCGTGCCGGTCGCGGCCAGCGGCCGCCCGACATCGGCGAGCAACAGCGTCGCCCGCACCAGCTCTTCGACGGCCGCGCTGAGGTCGGCCGGCGGCTCGAGCGACTCGATCTCGGCGAGCAGCTCGTCGGCGTCCTCGAGGTCGTCGGGCGCGAGGTGGCGGTAGACCAGCGCGAGCGGCTCGGTCAGCCGCTGTGCGTCGAGCGCCATCAGCTCGGGGAACAGCTCCAGCGCGGTCGCGAAGCCGGCCACCCACGGGTAGACCGCATCGACGGCCGGCTCATCGGCCTCGTCGTCATCACCATCATCGTCGTCGCGTTCGGCATCGTCGTCGCTCAGCTCGAAGACCCACGGGTCGAACCACTGGCGGCGCGCAATCGCATCGTTCAACTCGGCGTGCCGGCGCAACGCCAGCTCATGCAGGCGCGACGCATCGAAGCGCGGCGGCAGCGCACGCCCGTCGACATCGGTGATGTGCGGCAGCCAGCGCACCGCCGGCACGCTGCGCGGCTGCACCAGCAGCCCGCACAGAAAGCCGTCGAGCATGCTGACGTCGAGTGCCTCGAGCGGGGCGGGCACGCCGTCGAGCAGCGTCTGCAATTCGTCGAGCTCGCGGTCGTTCAGAGGCCGCACGGAAGGGCGTCGAGGGGTGGCGGTCATGCGGCATTGTCGCGCGCCAGGTGGCCGCGTTCCCTCGAATTGGGGATGGCGGCACGAGAGACGCGCCCCTAGAGTCGGCTCGTTGCTGTCACACGGGTCTCATCAAGAGATCGCCAAGCACGGTTCGGCAAGCTCGACGAAGAACACCACAGCGAACAGAGCCAGAACCAGTACCGGTCCCAACGACGTCCTTTTCTGAAGGACTTCTAAGCCCACCCGCTCACGCGGGTGGGCTTTTTTTTGGCCGCGAATTACAAATCACCACAAAATCATCTGCGTGCAGCGGAACAGCGCCAGCTTGCGCTCGTCGGCATTGAAGACCGTCGCCGACCACACTTGCGTGGTGCGGCCCAGGTGCTCGGCCACGGCCTCGGTGCGCATCACGCCCTGCTTCGCCGTGCCGAGAAAATTGCTCTTGAGCTCGACGGTGGTGAAGCCCTTCGCGCCGTCCGGCAGGTGCGCGATGGTCGCGTAGCCGGCGCAGGTGTCGGCCAGCAGGATCACGCTGGCGGCGTGCAAGAACCCGTTCGGCGCCATCATCCACGGCTGGATCTCGAGCTGCATCGCCATGCGGCCCTCGGTCAACGCGGTGACGCGCACGCCGAAGCGGTCCGGCAGCATGCCGACCTGGCGGGTGTGAAAGTCTTCGATGTCGATGTTCGGGCGCAGCATCATGGCTCCTCGCATGAAGCCTGCAGCATAGCGACGCTCGTCTACAGCCGCTCGGACTCCGCGGTGCGCGGCTGCCACTTCATCAGCCGCAGCTCGATCTTGCCGACCGCCGCGTCGAGCATCAGTGCGAACACCGTGAGCACCAGGATGCCCGCCATCACGGTGTTGATGTCGAACGCGCCTTCGGCCTGCAGGATCAGATAGCCCACGCCGCGCGACGAGCCAAGGTACTCGCCCACCACCGCGCCGACGAACGCCAGCCCGACGCTGGTGTGCAGCGAGCTGAACACCCAGCTCGTCGCGCTCGGCAGGTACACATGCCGCAGCAGCTGGCGCTGCGAGGCGCCGAGCATGCGCGCGTTCGCGAGCACGACCGGGCTGACCTCCTTCACGCCCTGGTAGACGTTGAAGAACACGATGAAGAACACCAGCGTGACGCCGAGCGCGACCTTGCTCGCGATGCCGAGCCCGAACCACACCGCGAAGATCGGCGCGAGGATCACGCGCGGCATGC